>Ga0207700_10000009_pt1 | contig 314953 bp, 303 predicted proteins | sample LARL82metaG_FD_184348 | JGI IMG/M metagenome (GOLD analysis project Ga0207700, IMG submission 184348) | Corn, switchgrass and miscanthus rhizosphere microbial communities from Kellogg Biological Station, Michigan, USA - LAR L8-2 metaG... | ecosystem: Host-associated > Plants > Roots >...
GCTGGTCCGAGAGCGGCGTTACCGTGAACCTTCATCCGGGTCCTCCTTTGCTTGGGCGTCAGAACCACAAGCGTCTTGGAGGGCCCGGATGGCCTTTCAGGTGTTCACAACCTGTGTGGGCGGGTCAACTAGTGCCTGAAATCGCGCGGATGCGCACGGATTAGCAGCGATTACGGGTCATTCCGGCTTGCAATGGCGCCCCCAGAGAGCTAAGGGCGCGTAAGCTTCAACGCCATGAGCATCGAGCGCGAGTACGAGATCATCCTGCAGCCGGAGCCCGAAGGCGGCTTCAGCGTCTTCGTGCCCGAGCTCCCAAGCGTCGCCACCCAGGGCGAGACGATCGAGGAAGCGACCGATATGGCCAAGGAGGCCATCGAGGCCTACCTCGAGGTGATGCACGAAGACGGCCTCCCAATCCCGACCGTCCACCGCAGCAGCGTCGCTGTCCACGCGGCGTGAACCCAAAGCTTCCGGCGGTCAGCGGCAAGCAGGTCATCGCCGTCCTCGAACAAGAGGGCTGGTACGTCAAGCGGGTCCGCGGCAGCCATCATGTCCTTCGACATCCGACCATCACCGACGCTATCCCGGTGCCCGTTCACGGCAACCGGCCGATCAAGCGCGGGACGCTTGCGAGCATCCTGCGGTCCGCGGGAATAAGCCGAGATGAGTTCGCAAACAGGTTGAACTAGTTACGCATGACGATGGACGAGGAGTCAGAGACCAACCTGAATGAGGAGGAGGACACGATTGATATCGCGGTCCCGTTTGCAGTACTGCATTGCCCCGAGTGCAATGTGCCGAGAGAGCCGGGAGCGTGCCCTGACTGTGGCACCGAGGTACCGGCGCCCGAGGTTGACAAACATGCAGAAGCACGGGGGAAGGCATTTCTTCCTCTCACCGAGCAACTAAAAGAGATTCGTCAACGTTTTGATCAAATCGGGGACGGTGACATCCCTTTAACGCCTGACCAGTTCCTTCAGGCGATAAGCGAGACTGACATTTACGACCAAGTCGCTGAAATGCCGAGAGTCGGCCGTGAATTAACTGGACTCGATCTCGCCAGCCAAGAGGTGGTCGGCGGCAAGGCGCGCTCGATCATCGCAGGGCATATTGGCCGGATCGAAAACCTACTCGCCAGCTGCGAGGAGATCGGGCGCTTTCATGCCGAGCCACCTGCCGACGAGCTTCGTGCTCTCGCGATCGAGACGGGATGCTACGGAGCGGACCTGGCCAGCGCTCTCATCGGTGCAGTTGCCGCACAGAGCTTCGATGAGGCAAGAGCTCAAGCTGCAAAAGCACAGGAACTACTTAATGGCCCCTTTCCCTTCGGAGACTCGATCGATCAAGCCTTAGAGAAATTAGAGCCAGTCGCCGCACCGGATCTAAATCGAAGATTGGCGCTCGCTCTAGGCAAAGGGGACTTCCTAGATGAGGACGACAATCTCGATGTCGGCAGGATCCTGATCGGCTTCTCAGAGAAGGAAGAACCCCTCGTAGATATCGCCGAACGCGTGGAGGCGTCCTTTGCCCACCTGCTTGGGGGAGATACCTCAAGGGATGGAAGTAGCCTGATTCTCCTTCCCTCAGCCGTCTTGGTACCTACCTCTGAACGCCCCCTGCGGACCCATTCTGCTGCTCGATGGCTGAAGGAAAACCTAGAGCGGGCTGCCCTTAGAAACAAGACAGCAACCTCAGCCTTGGTCAATCAAGTGACGGCACAAGGGGCTCTTATCTATACGGCGCTCAGCAGGGTCGAGAGAGCAACCGAAAAGTTCAGTGATGATTCCGAGGCCGAGCATGCAGTTGATCAGGTGATGGTTGCCTACCGGCACATCGCTGAGACGGCGTTCCGGACGATCGGCTGGCTCTCGGTCAACCTCGACCTGATACTCGAGGACCAACAGATTTCCAAGGCAGATCACCCGCCAATGCTCGGTGAGCTTTGCCAGAGACTTACATCTGGAAGTGAGCTAAGCCGGCTGCTTGCCGAGAGCATAGATCCTGGCCTCCGCAACGCAGAGGCACATTCGCAATATCAGTGGGTCGCGAGCCGACAGGTCGTCAAGGACCTGCGGACTAAGCAGGAGTGGAGCGTCGACGAGATCGATGAGGCACTGAAAGTGCTGACTGCCTGCCTTGCTGGGGCAGATGCCGGCTATGGCTGCTTCGTGGTGGGCGAAGGCTTGTCAGGTCAAGTCCCTGACTGGCTACGTGAAGACGCAACTCCAATCGCACTCGAAATGCTGGCAACGTTGTGCTTCGCCCCTTACGGACATGAGATCGACAGCATCGAGGACCAAGGGGGGACGGTGGTTCTGCGCAAGGTGGAGGCAAGGGATCCGGCGCGCCTGATTCCTCCGCTAGGCGGCATGGCGGCCATCGTTAATCCTGCGACGTTCACAGTTCGCACCGCAGAGGGAGAGGTCATTGTCGAGATCGATGGAGCCGCCATAAGGGCTGCCGTTAAGGCGAAGCCTGCTTTTAAGGACCTTGCCGTTTTGCGACTTGCTTATGAGAGTAGTCGTAACCAACCTCGAAATCCCCAACAGGTCGATGACGAATTCGCCGCTTTTGCGGTAAAGGTGATCGCCGTGTCAGGTTTACGCTCACTCACCGCAGGCGATTTCGGACCTGAGGTGCTTCACGATCTGCGCGATCGAGTCGACTGGGGCTCGAATTTCCTGAAAGGCCTGAGCACCAACCAAGTCGATTCCCGGATGCTGCTGAAGAGCCTGTCTCGAATCCGGGACTCCCTTGCGAAAGCATCGAGAAGCGCAACCGGTTCCATCGAGAGTCTTGCGACCCGGTTGACCAATCTCGCCACCTCAGCCGAGGAAACCGGCTTCAGTTGGCCACCGAAGATCGGCGTCGTCTAATAGTCCGCGACCCGAGGCACCACCCGTCTCGTATTTTCCGGTGAGCTCATCCTCTACCGCCCTCTCCTCTTGCCGTGCTTCTTCCGCCGACGTCTCTTTTTCTTCGTCGTAGGAGTCGAGTGGGAGTTGATCCAGCCGAGAAGGTCTTCGATTGGGACAATTTCGAATGCAACCTCAGCGATATAGGGACCCATCACCGGGCGGCCAGTGACGAAGAGGCCTTCGACCCGCCAGTCCTTAGGGGGGCCCTCCACTTCGAGTGTCTCAAGAGCCGCAGCGATTCGCGCCGAGAGCCACTCGATCCGTTCAGAATGCTTTATCGCCGTCTTCCCCTCTTCGGCAAAATGCTCCGAGAGCTCGCCAGCCACTTCGCTCGGACTCAGGGCGCCGGCCAGATCCTTGCACTCCACCGCGTAGAGGACTCGGCTCTGAGTGTCGGCAGCGAGGACATCGATATCGCCGAGCGTCTCGCCATTGCCGCGCTCAAGCGCCTGGCTGGCAAGCGAGGTCACGTTCATCTTTGACTCGAAGCGCGAGGCGGCCTCGAAAACCTCGCCTACCTGCTCCTCGAACTCGGCCCCCGCCTCGACTGCTAGGCGGCTAAGTTCTGCCTGCAGCTCCTCAGTCTGTGCGAGATCTTGGTAACGCCCTGAAAAAAACTGGCCATAGATGACGAAGAGAGCCGCAATCACCTCGCGTTGTCCCCAGAGCACCTGCGTGCCTCGAAAGAGAAACGGCCTGCGCAACAGCGACCACCGCCGTGCGAAGCGCGACGGTACGACATCGTGCCAATCGCCGTCGGGGGGCTCGAGGAGCTTGTCGCGAGGCCCCATCCCGAGGTATTCGATCGCCATGCCGACCTTCGCCTGCTCCCAACCGAGCATCTCGGAGAGGTTGCACTCAGCCTCATTGCGCTCTAGCGCGACGACATCCTCCTTCCGGTCGCGAGCAAAGGCGGATGCGGCGTGAAGCAATTCGCGAATGTCGGTGAGGCTGGCGCCGGCCTCGGCCTCGACTAACGGATCGACACGATCGCGGAGGTCACTTTCACTTGGCCCGCCCTCGCTGTCGAAGCGGCGCATGAAAATCCGCTCGGAGGTACGGCGCTGCTCCCCGAGGAAGTCGTCGAAGTGGCGAGTACGCCCTTCTTCATAGCGGTCGTGCTCGGTGAGGCGTAAATGGCTCGTCTCCTCATCGATTAGAAGGCCTACATTGCTCATCCCGTAGTGATAGGCGTCATCAAGATAGGCACACTCGATCAGCACGGTGCAGAGCGCCATTGCACGGTCGTAGCGGGCAATGCTCCATGGCTCCTCGCCTTCGGTTGGTCGGGCGACGACGTGCTCGACCAAGAAGCGCGCACAGAGCGCGGCGGCGTTCGTGCGGTTCGCTTCTTCGCGTAGATACCGTTGCTTGGCGGCCTCAGGGTAGGTGGCGGCACGCGCCGGTCCGACCGCGCGGCGGCGCTCGGCCTCGAAGACGATGCCCTCGTTCGCCAGCAGCAGCTGCTCGAGCATGCCATCAGCCGAAGCGGAACTGAGCAACACCCCAATCTCGGCGAGGAGGAACTCGACTGCCTCGCGGACCACCTTGCGCCGCTCATCAGCCGGAATCTCCTCGCCCCGATAGCCGAACTTCTCGATCAGGCGGGTGCCGAGAAGATCGCGCACGGCACTGACATCGGCCTCTTGGAGCAATCGTGGCTCTTGCCTGGGCGGAACCAGAATCTCGTTGCCAGCACCCGACGGGAAAGCCAGAAAGTGCTTCTTCAGCCCGAGTGGGGCGACCTCCTCACGCACCGCATCGCGCTGCTCGGCGCGGATCCGCTCGATCCCGTGTGCCTCGAAGAGGGCGCTTAGCGCCTCGATCGCGAGCCCAACCAGGAGTCGATCTCCCTCGTTGTCGGCTGCTGGCACTACCCGCCTCATCGCGGGACCAAGGGAAATCCGCGCGCTGATGTCCTCGACCGACACCTCCCCTACCTCCTCGCCTCCAGGATCCTCGCCGTTGGCGAACCAGTACTCGGGATCGACGACCTCAAGCTCGAGCTCGATCGCCGGGGTTTGCTTGGCGAGGTCCGAGAGTTGGGTCTCGAAGGAGGGTGCGATCTCGTTAACCCAATAGGCGAGCGTTTCGACTAAGTCCCAGCTCTGCTCGAGCCGCTCAGCGCCACGCGGTCCAGCCACCCAAAATGCCACTGGCAATCTCGGTAGGTAGCGGACTAAGCGCGGCTCGGAAGGTTCGCTCAGCCCGTAAAGTCGGCTGATCACTGGGTCGCTGTTATCGCGCTCGACCTCACGCAACGTCCCATCGACGTAGGGCACCGGATGGCGATCCCGGGTCGCCCTTGCCTCCACCCGCAACTCGGTGCCGGCACCAGGAGGAACAGTGAGCAAGTCGATCCGGTCGGCGCGCCCAAAGCTCCGGTCCCACGAACGGTAAACAGAGAAGACGTCGAGGACATTGGAGCTGTTGATCGCCCCCCGTCTCTGTAAGGGGTCCATCGAGCGGGCAAACTTCCAGAGCGTCAGCGGATCACCTGGCTCGAGGGTTGCGAAAGCAGCGAGGTCAGCTGCCTGGAAGGCCTGGAATACGACGTTCTCGGCCTCGACTTTGCGCACGCCATAGAAGAACGGACGGCCACCGGATTGCGCAGCGAAGAGGACAAATAGCTCACCCTGAGCGGCCGCCGCCGCATCCTCAATTTGCTCGGTCGCTGTCGCCACTGCCGGCGGGTTCCTGACTTCGCCGTAGGGGTTAGCACCGAGTCCGTGCATGTCGTCACTGAAGACAAGGCAGAGAAGGTCGACGCCGGTGTCGATGCGAGCTCGCAACTCGACCAACTCTCCTCCGGAGACCTGCGAAGCGTCAATTCCCATTCTCCGCAGCGACCTGAGTACGTCATCAACCACTTGTGAGGAGTAAGCGGCAGCGACGTCCTCCTCGCCGATCTCGTCCACGGCTCGCAGCAGCATCTGATGGTTAAGCGCCAATGCAAGGCCTAGCGGTCGCGCGAGGACAAGCTTTTCGTCGAAACGCAGGAGCGGCCAAGCCTCACCCGTTCCCTCGCCTAGACCGTCTTCATCGAAGGCCCGGGTCCCGGCCTCCAGGATCAGCGGCTCGAGGTCGTCCAGGCTGAGTGGCGCGATGATCGCCACGAGGTGCTCGGGCTCAAAGACGAGTCCGGCCGCTGCCGCGCGCAAGGTGGCGCGCCCTGGGATCTCAATGACGCCGCGCGGTACGCTTGCGGGTGCCGCGAAGCGCTTGAACCCCGCCCCACGCAGGACATGATCGCTGAGCTTCAGCGTCGCGCCGGCGAGGCGGCCGAGTTCAGCCCGGGGCCCGATTGGAAGCACCTCGCTGAGGAGCAGAGCGCGAATCAGGAGTCGACTGACGTAGACGGCCTCCGGACCGAGTCCTGAACTAAGAAGGAATGGCCCTTCGTAGAAGGCGACTTCCTCGCAAAGAACATCTTCGTAGGGATCCTCATAGGCGTCCGCGCGTTGAGCGAGGCCGCCAGTTGTGAGCAGCGCGCGAAGGGAGCCGCGATCGATCGGCTGCTTCTCGGGGGCGGTTATGCGCTCCGAGGCAAGCGTCGTCAATGCGCTTAACCTCCAATGCCGGTCGAAGTTGGCGGGGATCAGGCTGAGCGCCCCGAGGTTCGCGGCTAGATCAAGCGGATCGCATGTCCGGATCATCTCGGTCTCTTGGGCATATCTACTGTCTGGCGGTCGAGGCGCAAGGGGCACAAAGCCAGCCTACGCAGGGGCAAGGGCAAAGAACGGCGGAGGTTCCAACCGCCCCACGAAATTTCAGGCACTTTCGCCGGAAGTGCCTGACTCGCTGCATATCCGTTCATATCCCTGCATATTTCACTATCTGCAGCCTTCCTTAGGACCTCAGAAAAGTGCTGCAAACGAGCATGTTCTGACGACTTTGCAGTCCCCTACCCTCCCTGGATCGCACCCAGGAGGTCGGCGGTTCGAATCCGCCTAGCTCCATTCAGCAGAACCCCTGCACGTCGCAATATTGCGTTTCGGCAACCGTTTAAACCGGGACCCAAAATCCGCTCCCGGTCAGGCAGAAACTGCCAGATGGGGGCCATATATGCGGCGATTGGCGCCGATTGCCCTTGATTTCCGCTCGCTTCGGCCTGCGGCCAGAGATAAGACGTCGGCGAGGTCAATAGCCAAACCGGGCCAACAGAACGCCCCCAACGGCATCCGCATTAACGACCCACAGATCGCCGTCATCGGGGTGAGCAAACTGAAAAGCGTTCGAAGAAGGCGCAACCAGCCAACCCGCCGGAGCCTTCGCGAATGGGCCGGGGCGATCTCGGAGGTAGCCGAGCAGTTGCATCAGTCCAGCTGCTAGGTAACTGGGCCTCCGAGAGGCCTTCAGCTCCAGGATGACTGAATCGACGGTGTTGCCATCACGGCGCAGTTGGGCGACGAGATCCGGGCGGGAGGAGCTCGCATTGATGCTGTGCTTGGCAAGAGCCTCGAGCTGCGCCGAATCTCCCGCATCAGAGGGCCAAGCTTGGTACCAGAGCCAGACTTCGGCTCCGTCTGGCATTGCATAGCGCGCATAAGGCGAGCGGCCTACTCCAACCATCATCCTACTCTTGCGTTTTCCCAGACTGAGATGCTCGAAGGTGGAGGCCAGACGCAAAGCGACCACGAGCTCGAACAACTGCCAATCCCGTTGAGGCTCGAAGTAGCGCTGGGAGAGCAGCTCGGTGATGCTCGCCGGAGTCGGGCTCTCCACGTACTTGAACAGGGCCGCGAAGCCCGCGGGTAGGCGCTTTCCGTAGAAGCGGCTCCGGGCGGCTCGCAGACGCTTATGCACCTGGCTAGTCGGACGCTTGGAAGCAACCCCACGTAACCAGTGGTGCCTGCGAGCAACCTTTATCCGAGCTGCGCTGCGGGATATCTCGTCAAGCCAGTTGCCGTCGTAGACGCCGGCGCTTTCACTCACACGAGCGGGGACGACGCGCCGCATCTCCACCTCCAGCCGATCGAGGAGGTAGCCGAGCGCCTGGTTCTCAGGGGTTTCGAAAATACGCCGCGGCGTGCGCACCACGAACTCACTGGGTAATCCGCCTTCGGCGCGGAGGCGAACAGTGTTTGGCCAGTCGACCGGGCCTCGAATCGACTGACCTCGAATCATTGCGCTAACGCTTGCGGTAATCGGGTGTCGCAACGCTTGGGGCAGATCCCGGACCAGCGCCCGGACCTCGTCGGACAAGCTCAAATGGGCGGCGACGATCTTGTTAAGGTCGCTCGCCTTCAAGTTGAGGAGGGCGCTGACGTCGGCCAAGACCTCCACCCTCTCGGTGGAAACGCTGCTCAGGAAGGCGGGTAGCTGGACCTTGATCTCAGCGAGGTAGGCCGCCCGCTCTTCCGCCCCAAACTGGGTATCGACGTGGCTCAAGAGAGAACTACCGACGAGAGGGCGTCCTCGAGAGCCTGCCACGTCGACGCGGGCCGTTCCGGCCAGCGCTCGCTGAAGACATCGAGCACAGCCTTCGCGTCTTCCTCCTCCGCTCCCTCATACTGCGGCACCGCGAAGAGCCTGATCGCGGTTACGAACGCGGTAACGGGATCAGCGTAGTTCGAGATCCCGGAAGCCGTTTCCGAAAGTCCCCTGACCATGAAGGTAGCCACGTCCTTAAGGATGGCCGGCCCGAGCTGCCGGGGGCCGAAAGCCAGATCCATTGCGGTCTCGACGATGTTCTGACGCTCCTCTTCTTTGATCTCCGAGCACCAGCCGCCGAAAAGCGACTCGTACTCATTCCTCGGCGGCAGCGGCACGTCGATGACTGCAAAGCGTCGTAAAAACGCGAACGAAAGCTGAAAGAGAGTTGCCTTGTCCGAGAGGTTGAGCGTCCCGATCAGCCGCCATCCTGGCGTCAGCACGTAGTCAGCTGAGGAGGATGACCGATTCTCCGCCCAGCGAATCTCGAGGCTGTTCCCGTCGTCACCCTGGAACGGCAGGACGATCCCGCGGTCGAGCTGGTCCTTTCCGGTGCCAGCGAGCAGCGTGAAAAGCGGGCCAAAGGCCTTGTCGATGTCTGCCCGGTTGAGCTCGTCGATGGTCAGCCAACGGCCGCGCTGAAGGGCGCGGAGAACAACACCTGGCTCGAAGCGAAGAGGTCCGTCGACAGTGGGCATATAGCCGCCGATGGTGTCGAAAGTGCTCCAGTCAGCGGTCGCGGTCACAACGTCGAATCGATTTTCGACCACTGCTTGCGAGAGCGCTTCGCTAAGGGTCGACTTCCCGGTACCGGGTGGGCCTCCGAGGAGGAGGTGCTTGCCTGCGCGCAAGGCCGTCACCGCCTCCGCAAGCACCGCGTCCGGGAGGGTGATCTCCGGCGGCAGGGTCTGCCGCACCGCCTCAATCGTCAGGCCCTGAAGCGCCGCCAGCTCGTCGACCTCCGTTTCGGCCGCGGTGTCATCCGGCTCGACCACTTTTCCCGGCCCAGCAGCGGAGCGAGCGGCAATGTCCAGTGCCTGCGTCACCTTGCTCGCCATCAGCACGTAGCGATCATGGAAGCGTCCGAAGTCGTCAACCGGGAGAACGGGAAGTGGGCCCTCAAGTAGTTCCTTCAGCTCATTCGCTCCGGCAAGCACCCTGCTGGGAGCGAACTGATCCCCCGGGACCGCTTTTGACTTGGCCTCTTCGAATAGCTCGATCAGCTCGTCGGGCTGTTTATGAATCGGAGCGCCCGCAGGTTGAAGGGTCGAGTCGGAGATGGCGTCGTGCACGCCCAACAGTCCCCCGGCGGAGGCAAGGAAGGCCCGGTCCCCCTCTCGCAACGGCCGACCCGCCTCGGTAAGGATCTCGACTGCCGACTCGGGCGATGAGGCTTCGACCAAGGAGTACTGGCGGAGAAACTCAGTGCGGTCCTCTGCGGTCGCGGCGTCCCGCACGGCCTGCACCGCGCTCTGTGGAATTTCTTGGAGATGCCGGCCGCGGGAGACAGTGCCCTTGAACTGAGCGGCGAGCGTCGGCGGCACGGCCCGGAGCAGGAGGAACTCCTTAGCGCTCAGTGGACTGGCCAGATCGACTACCTCAATCGCGACCCGAACCCAGGGCGGACCCATGGGCCGATCGTCGTTCTTCATCGGACCTTTCACCCTGAGCAGGAACGGAACGGCGCTCTCGCCGAACGCCACGGTCTCCTCGTACTCGATCACGACGGCCTCGTAGTGGACGCCGATTGCCGCGCAGTACTGCTGCTGCCATTCGACGTCCTCGTCGTCGGCGGTGTAGTGGGCGCTGGCGGCGAACTTCGGAATGATCATGTCGCCGACTCCGAGCTGCCTGATGACTTCAGCCTCGCCGGTGGCGGTCGGCCAACCGAAAAACGCTGGATCAGCTCTCGTCTGGGCGAACGAATAGAGGTTGGTGCTCAGCGCAAACGCAGTCATCCAAACCCCTGAATCCCGCTGCGAGTCCGTCCCATCTCGCCTGTAGTTTGCCCTTTTTATGACGGTCGCGCCTGCCGCCCAGAGTTCGACGTCGTGGCAGGATTCGATGCTCGATGTCATCGCTTTGGCTTCTCCTGAAGCCGGGAAGTCGATGACCGCCAAGGTGGAGCCGCTAGGCAACCTCGTTCGGAGGACCGCGGCCACCCTCGAAGCCGAGATCTCGGTTGCGCCGGAGGACGTGGTCGAAGCTCTCGCACCGCGTCTCAGCGGTCTCGGTTTCAGGCTTTCTCCTTCCGAAGCTCCCCGCCGTGGGGCTTGGTGGATCGTCGGGCAGTGGCTTACCGGCTTCGCGCTTGGAGCACTGGACGAGGACAGCAGCTTTGAAGACGCCCAGTCCTGGTTTTACGGCGACATCGAGGGGCTGCCAAGCATCGCGCCCCAGGGATCTCTGAGGGAGATCGCTGATATGGCGGCTCCAAGGCAGGTCTGGGCTCTACTTCCCTACTTGCTGGACCCGCTCGCCCCTGGGACCCGCCGGCATGTCCACCGCGACGACGGGCAGGCTTCCGATCGCGCCACTCGGAAAGCGGGGGGCATCTTCTACACCCCCGCGGACCTGGCCAAGTGGATGGCTGGCCAGGTTGTGCCGGGGGGTGGCGGAAGCTGGACCTGTCTTGATCCTGCCTGCGGATCTGGCGTCTTCTTGCGAGCTGCCTTGGAGTACGACCACTCCGCAGTTCCTTTCGGCGTGGACATTGCCCCCGAGGCTGCCGAGGCAGCCGCTTTCGTCGTCCTTGCCTCTACAAGCGAGAATTGGGTTCGGTCGCCATGGTGCGGATGGCAAAGCGCCCGCTCCCGGCTCGCCACGCTGGATGCCCTGCAGCTGGTCGACAAGACCGCGATCGATGAGCTCGACCGGCGTCGGCGCACCCATGAAGCCGAGGACCTCGAGAGCAGACTCCGAGAACCCCAAGCGCCTCCTCCCGCGCCTGAGTCGCAGGATCTTCACTACCTCGGGGATGTTTTCCCTCAGCTCAACGCCGGCGCGGACGCTTTTCTCTGCAACCCGCCCTATGCACAGTTCGGCGAGGCGGCCACCCAGCGAGCCGCTAGCCGCTTTCGAGTCTTCGCGGACCAACCGCCAAGCTCGAGCAGCAACCTCTACCCCGCTTTCGTCGAGCTCTCCTGGAGGGCTCTTGGCCGGGGTGGCCGCGCCTCGATCGTCCTTCCGCTGTCCGTTGCTTCGAACCGAGGGGCGCATTTCCAGCGGCTGCGCCAGGCGATGGGCGAAGCAGAGGGTCGCTGGGAGTGCGCGTTCTTTGACCGCGCGCCGGACGCTCTGTTCGGAGATGACGTCAAGACCCGCAACTCCATCCTTTCCTTTCGAGCCGGCGAGAAAGGGTTCGCGGTTACGGAGTTGCTCAGGTGGACGAGTCGCAACCGAAAGTCCCTTTTTGACATGGTCCGACCGGTCACGACGAAGCTGGACGTGAGGAGGGGAATCCCCAAGGTCTCCACCCCGGATGAAGTCCTCCAGCTGGAAGCTCTTCTCCGCTGCCAAGGCTACCTCGCAGGAGACGTGGTCACCACCGGCAAGATTGTCGCTTCAGAGGACGCCGTCGCTGCTTGGCCAGACAGCGTCTTCGTCGGGACGACGGCTTATAACTGGTTCAACGTGCTGCGAGATCTGCGACCGGCGGTGGAAGCGGGTCACGAATCACGGGCCGGCTTCCACGCCCTCCGTTTCAAGGACGCACTGTTGGCCAATGCCGCCTATGCAGTTATTTCCTCTCGTCTCGCTCTCTGGCTCTGGCGAGTCGAAGGGGATGGCTTCCACGTGAACAAATCTTTCTTGTTGAACCTGCCGGTGCAGTTGGGGCAGGTTGAGCCAGCGCTACTCGAGGTTCTGGCGGCGCTAGGCAGACAAGTATGGGTCGAGAGCTCAGCTCGGAGGATCACTGCTGTCAACCGGGGGCGAAAGACCGTCGCTTTTCCGCCGCTGGCTGACGAGTTGGTGCTCGGCAGGTTGGACCGAGCCGTCACCGAAGCCGCCGGCGCAGTGGTATCCGACCACATTGCCGATCTCGGAGCCTGGTACCGGAAACTGGTCGTCGTCGACGACCTTGATCAGAGGAGAACGAAGATGAACTTGCGCGAGGAATTGCCATGCTGACGGTAACCCCAGAGCAGAAAGAGCTGAGCAGGCTGTCCAAAGAGGAGTGGCGCGAGTACACCAAAACTGTCTGGCACATCGCCAACACCAGTGATGCCGATCATCCTGCGGTTTTCCCGTCGGAGATCCCACAGCGGTTGATTAAACTCTTTTCATTCCACGGGGAGACGGTCCTGGATCCGTTCGCAGGCATCGGGACGACGGGGCAGGTTGCGGCCTCCCTCGGTCGTCGCGCTATCTGCATTGACCAAAACCGGGTCTACGTCAAACGGATGACGGCCGAACAGGCCAAGTTGAACGGAAGCGGTCACCTTCTCGATGTGCGACAAGGGGATTCTCGCACCGATTTGAAGGATGTCCCGGACGGATCCGTCGGGCTGGCCGTGACGAGCCCTCCTTATTGGAATAAGGCTGACTATGGAAAGGGCAAGGCGAACCTGGGGAACATTGATTGCTACCCGAGCTTTATCCGTTCCTTGAAGCCTGTCTTCGAGGAAGTCTTTCGTCTCCTGGCCCCAGGCCGAAAGTTCGCCGTCAACACGGCCAACGTGAACCAGCACACCGATCACGGGCTTCTCACCTTTCCGCTGGCCACTGACATCGTCGTCCTGCTCCGTGAGATCGGGTTCGTGCTCGTCAACGAGATCATCTGGTCCAAGGACGGGACCGGCGGGAAGTGGGGCTCTGCAAACCAGCAGCGCCCGATCTTTGGCAGCTACCCCTTTCCTCCGAACTTTCTCTTCAAGAATGTCCACGAGTACGTGATCATCACTGCGAAACCTCCGGCCAAGAAATCGAAGGGAAAGAATGCACTCCCTTACGATGAGTTGATGGGGGTAGCGTGACGAAAGCCTTTAACCAGCCCCTGGGAGGGACCGAGCTCGTCTTAGTGGCCCGAGTCCCGAAGGCCGGCTCTCGCTGGACCCAGGTTCACTTCAACAAGGATCTGACCAAGCAGTTCTTCAGGCTTGAAGAGGGTGACGAACGAACCCTGACCTTCGAGCGGATTGACGGCGAGGGGTACAGACAAGATCAAGTCGCGCGGCCCCTGGTGCTAAGCGGGATAAACCGCAACTCAAAGATCGAGCTCGACTTCGGCATTAAGGAAGGAAGGCGGCCTGACTATCCAGAGGATGGAGAAACGCCGATCGTGGTGATCCTCGAGCTCGACACCAGGACTTTTCGCTACCAAACTCTGATGCCAGGGCAGCAGGGGCACGACGCGATGTACACGCTGACCGAACAGCTGCCGTCGGTTGGTAGAGGTCTCCCGAGGGTTCTGACCACCCTGGATGAGGTGGAGTTGCGGTGGCCGAACTGCAGGCTGCGCACCCCCCTATAGAGACTTGCAGGAGGCGAATCTCGTTGCTTTAGACCATCGGCCGCAGCTCTTTGAGATCGGTCGGGGGTGTCCAGGAAACAGCAAGTTGGCGCATCGAGGAAGGGCACTGTTTATGGCTAGCTGCCTGAGGGCGGCTCTTCGGTAGGCCGCGCTCCTCGCACATCCTGTCCTACCGGCGACTTAAACCCAGACTGGCCTGTTCAGGCAGAAATCTGGATTTCTGCCTGAACACCCCGACAATCGCCGCATATCCGCGCATATCTGGCTCGACCGGCGGCGAGTCGCGAGCGGCGCAAAGCGGCTTGGCTTGTCATGCGGAAATTGGGCGGAGGCCGAGTCACCAGCGGCGTAAATCGCACCCAGGAGGTCGGCGGTTCGAACCCACTTAGCTCCATGCAAAGCCGCTGCATCGGGCTCATATTTCCTTTGACGTAGGGAATCGCCGCCAGCCACCGGCGGATCGCTCGGGGTTTAGGACATCGGCGACCTGATCGTCGAGACCGCCCTCTTCAACGGCTTGCGGATGTCGGAACTGCTCGCGACCATTGCACTCGGCCGATCGGAGCGCCGCATTTCCGCGTGGCCGAACCTTTGCGGGGGGGCCTCCGTACACCGGTCGGTGGAAGCGCGTCGCAGCGGAGATCAGACCCAGGCGGGCCCGACCCTCGGTGGAGGCGATGGGCGGATGGTCACGAGGAGTGTTTTCCGGTGGGCCGGTCCAGCGGTGGGAGCGGCCGTGCTTGCAGCCGTGACCTGGCGTCTGGGCAGCGGGCCGTTCCTCGACGGCGTGCGGGCGCTCGACGGAGGCGCACTTGTGGCCGCGGCGGCCCTCTTCCTCCTCACCACCGTCTGCTTCGCCTGGCGGTGGCAGACCGTGGCCGACGGACTCGGCGTGCGGCTGTCCCTGGCCGAGGCGGTCGCGGCCTACTACCGGTGCCTGTTTCTGAACCTCACGCTTCCGGGCGGCGTCGCCGGGGACGTGCATCGCGGCGTGCGCCACGGACGCGATGTGCGGGACCTCGGCCATGCCCTGCGGGCCGTCGTCTGGGAGCGCACCGCCGGGCAGTTCGTCCAGGTGTTGCTGACCGTCTCGGTTCTCTTCGTGATGCCTTCGCCTCTGCACTCGGCGATGCCGTTCGTCGCGCTTGCGCTGGCCGCAGCGGCGGCGGTCATCCTCCTCGTCGTCCGTGCGCGAACGGGACGCGGGCATTCCCGCTGGGAGCGCCTGCGGAACGCGGCGGTGGCGGACATCCACAGAGGTCTGCTCAACAGGCGCGCCCTGCCGAAGGTCGCATTCGCATCGACCGTCGCCGTGCTCGGCCATGTGCTCACCTTCCTGATCGCCGCCCGCGCGGTCGGGGTCGCCGCTCCCGTCACCCGACTCCTGCCGCTGGCATTCATCTCGATCATGGCGATGGCGCTGCCGAACATCGGCGGCTGGGGGCCTCGCGAGGGTGTCACGGCCTGGGCGTTCTCCGCGGCGGGCCTGGGCGCCGGCCTCGGCGCCGCGACCGCCGTCGCCTACGGAATCCTGGTGCTCGCAGCCAGCCTGCCCGGTGGACTCGTGCTGCTCTTGGAGCGGCTCCCCCGGCGCCGCGAGTCGGCACCCGAGGCGCTCCTCGGCCCCTGGCACCGCCAACGTCCTCAGGCGGGCAAAGCGTCATGAGCGCCAACGCGAAGACGATCAGGTGCGAGAGCCGACTGGCGATCGGCCGCAGCGTCCCCGAGGTGTGGGACTACATCTGCGACGTCGAGCGCTGGCCGCAGTGGGCGCCGACCGTCCAGGCAGGCTGGGTCGCCGGAGGGGGTCCGCTGGCGCCGGGCGCACGGGTGGAGCAGCGAGCGAAGTTGATGTTCGGGGCCACTCGCCACCGGGCCCAGCACGTGACCGCGGTCGAGGCGCCCCACAGCCTGGCGTTCGCCGGACCGCTGGGCACCTCGACGGCGCGCTGGGGGATGGAGTTCGCACCGATCGACGGTGGGCAGACCGAGGCCGAGATGTGGGTCGAGGTCGACCTCGGGAACATCATGCGCGCACTTCCCAGGCGTGCCTTCCGGGACCGGATCCAGCGCGTGATGGACATCGAGATGGTCGCGATCAAGGCTGCGGTCGAGTCCATTCCCCATAGGGACGGGAGTCCCGTGGGAATCTCCACGGAGCCTCCGCTTGGGGAGAAGACGCCATGAGCCCGCTCGACGCAACGCAGGAGCGCCTGATCGAGACCTACCGCAGGAAGGCCAAGCACTACAACGTCGTCTCCCGGCTCTACCCCGTGCCCGGCTACCCCCAGCAGGCCCAGCGCCGCCGAGCCATACGCGCCCTGCAGCTCCGTCCCGGCGACACCGTCGTCGACCTCGCCTGCGGCACCGGTCAGAACTTCCCGCTGATCGAGCAGGCGATCGGCCCCGACGGCCGAATCGTCGGCGTCGATCTCACCGACGCGATGCTCGCCCAGGCCGGGCGCCGGATCGAGCGCAGCGGCTGGAGCAACATCAGCCTCGTACAGGCAGACGCGGCCGACTACGCCTTCCCGGCCGGGATCGACGCGATCCTTTCGACCTACGCCCTCTCGCACCTGCCCGACTGCGGGGGTGTTATCACCCGCGGCGCCAAGGCGCTCGCTCCCGACGGGCGCTGCGTCGTGCTCGATCTCAAGGCCCCTGACAACACGCCGCGGATGCTGGCACGGCTCGGAACCGCGCTTGGACGGCCGTTCGGCTCGATCGACGAGTGGCTCGCGCGCCGCCCGTGGGAGGGGGTTCGCGCCTCCATGCAGGACGCGCTGGGCGATCTCTACTGGAGCGAGTTGTGCTTCGGGACCGCGTTCCTCGCGGCCGGGTCCCCGACCCCGAGCGGGGCGTCGAGATGAGGCCCGCCGCGGATCTTCTCCGCGACCAAGGCGATCTTGCGCACGCGCCCCGTCCGCAGCCAGTCGCTCCAAAGCCTGTGTGCGGCCAGCAGCTCCTCCAGCGCCCGGTCGCCGATCTCCGCGGCGATGGCGGCGGCATCGGCGGCGAACGCCTCGGTCAGCGATTCGGCCGTGGCGGCGTGCGACCGGGTGCAGTCTTCCTGCCAACGGACGACCAGCCCCACCCGGTCCAGGGAGGCGAGCATCTCCTCGATCGGGACGAGCCAGACGGTGTCCGCATCGGGCATCCGCTCTCGCTCCGCCTCGGTGAGGGGCGCGCCCCCTTCGAAGGTGCAGGCAAACCGCCCGCCGACGGTGAGCGCGCCGGAGATCTGCCGAAGCAGCGGCTCCTTCTCGGCGAACGCCAGCATCGTCTCGAGCAGGAGCACGACATCGAACGGGCCCGGAGGAAGCGGCGGGATCCGGGCCACCTCGAAGCGACACGGAAGCTCGCCGGCACGCTGGCGTGCGATCTCAACGGCGCCGGCGCTGTAGTCGACCCCGAGGTAGTCGCAGCCCGTCTCCCCGGTGATGAAGCGCCCCGGACCGCCGATGCCGCAGCACAGGTCGAGCACCGATACGCCTGCTGCGATGCCCGCCTGACGCGCCAGCGCCCGGACTTCACCGGCGCGCATGAAGCTCTCCTGTTCGACGAACTCGCCGGGCGCATACGCCCCTTCCCGGGCCCGTTGGAGGGCACGCACGAAGGGAGCGCGCTCGTCCTGCTTCACGCCGAGGATGCTAGCCCGCCGGGAAGCATCGGCCCGCGGCCGGGGTCATAGGGACATGGCAGTCGATCCCTCGGGACGCTCCTACTGGGACAGCGACCGCCTCGGTCCGGCCGACTGGGTGACGCTCGCCCGGGCCGCGCTCTCCGCCGGGGTCGCGGGGCTGGTCGCGGACTCGTTCACCAAGCCCGTGCCGGTCGCGCTGCTGGTGTCGCTAGCGGCGGTCGCGCTCGTCCTCGACGCGATCGACGGGCAGGTCGCACGGCGCACCGGCACGGCGTCGGCGCTGGGCGAACGCCTGGATGCGGAGGCCGACGCCTTCCTGATCGCCGTCCTCAGCGTGTACGTCGCCCGCTCGGTCGGCGCCTGGGTGCTCGCGATCGGCGCGGCCCGCTACGCGTTCCTCCTGGCCGGATACGTGCTTCCGTGGCTGCGCGCGCCGCTGCCGGCGCGCTACTGGCGCAAGGTCGTGTGCGCGATCCAGGGGATCGTCCTCACCGTCGCGGCCGCGCAGGTGCTGCCGTCGGCGCTGGTGACGGCCGCGCTCGGGGTCGCGCTCGTGCTGCTTGCGGAGTCGTTCGGCCGGGACGTGTGGTGGCTATGGAGCCACAGACGCCGGGGGACTTCCCGAACCCGAGCCGGCGCAGGTCCGGCGCTCGCGGACAAACGGCCCGAAGGTCCCGGGCGCGGACGCGGAGGGCCCTGGGCGGTCGTCGCCGTCCTGCTGACGGCTTTGTCCATCGTGATCGTGTGGGCCGCGCTGGTCGCTCCGGACCAGCCGCACAATTTCAGCTCGACCGCATTCCTGAGGATCCCGATCGAGGGTCTCGTCCTGATCGCGCTGGCGGTCTTCCTGCCGGTCACCGGTCGCCGGATCCTGGCGGTGCTAGCCGGGCTGACCCTCGCGCTGGTGGTCGTCCTGAAGGTGGTCAACTACCAGATCTTCTCGTTGTTCGATCGCCCGTTCGAACCCCTCGGCGACATCGGGCAGATCGGGAACGCCCTCGAAACCCTGCGCCTGGAGGATGGTGCGTCGCAGGCGCGGCTGATCGAGATAGCTGCCGTGGTGGGGGTGGTGGCCGCAGTCGTCCTCCTGCCCCTTGCGATGCTGCGGGTGACGCGGGTCGCGGCCGACAATCGCCACTTTGCGCTCCGGGCCGTCGCGGGCCTCGGCGCCGTCTGGGCGGTGTGCGCCGTGCTCGGCGCGCAGTTCGTCTCCCAGACGCCGATCGCCTCAGCCATCTCCGCCAGCGTGCTTGTCGACGAGGCACGGACCCTGCAGGCCGAAGTGAACGACATCGGCGTCTTCGCCGCCGAGATCAAGCACGACCGGTACCGCGACATACCGACCGGGTCGCTGCTGCGGGCTCTGCGCGGAAAGGACGTCCTGCTCGTCTTCGCCGAGTCCTTCGGCCGGGTGGCGATCGAAGAATCCTCGTTCGCGCCCGAGGTCGACGAAGCGCTGGCCGCAGGGAACCGGCGACTGGCGAGCGCCGGGTTCCACTCCCGCAGCGGCTTCCTGATCTCACCGACCTTCGGCGGTGGCAGCTGGCTGGCGCACTCGACCCTGAATGCGGGCCTCTGGGTCCACAACCTGCGCCGCTACGCCCAGCTGCTGCCGGAACGGCGCCTCACGCTTGCCTCGGCATTTAACCGCGCCGGCTGGCGGACCGTCGACGACGTGCCCTCGAACGACCGTCCCTGGCCGGAAGGGAAGGCCTTCTACCACTGGGACAGGATCTACGACCGCAATCAGGTCGGCTATCGCGGCCCGACGTTCTCCTACGCGTCGATGCCCGACCAATACATCTACTCGGCGCTGCAGCGGCTCGAGCTCGGCAAGACCCACCGCCGGCCGCTCTTCGCCGAGGTCGACACGGTCTCGAGCCACCAGCCCTGGACCCGCATCCCGGAGGGAATCGGCTGGAGCGAAGTCGGCGACGGCTCGATCTACGACCGCCTCCCGAATCACTACGAAGGCAGGGCGTTCCTGTCCTACTGGGGCGACGCGTCGCGTGTCCAGGCGAACTACGGCAGGTCGATCGTCTACACGATCAACACCCTGACCAGGTTCATTCAGCGCTACGGCAGGAAGAACCTGGTGGTGATCGAGCTCGGCGACCATCAACCGCGGAACCCCGTCACCGCTGAAGGGGCCGGCCATCAGGTCCCGATCTCGATCATCTCCCACGACCCGAACGTGCTGAGGCGGATCGAAGGCTGGGGCTGGAGTCCCGGCCTGAAGCCCCGTAAAGACGCCCCGGTCTGGCCGATGAGCTCCTTCCGCGACCGCTTCCTCGAAGCCTTCGACTCGAAGCCGGCGGCCCGGTAGCGGCGAGCGACACATGCCAGACCGCCCCTACATCCTGCTGAGCTGCGCCCTCTCGATCGACGGCTATCTCGGCAGTGCGGCACCGCGGCGCCTCGAGCTCTCCAACGACGCCGACTTCGACCGGGTCGACGAGGTGCGCGCCTCCTCCGACGCGATCCTGGTCGGTGCGACCACCGTCCGGTTGGACAACCCGCGGTTGCTGGTGCGCTCGCAAGACCGCCGCGAGGAGCGAAGGGCCCGCGGGCTGCCGCCGTCGCCGATGAAGGTCACCGTGACCGAACGGATGGAGCTCGACGCCCACGCCGACTTCTTCACCGTCGGCGACATCGAGAAGGTCGTCTACTGCGCGAGCCCGCGCGTGGCCGACGCCCGCTCGCGCCTCGGGTCGGTGGCGACCGTCGTCGACGGCGGCCGGCGGGTGAGGATGCGCCGCCTCACCGAGGACCTCGGCGAGCGCGGCGTACAGCGCCTGATGGTCGAGGGCGGCGGCAAGGTCCACACCCAGTTCCTGACCGACGATCTCGTCGATGAGCTGCAGCTGGTCGTCGCCCCGTTCTTCGTCGGCGACTCCCGGGCCACGCGCTTCGTCAGCGACGGACGTTTCCCATGGAACCCCGACCGGCGCGCGCGGCTCGCGGAGGTCCGCCAGATCGGCGACGTGGTGCTGTTGCGCTACGCCCTCTCGGCCCGCTTCGAGACCGACTGATGCCGCTGCCCGCCGCCACGATCCGTGCCCAGGTCTCGATGCCCGTGCGCTTCTCCGACGGCCACACCAGCTTCGCCCGGGTGTTCAGCTTCGACGGCCTGATCGACGGCCGCGAGCACGTCGCCTTCGGCCTCGGTGACCGGGCCGCCCCGCTCACCTCCACCGAGAACCTGCTCGAGCCGCTGGTCCGGCCGCACAGCGAGTGCCTCACGGGAGACGTGTTCGGCAGTCAACGATGCGACTGCGGCGCGCAGCTGCGCGAGGCGGTCGAGCGGATCACCGACGCCGGCGGCTACCTGTTGTACCTGCGCCAGGAGGGACGCGGCATCGGCCTCTACCCCAAGCTCGACGCCTACGCGCTGCAGGACGAGGGACTGGACACCTACGAGGCCAACCTCGCGCTGGGCCACCACGAGGACGAACGCAGCTACCTCGTCGCCGCCCAGATGCTGCGCGCCCTCGGAGCCTCGCGGGTCGCCCTGCTCTCCAACAACCCCGACAAGGCCCGCCAGCTCGGCCGCTTCGGGGTGACGGTGACCGAACGGGTGCCGACGGGGGTGCACCTGTCCGCCGCGAACGCCCGCTATCTGGCGGCGAAGGCGCGGCGCGGCCACACGCTTGACGTCCCGCCCCCGGCGGCCTGAGATCCAATCCCTCCTCAGGGGAGGACGAGCAGGTCGGCGTGACCCACGTTGACGGCGAGCTTGCCGGCACCCGCCTGCTCCAGTCGCCGGCGGGAGTAGGGGTCGCGCTCGCCGGCCAGCTCGGCCTCCTGCTCGCAGGCGGCTTCCACCCATCCGCTGAACCACGCCGCGGCCAGGTCGGAGTGCGCGGGCCCGAGGCGCCAGGGGCTGGGCCTGACGACGACCTCGGCGCCCAGTCGGCGGAAGGTCTCGACGGCGAATTCGACGGCATCCGGCCCGAGCAGCCTGCCGCGCTTCGTCGTGCGGCGCTGGTGGGCGTCGAAGGCGGCGGCCAGGCGGCGGTCCAGGGGGTCGGCGGGCGCCATCTCGACGCGACCGACGACCGAGAGGGTCAGCAGGATCGGGCACCCGGCTCCCACGCAGAGGCCGGCCAGCCGGTCCAGCTCCTCGCCGGTGAGCAGGTCCAGCAGCGCCGAGGCAGTGATCAGGGTCGCCCCGGCGAGGTCATCCGAATGCAGCCGGGCGATGTCCGTGCGCATCGCCTCCACGGTGACGGGCGCGCCGTCGGCCGCCGGCCCCGGCACGTCGGCGACCGCCCGCGCCAGCAGGTCCTCGTCCCGGTCGTGGAGGGTCCAGTGCTGCGGTCCCGTCAGCAGCGGAGCCAGCCAGCGGCCCATCGCGCCGGTGCCGCAGCCGAGATCGTGGATGACCCTGGAGCCGCGCACGGGAAGCGCTCGCTCGAGGGCCTCGGCGAGGTCGCACGCGCGGGCCTCGGCGTCCGCAGGCTCCCGCAGGGCGAGCCACCCGGGGCTGACGCGGATCGCCTCGGCGCCGCTCATGGCGACGCCTCGGCCAGGACCCCGGCGACGACCGCCGCCGTGGCCGACCAGCGGGGAAGCGACTCGCGCCGCTCAGCGGCGGCCCGACGCAGGCGGTCCCTCAGCCCGGCGTCGCCGAGCCAGGCGCCCAGCGCTTCGGCGAGTGCGGCGGGGTCCTCCGGTGCGACCAGCAACCCCGGCCGGCTCCCGGCAGCGCCGTCGCCGAGAGCCTCCGCCACCCCTCCGACCTCGGCGGCGATGACCGGCAGGCCGCGCGCCAGAGCCTCGGTCACGACCAGGCCGTAGGTCTCGGCACGCGACGCCACCACGAGGAGGTCCGCGGAGGCGTAGCTGCGGTTGAGATCGGCTCCGGTCTGCGGTCCCGGGAAGGACACCCGCCCGCCCGGCCAGCGCCGGTTGAGCCTTTCCACGAACGCCGGGTCGCGGCCCACGCTTCCCACGCAGGTGCAGCGCCAGGAAAGCGCCGAGATCGACGCGAGCGCCTCGAGCAGGATGTCGTGGCCCTTCTCGAAGCTGACCGCGCCGACGCAGAGCAGCGCTTCGCCGGCCGCGCTCCCTCGGGCCGGCTCAGCGGCCTCGACGCCCGGCTCGGCGACGCACACCCCGTCCGCGGACAGGCCGTAGAGCTCCACCAGCCGGCGGCGGGCCCACTCGCTCGTCGTCACGGCGGCGGCGGCGCCGGCGAGGACCGCGCCCTCCTGCCCCCGCGCCGCGCCGTCGCGCGGGCGGTGGCCGAGCGGCATGTGCACGAGCACGACCAGGCGCAGCCGGCCTGCCTGCGGCACGAGGACCTCCGGCGCGGTCGAGGCGACCAGCCCGTCGAGCAGCACGACGGCGTCGTCGGGGATCTGCCGCAGGGCCCTTTCGAGGGCGGCGAACGATGCTGCGTCGGGACGGTCCCAGAAGCCGGCGACAGGGCGCTCGTGCACCGTCCAGCCGTGCGGGCCGAGCTCGCGACAGAGCTGGCGGTCGTAGGTGTTGCCGCCGCTCGGCCGGAGCGGATCGTCGATGCCGTCGGGCATGACGAAGTACACGGGCCTCACAGCGGCCGTTCGTAGCTCGCCCAGGCGATGTGGGACTCGTGCAGCGTGATCAGGATGGCGCCCCGCTCCCGGGCGGGTTCGTCCGCGGCGGCGGCGAGCACGCGCTCGGCGAGCCGATCGGCGATCACCCGCGCCAGCTCCTCCGTCGTCGTGTTCACCCCCGCCAAGGCGGGCTCGTCGTCGAGATTGCGGTAGCTGAGCTCGCCCAGCACCGCGCGCAGCTGCTCGGACGCCAGGCCGATGTCGATCACGATCGCGTCGGCGTCGAGGTCGGGGCGCCGGAACGTGGCGTCGACCACGTAGGTGGCGCCGTGCAGGCCCCGGGCGGGCCCGAAGGTCTCGCCGCGCAGGCTGTGGGCGATCATCATATGGTCGCGGACGGTCACGCTGAACACGGGTCACTCCCCCTCGTAGGTGATGGTCTGGCAAAGCCCCGGCAGGCGCCCGGCGGCGAGCCGGGCCATCACGTCGGGCAGCTCGCGGAAGCGGGACTGCCCGGTGAGCAGGGCGTCGAAGGCGGGGTCGCGCAGCAACTCGAGCGCGAGCGCCAGGCGCTCGGCGGTCGTGCGGCGCCCGGCGCGGGCCGGCGAGACCGTGCCGACCTGGCTGGCGCGGATGGCGAGGCGGCCCGAGTGGAAGGCGCCGCCGAGCGAGAGCCGGACCTCCTCGTCGCCGTACCAGCTGAGGTCGATGACGGTCCCCTCGGGCGCGAGCAGGTCGAGCGATCGCTGGAGCCCGGCGGAGGTGGCGCTGGCGTGCACGACCAGATCGCGATCGCCGCGGGCTTCGTCAGGCAGGGCGAAGTCGACACCGAGCGCGGCGGCGACCTCGGCCCGACCGCCATCGACGTCCACGAGCGTGACCTGCATCGCCGGAAAGGCGCTCAGCAGGCGGGCAGCGCAGCAGCCGACCATCCCGGCACCCACCACGGCGACCCGATCGCCGATCAGCGGTGCCGCGTCCCACAGGGCGTTGACCGCGGTCTCGACCGTGCCGGCGAGGACGGCGCGAGTGGGGGGCACGTCCTCGGGCACGACGGTCACCGCGCCGGCCGGCACGACGTAGGCGCTCTGGTGCGGGTAGAGGCAGAAGACCGTGCGGCCGCGGAGATCGGAGGGTCCCCGCTCCACCGTCCCGACGCTGAGGTAGCCGTACTTGACGGGGCCGGGGAAGTCCCCCTCCTGGAAAGGCGTCCGCATCGCCTCGTGCTGGTCCGGCGGCACGGCGCCCCGGAAGACCAACGTCTCGGTGCCCCGGCTGACGCCGGAGCAAACGGTGCGGACCAGCACCTCGTCAGGTCCGGGCTCCTGCAGCGCGGCGGGTCGGATCTCGCCATGGCCAGGCGAGCGCAGCCAGAACGCGTGCGCGTCAAACCCTCCGTCCGACAGGTGTTCGTCCATGAATTCTCTTTTCTACATCTACTGCTATGCCGCTCGCGCTTCGATCTACGCGGCGGTCGCCGCGGAAGTTCAGAGGTCCGGTGACGGATCCGCTCTTGAACCCAGGGCGAGCCGCATCCGTAGACCGCCGTGATGAATCCGACCGCTGGAGCGGACGGGGCGGGCATGTCGCGCTGGGCGCCGCCGCACCCGGTCAACGTGCTCGTGCCCTGAACCGATGTCGCAGGGAGGCCTCAACCGCGACCGCGACGTGCGCGAGGCCTACGTCGCCCACTCGACTGAGCTCTACGGACTCGCGATCCGCTTGCTTGGCGACGCCGGGCTCGCCGAGGAGGCAGTCCAGGAAACCTTCCTGCTTGCCTGGAAGGCGGAGGATCGCTTCGACCCGGAGACCGGCGACCTCCGCAGCAGGCTCTTCGCGATCTTGCGCAATGTGGCGGTCGACCTTGGAAGCGCCCGGGCAGCGCGATCGCCGGTCAACGATGGCGGCGTCGAGGCGACGGTCGAACGTCTCGAGCACTCGCTCCTCGCCTGGCAGGTCGAGGAGGCGATGCGCAGGATCAGCGAGCAGCACCGCCGGGCCCTGGTCGAGACCTACTACCGGGGCCGGTCCTACTCCGAGGTCGGGACCGAGCTCGGCGTTCCGGAGGGAACCGTGAAGAGCCGCGTCAACGACGGCCTGCGAGCGCTGAAGGCGGCGCTGGAGGAAGTGGCAATCGAGGGCCGGGAACACCGGGATCGCCGCTAGCCGCCCGCCCGCCACGGACCGACTTCTGCGAGACTTCTGATTGGAGAGGGAGATGGGCCAGAGCCTGAAAAGCGCTGCACAGGCGCGCTCTGCGCGGGTCGCCGGGTCGTTTCTGGTGATCTTGCTGGCGTCGGTCTTGCTGGTGCTTGTCTTTGGCGGCACCGCGAACGCCGTTGCGGTCTCCGAACTCAAGATCGTCGTCTTCGGGCAGGGCGTGGTCAAGATCAGCCCTCCGTCTGAAGGGGTTGAAGAATGCTCCGGCACCTGCGAATTGGCTTATCCGGATGGGACGGGGGTGACGCTCACGGCGGTGCCTTCGGGGGAATGGGCGTTCAACGGCTGGGGGACCTGTGATGAAGGGCCCTCTCCTACCGAATGCGTGATCTTCACCACTGAATTCGAAACGCGGACGGCGGAAGCGTCGTTCGTCAATCCGCCGCCGGCTCTGCCGACGATCACCTTCCCCGCCGAGAACCAGCAGGTCGAGACCACGGGGTCGCCCGTCAAAGTCGAAGTGGCATTCGAAGACGGCGACCCGACGGTGGCCGGATACGAATGCGATCTCGACGCCGCCGGGCCGCCGCAGCCCTGCACCTCTCCGTGGGCCCTCCCCTCGGTCGCGGTCGGCGCCCACACGGCCTACGTCTTCGCGCTCGACGCCGAAGGCAACGGGTCCGAAGTCCCGGCGGCCCGCCACTTCAGCGTCGTCGTCCCGACTACCGGCGGGAGCGCCGGTGGAACCGTCGAGCCCATCCCAGGACCAATGCCTATGCCGACCCCGCCTCCGGTCAAGCTCCTCGCCCATTGGAAGGTGACCCGCGACGGGACCACGGTGAAGAAGCTGCTGCTGGAACAGCTCCCCCCGGGCGCCAAGGTGCGGGTGGGCTGCGGCGGCTCGGGCTGCCCCTTCAAGTCGAAGAAGGCGAAGGTGAGCGGAGGCCGCGCGGATCTGGCCGGGCTCTTCGGCGAGCGCAAGCTGCGCCCCGGCGACGTGATCAAGCTCCGCATCGAAGCCGGGACCGAAACGCAGCTGATCGAAATCAAGGTCCGCGCCGGCAAGGCGCCGAAGGTCGTCCGGCGCTGATCCGCTGGCGACAGGCTCGCGCTATCGCGCTGCTCCCGGGCACGGTGATGGTGCTGGTGCCGGCCGCGCTGCTGATCGGCACCGGGGCGAACCCGGGTTGGGGCTGGGGCGGGGTGGCTGCCGCGCTGCCGTTCCTCCTCGGCCTCGCCCTGATCGCCGCCGGGTTCGCGCTCTGGCTCTGGACGGTTCGGCTCTTCGCGCGGATCGGCGAAGGGACGCTCGCGCCCTGGGACCCGACCCGGCGGCTCGTCGTCAGAGGCCCCTATCGCCACGCGCGCAACCCGATGATCGCGGCGGTGCTGGCGGTCCTGGCCGGTGAGGCGGCGCTGTTCGGCTCGGTGCCGCTGGCGATCTGGTGCGCCGCGTTCTTCGCGCTCAACCACGTCGGCTTCCTCATCTACGAGGAGCCCGGGTTGGAACGCCGGTTCGGCGACGAGTACCGCGCCTACAAGCGCAGCGTGCCGCGCTGGCTGCCGCGGCGCAGCGCCTGGTCGCCGGGCGGCGACCCCCGGGCCTAGGTTGGGCAGCCTTTCAGCTCCACCGCGGGATCGGACGCCCTTTCCTTACCCGCGTGCAGGGAAACTCGCCGCGGATTCCTTCGTTGAAGAAGCTGCCCTTGGAGTCGGCCTTGAGGAGGTTGAGGCAAACCTCGGGCGGCACTTTGAAGTAGCGGTAGAGGCCGCCGTTGTTGAAGCGGACCTCCATGACTTCATCTGCGTAGCCGATTTCGGCGATGACGCTTGACTTGACCGGCACCCGGCGCATGGTGGGCTCCCGAGGCTCGCGGACTTGCAGTTGAGCTCAACGCTACCCCTAGATAGCGCTTGGGAAGCGGCGCTAGTCGGCGCTGCTTTTACGAGTGCGGTAGCGGCGGGTCTTCTCGCGGTTGCCGCACTCCTCCATCGAGCACCAGGTGCGGGAGCGATTGCGGGTGGCATCGTAGAAGGCCCACTGGCAGGTCTCGTCGGGGCAGGCCTTGAGCCGGGGCCAGGCGCCGTGGGACTGGAGGCGCTCGACCGCGAGCAGGAGACGGGCTTCGAAGCCGGTCAGATCGGCGCGGGCCGGCTCGAGGGCCAGCTCGCCGGCGGATGAGAAGGCTGGCCGGTAGCGACTGCGCCCGGCGGCTTCGCGCAAGGGCGCGATCTCCCTCTCGCTCAGCTCGCCGCCGTTGTTGCTCCGCAGCAGCGACCGCAGGGATTCGCGCAGGGCCAGCACCCGGCGCAGGTCCTGGGAGTCGATCTCCGACAGGTATTCGCCCGTCCGCTCCTCGATCCAGTTCCGCAGCCCCTCCGGGTCGGCGATCGAATCGGTCTCCTCCTCCAGGTCCCGCGTGTTGACGAAGGCGACCAGGAGGTCGGCCTCCGACTCGATCAGGCCCTTCTGAAGATCGCTTGACACCAGCTATTCATATTAGCTAGTGTTGCATGGACCGGCAACCTTAGATAGCCGGTGTCGATTTCCTTGGTCTATGCCTGAGAGGAGGCCGAAAATGAGATTCCTCGCGAGCTTCACCCTCGCCAACGCGGCCGAGTCGCAGCGCCGGATGCGCGAGCTAGCCGAACGCGAGCGCCGGGTGCGTCGCCGCCCCGGGCGCTGACGCGAGTCTAGAAGCCGCCTTCGGCGCTGCTGAGGCGGGAGACGACGATCTCCTTCCAGTCGCCGTCTTCGTCCTCGACGAGGACCTCGTTGATGCTGCCGACGCCGACGCGGCTGACGTCGATCGGCACCCGGACCGCACCGCCCGCGCCCACCGGCTTCGCTTCCCATTCGGCCCGGTAGGTGCGGAAGCAGACGGTCGAGCTCGGTTTCAGCCCCGAGAGCGAGACCTGCTGCTGGCTCGGTTCGGCCGCCATCTGGCTGACCGCCGTCAGTTCGGTGCCGCGGCACTCCGTGCCTTCCGGGAACGGCCGGGCCACGTCGGGAGAGCCGATCTCACTCGGCACGAAGGGCGGTGGCGGCGCGTCCGGATGCGGCGTCGGCGTCGGCGGCAGCGTCCCTTCGCGCGCCGCTTCGAGCCGCGGCAGGACGACCTTGTCGATCAGTTCGTGGCCCAGGAGGTTCGGGTGCAGGGACCCGTGGAAGAGGCCGCCCAGCCTGGTCACGTCGATCGGGGAGCCGCTGGTCCGGTGGACGTTGAGGAAGTTGATCGCCGTCTGCCCGAGCGGCTTTTCGCAGAACCGGTAGCCGGCCAGGGCGTTGGTGAGGTCGATCGTCCGCACCCCTGCCGCCGAGGCCGCGGCGGTGACGATTTCGTTCAGCCTGCCGATGAAGACTTCGCGCAGGAAGGCCATCTCGGCGGGGTTCAGGCCGAGGAGGTCGTGACAGTACTTCGGCCCGACCGGGTTCGGATAGTCGAGGGCGAAGACGGGTGCCCGGTGCGCGTCTTCCCTGACCGCGCTGTAGGTGTGCACCAGCGCCGGGTAGACCTGCGCGTCGAGGCGGTGCAGCCACTGCGAAGCGAGGCCGCGGCAGTCGGAGTGCAGCGGGCTCGCACAGTCGACCCCGATTTCGGCGAAGCCGGCGTCGTTGCCCCCGATGCTGATCAGGACGACGCCGGGCTGGGCGACTTTCAGCAGTTCCTCGACCTGCGGTTTGGCGCCGACCACGTCGTGCCCGCTGCGCGGGTACTGCCCCGGCACCTTCTGCCCAGCGGCGTTCACCCCGGTGACGTCCTGCGTCACGGCGCCGGAGCAGGCGAGGAACACCAGCGAGGCTTCGAGCTGTTCCGCCAGCAGGTACGGGTAGGCGGTCGCGGCGCGATGGCACATGTTCCGCTGCCCGCTCGGTTGGTCGGTTCCCGGAAAGTAGTGAAGCGCCCCCTCCCCGGAGATGTAGGAGTCTCCCATCGCCACCAGTTTGAAGGGCGAATCCGGGTACGGATTCAGCGGTTTCGTCTCCGGGGACTCGGAGATCTTGTGGAACGCGTACCAGGCCCCGACTGCAATCAGGGCTGCCGCTGCGATCCCCACCGCCAACCGACCCTTACCTGACACCGTGTTTCTCCATCGATGTAGTGACTTCTACTACTCAATCACAGTAGGGTCCGATGCGTGATGGAGTGGCGCAAGTGGGTCTGGGCGGCCGCGGTGATCGCCTTCGTCGCGCTAGGGATCGGCGGTGTAGTCGACGCCCTCAACCTGCTGATCGGCGCCGGGGTCGCCTTCCTCGTCGTGCTCCTGCTCTGGCCCGAGTCCTGGTGGCGTCTCGACGTCTTCCTGGTCCGGCTCGCCGGGGCGGCACTGGTCGCCTTCCTCGCCCTCGCCGGCGTCAACGTCCTGATCTATGGCGTCAGAAAGCTCCTCGACCTGGGGCCGCTGCCGATCCTGGCTGGGCTGATCCTCGCCCTCGTCGTCTTCGGCCTGGTCGTTTACTGGTACCTGCGCAAGGACGGCTGGTCGTTTGCCTGCTCCCTCGGTTCGGCTGTCGTCCTCGCGGTCGGGATCCTGCTCGTCACTCCTTACCTGATCGGCAAGCTCACCGCCAACACCGATCCCGTGCCGGCGTCCGAACGCGTCGCCTCCCAACTCGACGTGATGATCGTCGGCGACGGCAGCCACTTCCCGCCGCCAGCCCAGGTCGCCGAAAACCCGGCCCTGAAGGAATTCGACGTCCGCTACTCGGTCGGCTTCGCCGCCGGCAACGAAGTGCGCTGGACGCTGGTGAACAGCGAAAGCGCCGAAGCGGCGCTCGAAGCCGTCGCCGAAGGGAACACCCGGCCCCCGGCGGGGGGAGTGCCCGAACGCCGACCGGAAGCCGACCCGGCCCTGCTCCTCCTCCCCGACGGCACCGCACCCGTCACCGCGGAACCGGCCCGGCAGAAGAACCTCGAAAAGCAGCAAGAGGAAACCGCGCGCTGGAGCCAGATTGCCGAAGCAGCCGCGCCCGGTGCCCCGGCTTACGCGCTGCTGGAAACCACCAACACCGAACGGCTGAACAAGTGGAAGGGGTTCGTCCCGCACGGCCGCGGCGTCTCCCTGCAGAACCTCGAAATTCCCGCCGTGACCGAAGCCGCGGCCGAACTGGCGGTCAACGCGCCGACCGCCAAGGCCGACTTCGCGCTGGCGATGGCCTACCGCCCGGTGCTTCTCTTCGACCACAAAGAGCCGGTGCCGTGGCCCCTCTCGATCGCCGCCCTCTTCAACGAAGGCCGCGTCACCCTCTGCCACGACCAGGGCGTCGCCAAGACCGAATGCGACGCAGAACCGCTCAAGAGTCCGCGGGAACTCGAAAACAACGGGACCCATCTGCGCCTGCGCCTGCGCGACTCGCAGGAACTGCGGCCGCTGGCGCGGGCGGAACTGAAAGCGGCGGAAGAAGAAACCGCAGAATCGTCCTCGACTCATGTCCCGGGTGCGGGAAGCGCGATCTACGTCCACCCCACCTCGCTGGTCAAAAACGAACGCGAATTCCTCTACCTCGACTACTGGTGGTACCTGCCCGACAACCCGGTCGGCGTCGGCGGCGGCGCCCTCTGCGGGGCGGGGTTCGTGATCCCCGGTATCACCTGCCAGAACCACCAGTCCGACTGGGAGGGGATGACGGTCGTCGTCGACCGCACCGACGCGAAGCCGCACATCGTCGCCGTCCAGTACGCCCAGCACTCCGACGTCGTCCGCTACTCCTGGACCCAGTTGCGCGAACGCTGGGAAAGCGAACCCGAAGTCCAGGAACTGGTGGCCGGCATTCCCGACGCCGCGACCCGGCCGCTGGCCTTCTCTGCCGAAGGGACCCACGCCACCTACCCGCTGCCGTGCGGGGACTGCCACCAGGTCGCCCACCCCGACATCAAGGAGGGCCCGCACCGAGGCGACCTCGCCTGGGTCGGCGACCTGACCGGCGCCTGCGGCAGGTCGAGCTGCCTGCAGCTGCTGCCGACCCGGGCCGGGGGCAGCGAACCCGCCCTCTGGAACGCCTACAACGGGACCTGGGGCGAACGCCACTGCTTCCTCAGCTACTACTGCGACTCCGGCTCGCCGCCGACCTCACCCGGCAAACAGGGCCGCTACGAGCATCCTGCCGCCTACGACGGTTACGTCAACAAGAAGTGGCAGTTCCAGCACGCGCCGTTCGAAGAATGAGCAGGGCGATCACGGTGGTGGCGTCGCGAATGTGCGGCAACGCCGCGTCGAGCTCGGCCAGGTCGAGACGGACGACCTCGATCTCCTCGTCGTCGTCGCGCTCGCCGGTGGCCGGCGAGAGTCCGGTCGCCTCGAAGATCGTCACCTTCTCGGTGAGGAAGCCGGGGCTCGGGTAGACGACGTGGAGGAGGCTCCACTCCTCGGCCCGCAGCTCCGCCTCCTCGGCGAGCTCGCGCTGCGCGCACTCCAGCTCGCTCTCCCCCTCGACGTCCAGCGTCCCGGCCGGGATCTCCAACAGCTCGTCCTCCTCCACCGCCTCCCGCGGCTGGGCGACCAGATAGGCGAACTCCTCGTCGTGGGCCAGCACCGCCACCGAACCGGGATGCTCGACGACCTGACGCTCGACCTCGCTCCCGTCGGCGCGCCGGTAGCGCTTGGAGACCATGTCGATGTGCTTTCCCCTCAGCAGAGGCTCTTGGTGGAGGAGCTCCATCCTGTCCTGCAGTTCACCAAAAACCCGACATTCGTGGCCGGCTCTCCACTTTTCATCGCCCGGCAAATTGATAAAAGACTCCAAACCAACCTGCGCTGGGAGGTAGCACGTGCTCGTCTTAGGCTACGCGGAAGCGACCGATTCAAATTCGCCGGCTATCCGGGTGCCGCCCTTCCACACCGGGCACCTGGGCTTTGTTCCTGACACGCCGGTGCGGGTCGGACTCGTACAGGCGTCGCTTGGGGTACCGCATCGGGAGGTCGTGGTGACCCCCTTCAAGAAGGACCCCCGTGACCTGGCTCTGGTGACGGTGGCTATGCGCGACCAGGCAGGGGTGGTGGCGCGCTTGATGGGAGCGGTCGCCGCCCTCGGCTTCAACATCGAGGTCCTCGAGAGCTCCTCGATCAAGCAGCTGCACAACCACTCGGTAACGCTTCTAGTGCAGCTGTCGGCACCGCCCGGAGGCATCTCGTCAAGCGATCAGACGCCCACCGCCGTGCGGCGCCTCTATCAGGGATATGACTCGGTCCTGCCCGTGGAGAATCTCGCCTGTGTCTGCCTATTCGAGTCGATCGTCGCGCATTGCGCCGACGTTCTCGAGTGGAAGCCGCCGTTTTCTCCAGGCCGGCGACTCCCCGAGATCGAGATTCGCAGGTATCCCGACGTGCGTACCCTCAGCGACTTTGTCGTACAGCCTCTTAAGACCGCGGGCGACGGCAAGCTGCACGCGCAGATCGACCTACCGAACGAAATCGCCAACGGCTTGCAACCGGTGGTCTCCGCGGACGGGAAGCTTGAGTACCTGCTGGTCTCGGACACGACCACTCGATCGCTGCATGCCTTCTTCATGCAGCCCGAGCTGGCAAGGCGCGTCTTTCACGTCGGCTTCTACCACGACGACGTTCCCGGGGCGCTGGCGACCATCCTCGCGCTCCTTCGCGAGGCGGAGTTCAACATCCTCACCAGCCTGGTGCGAAAGCAGCAGGAGGGACGCAGCGTTTGGGAGGCCGTGCTCCAGTACCAAGGCGACGCCGAGGTGCCGAACGGCAATCGCAGGCACGCCCACGATCCCATCCGGGAAAAGGAGGTCGAGTGGATATGCGAGCGAATCGTGGCGGCGCACGAGCGGAGCAATGAAGAAGTGGTCAAATGCGCGATCGAAGTCGCGCCACCCAAGTACCCGGCCCGCAAAGGCAAGAGCGCGGTGCGTCCCGTCTCGCTCAGCACGTTGCTCAAGTCCTCGATCAGGAGTGCGGGACAGGTGTCCCACTACGAACCGGCTGAGCTTCTCGACGCACGGCTGGCCAAGCTTGACGAAGAAGACCGGAGCGATCCTGACGGTGAGGCCGCCAAAGCACTCGTCCGGCTGATTCAGAGGCGGCACGAAGAGCGGGGGCGCCCCGCGGTGTTCCTGTCATACCCCAGCAGTGCTTCCCCGTATGGGAACGCCATCTGGAAGCAAATGGACGGCCGCTGGCGATTGGACCGCTACCAGGAACCCGACGGCGAGGTGATCCTCGAGCGAGTGGTTGCGAAGATCGAGGCGTGCGACTACTTCATCGGGATCTGGCATCCGGAAGGGAAGGTGAAACGCCGGACGAAGAAAATTTCACCCTGGATGCTTTTTGAGTACGGCGTCGCTCACGCCGCTGGAAAGCCGGCGATCGTCGTCCATTCCGACATGCTTCACAAAGACATCTGGCAGCGCATCGCCCCCGGCGTCGCCAGCCCGGAGTATTCCGAGGGCAGCTTCGGCGAGACCGTCGACCTGATTGTCGACTACGCCGAGCAGCACTTCGTCTAGCGCCCGGCTGCGAATCACCGCAGCAGCTCGACCTCGACCGGTTGGCCGGCGGCGATCTCTTCGACATCGGCGGGGATCACCGCCAGGGCGTCGGCGCCGAGCATCGAGGTGAGGACGTGGGAGCCCTGGCTTTCGCGGGTGAGGTGGGCGCGCCAGCCACCGTCGGTGAGCTCGAGGCGGCAGCGCAGGTAGTGGGCCTTGCCGGGCTGCTTGCGGTAGGCGGCGGCGAGGGTGGCGTTGGTGCGGACGGAGCCCGGGTCAAGGCCCTGCATCGCCCGCAGCGCCGGGCCGGCGAAGAGGTGAAAGGTGACCATCGCCGAGACCGGGTTGCCGGGAAGGCCGAAGACGAGGGTCCGGCGGCCGCCCTCGCGGGGGAGGGCACCAAACCAGGTCGGGCCGCCGGGCCGCATCGCCACCCGCCAGAAGCGCTCCTGCACGCCCAGCTCGGCAAGGGCGCCCTTGACGTGGTCGTGGCGACCGACCGAGACGCCGCCGGCGATGATCAGCGCATCGCAGTCGAGAGAGTCGGCGATTGCGTCGCGAGTGGCGGTCGCCTCGTCGGGAAGGCGGGAGACGGACTGGACCTCACCGCCGGTTTCGCGCACCAGCGCACTCAGGGCGTAGCTGTTGGAGTCATGGATCTGGCCCGGCCCCAGCGGTTGCCCAGGCGGGACCAGCTCGTCGCCGCTGCCAAGCACCGCCACCCGTGGCCGCGCGGCGCACTCGACCTGGGCCACCCCGGCGGCGGCCAGCACCGCGATCTCCGCGGCGCCGATCCGCTGCCCCGGCCCGATCAGCGTCTGCCCTGCCTCGGCGTCCTCGCCTGCCCGGCGGATGTTCTCCCCCGCCGCCACCGACCGCCCCGGCAGCAGGTACCCGTCCTCCTCACCGGCGTCCTCGACCGGCAGCACCGCGTCGGCGCCGGCGGGGACCATCGCCCCGGTCGAGATCCAGATCGCCTCGCCGGGGCCGACCGCTGCCGCGGCCGGATGCCCCGCCCGCGACTCGCCGACCAGGCGCAGCCGCGGTTGCTCCCCCTGCGCGTCGGCGCTGCGCAGCGCATAGCCGTCCATCGCCGAGTTGTCGAAGGGCTGGATCGCAACGGCGCTCCTCACCTCGGCGGCGCTCGCCCGGCCACGGCAATCCTCCAGCGCAACCGGCTCGCTCGGTGCCGGCATCACCTCCTCCAGCACCATCCCTCGCGCCGCCTCCGGCGCCAGCGGTGCGCTCACGGGCGGTGCTCGCTCGGCGTGCCGCGCAGGAGCGAGACCGCGTGGGGCAGTGCCGGCGCCAGCGCGGCGGCGGTCTCCGCGATCGCCTTCGGGTTGCCGGGGAAGTTGACGACGAGCGCGGCGCCGCGGATGCCGGCGACGGCGCGGGAGAGCATCCAGTGCGGGGTGTGCTCGGCGGAGGCTGCGCGCATCGCCTCGGCTATACCCGGCGCCCGCCGCTCCAGCACCGCCTCGGTCGCCTCGGGGGTAACGTCGGAGGCGGCAAAGCCGGTGCCGCCGGTGGTGAGGATCAGGTCGCACTGGCCGCCGTCGGCCCAGCGCCGCAGGCAGGCTTCGACCTCCTCGCGGTCGTCGGGCAGCAGCTCGCGCCCCACCAGCATTCCCCCCAGCTCTTCGACGAGGTCCACCAGCGCCTCGCCGGACTCGTCCGCGCCGCCGCTCTCGGACCGCGAGGTGCTGACGGTGATCACCACGGCCCGCAGCGGCGTCTCCTCACTCGGCTGCGCGCCAGTCACCCTTGCCACCGCTCTTCTCCAGCAGGCGCAGGGCGTCGATTACGACCCCCCGCTCCAGCCCCTTGACCATGTCGTAGAGGGTCAGCGCCGCCACCGAGCAGGCGGTCATCGCCTCCATCTCCACCCCGGTGCCGGCGGTGGTCGCGGCCTCGGCCTCGATCCGCGCCTCGCCGCTCGCCCCGTCGACGGCAATCGTCACGTCGACGTGCGACAGCGGCAGCTGGTGCGCCAGCGGGATCAGGTCCCAGGTCCGCTTCGCCGCTTGGATCCCGGCCAGCCGCGCGGTGCCGATCACGTCGCCCTTCGGCGCGTCGCCGGCCAGCACCCTCGCCGCCGTAGCCGGCGACATCCGCACCGTCACCTCTGCCCGCGCGTGGCGTCGGGTCGCCGGCTTCGCGCCGACGTCGACCATTCGCGCGCTGCCGCTCTCGTCGAGGTGGGTCAGGTCGCCCGAGCCACCGGCCTCGGCAGGGGTGGTCATGAGCCTAGGATAGGCCGATGGTGCTGCAGGTACGCCTCTTCGCGATCCTTCGCGAGCGGGCGGGGCGGGACAGCCTCGAGATCGAGCTGGACAAAGGGGCGACTGTGGCCGACGCGCTCCGCGCGTTGGCCGACGCGAGCGAGCCGCTGGGCGAAGCGCTGGAGGCGATGCCGGTGGTGATGGCGGTCAACCGCGCCTACGCCGGCGAGGAGGAGCCGCTCAAACCAGGCGACGAACTGGCGCTGATCCCGCCGGTCAGCGGCGGCGCCGAGCCGGCACCCCACGCCCGGGTCGGACCGGATCCGCTCTCCGCCGACAAGCTGAGCAAGGCCGTCGCCACCCCCCACACCGGCGCCATCGTCACTTTCCAGGGGACGACCCGCGACGTCGAGCGCCTCGACTACGAGGCCTACGAGCCGATGGCAAGCGAGCGGATCGCCGCGATCCTCACCGAGGTCGCCGCCAACCACGAGCTCGAGGGCATCGCGGCCGAGCACCGCACCGGCACCGTCCCCCGCGGCGAGCCCAGCGTCGTCGTCGCGGCCGCCGCCGCCCACCGCGGCCCCGCCTTCGCCGCCGCCCGCGAGGCGGTCGACCGGATCAAGGCCGAGGCCCCGATCTGGAAGCGCGAGGTCGAGGGCGAGCGCACCAAATGGGTTGAAGGAAACAAACCTCCCCCGCATTAACCTTGAAAATCTAAAACTGAGATTCAGGATTGCAAGGATCCAGCTGATGCGCCGGGAAGCATCAACCGCCTGACCCTCGGCCAGATGACTCGGTCGACGCGTGCTCGTGACTCTGGACTCGACGGCAGCGCTCCCTCCAGCCCTCGATCAAAGTCGCGGTGATGTGACAGCTCAAGAAGCTGTTCCGTGACATAAGCCTGAAGTCCATCAGGAGCAGCTGCCAAGTCCTCCACCAGCTCATCGCGTCCGTCGATCAGCGCGACCAGATCATTGAAATCGCGGCTTCCCAGGAAGTCGCTTTTCCCTCGGGTGGCAAACGCCTCCAGCTTCGTCCCCAGAAGGAATGCCGGTGGGATCGCCCTGATCTTCCTCCCTGATGGCAGCGAAACATCGACCGCGTGAACAAAGGCCTCTTTCTGCCAGCGATTCTCGAAGCCCAGAATCGAAGCCTCCGTCGGCATCACGTCGAGGATCAGATGAGACTCAGGATGCTTGAAGCGGCAAATCACCCGGCTTTGATCGTCATTTTGGAAGCCAAGGCGGCGAAGCTTCTCTTCGAAGCGGTAGTACTCCGATCTCGTCGTGCCCTCGACGATCACATCCACATCCGCAGTGGGTCTAAATTCCGGTGCCGCCTCATCCGTGATCCACAGCTCGACCGTGGCACCTCCAACAAAGACGACTTCGTCCAGCAGGTAAGCCAAGCGCTCGATTGACTCTTCGAGCAGCTTCAGGTTTTCAGGGTTCATCACGAAAGGAGTCTGTTCAGTTCTTCACCAGCGATATTTCGTTCACGCGCAGCTCCGACTCTGATCGCGTCGAAGAGAGCAAGCAATTCCCACAGAGCTAGATCTCGGCGCACAGCGTCGGGCACCGCAGGATGCAGGGGCTCCAAAGCGATTCCGCGAACCGTGCCCTCGGGGTCGGCCCATACAGGCACGTTGCTACCGGACGAGACAATCTGATCTGCAAGCGGCGGGGCGGCCCAGGCGGTGGGAAGTCCTCGTGCCTCTCCATGCCACTTAGGGGGGAACACATAGCGCGCTCCGTGAATCACAAAGTCCCGCAAAGCGGGGTAATTCACGGCTCGCCGGCGATAGTTGTATAGGCCTGCTTCGGCAGCCCGCTGCACGCTCCTGTGAACACTCGACGATGGGAGGTTCAGCTCATGAGCCACACTGTCAAAGGTCCAGGAAGGATGGCCCTCCGCCAGCTTCAGCAACACGAGAAGGTCTTGCGGCTTCAGCACTTCTTCAAGGTAGCGGAAGGCTATCCCATATCCCAGAATCCGGGATATGGGATGCGTTATTGCAGGCCTTAGCTCGTGATGGGGAAGTGCAACGAGCCGGTCTCGTCTGCGCTGGCGGCGTTGGTACGCGGCCAGCGGCTGGTGATTGCCTTGGCGCGGGTGTAGAAGCGGACGCCCTCGGGGCCGTGGATGTGGTGGTCGCCGAAGAGGGAGTCCTTCCAGCCGCCGAAGGAGTAGAAGGCCATCGGCACCGGGATCGGCACGTTGACGCCGATCATCCCCACCTCCACCTCGCGCTGGAAGCGGCGCGCCTCATGGCCGGAGCCGGTGAAGATCGCGGCACCGTTGGCGTAGGAGTTGGCGTTGATCAGCGCGATCGCCTCGTCGAGGCCGCCGACCCGCACCACCGAGAGCACGGGCCCGAAGATCTCGTCACGGTAGACCGCCATCTCCGTCTCCACCCGGTCGATCAGCGTCGGCCCGACCCAGAAGCCGCCACCGTTCACCTCCAGCTCGCGGCCGTCGACGGCGAGCCGCGCGCCCGCCGCGGCGCCCTGGCCGATGTAGTCGACGATCCGCTCGCGCGCCTCGGGCGTCACCACCGGACCCATCTCCGAGGAGGGGTCGAGCCCGGGGCCGACCTTGATCTCGCGCGCTCGCCGCGCCACCTCCTCGACCAGCCGGTCGGCGGTCTCGCCGACGGCGACCACGACCGAGACCGCCATGCAGCGCTGTCCCGCCGAGCCGAAGCCGGCGGCGGCAAGCTGGTCAGCGGCATGGGCGAGGTCGGCTCCGGGGACGACGACCGCGTGGTTCTTCGCCCCACCCAGCGCCTGCACCCGCTTGCGCCGCTCGGTTGCGCGGCCGTGGACGTAGGAGGCGATCGGGGTCGAACCGACGAAGGAGACAGCTGACACGCCTGGATGGTCGAGCAGCGCGTCGACCGCGACCTTCTCGCCGTGGACGACGTTGAAGACGCCGGCAGGCAGCCCCGCCTCGGCGTAGAGCTCGGCGACCAGATTCGAGGCCGAGGGGTCGCGCTCGGAGGGCTTCAGCACGAACGTGTTGCCGCAGGCAATGGCCACCGGGTGCATCCACATCGGCACCATCGCCGGGAAGTTGAACGGGGTGATCCCGGCGCAGACGCCGAGTGGCTGGCGGAACGAATAAGCGTCGACGCCGGTCGATACCTGGTCCGAGTACTCGCCCTTCAGCAGGTGCGGGATGCCGCAGGCGAACTCGACCACCTCGAGACCGCGCGAGACCTCCCCCTTCGCGTCCTCCAGCACCTTGCCGTGCTCGGAGGAGACGATCCGCGCCAGCTTCTCGACGTTGGCGTCGAGCAGCTCGCGGAAGGCGAACATGACCTTCGCCCGCCGGCTGAGCGACGCCTGCGACCACTCGGCGAAGGCCGCCTTGGCCGCGGCGACGGCGGCGTCGACGTCGGCCGGCTCGGCCAGCGCCACCTCGGCCTGGACCTCGCCGGTCGCGGGGTCGTAGACCGGGGAGGTGCGGGAGGAAGTGCCGGCGGTCTCCTCGCCGCCGATCCGGTGCCGGATCGTGCGCGTGGTGGCTACGGAACTCACTCGCTCATTGTGGCGCGACCGGCGTCAGCGCCCCTTGGCCGCGCAGTACAGAGATCGCATTGCGGGCGGCCAGCTCGGCCATCGCGGTGCGGGTCTCGACCGTGGCCGAGCCGAGGTGCGGCGTCAACACCACGTTGTCGAGCTCGAGCAAGGCCGGCCCGACCTGCGGCTCCCGCTCGTAGACGTCGAGGCCGGCGGCGGCGATCGTTCCCGCCGCCAGCGCCTCGGCCAGCGCCCGCTCGTCGACCACCGGCCCTCGGGCCGCGTTGATCAGCACCGCGCTCGCCTTCATCGTCGCCAGCTCCGCCGGCCCGATCAGGTGGCGCGTCTCCGCCGTCAGCGGGCAGTGCAGGCTGACCACGTCGGCCTCCGCCAGCAGCCGCTGCAGCGGCATCCGCTCCGCCTCGAGCCCGGCCACAACCTCGGCCGGCGCCCCATGGCGCGAGCAATAGGCGATCTCCATCCCGAAGGCCCGCGCCCGCTCCGCCACGCGGCGGCCGATCCCGCCGAGGCCGACGATCCCGAGCCGCTTGCCGCGCAGCCCGCTGCCGAGCATGAAGTGCATCCCCCAGATCCACGGCCTCCCCGAGCGGATCAATCGGTCGCCCTCGGCGATCCGCCGCGTCGCCGCGAGGATCAGCGCCATGGTCAGGTCGGCGGTCGCATCGTCGAGCACCCCCGGCGTGTTGGTGACGACGACTCCCCGCCGCGCCGCCGCCTCGAGGTCGACATTGTCGAAGCCGACGGCGACGTTGGCGACGCAGCGCAGCTTGGGTCCCGCGGCGTCGAGCATCTCCTCATCGACCCGGTCGTGGAGAAGGGTGAAGATCGCGTCCGCCCCGGCCACCAGCTCAAGTAGCTCCCTGCGCGGAAGCGCCTCCTCGCGCTCGTCCAGGCGAACCTCCCCCGCCTCTCGCAGCATCTCCACCGCGGCTCGCGGGATCCGGTTGGTCACTACAAAGATCGGTTTCTGACCGGGAGGCACCGCCTAGACGCTAACGCCCCCGCTCCAGGGAAGAGCGGGGGCTAGCGTAGATGCTCTACGTGTGTAAGCAATCCCCGAGACGCAGGACCAAAGGCGCCTCGGGGATCAGGAGAAATACACGGCTGCTTTTGTACTGACCCCTCCTGGGCTGGTCAAGAAGGGACGGGTGCCTACTTTTAGCGAGTGCCAAAATGTACTCACCTACCTGTGTCATACCGCGTGAGGCTTCAATACCAAAACGCAGAGGTCATCGCGAATGGGACGATCGGCCCAGGCGAGGATCGCTCTTTCGACCTCATCGGCCATCACTCTTGATGTAAGTCCAGAGAGAGGAGCAAGGACCCTTTTGAGCCCGTCCAGGCCGAGCATCTCGCGGCCTTGTCGAACGTCGGTGGCCCCATCGGTGTAGACAATCAGTCCCTCGCTGCCCGTGAGCGAGGTCTCCGTGTTCCGCAACTCCAATCCCTCTTCCGCGCCGAGCAGGAAGGTGGAGTCGTCAGCCCATAGCTCCTCCAGCTCCGGCAGCAGTAATGGCGGGGGATGACCCGCGCGCGCCCAGGTCACGGTCGGCTCCCCAAGCCGCATCCGCACGCATGCCGCGCTGACCAGCTCGCGCTCGCGCCTGGGACGATCGAGGAGGGCCGCGTTGGTCAGGACCAACAGCTCGGCCGGGTCGCTGGTATTGGCGACGAAGGTGGCGAAGCGGGTCCTGATGAAGGTCGCGAGCCGCGCCGCCTTGGGGCCGTGGCCGACGACGTCGCCGACGATCGCCACCGCCGAGCCGTCGGGCCCGTTGGTGAGCAGATAGAAGTCGCCGGAGACGCCGAGTTCGGACGGCACGAACGCCGCCGCCGCGTCGACACCGAGGAGGTCAGGCAACTCGGCCGGGGCCAGCGCCGCCCGGATCGCCTCCAGTTCCTCGGCCGAGTGCTCGAGCGCGCGCAGGCGCTCGGCGACCAGAGAGACGACCACCGCAACCGCGAAGAGGAAGACGGCGCGAATGAGAATCGCCAGGGCGAATTTCGGGATCGCGTAGAGCGCGCCACCGATCGCGTAGAGGCAGACACAGGCGAACGCCGCAGAGAGGCCGCCCCTAGATCCGAACCACCAGGCCGCCAACCCGACTGGGACCGAGTAGAAGAAGGCGATCCCGCTGCTGTGGGAAGTGACCGCCAGCCACACGGCGAAGACGACGAGGACGCCGAAGACGATCCAGGCGATGCGGGCGGTGCGAGAAGGTCCACTTACCAAGCTCCGCCGACCATACAACAGCCCCGCCCACCCCGATCCGGGGAAGGAGGGGTGGGCGGGGCCTAGGGTGACAGGGAACAGATGCGAAGTAGTGCGACTGGGCTAGTACCACCTGCCGCGGGCAAAGCCGCCGAATGCGATCAGCCCGATCAGGGCGATGATCAGCCCGACCCAGAAGCTCCAGACGATCATCAGCACGATCCCGAGGATCACGAGGATGCCCCCTAACGAAATCCCGCCAGTGCCGGCTCCTCTGTCTGCTCTGGTGGTGTTCATCTGCTCCTCCGTTCGCTGTTTCCTTTGGACGAGTACTGCTTTCCGTTAAGTACCCGTTCGCAGCACTCCTACTCAGGCTCGGGCGCTTCCTCGCCCGGCCAGCTGCCCGTCACTTTGGCGAAGGAGGTGCGGCTCGCGTGGTCGACCAGCCCTTTCACCAGACGGAAGATCGCCCCCTCCAGCACCAGCGCCGCGATCAGTTTCGGCCAGGAGAACTCGCGGTGCTCGGGGCTCGGCGGCTCCTCGTCGTCGATCAACCCCCACACCCCTTCGAAGGCCTTTTTGCCGACGACGCCGGCGATCAGGCCGAGAACGATGCTGATCGGGGTGAAGATCGCCTTCATGGTCTCTCCTTTCCTGTCTAAGTAGTCTTCTGGTTCTTCGGCTCGACGCGCGGCTCGAGCTGGATCTGCTTCTTGGCCCGCGGCAGCCCTTCGTCGATCTCGGCGCTGCGCTCGCGCTCGGCGTTCAGCTGGTGGCCGAAGAGGATCGCCAGGTTGGTGATCCAGAACCACAGCAGCAGCACCACCAGGCCGGCCAGCGTGCCGTAGGTCTTGTCGTAGGAGCCGAAGTTGGCAACGTAGAGGGCGAACAGCGCCGAGACGATCGCCCAGACGACGATCGCGACGATCGCCCCCGGCGTCACCCAGCGAAAGCCGCGCACCTTCGCGTTCGGCGAGGCGTAGAAGAGGACGTCGACCATGAGGATGAAGATCGCCGCCATCACCGGCCACTTGGCGATGTTCCAGATGTCGACCGCGGTGCTGCTGAGGCCGATCGGCTTGGCGATCGCTGCGACGACCGGGCCGGTGAGGACGAGGCCCACCGCGAGCAGCGCCATCATCACGATCATCGCCAGCGTCACCGCGATCTGCAGCGGCCGCAGCTTCCAGAACGGCCGCCCCTCGGGGGTCTCGTAGATGATGTTGGAGGCGCGGATGAAGGCGCCGACGTAACCCGAGGCCGACCACAGCGCCGCCGCCAGGCCGAAGACGAAGGCGAAGCCGGCCGCGCTCTGGTTTTCGACGATCGACTTGATCGGCCCTTCGAAGGTTTCCGCCCCCGATTCGGGGCCGATTTCGGTAATGATTTCGGTCAGCTTCGCAGTCGTCGTTTTGGGGTCGCCGAAGATCCCGATCAGCGAGACCATCGCGATCAGCGCCGGGAACAGCGAGAGCAGCCCGTAGTAGGTGAGCGCCGCCGCCCAGTCGCTGAGGTTGTCCTCCTGGAACTCCGTCAGCGTCCGCTTCAAGGTCGGCATGCTGCTTAGTTGCCCGCTGGCGGGGACTTCCTAACTAGAGCTGCGGCAGCTCCTGCTCCTCGCTGAGCAGCGGCGCGAAGAGGTCGCCCTTCGCCTCGACCCGCTCCAGCACCGCGGCGTGATCGAAGGCCAGTGCCTCCGGCTCACCCGCCGCCAGCGCCGCCTCAACCTCACTCCACTCCAGCGGCGTCGAGACCGTCGGCCGCTCCTTCGCCCGCAGCGAGTAGACGCAGACGGTCGTCTTGTGGACGTCGTTCTGGCTCCAGTCGATCAGCACCTTGCCGGGGCGTTTCGCCTTCGACATCTGCGAGACGGCACGCTCGGGGAATTTCCGGTCCAGCGTCTCCGCCACCGCTTTCGCGAACGGCTTCGTCTGCGCGTAGGTGACGTCGCTGTTGAGGGGGACGTAGAGCTGGATGCCCTTCGATCCCGACGTCTTCGGGTGGCAGCTGAGCCCGAGCTGCTCGAACAGCCCCTGCAGCCAGAGCGCCACCTGGGCGCAGTCGAGCACGCCGGCGGGGGCGCCCGGGTCGAGGTCGAAGACCATCGCCGTCGGCCGCTCCATCTCTTCGGCCCGCGAGAGCGAAGTGTGGAGCTCGATGTCGGCCAGGTTTGCCGCCCAGACCAGGGCCGGCAGATCTTCGACCAGGCAGTAGTCGATCTCACCTTTGTGGCGGTCGCTCCAGATCTTCGCCGTGTTCACCCACTCGGGCCGGTGCGCGGGGCAGCGCTTCTCGTAGAAGTGCTTGCCCTCCACACCTTCGGGATACCGCTTCAGGGTCAGCGGCCTGCCGCGCAGGTGCGGCAGCAGGAACTCGGCGATGCGGGCGTACCAGTCGATCAGCTCGCCCTTGGTGAAACCGGTCTGCGGATAGAGAACTTTGCCGAGGTTGGAGAGTTCGAGCTCGCGCCCCTCGACCGTCACCGCCACTTTGTTGCGCGGCCGTTTCACCGCGCCCGCCGTCAGCGACCTGCCCTGCGGGTCGCTGACCCGCTCCAGCTCGACCTCGCTCGCCGGCTTGTCCTCGCGCAGGCCCTTGTAAGCGGGGTGGCGAAGAATTCCCTCCTTCGTCATCTCGCGGAACTCGATCTCGGCGACCAGGCGCGGCTCGACGAAGATCGCGTCCTTGGGCGGTTTGGGACCGGCGCCGAAGGGACTGGTCTTGCGCTCGAGCGGAGCCAGGCGGGCGGCGATCGCGGTCAGATCGGCGGCGGTGAAGCCGGTCCCGACTTTGCCGGCGTAGCGCAGTAGTCCCTTGCTTTCGCCGCGCTTGCTGCCGTGCTGCTCGAAGTAGCCGACGAGGAGCGCGCCGAGGTGTTCCTTGCGCCGCCCTTCGCCGGGGGTCCAGCCGCCGATCACCAGCTCCTGGCGACTGACGTTTTTCACCTTCAGCCAGGCACCGGTGCGCTTGCCGGGTGCATAGGTGGCATCGAGCCGCTTCAGCATCACCCCCTCCAGGCCCTGCTCCTTGCTCGCCTCCAGCAGCTCCTTCGCGTGGCCGACCGAGTGGCCAGGCGTCTGCCAGCTCTCGCCGTCGAGCTCCAGCCCTTCCAGCAGCTCGCGCCGGCGCGTGTAGGACTCGCCCATCAGGTCTTCGCCGTCGAGGTAGAGGAGGTCGAAGACGATGTAGACGACGGGGTGGGTTTTCATCCGCCGCCGCACCACGTTCTCGTCGGTGTTGTGGATGCGCTGCTGCAGGCGCTCGAAGCTGGGCCTGCCGTCCTCGTCGAAGGCGACCAGCTCGCCGTCGAGCACCGCCTCGTGGGAGCCGAGCGCGCGGGAGATCCGCCGCACCTCGGGGTACTGGGCGCTGACGTCGAGGAGGTTGCGGGACTGCAGTTCCACCCGCCCGGGCCGGCAGTAGGCGATCGCCCGCACCCCGTCCCACTTCACCTCGACCGCCCAGTTGCCGTCGTCGCGCGGCAGCGTCGAGAGGCGGGCGAGCATCGGCACCACGTTTTCCGGAAACGAGTCGCGCGGGCGGGCGGGCGGGTCGATGCGGTGGATCATCCAGTCCTTGTCCGCCTTGCCGGCGCGGAAGAGCGCGTAGCGGCCCTGCAGCCGCTCGCCGTGGAACTCGACCATCACTTTCTCCGGCTCCCACTTCTCCAGCTCGTAGGTGCCGGAGTCCCAGATCTTCATCGTCCCGGCGCCGTACTCGCCCTGCGGGATCTCGCCCTCCCACTCCAGATAATCGAGCGGGTGGTCCTCGGTGTGGACGGCCTTGCGGTTCTCGTCGGGGGTCTCGGGGATGCCGTTGGGGATCGCCCAGGAGGCTGCGACGCCGTCGTGCTCCAGCCGCAGGTCCCAGTGCAGGCGGCGGGCGCTGTGTTCCTGGACGACGAAGCGCGGCGCCCCCTTTTTCTTGCGCCGTCGTTTCGGCGCCGGCTCCGAGGTCTTCTCGAAGTCGCGCTTGCGCTCGTATTCGCCGAGGGCTTTTTTCGACTTGCCGGCTTGTTTCGTCCGTGGCGCCACGCTGGGCACCTTCCCGCGCCAGGCTTCCCAGTACCGGCGCAGGCGGCGGGCGAAAGCCTTCGGCGGCTCGGCGTAGAGACGACGCCCGAGGTCGAACGCTTCCCGCGCGAGGCCGGCCTGGCGCGCCTCGATCGCGGCTTCCAGCAGACGGGTCTCCTCCTCACCGAGCCGCCGTTCGCGCAGGTCCCCCCGCATCACGGCGAGGTCGTGGTGGTCGCCGAGCAGGTCGCTCAGGCGATGGGCCTCGTCAGCGAAGGGGTCGAGCGTCTCGCTCCAGGCGCCGCTTACGAGCTGCAGCGCGTACCAGAGGTCCTTCGCCCGTTTGCGCCACTGGTGGAAGTTCTCCTCGCTCGGCTCATCTTCGGCGTCCCGCATCGCTTGGCGACCACGCCGGTAGGCGCGCCTGAGCCCGCCGTCGATCGACTCCCACGACTCACCCTCCAGCCGCCACCCCTCGATCCGGGCGAGGCCGGCTTCGAGGCGGTCGATCACCTCCTGCTCGTCGCCGCTCAGGTTGACTGCCGCATCCCGGTCCCGGGCGAGGATCTGGCGCCACGCTTGCACCGCTTCGCCAGGGAGCTTCTCTGTCCGCCCAGCGAGGTCGTCCAGCGTCGCCAACTTCACCTCGGCGTCGCGAGCAGCGGACAGCGCGCGCCCCGCGCCCCGGTAGCACTGCATTTCCTGCTCGTAGACGTCTTCCGGAAGCTCGTCGCGGAGCAGCCGCAAAACCGTCCGCAGTCTCTTCATGTCTTTGCGGGCGCCGTGGACGGCATCCGCCTGCTCGACCTCGCCCGAGCCGATCCCACGAAGGCGCTCGATCGCCCCCTCGACCCTGCCGGCGGCGACCCGCTTCAGCCCCTCTCCAAGCGCCTCGTCTCTGTCGAGCCCGTAGGACCGGCCCCGATCGAACTTCGCCATCAGCCCATCGTAGGATGATCCCGCCGATGGGCCTGCACTTTCTGGTCGCCCCGGACTCGTTCAAGGGAACCTTCGATGCGGCGGTAGTGGCGGAAGCGATCGCCGCCGGGACCGAGGACGCGGGTGGACGGGCTGACCCCTGCCCGGTCGCAGACGGGGGTGAGGGGACGATGGATGTGCTGCTGGGAGCGCTCGGCGGAGAGCGCCGTGCGGCTCGGGTCCACGGTCCGCTGCGGCGGCCGATCGAGGCGAGCTTCGGCCTGTTCGCCGACGGTGAGACCGCGATTGTCGAGACGGCGCAGGCCTCCGGCCTGTCTCTGCTGGCGCCGGAGGAACGCGACCCCGAGCGAGCCGACACTTATGGAACCGGCGAGCTGATCGCGGCGGCAATCGGCGCCGGCGCCCGAACCGTCCTCCTCGCCGCCGGCGGCAGCGCCACTACCGACGGAGGCCGCGGTGCGATCGAGGCGCTGCGTCAAAGCAACGCGGCTTTCGTCCTTTGTTCTTCGTACGCAGGACAAAGGACGAACGCCGACGTAACGATCGAAGTCCTCTGCGACGTACGCACCCCTTATGAGGACGCCGCCCGCGTCTTCGCACCCCAGAAGGGCGCCGACCCGGCCGCGGTCGAGCGCCTCGCCAGCCGCCTCGACGCTCTCGCCGCCGAGCTCCCTCGCGACCCCCGCGGTATCCCGATGAGCGGCTGCGCCGGCGGTCTCTCCGGCGGTCTGTGGGCCCACGGCGCCCAGCTGCGCCCCGGCGCCGACTTCGTCCTCGACGCCCTCGGCTTCGACTCCCGCCTAGCCCGCGTCGACGCCGTCGTCAGCGGCGAGGGCCGCTTCGACTCCCAGAGCTTGGAAGGCAAGGTCGTCGGCGCCATCGCCGCCCGCTGCGCCGCCGCCGGCAAGCCTCTCCACCTGATCGTCGGCGAGGACGCGCTGGCCTCGGATCTTCCTCCCGCAATTTCCTCGATCGCGGAGGCGACCACCCTCAGAGAGATCGAACGAGGGGGGAGAGTTTGCGCGGCTGAGGACTTGAACAGGGGATGCCCGTTCATGTAAACGAAAAGGATGCGGCGCTACCATCGGCAGCGATGGCATCGCCAACCACGACCATCCGCATCCCAAAAGAGACGCGCGACCGCTTGACTCTACTCGCAGAGGAGCGAGGCGTCTCGCTTTCCACGATGCTCACCGAATGGGCTCAGAGAAAGTTCACCAATGCAGAGCGCGAGGCGGCGATCCGCTCCGAGCTCGAAGCAAGGAGATTGGATGCGGAAAACCCCGAGGTGCAAGCCGAGGAACGATTGTGGGAGGCGACGCTGGAAGATGGGATTTTCTGAGCCGCTCAGGGGAGATATATGGCTCGCCTCGTTTGGAGCAGGCCGTCGGGGCGAGCCCGGCAAGAATCGACCAGCCGTAGTCATCTCCGCCGACTGGATCTTCAGCGTCGAAAACGACGAATTGCTCGTCATCGTGCCGCTCTCCAGGTCCCGGTCTCTCTCGGCAGTACGGCCGCACCTGGGCCCTGAGACGGGAATCGACCACCCCAGCGTGGCGGTCTGTCCTGCGACGCGGGGCGTCTCCCGCACCCGTCTACTACGTCGACTCGGTGAAGTGGAACCGAAGAAGATGGCGGAAATTGAGCGAGCCGTCGAACTTGTTCTCGATCTCGACCAGCGCACCGCCTCAAGCCGCCAAGTCCCGCCGTTCGAAGAGCCAGGCACCTAGGGCGGCGAGGGCGCAGGCGGCGAGGGTGACGCCGATGAAGGCGAGGGGTTCGATGCCGTTTTCGATCGCGTTGCCGTAGTACTTGAAGACGGAGGCGTAGCGGACGCCGGAGAGGCTGGGGTCGAGGCGGCCGACGAGGTCGAGCACGTACATCGCCACCAGCAGGCCGGCGACCGAGCCGGTGACGACGCTGGTCCGCAGCGAGAAGCCGGCGGCGATGGCGCCGAAGCCGGCGAAGACCAGGGCAAGCGGCCAGACGTTGGCGAAGCCGCGGGCGGCAGCGGCGGCGTCGAGGCCGGAGCCGGCGAGGAGGCTGCCGATGCCAGTCAAAAGGCCGGTGACGAGGAGGACCGCGGCGAGCTCCGCGGCGGTGGCGAGGAAGCCGGCCGCGACCAGGCGTGCCCGCGAGACCGGGGCCGAGAGCAGCACGTCGAGCCGCCCCGATTCGGCGGCGCCGGTGAGGCCGCTGGCGATCGCCCGCACCGCCAGGTAGCCCAGCGCCAACGGCACGATCAGGCTCAGCATCTCGGCGTGCAGGTACTGCTCGACGCTGGTCAGTTCGCCGATCCCGAACGCTTCCTTCAGCCCCTGCGGGTAGCCCTTGATCGCCTTCGAGAGCGAGGTTTCGACCGAGGGGAAGATGGCGACGATGAAGGCCGACATCAGCCCCAGCGGCAGGCCCCAGGCCCAGACCGAGCGGCGCCGGTCGGAGAGGTGGATCCGCAGCAGCGCCGCGACCTGCGAGCTCACCCCGCCGCCTCCTCGTAGTAGCCGAGGAAGACCTCCTCGAGCGAGGGGTGGGTCGCCTCGAGGTCGACGACGTGGTGGCCGGCCAGCTCCCGCACGATCGCGTCGAGATCGCCGGCGGCGGTAAAGGTGGCGCGGTTGCCGGCAAGCTCGAGGTCGGCGACCCCCGGCAGCGAGCGCAGTCGCTCCATTCCCGCCGGGTCGCGCAGCTCGACCGCGAAGCGGCGGCGCGCTTTGCCGAGCAGGTCCTGCATCCGCTCCACCGCGACGAGGCGGCCGCCACGGACGATCCCGACCCGGTCGCAGACCCGCTGCACCTCGTCGAGCTCGTGGGAAGAGAGGAAGACGGCCGCACCGCGATCGCGTTCCTCGGCGACCAGCGCCAGGAACTCCTCCTGCATCAGCGGGTCGAGGCCGCTGGTCGGCTCATCGAGGATCAGCAGCTCGGGCCGGTGGAACGTGGCGAGGATCAACCCGATCTTCTGCCGGTTGCCGCGCGAGAGCTGGCCGAGGGGGCGGTCGAGGTCGGCGCGGAAACGCGCCGCCAGCTCCTCGGCGCGGCCGATGCCATCGATCCCCCGCAGCCGCGCCAGCAGCTGCACCGCCTGGCGCCCCGGCGTCTCGCGGCCGAAGCCGAAGTCGCCCGGCAGGTTGCCGAGCCGCCTCCGGATCGCGACGCTCTCGCGGCGGCTGTCGAGTCCGAAGATCCTGGCCGAGCCCGAGGTCGGGTGGATCAGGTCCAGCAGCGTCCGGATCGTCGTCGTCTTGCCGGCTCCGTTCGGGCCGAGGAAGCCGAAGACCTCCCCCGGCCGCACCGCGAAGCTGACCTCCTCGATGCCGCGATGGCGCCCATAGCGCTTGGTCAGCGCCTCGGTCTCGATTGCCGCTGCCTCTGCGCCCACACCCGAATTATGGGATGGGCGCCGGGCGCCTCACTGCTCAGCCGCCGAAGACGGCCTCGAGCTCGGCCAGCTGCGACTCGATGCCGGCGCAGACGCTTCAGGCGCGGAGAGGTCGGTTTCCATCTTTCGCCCCCGATCAGGGCTCTTCGATTTCGAATGGAGAGCTGCGTCGGATTGAAGCGCGCGTCGAACTTCGCTTCGACTTCCCCCGGCTGAGTTAGATCAGCCCTTCCCGGTGCAGGGTCTGGAGACTTCGCCGGAGATCCTTGGGCCCTCGGCGAAGGCAACGGATTCCAAGCCGAAGCGACCTTTGTGGATTTTCTTGATCTTCACCGTAGTGACGACCACGGCCGGGGTCGGAACGGTGATGTAGGCGTGAACGAACAGGGTCGTCACTCCGCCCGTGGTACCACCGTTGAAGGCACTCAATTCACTTCTGGTGATGATCTCGGGCTGTTCCTGCAGCTTCCGGGGGGTGCTTTCCCCTTCTTCGAGGCTGATGATCTGACCTGAGATGCTGACGTGACCGGGGTCGGTTTCTTCTTCGAAAGCACCTTCGGCGAGAAGCCTCCGTTGAAGACCTTTTCGATTTCGCCGCCCACGCTTCTCACCGGCCTTTCGGCCGCAGCCAAACCCCCGGATCAAAGATTCTTGTTCAGGTGATCGCCTCCGCTATGTATCGATTAGGCTCTAGGTAATCGATCACGATTATCCAGGGAGACCATTGAAGCTTCGCCGACTGGTAGCTGGGCTGGGAATCCTCCTGCTCACCTTCTGGGGGGCGGGATGCGGCGGCACGGGCGCAGGCGCACCGCCGTTCTCGGTTGTAGAAGCGGCGATCAGGGCCGAATGTCTGACGGCGACCTTCGTCCCGGAACCGGGAGGCACGAAGGTCCAGCATGAAGCTCCGCCCCAAGATTGGCACGCCATCGAAAACGCGCCGAAGGCAATGGACGCCGAACGCGGGGCCGTGCGCGTGACCCTGAAGCCGAAGCCGGGCGCGACGGAAGTGACCATCACCGGCATCAAGTTCGACGCCGTCGACCTCGGCCTGCGTCCGATCGGGTCCGTCTTCTATCGCCCCTGCAAGCGGCGGCTGGTGGGGCCGGTGGTCGAAAGCGATCTCGACGGCTACATCCACAAAATCACCGCCAGCGCCCTCCATGGATCTCTGGGGGTTGGGCTCCTTGTCCCCTCCGACGCCAAACCGATCAAGTTCCCATGGACCGTGTCTCTAGCCAAGCCACTGAACCTGTACCTGGTGGTGAATGCCATGGACGTCTGGGACACCTGGGCCGCTCGCATCTCCTGGACTAGTGGATCAAGTCACGGCGTGATCCACGTCGACAACGGCGGCAGGAAGTACAGAATCGTCGACGGCCAGGGCGCCAGCTGGTACAAACCCGGCCCCGGAGACCAGTGGGTGGACTCCGGATCATCCCGCTGGATCGGGATCAAGTAGGCACGCCCCTAGGACGGGGCCGCGGGCTAGGAATCGATGTACTGGTTAAAGGCCTCCCGCGCGAGATCGCTGAGCGAGCGGCCTTCCTTGTCGGCCCTGGCCCAAAGAGGTCGGCCGGGACCCGGAAGCTGACGCGCGGCGGGTGGCCGGCTGGGCCTAGTGAAGGGCGGCCGACGTGGCGCCGTTTCAGCGTAGAGGGGTCCGGCGGATTCCGCTCGATTTCTTCGGCCATCTGTTCGGCGAGCTCCTCAGTAATCACCGTGCCGGACCGCGTGATCCCCAGAATCTGCTCCCCTTCGGATCTCTTACGTGGCTTTTTCACTTTCCCCATGAACGTGCCTCCTCGTAAAGACTGCGAAAGCGATTACGCAAATTCATCGCGTGGATCACCACGAACTCATCCTCTTCCGGTTCGACCCGCCACGACCTCCAAGGCGACTCCCTCGAGATCATCTCCCGTGAATACAACCGCTGGTCGACATCTGAGTTCCACGGGTCCCAACGTCGATCACCGAATTGCATTCCGCAGTGCTCGACGACATAGAGCGAACGCTCCCGAGATATCCGGGAACGTCGATGGGCAATAGTCGGCCACGCTTGGGTTTTGGGGGAGCCACGAGGGATCAGGCCCCGGCGGCGGCGATTTCTCCCCCCTTTGTTCGTCGTCCAGGCAAAAGGGCCCGCAAAGAGCGGCCTTTACAATCGGAGATATGGTGGGCGGCAATGCTCACCTACTCCGTCCGCTTCAAGGGCCTGCTGTTCAAGGCGCACTACGAGCGACTGCCCAAGGCCGGCATCGAGCTCCAGTCGAGCGAACCGAGCATGCGGATCGGCCCCATCAAGACCGGCGAGCCGATCAACACCGCGCTGGTCGAGGCAAGCTCGGAGGAGCAGGCGACGCTGGCCGTCAAAGCGGCGCTCGTCCCAGACGACATCAACTTCTCCGACTGGGAAGCCGAGCCCGCCTGAGCCACAAGCCCTTCTCCTTCTGCGTCTTGGAGTGAAATAACAGATATGTTCTATTCTAGGGATATGGATGAGCTCCCTCGCGTTCGCTGCGGCTCCCTCCTCCGTGAGGCGCGCCTGCGGCACGGGCTTGACCAGGCAGAGCTGGCACGACGGGCGGGCACCAGACAGCCGGCGATCAGCCGGATCGAGCGAGATGCCATCTCTCCGACGCTCGAGACCCTCAACCGCCTCCTCGAAGCCATGGGCGAGACCCTCTCGGTGAAAGCGTTAGATCTGACCGCGCCTGCCCCCGGCGGCGGCAACCAGTCGATCGCCGAGCTGCGTGCCGACTACCGCGACCTGACGCCGGAGGAGCGCCTGGCCCAGGCGGCCCAGCTGAGTGAATTCGGTACGAAGCTGGCAGCGAGTGCGAAACGGTGACCGTCCGCCCCCTGATACCTGAGCCGCTTCTCGCCGTCCTGGTCGACCACAAAGTCTCCTTCATCGTTGTGGGTGGCTACGCGGTCGCGGCGCATGGCGTTGTCCGGGCCACCAAGGACATCGACATCTGCCCGGACCCGGCCGAAGAGAACCTCCTCCGACTGGCGGCTGCGTTCGATGAGCTGCAGGCGGAGCCAACCGGCCTCGACGATTTGGCCGAGGGGGAGTTCGATCTGAAGCCAGACCTCGAAGGACTGCAGCAGGGCGGCAACTGGGCCCTTCAAACCAAGTACGGCCGGCTGGACGTCATGCAACACCTCGCCGGCTTGGGAGAGGGCGGCGGCGGCTGGAAGGAGCTCTCTCTCCAGGCCATCACCCGCGACTTTCTCGGCCACGACTGCCTCTTCTGCAGCTATGAGGACCTGATCAAGATGAAGCGCGGCGCCGGCCGCCCTCAGGACGAGGTCGACATCAAGAGCCTGAAAGCAGCTCGCGGGGAACCAGATGCCTAGGTTCCACGTTCGCTTCAAGGGGATGCTGTTCAAGGCGCATTTCAAGCGCATGAGCACGGTCGGGATCGACTTCAAGTCCAGCGAGCCCGGGATGCAGATCGGCCCGATCAAGACCGGCGAGCCGATCAACACCGTCGTGGTTGCAGCCGCCTCCGAGGAGGTCGCCGTCCAAGCCGTCAAGCGAGCCCTCGTCCCCGACGACGTCAACTTCACCGCCTGGGAAGCCAGCGCTATCTAAAGAGAAGCCCCGCATTCGAGAGGCACTTCGCCTAGCCCGCCGCTAACAGCCGGCCGTAGCCTATCGCGGGCTGCGCGACAGATTCGGCACACAAAAGGTGCAGAGAATTTACTTTGTGCGCGCAATACGTCGCAACGTTCCGTCTACAATCCTGCCATCATGGAGGCACTGAAAGTGAGTGAGCCCGTGGACAGCTGGAACGACGACAGGATTGACGACCTCGCCAAAGAGGTTAAGGACGGCTTCGAGAAGGTCGACCGTGAAATGAAGGACGGCTTCACCAGGGTCGACCGGGAGATGAAGGCGGGCTTCGCGAAGGTAGATGCGCGATTCGCGACGATCGATGCGCGATTCGAGAAGACGCCCACGCGCGAGGAGATGAACAAAGGCTTTGCCGACTTGCGATCAGACTTCAATGCCTTGAACCGCACCCTCATAGCTTCCGCCGCCGGCACCATCGGCACGCTGATCGCCGGCATTATCGCCCTGATCGTCACCCACGCCTAGGTTCCCATACTGAATCGCCGTTTGGCTCGCCTCCAGGCTTTGGTTCAGTCGCCCAGACCGATGATTTCGCGGACCCAGGGGAGTTCCATCACCATCGGGTCCGGGGTGTAGAAGTGGACGACAGCGCCGCGAACTTGCGCGGTGTCCTTGAGTATCACGATGCCACTCTCGGCGAGCTGCGTCACGTGATAGCTCACGTTGGACAGGTGTTGGTCCATCTCACGCGCTGCCTCGGCCGGCGCTATCTCACCTCGTTCGATCGCTCGCTTGAGCAGTTTCCGGCGCAGAGGGTGCAGCAGCGCCTCTATCAGCGCTCTGCATCCTGAGTTCTTCACGTATCTTTCGGCCTCAACGATCTTTCAGCATTCTTCGTACGCCGCCAGAGGAACTCCGTGGTTCAGAGCGGCACCGCGTTCAAAACGATTGCAATCCATGGACCTGAGGTCGTGGCCTCAGGACCGCAACTGGCAGTAACTGCTTATGTACGGCTGTGGGTATTCACCACTTCAAGCCATCTGCTTTGCATTGTGCAGGATCGCGGAGGCGGGTGCACATCAAGCAGACTAGCCCTAAGACCGGGCGTTTATTGGGGGTATTTCGGCCTCCCACCAAACGAAAGCCTGTCCTGCATGATTTTCTTGTTCAGGGGGTTGTTCCCGATGATGTGAAGCGTGTAGTGGTATTGGTGGGTGACAGGCGTACCCGCGTGGTCCCGGGGAAGAACAACGTCTTCTCCGCTGGGGCGGAACAGCCTGTACACGTGGAGCGACTGCTGCGATAAGCGCAGCAGTCAGGGCGATGGCTGTTCGAACGTGTGCTGGTACTGGGTGCTGGGGCCGGTGCCGTAGATCGGCTTGAAGGGAGCCTGTTGCTTGCAGGGCGGGGCACCGATTGCGGCAGTGCTTGCCTGGGTGGCGAAAGCGTACTGCTGGATATGTTCGAAGAGGATCTTGGCGTTTTCCGCTTGGGTTTTGGGAGCCGTTGCACCTTCGCCTTTGGTTGCGACGGCGCGTTCCGCGAAGGCCGGGCTTTCCGCAGATTTGGGGTTAAGCGTCGCCACTATCCCCGTCGTGCATTGACGCGTGTCGAAACTTGGGAGGCCTTCAGCCAGGCCTTCCGCCCATTTCGGCGGACTGTAGGCACTCGTACGATTTATCGCCAAACGGTGCGGGTAGGTTGCGATCGTTTCAGGGTTCATCGGACCCATGGCACGAAGGAAATGGGGCTGTTCGGCATTTTCGGGAGCCCCTATTTCCGCCGGAAGGGTTCCGTTGAACGTAGCCGCAAGGTTGCCGAAGAAAGCGGTGAGTTCAGATTTGTAGAGCTTAAGCCCGACCAGGATGGGGTTGAGGTTGCGCAGGAACGGGTCAAGCGCTCGAAGCAGCGGCGGGAATTCGTCGCGGAAGATCTTGCGGAAGGCACTGAAACCGCTCGGCGCACGTTTAATCACCGGACCGAGGCCTTCAAAGAAGGCCTTCGATTCGGGCGCCAGCTTCGAGAGGGCGATAAACGTCGGGGAGAGCTGTTCGGCCGCCGGCACCAGCTGACGCATCAGCGGGTCGGCGTTGAGGGAGAAGCCTTTGAGACGATCGAGGGTGAGGCGCGACTCGTCGAGGAAGGTGGGGAAGGCCCGGAAGAGTGCTTCAATATCGCGATCCCTTTGGGCGGTGGTCTGGAAGACGGCGTTGGAGCTGCGGATGAGGTTGGCCAGTTCGCCTTCGCGGCCGCGGAGAGCGGCGAAAGTGGTGGCACCGTTGCGGAAGAGCTGAGACACGGCAACTTCCTGGGTGCTGAGGACGCGGAAGAGCTTGTCGAATTCGGTGAACGTCGGTTCGAGGCCGCCGAGCGCGTAGGAGAGGTTCTGACCCTGGCCGTTGACGGCGGCGGCGGCTTCCTGCATCCATTCCTGGAATGCGGCACGGGTGCGGGCGTTGAACGTGCGGAAGATCTCATCGAGCTGGACCGACTGGGCGACGTTCGCCTCGGGCACGGTGCCGCCGTCGGCGAGTTCGGGGCCCTTGCGGGAGCCGGGGGTGAGTTCGATGTAGGTCTCGCCGAGGAGGGTCTTGGTGCGGAGGATCGCCCGGGTCGACTCGGGCAGCGGTGCGTACTGGTCGTCGATCGAGACTGACGCCAGGGCTTGCTTGCCGTTCGGCGCGAGTTCGATGCTCTGGACTTTGCCGACGTTGACGCCGGAGATGCGGACGTCCGACTGTTCGGCAAGCTGGGTCGCCTCGTCGAAGGGGACCTTGATTTCGTAGTTCTTGGCGCGGAACGGGGTCGGGCCACCGAAGGTGACCCAGAGGAAGAGCAGGATCCCGAAGCAGGACAGCGCGAAGCCGGTGATGACCAGTAGTTGGGTAGTGCTGGGTGCGCGCTTGCTCATTTTTCTTTGTATTCGCAGGTGCCGTTGGTGGTAGGGAAGGAGACGGGAATTTCTTCTTTACGGGGTAGGCCAATCACTTCCAACAGCGTCTGGAGGAAGGCCCGCCCTTCGGCCGTCTTATTCCCCACAAGCCCGTATCCAAGAGCCGACCCGGTGCAGGAGATCACCACTAGTCCACGTAGAACCGGCCCGCCAGCGTCTTGAAGGTTGAAGGCCGCATTGAAGTCGTGGTTGAGCCAGGGCAAGTAGAAAAGGAAGCTCTGTTTCGCGCCTTTCGGCTTGTAGGCGAGCTCGTTGAGGAAGGAGTTGAAGCCGCCGAGCGAGTTGCCGAAGCTGCGCACGGTCTTTTCGAACGGCTTCGCCGCTTCGGTGCCGTGGGTCAGCACAGGGCGGATTTCGCGGCTGAAGGGGCGGAGCTGGTCCCGGATCGGGCCGGTGGTCTGGCTGAAGAGGCGCTCGGTCGCCTTGAAGGCCGGGGTCAGCGCCTGGGCCTGCGGGATCAGCTTGAACAGGGCCGGCTCGGCGGCCTGGGAGAAGCGGTTGGAGCTGGCGAGGCCGGCGTGGGCAGCCTGCAGGGTGGCGGGGAATTCTTCGAAAGCAGCCTGGACCGATTGCTGCTGGTTGGCGAAGTTGCCGAGGGAGTTCTTGGAGGCGGTGACGAAGCGCTTGATCTCGGCATCGTGGCGGCCGAGTTCGGTCGTCAGAAGGCTGAAGTCGTGGATGGCGCGGGCAAGGGCGACGTGGCGGGCGGCGACGGCCTTGTTGAGCTTGGCGGTGTAGTGGACGAAGGGCTGGAAGCGGCGGAAGGCGTTGCCGAGCTGCTTGCCGCGACCGCCGATGCCTTCGGCGCCACCGGCGAGGAGCAGCTGCAGGTACTGCTGAGTGTCGGCGTCGAGGGTGGCGAGAAAGGCGTCGAAGTTGGTGTTGGGTTCGGTCTGGGCGAGGGTGAATTCGTGGCCGTCTTCGATCGGTTTTTTGCCAGCGCCCGGTTCGATCTCTACAACCATGTCGTTGAGGTTGGTTTTCGGCCTCAGCAGCAGGCTGGCGTCGGAATGGATCAGCTGCATGTACTTCGGCTCGATGGCCATGCCGACGACGGCGTGGCCGTCTTCGAGGTCGACCGAGGTGACCTTGCCGACCTGGATGCCGGCGATGTCGACCGCCTGGCCCTGGCCGGGGGTGACCGCCTGGGCGGTCGTGAACTGGGCGCTGATGTGTTCGAATTCTTCGCCGACGAAGGGAAGCCAGGGCGGCAGCGAGGCTTTCTGCTCGGTGAAGATCCCGAGCATCATCACGATGCCGGCGAGGGCGAGGACGACGATCGCGATCGTGTCTTTGCGGCGGCCGCGAGCCTGGCGCGAGAGCCAGGAGCGGAAGTGGGTAAAGCGGCTGGTTTTGCTGGTCGGCTCGGTCATGGGTTCACCCCCGCGACGGACGGTGAGGCGGGGCCGACCTGCCCCAGCGGACCATTCACGTTCGGCGGCGAGTTGGTGTAGCAGCGAACTCCCGGCTTTAGTGGTGGTTTGCCGCCGAGCTGGGGCTGGGTCCCGAGCGGGTCTTCGATCGTGTGGGCGTAATTGATCTGATCGCTAAAGGTGTTCGGATTCCCTTTAGGGTTCGGTTCACCGACGAGAACCGGGCCGCCACCGACCTGCGTCCGCGCATACGGACCGTTGCCGTCGAAGTTCTGGGCCATCCCGGCGAAGTTGACGAGGTTGTAGAGGAACTCGCGGTAGTTGGGGCCGCCGGTGCTGAAGCGGTCTTCGATCACCTGGTTGCCGGTCGGGACCATGACTTTGGTGGTGCAGACGCTGAGCTGGTTGAGCTGGGGGACGGTCGTCTGCTTGCTGACCTGGGCGGCGCCGGCGAGGGCGGGGGTCGATTCGGCGAGCAACTTGACGTCGCCGCCTGCCTCCCTGCCGGAGAGCAGCGGACGGACCTGGGCGAGGAACGGTTTCGAGGCGCTGATCAGCCCCGGCAGCTCGGCGACGGCGGGACGCAGCTCGATTGCGTAGGTGCGCAGCGGCGGCAGGGTGCGGTTGAGGCTGACGAGGGAAGCGTGGGTGACGCGGAGGGTCGGCGCCAGCAGGTGGATCGTGGTCGAGAGGTTGGTCGACTGGTTGGCGAGCGCGCCGGTGAAGGTGTTGAAATTGTCGATCAAGCCCTGCAGGTCCCGCTGGCGGGCGGCGAAGGCGCCGAAAGCGCGGCCGGCGCCGGCGACGAGGCGGGAGAGGTCGCGCTGTTCGGTGCCGAGGAAGGCGTTGGTGACCTGGGAGCTGTAGCGGCCGGCGTCGCCGCCGTAGCGGAAGGCGCCGTTCAAGGCTTCGGCGCCACTCTTGCCTTTCACCTCGGGCAGCTGGGTGCGGTCTTCGGCGGGCGTCGGCTTGTGGGTGAGGGCGGTGCCGTAGCTCTCGAGCAGGCGACTGAGATCGGCCCGCACCGGCGACTGCAGGGAGGTGAGGATTTGATCGAGCTGGACCGCAATCGAGGTGCGGCTGACCGGGATCGTGTCACCGCTGCCCATTTCCGGCGCGCTGGGGCTGCCGGGGTCGAGTTCGACGAAGAAGTTGCCCTCGAGGAAGATCCGCGGCCGGATCGTGGCGAAGGCGTCGTTATGGACCGGCCGGCCGGAGCCGTCGACGGTGAAGGTGACGGTGGTGTCGTTGCCGTCGCGGCTGGTCGAGATGACTTTGCCGACGTTGACGCCGGCGATCCGCACCGGCGAGTTGGTGGAGATGTTGGCCGAGTTGGAGAAGGTCGCCTTCAGCGTGTAGCCGTAGCTGGTGAAGGGCACGTGTTTGGTGAAGGCCAGGTAGGGCCCGACCGTGAAGATGAGGATGAAGATGATCGCGATCATGACGTTGCTCGGCCGCCAGCCGAAGAAGCCGCCCTTGGCCGCTGCCGCGCGCCTGTCTCGCTCGGGGAGGCGGCTCATTTTTCGACCTGCCCGCGAGTGGTGGTCCCCCAGAGCTTCGCCGCACGACCGATAACCGTCTTCCCTTCCACGTACTTCTCATTGCCTGCTTCACACACCTTGCCCTGTCCGGGTGCGGCAGTCTGCGGGTTTGGATTGAAGTGGAGGTGGCTTTCAGGGTTGGCTGGGTCGTTTGCCGGAGCGCTCGCAAACGTGCTCTCGCTGTTTGGTCCTTCCGGCGGCGCAAAGGAGATGAACTGGAGCCAATTCCCATTGCTGTTTCCCTGGCTTGCCGCGTTGGCAATCTCTTTGAACGTGAGCGTCCAGTAATTGCAAACGGTCTGGCTCGGAACCACGAAGGTCAGCGCGGGCTTCAGCAGCCGGTTGGTGTCGGTCAACAATTCGAGGCCGTTGAACACCCCTGGCGCTTCCTGGAAATCGACCAGCGCTTCGGCGGTCGGCTGCAGCTGGGCATTGAGGACGGGTGAGGCATTCAAGACGGGGATGCCGGCGTGGAGGGATTCGGCGATCACCGGCGAGGTTTTGGCGAGGGCCTTGACCCCCGGCCCCAGGGCGGTGAAGAAGCGGCCGGTGTCGCGGAGGAAAGGGCGCACCGCCGGCAGGTCGGCGTTGGCGGTGTCCAGCGTCGGCGGGCTCTTTTCGATCGTTTCCTGGATGAAGGGGCGGGAGACGCGGGCGAAGGCGCCGAAGGTGCGGTCGAGGGCGACGAAGAGGCTGGCGTTCTGTTCGGCGACGGGAGCGACGGTGGCCGAGAAGGCCTCGAGCGAGCGCCAGAAGCCGGCGAAGTTGGTGCCGGGTTCGACGATGGTGTGGAGGACCGGCTCGGCGTGGACGGCGGTTTCCTTGAGGGCGCCGATCGCTTCGTTCAGCTGCGGGCCGCGGCCGGCGAGGGCGTTGCCGAAGCCGGCGAGGTTCTGGCGGATCGCCTCGCGGGTGCGCTTGTCGAACATGTCGAAGAACTGGTCGATGTCGACCGGTTCCGGCTTGGCGGAGGTGACCGGGATCGTTTCGCCCGGCTTGAACCCCTTGGAGGAGTTGCCGGGGGTGATCTGGAGGAACTTGAGGCCGAGGGCCGACTTCGGCCGCACGGTGATCGTCGAATCGACCGGCAGCCGTTCGGTGCTCTTGTCGAGGCTGAGCGAGAGTTCCGCCGCCACCTGGCCGTTTCGGAGGTGGACGGGGACGACCGACTTGACGACGCCGACGCGGGCGCCGCCGATCCGCACCTCGTTGCCTTTGACCAGGGCATCGGCGTTGGGCACCCGCGCCGTGAGGTTGTAGGTGGAGACGAAGGGGAGCCCGTTGTTGGCGTTGTAGGCGAGGAAGACGGCGACGATGACGACGAGCACGGTGACCGCGCCGACGATGATCGGGCTGCTGGCGACGCCGCTGAGTCCGCTGCGGTTCCTCATGGGCCGAGGAGGTAGTTGAGGAGGGGTTCGGTTCCCGCTCCGGTTTTCGAGGCTTCGGAGATGCCGGCTTCGCCTTTGCGCTTGCCGCCGGCGCTGCTGCCCTGGCCGACGCCGATCGCGGGGCCAGGTTCGGCCGCGGTGCCACCGTTGCGTTCTTCCAGTCCCTGCTGGAGAAGACGGAAGAGATCTGCTGCGCTGGTATTTGCAGACTGATTCGCATTGGGGCCATTGAAATTCGCGTTGCACCCAGAAGCGCCAACCGGAGTGGCTTCATATTCGAGGCAGTTCGTAAGCGTCACCCGCGTCCGCCCGAAATGCCCGAACTGGTCGAAGCCGTTGAGCGAGGCGGTCGTGTTGTAGATCAGTTCCGTGAGACCGTCCCAGCCTTTGGTCTGCTTGAGGTTGACGAACAGCCGCGCCAGTTCGGCGGTCGGCACGACGCCGGACTTGGCGAGGTCGCGCGCCTTCTTCACCACCGGGTCGGCTTCGGCGAAGATCGGGCCGGCGGCTTCGCCAGCGTTGCCGAGGCTCTTGATCGCCACCGTCAGCGCTTCGGAGAAGGGGGTCAGCGTTCGGGTCGCGTTGGTCAGCGAGGGGGCGGCGGTGTTGAAGTCTTCGAAGAGGGGCGTGCCGGCGTCGGAGAAGGACTTGAGGCTGACCATCGTCTTGCGGAATTCGCGCAGGAAGGTGGGGAACTTCTGCAGCGCTTCTTCCAGTTCGGGGCCTTTTTCGGAGCTCGCTTCGGCGGCGGCGCCGGCGTTGGTGATGAAACCGGCAAAGTGGCTGCGCTCACGCGAGAGCGGCCGCAGGATCGCCTCCGAATCGCTCGCCAGCTGGGCCAGCTGGTTGCGCTGGGCGGAGAGGATGCCGAAGACGCGGTCGACGTCGCGCAACACGGGGTTGGCGCGTTTGACCAGGACGTTGATGTCTTCGCCGCGACCGGCGAGGCCGCCGCCGAGTTCGTTGAGGATCAGCCGGAAGCGCTGCGCGTAGGGCAGGGTCTGGATGTCGTTGATCAGGTCCGGATCGACGCTGGTGCTGTTGCTGCCGAGCGGCAGCAGGTACTCGCCGGCGCCGGGCTGGCCGCTGGGGATCTGTTTCAGCGGCGGCGGCGGCTTCTGCCCGGGCGCCCGCGGCAGGGTCGGCCGGCAGTCGACGAACTTCTCGCCGATCAGCGACTGCGGTCGGATCAGACAGGTGGCGTCTTCGCGGAAGTCCTGGAAGCCGGGGTCGGTGATGTTCATGACGATGATCGCCTTGCCGGGCTTGGCGACCGGGTTGCCGTTCTTGTCGTAGGCGACGGTTTCGTCCGGCATCGAGACGCCGACCGATTCGATCGTGCCGACGTTGGCGCCGGCGATCCGGACCTGCTCGCCGCTGACCATGAAGGAGCCGTTCTCGAAGACCGCCCGCACCCGGTAGCCGCCGGATTCGCCGCCGCCGGCGAGCAGGATGACGACGAGGACGACCGCCCCGACCACCGCTGCTGCAAGTAGCGCTTTCCTGATCATGGTCCCGGGGGCACGTCGGCGGGGTTGCATTCGGAGGGGCTGACGCTGCCGGGCCCGACGAAGGGGTTGGAGCCGTCGGCGGCGGGCTGGGTGGCGCCCCCGGGGCAGCGGCGGTGGGTATGAATGGATTCGAACGGCGCGTACTGTTCGGAGCGCGTGATCGGTTCCAGTTCTTTGGTCAGGGCGTTGTATTTGAAGAGGTTCTGGGTGGCGGTGGCGGCGCGGACGTAGTGGCCGTTGCCGTCGTAGTAGCCGGCGACCTGGCCGAACTTGCCGAGCGCGTTGAAGAAGTCCGGCGTGTAGGCGCGGATGAAGTTGAGGTTCGGCTGGAAGGCGCTGATCGCCGCTTCGGAGTGGGGGAAGGCCTTCGAGGTCCGTTCCTGGACCAGCGGCAGCGTCGCCAGCAGGTCGGCGGCGTCGTTGCCCGGGCCGGGCCGGTGCACGACCAGCTTCAGGTTGCGGGTGAAGGGGACGAGTTTCTGGAAGATGGGCCGAAGTTCGGCCAGGAAGGGGGCCAGGTTCTTGGTCGCCGGCTTGGCGGTGTTGACCAGCGGTTCGAGGTCGTCGAGGGCGGCGCGGAGGTTGACGAAGGTCGTGTTCGACTGCCGCAGCACCGGCGGCAGCTCGCGCAGGGTCTGGTCGAAGGCTTCGTTCTGGCTGGCGATCGATTCGAAGGCGGTGTTGGCGTTGGAGACCGCGCTCGAGAGCTGTTCGCCGCGGCCGGCGACGGCGCTGGTGAGCCGCGCCGAGCTGATGATGAAGCGTGAGAGCAGGTTCTGGTCGGCATTGAGTTCACGGGTGAAGGCGGTGACGCGGTTAAGCGCGGTGCCGAAGTATTTGTAGGAGTTGTTCGCGTTCTTCCCCTCGCCGGAGTAGATCGCGGCGTTGCCGCGGATGAACTCGCCGAGCCCCTTGCGCACCGGCGGCGGGAAGGTGTTGAAGAACTGGTCGATGTCGACCGGGGTCGTGGTCGAGGAGAGGCCAAGGGTCGCCCCGTCTTCCAGCGCCGGGTTGCTGTTGGGGCCGGGGCTGATCGAGACGTAGTGGTTGGCGACGCCGGAGAGCGAGGTGGCGCGGATCACCGCGGTCGTGCCTTCGTGCAGTTCCTGTTCGACTTCGACCTTGACTTCGGCCAGGTTGTTGTCGGTGAGGCCGATGCTTTCGACCGTGCCGGCCGGGGAGCCGCCGATCAGCACCTGGTTGTCGGGGACGAGCTGGCCGGCGTTCTGGAAGATCAGCGTGTACTTGTGGCCGCCTCCGCCGCTGAAGAAGACGATCGCCAGCACGATCACCGCCACCGCCAGAGCAGCGATCGTCGCAATGCGCGCTGGGGTAGTTCCCCGGCTGGTTGCCGGGCCACTCTCCTCGCCTAAAGGTTTTGCAGACACGGATTGATGCGCGCTTTCGGGTTCCCCGGCCCCTCCGACCCGGTGGAACGGCTGACAGATCGTATCCGAGGGGGTCCCCGCCAAGCCCCGACTAAGCAGGGACTTAACTGGAAATCAACGCGATACTTTGGGCTCTGGGAACGGTTCCAGAGAATGGGAAAGGCGCCGCTGAATCCGAACTTGAGGAGCACTAAATGCACAGACGTTCATTTCCAATCGTCGGGATCGTTGCCCTGGTGGCCGCGATCGCCGCCGCCACTGCAGTCGCCGGTCCCACCGTCAGCGGTCCCGACGGCAACACGCAGTCAATCGACTCGCAGATCCGCCCGAAGAAGCTTTCGAAAACGAAGCTGACGCCGGCCTCGCTGCAGGTGACGACGGTGACGACTTCGACCACCAACCCGAACGGCGTTCCCAGCCCGGCAATCCACGCCACCATCGACTTCGACAAGAACGCGGCCCTCTTCACCAAGGGCCTGCCGACCTGCAACCCGGCGAAGGTGCAGAACCAGTCGACCGAAAACGCCGAACGGGCCTGCGGTCGGGCGAAAATCGGCAGCGGCACCGCGATCGCCTACCTGCAGGCGGGGCAGATCTACGAAGTCCACCAGACCGTGACCGCCTTCAACGGCGTGCCCAAAGGCGGCAAGCCGACGATCATCCTCCACACCTACGGGACGACGCCGCTGCAGACCTCGCTGGTCCTGGTCGGCACCGTCACGAACTACAGCAAGGAAGGCTACGGCCCGCGGCTGGAACTGGAAATCCCGCTGATCGCCGGCGGCACCGGCGCCCTGAAGGAATTCGAGGTCAAGATCGACAGGAAATGGACCTACAAGGGCGTCAAGCGGAGCTTCATCTCCGCCAAGTGCCCGAATTCGAAGAAGCTGAAGGCCCGCGGCAAATTCGACTACCGCGACGGCGAATCCCTAACCGCCTTCTCAACGCAGACTTGCAAGCAAGCGCGCTAGCCTTCTAAGAATCATCGGCCAAGAGGGGGATCGCGGAAACGCGGTCCCCCTTCTTTTTGGGCGGCACAAGCGTTAGCCGCGGACCACTCTCTCGGCAAACGCCACGAGCTGCCTCGCCTGGCGCAGGCACCGCTTCAGCTCAGGGGCGGTGACCGTGATGAAGCCGTAGTACGCGGCGTCCTTGAGATCGACGAGCTGACGCAGCTGCGCCGCCGCCCGTTTTCCGCCGGGTCTGACCTGGGCGACGAGTTGCTCCGCGTCATGGTGATTGTCTGAGCGCGAGCGTCTGCCCAGGGCTTGGCAGCAGGCTGCGTCGGCTGCCGCGATCCCGGCCAGGATCGCGATGGAGGCAGCGGTGCTTCCGTACTCGGGCGAGGGATCGCTCTCATCCGCCGTCATCTCTGCCACATCGAGGAAGCGGACCGCTTGCGCAAGACGTTGGCGAGCCTGAGGCTCCCCGCAGGTTTGGGTCCGGCCGCCTCGGCGCGCCACTACAGCTTCTTCATCAGCCTCCGAAGAGGGAGGCCGGCCAGGTCTATGGCCTCGTCAGCTATCTCTTCGAAGATGGGGGAACGGCCGGCGGGTGCGGAAACATCGTCCTCTGAGAGCTCGGCGATTCCGGCCTGGTTGCCGGTCCATCGCAGAACCTGATCGGCCAGCTCCTCGAGCTGGCTGCGCCACTGCTCGTCTTCGACATCGATTCCTCTTGGTCGCACCACTAAGAGATCAATGTCGCTGGCGGCATTTCCCTCCCCCCTTGCGACGCTCCCGAAGAGAGAAGCGTGCAATATGGGCGATTTCCAGCCGGCAAAAAGGTCCCGCAGCCGCCGCATCAATTCCCACCGGGCATCTGCCATCACCTCAACTGCCGGCGCCAATAGATGTTCGTGGTTGAGCGAATAGAGGTACGCCCTCCCCGCCTGGCTGCGGTGAACGAGGCCTTCCTCGACCAAGCGGTCCAGCGCATGCTGGACCCCCGTCGGCGAGCGCCCACTGAGCCGCGCTATTTCCCTCCCGCTCCGTTGAGCGGTAGAGCCGGCGAGAGCGACCAGCACATCTGAGTCCACGCCGGGAGCGAGTGCGGCGAAGGGCCGGGAGACATCCATGCCCTAAGAATAGGTCATATGCCCTAAGAATAGGTCATATCTACACGCTGAATTTGGGGATCGCCCTGGCCAGCGGCTTGGGGAGCCACCAGATGCGGTCGCCCAGGAGGAGCATCAGGGAGGGGAGGAGGACAATGCGGACGACGGTTGCGTCGAGGATGACGGCGACGGTGAGGCCGATGCCGAGCTGGCTGACGGTGGCGATCGAGGCGCCGGCGAAGGCGATGAAGACGGCCATCATGATCGCGGCGGCGCCGGTGATGACGCCGGCGGTGCGCGCGAGGCCGAAGTGGACCGCGGCGGCGTTTTCGCCGTGGGTGTCGTAGTGCTCGCGCATACGGCTGAGGAGGAAGACCGCGTAGTCGATCGAGAGGCCGAAGACGAGGCCGAAGATCATCGTCGCCCCGACCGCGTCGACGTAGCTGTGGCCGCCGAGCGGCCAGTTCGGCGGGACGTTGAAGAGGAGGGTGAGGACGCCGAAGGCGACGCCGACGGTGAGCAGGTTGAGCAGCACCGCGATCGCCGCCAGCAGCAGCGCCCGCAGGACGATCATCAGCACCAGGAAGGTGGCGAGGGTGATCGCGACGACGATCCAGGGGATGCGTTCGCGGGTGACGCGGCTGTAGTCGTTGAGCAGGGCGGCGCCGCCGGCGACGCCGGTGGTGAGTTCCGCTTCATCGCCCAGTTCGGCCGCGTCGGCGTTGAGCTTCTTGTTGAGGCGGATCGAACCGGGCGTGTTGAAGCTGTAGTCGGAGACGACCAGCATCGTCGCCGCCTGACCGCCGTGGCGCAGGTCGATCGTTTCGCCGACGGCCTGGCGGGTTTTCGGCGGCGTGCCGTCGAGTGCCGAGAGGACGAAGTAGCCGGAGTTGAAGAGACCGGGGCTCGACTTGGCGACACGGGTGACCTGGTGGTGAATCCGGGCCTTGCCGGCGAGCACCTGCACGCTCGCCCGTTCCAGCCCGCTTTCCAGCGGCGCGCTTTCGCCGGCCCCGCTCAACAGCCCTGCGGCCAGCGCTTCGGCGCCGCCTTCGAGTTCGCCGAGGCCACCGGCCAGGGCCGCCGCCCCCCCGGCCAGACGCGAGAGGCCGCCGCCCAGGCGACGGGCTTCGCGGTCGAGGCGATCGGCGCCGGCGTTGAGCTTCTTGCTGGCGCGCACGAGTTTTTCCAGCCCTTCGTTGAGCTTGCTGGAGCCGACGTACAGCTGCCTCGCTTCCTTTTGGAACGTGACCGACCAGAGGGTGATTTCCCGCGCCTGGATGTGGTCTTCGATCAGGCGTTCGTCGAGCGCCGTCAGTTCGGCCGGCAGCCCCGCGTAGTTTTCGGCATAGGGGGCGCCGGTCACGGGGTCGGTGCCGCCGACCGCCGCCGATGCCTTGCGCACCGCTTCCAGCGCCGCCGGGTATTCGGGGTCGCCTTTGCCCACCGTCATCGCCAGCAGCCGCGCCAGCGCTTCTTTCAGCTGTTCCTCGGCGACCCCTGCCGGAGCGATCAGCTGCGGCAGCTTTTCGTTGCCGTCTTCGTTGAGGGACTTCTGCAGCTTGCGGGAACGGTGGAGGATGTTGTTGCGGAAGTTGGCGGGCGTGCTCTGGACCGCCAGTTTGATTTTGAACGACCCGGCTGCCGCCGTTTCCAGCGCGTCGGTCAACCGCTTCGTCCCCTTCGCGAAGCGGTCGAGCGCTCCGATCGCACGGCCGCTGCCGCTGGTCGCCCGGCTCAGCCCGTGGGCGATCTTCAGCGCCCCTTCGCCGGCCCGTTCCGACCCCAGCGCCAGCAGGCCGGCGCCGTCGCTCGCTTCGGCGATCCCTTCCCGCAGCTGCCCCACCCCGCCGGCGGCGACGGCGAGGCTGCGGCCGAGCCGGCCGAGCCGCTTGACCGGGCCGTAGTTGCCCTTCGAGGAGAGCACCGCGTTGCCGAGCTCCTGCAGGCGGCCGACGCGTTTGGCCGCTTTGCCCGGCCCGATCACCGCCTGCACGCCGGGCGTCGCCGCCAGCCGGCGCTGGAAGTGGTCGATCGCGGCGAGGCTCTTGCCGTCGGTGATCGGTCCTTCCCTGGCGACGGCCACCACCTGGAAGGGCGCGTCCCAGCCGGGGCCGATCGCGCCGTCGATCAGTTCGGCTTCCTGGCGGGCAGGATTGTCCTTGGACAGCTGTTCGGGGCTCGGCGGGCCGGTCTTCAGCCCCAGCGCCGGCGCCGCCAGCAGAAGCAGCACGGCGCCGATGATCGCCGCCGCCAGCGCCGGCTTCTTCAGCGCCGAGCCGACGACGATCATCAGCCGCGAGCGGTCCCCCTTGGGAGCGCCGCCGATTCGCCAGAGGTTCACCCGCGAGCCGACCAGAGTGAGGATCGCCGGCCCGACGATGGTGGCGACCGAGATGCTGAGGATGACGACCATGCAGACCGTCCCCGCCAGCGAGGCCAGCAACGACCCCGGCAGGATGAAGAGCGAGACGATCATCGAGAGCAGCAGCGTGCTGCCGGCGAACATCACGGTGCGGCCCGCATGGCGGCGGGTTATCCGCGCCGCCTCGACCGGCTCCGCCCCCCCGGCGAGCTCCTCGCGGAAGCGGGAGACCATCAGCAGCGCGTAGTCGACCCCCAGCGCCAGGCCCATCATCGAGCAGACGGTGAGCGCGAAGGCGTCGATGTCGAACCAGCCGGTGAAGAAGTAGAGGATCCCGCGCGAGGCGATCACCGTCACCGCGCCGAAGGCAAGTGGGATCGCGGCGGCGATCGGCGAGCGGAAGACGAGCAGGAGGATGATCAGCAGGAAGGGGAAGGCGATCAGCTCGCCCCGCTCGCTCGCCTGCAGATTGGCGTCCTGGATCGCCCGCGAGAGGCTGGCATAGCCCGTCTGGTTCGCCCGCACCGGCGCGTGGATCGTCCGTTCGAGGACGTCCTTGAGATGCGGCACGGTGTCGTTGACCGCGGTCCGGATGTCGACGTGGAAGTCGGCCAGGATCAGCGCCCGGCGCGGGGTCGGCCGCAGCCGCTGGACGGCGCCGTTGTCCCAGGGCGAGAGCGTCGTCACCCGCGGGTCGCGGCGCAGTTCGCGAATCAGTTCCGGCCCCTGGCGGTCGATCGCCGCCGCCGGGCCGCGCAGGAGGATCGCGAAGGGCGCGGAGTCGCCGAAGTGTTCGCGCAGGAGGTCGGTGCCGCGGAGGGATTCGGTCCCGGGGATTTCGAGGGTGGTCGGGTCGAGGCGGCCGTTGACGCCGATGCCGATCGCCCCGAGGACGAGCAGCAGGACCGCCGCGACCGCGAGCACGCCGCGCGGGTGGCGCAGCAGGAAGGGCTGCTCGTGGCGCGGGCCTTTTCGGGGGGGCCGCTTGCTTCCCCTGCCTATCCTGCTTCCCACGGCTGGTAGTTTGGCGGTAGAGGGGCTACGGGAGGAGGATTCAGTGCGGAAGATCTTGTTAAGAGCGCAGATGCTGGTGGGGCTGCTGTTGCTGGTGGGCGTCGGCTCGGCCGTGGCATTCGAACTGGAAGCGGGAAACCTTCTGGTCACCGCCGACGGCGGGTTCACGCCGACGACGCTGCCCAAGCACGACTTCGCGCCGATCAGGTTGCACGGCTTTGCCAAGATCGGGACCAAGGACGGCTCGCCGCCCCCCATCCTCGAAACCCTGACGATCTGGTTCGACAAGCACGGCGCAGTCGAGACCCGCGGGCTGCCGCAGTGCTCCCCGGGCAAGCTGGCGGCTACGACGACCGCGCAGGCGCGCAAGCTCTGCCCCGGCTCGATCGTCGGCAAGGGCTTCGGGAAGGCCGAGGTGGTCTTCCCCGAACAGCCGCCGATCATCGCCTCGAGCCCGCTCACCCTCTTCAACGCGGCACCGAAACACGGCAACCCGGTGGTGCTCGTCCACGCCCACCTGACCGTCCCCGGCCCGACCACCTTCGTCGTCCCGGTCGAGATCCAGAAGGTGCACGACGGTCGCTACGGCTTCAAGACGGTCGGGAAAATCCCCAAGATCGCCGGCGGGTACGGGATCCCGCTCTACGGAGAGCTGAGCGTGGGGCGCACCTGGAAGTACAAAGGCAAGACGCTGAGCTTCGCCAACGCCAGCTGCCCCGACGGCCGGCTACAGGCAAAAGGACAGTTCCGCTTCAAAGACGGCACCTTCTTGCAGGGATCTGTGTTTAAAACCTGCAAGGGGACCTGATTGAGAGCACCATTCCGCAAAGTCACCGTTCTCGCCGCCCTGCTGGCGGCAAGCGTCTGCGCCACCGCCTACGCGGTCACGGCCGAACTCGGCCCCACCTTCGTCAGCGCCACCGCGACGATGCAGCCGCATGAGCTGCCGAAGCGGGGCAACGCGCCGATCTCCCTCACCACCATCGTCCGGGTCGGGACGCACGACGGTTCGACGCCGCCGACGCTGAAGACCCTGCTCTTCCTCGTCGACAAGCATGGGACCGTCGACACCAGGGGGCTGCCGGTCTGCACGGTTGCGAAGCTCGAAGGGACTACCCCTTCGCAGGCGCGCAAGCGCTGCGCGGGCGCCCTCGTCGGCAAGGGGACCGGGAAGGCGGTGGTGACGATGCCCGGCAAGGCCCCGTTCACGATCAGCTCCCCACTTTCCTTCTTCAACGGCCCCCCGAGCGGCGGCAGGCCGACGCTGCTTGCGCACGGCTACGAGACGGTGCCCTCGCCGCAGGCGCTGATCGTCCCGATCGCGATCGAACGCATCGCCCACGGCCGCTACGGCTTCCGCGCCCGGATCGAGATGCCGGAAATCGCCGGCGGCTACGGCGCGCCAACCCTCGCCGAAGCGAGCATCGGCGCGACGCGGATGCGGGGCGGCAAGAAGGTCGGCTACCTCAACGCCCACTGCTCCGGAGGGCGACTGCAGGTCCACGGCACGGTGACGGCGACCAACGGCGACTTCTTCCCGGCGACCCTGACCTCGCCGTGTCACTCGCCCGGCTGAACAAACGCGTCCTGCTCGCCTGTGCGGCCCCTGCGCTCGTAGCGGTGGGCGTTCTCGCCGGGCCGGCGACCGGCGCCCTGGTGGAAGTCGACAACCTGGTGCTGCGGGCAGATGGCGGCTTCCAGCCGCAGACTCTGCCCAGGCACCGCTACGCCCCGATTGACTTCGAGGGCCACGTCGATATCAGCGCCAAAGGAGGCGGCAAGCCGACGCCGCTGCGCCAGGCGCTGATCGACTTCGACCGCGACGGGCGGATCAGCGTCGCCGGCCTTCCCACCTGCGCCCCGGAATCGATTGCCGCAGCAAGCGTCGAAGAAGCGCGGCGGATCTGCCGCGGCGCGATCGTCGGCACGGGTCACGTCGAAGCGCTGATCTCGCTCTCAAGCGGGACCGTGCCGACGAGCTCGCTGCTGACGATCTTCAACGGGCCGCCGCTGAACGGCCAGCCCACCGCGATTCTCCATGCGCAGTTCACCGCTCCCGCCACCCAGACCTACGCGATCGTCGTCCCGATCGAACGCCGCCGCGGCGAATTTCGCTACCGGGCGCGACTGGAAATCCCGCCGATCGCCGGCGGCCTCGGGGCGCTCACCCACATCGACGTCAAGATCGGCCGCCGCTACCGCGCCGGCGGCAAAGTGCGCAGCTACGTCTCCGCCCGCTGCAGCGACAACATCCTCCGGACCCACGGCCACTTCCGCTTCGAAGACGGCACCGTCATCGACGGCTCGGTCGAGAAGTACTGCCGCGCCGAATAGTCGGCCCGCGGCCGTCGCCCGGACAGCCGACCTTCCTATACTTGGCCGTCCGCGGGCCGTTAGCTCAGTTGGTAGAGCAGGAGACTCTTAATCTCAAGGTCGAAGGTTCGAGCCCTTCACGGCCCACTTATTCGCCCAGGCCGGTCGATCCCAGACTGGTTTCGCCGAGGATGCTGCCAGGCGAACCTTCGAGCGCCGCTTTGCCCGCGCCCGCTTCTTTTGCTTCTGATTCCTTCACGAGTTCGTGGAATTTTTTGCCGGATTCTTCGTAGCGCTTGATTTCGTTTTCGATGTTTTCGCGCTGGAACTTGCTGGTCGCGTATTTGGCGGCGGCTTTCTGGCCCAATGCTTTGGCCTGCGCGTTATGGCTGAGGATCGCTTCGTAGAAGGCAAGCGTCGTCAATGAGTTCAGGCTTGGCCGCTGGTCGGCGACGATTTTCTCGGCTTCCGCGGCAGCTTCCACATTGGCCTTTGCTTCCGGCACGGTGCGGGCGTATTGGGCGGAGACGATCAGATTCGGGGCCATCAGCTGGGCGACGCCAGCGGAGGGTTCTTTGGTCGCTTTCAGGTAGCGGGTCCAGCTGTCGCTCGCGAGCTGCAGCTGCTGGAGCGCTTCCGGCGTGACTTTCCGTTCTTCTTCAGGACCGATGCTGTAGAGCTGGTTGGCGGCGTTGACCCGTTCGCGGGTGAGGGCGATCAAGAGGTCCGTGTTTTCCGGTTCTTTTTTCAGCTTGAGTTCGAACTTTTCGGCGCCTTCTTCGAATTGGCCCGCAGCGTTCCCCCCGCTGCTGTTGCCGAAGATTTCGCCGATGTTGAGCGGGCCGACGACGAGGAAGAGGCTGAGGCCCATGAGCACGGCGAGGACGGCGTAGACGACTTTGACGGCGACTTTACGCCGTCCGCGTATGTCGAAAACCATCCTCCGTTCTTGTTTGCTCGTAGCCATTTGCTCTCCCTACTCCTGGGGCGAGGGCGTTGCGATCCCCCCGTGCTCCTGTCCTGACCGGTCAAAAACCCGTGCCAGCAAGATACTCAACTCGTAAAGGACAAGCAGCGGAACCATCTCGAGCAGCATCGAGACCGGGTCGACGCCGGGCAGCGCCGCGGCAACGATCGAGATCACCAGGTAGGCGTAGCGGCGGTTCTTGCGGAGCTGCTCGACGCTGACGATTCCAAGCCTGGTGACGGCGACGATCGCCAGCGGCAACTGGAAGATCAGGCCGCAGGCGATCTCGGTCATCGAGAAGAAGCTGTAGTAGTCGCGGGCGCGAACCTGGACGTTGAACTGATTGTCGTTGAAGTTGAGCAGGAAGTGCACGGCGGCCGGCATCACCACGAAGTAGCCGAAGGCGATGCCGGCAAGGAAGAGGACGGGGAAGAGCAGCAGGATCGGCAGCACCACCCGTTTCTCGGCTTCGCTGAAGGCGGGGAGCACGAAGGCGTAGAGCTGCCAGAGGACGATCGGCAGCGAGAGCACGATCGCCCCGTAGGCGGACACGGTCATCGTGGTGATGAACGGCTCGGTGATCCCGAAGGTGATCAGGTGATCGTGGTTGGACGGCAGCGGCTCCTGGGCGATTTCCAGCAGCAGTTGGTTCTGCCAGAAGCAGAGGGCGAGGGCAACGCCCAGGACGGCGATGCAGACGATCAGCCGAGCCCGCAGCTCGTCTAGATGCTCGACAAGGGTGAGGCGATCTTCGTGGGAGACCGCCCTGACGCGGCGGGCCATCAGGGCGGCGCCTCAGCTGGGTTTGTTGCGGATGACCTCCGCCTCGGCCGGGTCGCCGTGGGCCTTCGCAGGCTCGGTGGGAGCGAGCTGCGGCTTGTCGTCGTCCTCGTGGTCGTGCTCCCCGCTGATCGAGCCTTTGAACTCGCGGATTCCGCGGCCGAGGCTGCGCCCGAGCTCTGGCAGTCGTTTGGGCCCGAAGACCAGGAGGGCGATGATGAGGACGATCGCGATCTCTGGAAGTCCGATGTTTCCTGGCATCTCGGCCAATGGTAACGAGGTGGAGCCCGCCGAATCAGCATCCGGGTGTTTCCGATCCGCGGCTGCGGGGTTTTGGAGAAGTGTGTGAGGCGAAATACGGATCTAGGAAATCTCTTCTACGTCGATGATGCCGGCATGAGACAGCCCGTCAACAAGCCCGCTCAGCGCTCGCTCCACATCTGCCCCGAGTGCGGGTCGAACCTGGTCCAGCCGACGCGCTGGAAGCAGGACGGGGATCGCTCCCACTGGCGGGTCTGGCGGCGCTGCCCGGAGTGCGAGTGGGCCTGCGACGAGATCCACGATGAGGTCGAGATCGATGCTTTCGACGAGCAACTGGACCTCGGTGCCCACGAACTTGCCGATCAGCTGCGGGCGCTCGAGCACGCCAACATGACCGAGATGGCGGACTCCTTCATCACCGCCCTCTCCCACGATCTGATCAGCGCCGACGACTTCACCTGAGGGACCAACCTCACTCGGTATAGGGGACGGGTATCCCCCGACCTCCCTGGGTTACTCGCCACATCGTCTCCGGCTGCCGCATAAGTCTTTGGGGGCGAGTAACAGGACGCCGGTCGGCCGGGGTATACCCGTCCCCTCAGCAACAGAGCTCCGGCAGACGCTGAAGGTGGAACAGCTTTCGCACCCTGAGTCGTCCTGCTGGTGCGTGTGGAGAGGGGTCCGGTCGTTCTCCGCGGGGCAGCATGTTTCGGGAGCTGGCCCGATAGGGCCGCGACAAATTTCCGCGGAGAACGACCGGACCCCTTACCGGACACGGCCGGCCCTAAAGCATGGCCCTGGCGGGCCCGGGTATACATGGCCCGTGGCCGCGGCAAGCAATCTCGAGGGGACGGTGGCGCTGGTGACCGGCGCCTCCAGCGGCATCGGCGAGGCGGCGGCACGGAGGCTGGCGGGCGCGGGCGCAGCGGTGGCGCTGGTGGCGCGGCGGGCGGATCGGCTGGAACGGCTGGGCGGCGAGATCGCCGATGCCGGCGGCACGGCGTTGCCGATCGAAGCCGACGTGAGCGAGCGTGAGCAGGCGCAGAACGCAGTAGCGCGGGCCATTTCGGAGCTTGGGCGGCTTGACATCCTTGTCAACAACGCCGGGGTGATGCTGCTGGGGCCGATCGTCGAGGCCCCGCTGGAGGAGTGGGAGCGGATGGTCGAGGTCAACCTCCTCGGCCTTCTCTATACCGCCCACGCCGCCCTTCCCCATCTGCTCGAGGCGGCGAGCAAAGAGCCGCGCAACGTCGCCGACCTGATCAACGTCTCCTCGGTGGCCGGACGGGTCGCGCGGCGGGGCAGCGGCGTCTACAACGCGACCAAGCACGGGGTCGGCGCCTTCAGCGAGTCGCTGCGCCAGGAGGTGACCCGGCGCCACGTCCGCGTTGCCCTGGTCGAGCCGGGCGCGGTCGCCACCGAGCTGCAGGGCCACAACCGACCTGAGGTGCGGGACGAAATCGAGAAACGCTTCGAGAACATGGAGGTCCTCCAGGCTGAGGACATCGCCGACGCGATCGTCTACGCGGTGACGCGGCCGCGGCACGCCGCGGTCAACGAGATCCTCATCCGCCCCACCGAGCAGGCCGCCTAGCTATAGCGCTGGACGACGCCGTCGGCCACTAGGGCCAGCAGCTGTCGCTGTTCGGGCTCGAAAGCAGCGGTATCGAGGGCGCGTTTCGCCGCCACGACCATCTCCAGCGCCCGCGCCCGGACCCGCTCCAGAGCGCCGGTGGCGGCGATGCGGTCGCAAAGGGCCTCGGCCGAGGCGGCGTCGAGCGCCTGCAGGTCGACCTCGCGGATGCCCGGATCGCTTTCGGCGGCCTCGACCAGGGGCAGCGTCACCGTCCCGTCGAGCAGGTCGGTGCCACGGGCCTTGCCGGTTCGCTCCGGCGGGCCGCTGACGTCGAGCACGTCGTCAAGCAGCTGGAAGGCGAGGCCGATCTCGGCGCCGAACTCGCGCAGATGCTCGTTGTCCTGCCCGAGCAGGCAGGCGCACTCGAACAGCCGCGCCGTCTTCAGCCGGCACCGGGCGAGGTAGCGCTCTTCGTCGAGGCCCAGGTCGAAAGCGTCGTGGCGCTGCATCAGCTCTCCACGGGCAAGGGCGACGGAGGCGTTCGCGAGCAGGGCAACCGCGCGCGCGTCACCTGCCTCGGCGAGCAGGGCGAAGGCGCGGGAGAAGAGCAGGTCGCCGGTGGCGGTCGCCCGCTCGCGGCCGGAGGTGGCGGCGACCGTGGGCAGGCCGCGGCGCAGCGGCGCGTCGTCGAGGACGTCATCGTGGACCAGCGTCGCCATGTGGACCAGCTCGATTGCAGCCGCGGCGGGGACCGCCCCGGCGCAGCGCTCGGGACCGGCGCAGAGGAGCACCAGCATCGGCCGCAGGCGCTTGCCGCCGGCGGCGAGGGTGGCGGCGCCGTCCTCGCCGAGCGGCTCACCCTGGTCGGCGATCGACTCGCGAAGCAACTCCTCGACCTCGCCGAGCCGCGCCGGCAGCCAGCGACTGGAGGCGTCGAGGACCGCCGTCACCGGCGGCGGTACGGAGGAGGGCCGGGTCACCCGCGGTCGAGTCGCGGCGCCTTGACGCCGCTGTGGATCGCGATGATCCCGCCGGCCAGCACCGTGTAGCGGATGGCCTCGAAGCCAGCGCCGTCCATCTTCTCCGCCAGGCCGCGCGGGTCGGGGAAGCTGCGCACCGACTCCGGCAGGTACGAGTAGGCCTCCGGGTTGCTGGAGAGGGCGCCCAACAGCGGCACGATGCGGTCGAACCAAAGCCGGAAGAAGAGCGAGAGCGGCGGCCGGGTCGGCTGCGTGATCTCGAGGATCACGGCGCAGCCGCCGGGCTTCAGCACCCGCGCCATCTCGCGCAGACCGCGGTCGAGGTCGGCAAGGTTACGGACGCCGAAGCCGACGCTGACCGCGTCGAAGCGCTCGGCGTCGTAAGGCAGCTCAAGGGCGTCGGCCCACTCGAAGCGAACCCCGTCGGCGCCTCGTGCGGACGCCTTCTCCCGGGCCAGGTCGAGCATCGGCTCAGAGAAGTCGCAGCCGACGATGCGGCCACCCGGCGTCACCAGCTTCGCAAGCGCAAGCGCGAGGTCGCCGGTACCGCAGCAGATATCGAGGGCCGAATCGCCCGGATGCAGCTCCGTCCGCGCCGCAGCGCGTTCGCGCCAGCGGTGGTGCAGGCCGGCGGTCATCAGCGAGTTGAGCGCGTCGTAGCGGCTCGCAACCCGGTCGAACATGCGGTTGACCTGACCGGCGAAATCCGGCGATTGGCGGTTGTCGTTGATCGTGTCCATGGGATTCAGGGCTCCCCTGCCCTTCCCCGGGTCGCTGTACTAGTCCAGCGAGGACAGGAAGTTCGCCAGCTGTTCGATCTTCTGCGGCGGCAGTTCGCGGAAGGAGGGCATGATGCCCGGACCGATTTCCACCGAGCGAATGATCGCAGCCCGCGGGATCCTGGCGCCGATGTGGGTCAGTTCAGGCCCGGGGCCGTTGTTTCCGTTCTCGCCCAGTTTGTGGCAGGCGAGGCAGCCGGAACCGGCAACGACCTGTTTGCCTTTTTCGTATTGGGGTGCGACCTTCATGTCGATCTCGGTCGGCGAGCCGCTGGTGGCGCCCGCGTAGGTGAGGTAGCCCATCGCCAGGATCGTGAGGATGCCGGCGGTCGTCGCGATCGGGCGGCGCTCGGGACGGCGCTCCGGGCCACGGTCGTAGAACGGCAGCAGCAGCAGCAGGACCATGCAGATGGTCGGGATGATGATCGTCGCCACCGGGACGAGTGCCGGCGGTTTGATCACGCGCAGGACCTCGAAGAGGAAGAAGAAGTACCACTCGGGGCGCGGCACGTAGGTGGTCGTGGTCGGGTCCGCCTTCGGCCCCTGCTCGGCGCCGAGGATCAACGACATCGCGATGATCACCGCGACGACGATCAGCGCCATCGTCGAGTCCTTCATCACCGCGTAGGGGAAGAACGGCTTGCCCTTCTTCTTCGCGAGCTCGTATTCCTCCAGATAAGCCTGCTTGTCCTGAGGCTTCATGCCGGCGTCGCTCCGTTCCCCTCGCCGCTGACCGGGGCACCGTCGACGCGGGCGCCGTTTACGCGGCCGGCCCCGTTGGCGCCGGCGTCCAACTGGGCGACCGGCGAGGCGCCTTTCGGCTTCTCGAACTTCAGCCACGGCGGCGCCGTCGTGCCGAGCTTGACCACCAGGTACAGGTGGGCGCCGATCAGGGCGATGATCGCCCCTGGCACCAGCAGCATGTGGATCGCGTAGAAGCGGGCGAGCGTAGTCGCGCCGAGCTCGGGGCCGGCGCGGAGGAAGTCGCTCAGGTACGGGCCGACGATCGGGCCGGTGCCGTTGATGTTGATGCCGACGATCGAAGCCCAGAAGGAGCGCTGGTCGAACGGCAGCAGGTAGCCGGTGAAGGCCATCGTCATCGTCAGGATCAGCAGCACCACGCCGATCACCCAGTTGAGCTCGCGTGGGTACTTGTAGGCACCGAAGAAGAAGGTGCGGCCCATGTGCAGGAAGACCAGGATCACCATCACGCTGGCGCCCCACTTGTGCATCCCGTGCACGAACTGACCGAGCGGGACTTCGTTGTTGATGTGGGCGATCGAGTGGTAGGCCTGGGTCGCCGAGGGCGTGTAGTACATCGCCAGGAAGACGCCGGTGACGGCCTGGACGATGAAGGCGAAGAGGGTCGCGGAGCCGAGCGTGTAGAACCAGTTGGTCCCCTTCGGCACCTTGCGGTAGAGCATCCCGGTGAGGAAGCCGCTGGCGGCGAGCCGCTGGTCGACCCAGCCGAGCGCGTCGACCGGCGCCTCTTTGGCGACGCTCCCCAGCCGCTCGCCATGGGTCGGGCGCGGCGGGGTCGAGGTCTTCAGGTCGGCCGGCGCCTGGCCTTTGGGCGTGCCACCGCTGCCGGGCTTGGCCGGTTTGCGCAGGGGCGGCGGGACGACGGCGTCCGGAATTTTGGGCAGGCGGACTTTCGGCATCAGGGCGGTGGGAAGGTGGACGGACGCGGCGGGTAGAGGTATTCCCAGATCCCGCCGGTGAACTCCCCGGGGTCGCGGGCGCGGACCGGTTCGAGCTGGTTGGTGACGCTGTAGCGCGGACCGACCTCGACCTGGCCGTTGCGGACCCGGGTCTGGAAGTGATCGAGCGGGCGCACCGGCGGACCTCCGATGCGCTTGCCCTGGAAGTCGTAGACGCCGCCGTGGCAGGGGCAGATGAAGTTGCCGGCGGCCTGGACGAAGCGGACCGGGCAGCCGAGGTGGGCGCAGCGGTTGGAGACGGCGACGAACTGATTCGGTTCTTCGCCCAGTTCCTTCGAGCTCTTGCGCACGTAGGCAGTGGTCTTGCCGGCGTCGCCGATCCCCGGGGTTTCGGTGAAGACGACCTGGCGGTAGGTGTCTTCGACGAAGTCGGAGACTGGGCCGACAGCCTCCCAGCGCTCCTTGCCGCGGTGGAAGATCGGCGCGATGGCGAAGCCGACGGCCGGCAGCACGATCGCCGCGCCGGCCAGCCCGCCGAGACCCTGGGCAGCGACCGTGAAGACGCGGCGGCGGGTCATCGACTCCCCCTCGAAGTAGCCGGGAGGGTCGGGCTTCGCCCGCTCCTGCATTGGAGCCTCGTCAACTCCGTTCAACTTGTTCGCGTCGTCTGCCACAGGTCGGTTCGCGTAGGGCGACGAAGTCTATTGCTTGGAGCGAGGTATCTGCGTTGTCAGGGGGGCGAACTTGCGGCTCCCCCGACTTGAAGCCTGTGGATGCGCACGATCGTCTACGTCGACGGCTTCAACCTCTACTACGGCGCCTGTCGAGCACCGGGCCGGAAGTGGCTGGATCTGGGGGCGCTGTGCGCACGCCTGCTGCCGAACGACGAGATCGTCGAGATCGCCTATTGCACGGCAAACGTCAAGAAGAGCCCTACGAATCCGGGAAAGCAGGACCGGCAACGGATCTATCACCGAGCCTTAGAGACGATCCCCCAGTTGCGCATCTATAGGGGCCGCTTCCTTCTTAAGCAGGTGACCGGGTCCCTGATCGATCCCGCTCCGGGCGAGCGTCTTAAGCGGGCGGTTTGGACCTTCGAGGAGAAGGCCACTGACGTCAATCTCGCCTGCCTGATGCTCATGGACGGTGTCGAAGGGCGTTACGAGCAAGCGGCGCTGATCTCAAATGACGGCGACCTTCAAATGCCGGTCGAAATCGTTCGCGAGCGATTGAACCGCCACGTCACGGTGATCAATCCGGTCCTCAGACGCCGGGGGAAGAGGCGGAACGCGGTCCTCTCGCCTCAACCCCTCCCCTCCAATGCCTCTTTTCTCCAGCTCAGGGCAAAGCATGTCGAGGAGGCACAATTTCCAGACGAATTGATCTCTCCGCGAGGGACACCACTCATAAAGCCATCTGGCTGGTAGGGAGGGGATTGTCTGCAGCTTCGATAGCGGCTATTCTTCTCTCAGACCCGCTCGTTGTTTCGTCGACGGGCCGTTGGGGCCGCCTCCGGGCGGCTTCAGCATTTCAGGGGCTGTTTTCGCGAGTCGCGGCGATCTGTTCGGCGGCGGTGCGCCAGAGGTTGGGGATCGGGGGGTCTTCGCCTTCGGCTTGGAGACGGGCGCAGTGGGTGATCAGGTCGGAGAGGATGGTGACGGCGGCGGTGTCGCCGAGGGCGGCGAGGCGGTCGAGGCCAAGGGCGTAGAGGTAGTCGCCGGCGAGGAGGGCGAGGTCGGAGTCGTGGCCGGCGAGGAGGCGCGGCTCCTCGTAATGGAGCAGGTAGCCCTCGCGCACGGCCTCGACCACGAACGCGTACTCGGCGGAGCCGGTGAGTTCGCCAAGTTCAGGCCGCTCAGCCGGATCGACTACGTAGGGCGAGATCGGAGTGTCCTCGCCGCGAAGCTGGTCGGCGAGCGCCTGCAAAGCGTTCACGGGAGGATCTCGGCGGCGGCTTCGAGGGTCTGGTCGATCGTCGCCTCGTCGTGGGCGAGGGAGACGAACCAGGCCTCGAACTGGGCCGGGGGCGGGTAGACGCCGCGCTCGAGCATCGCCCGGCAGAAGCGGGCGTGGGCGTCGGCGTCGCAGGCGGTCGCGGTGGCGAAGTCGGTGACCGGGACGGGGCTGAAGAAGAGCGTGACCAGGCCCGGCGCCGAGGCGACCTGAAGCGGCCGGTCCCGCGCCAGCTCTTCGAAGCCCTCGGCGAGGCGGTCGGTCAGCGCACCCAGCCGCTCGTAGGCGGGGGCGTCGAGCTGCGCCAGCGTCGCCAGCCCGGCGGCGACCGCGAGCGGGTTGCCGGAGAGCGTGCCGGCCTGGTAGACGTCGCCGGCCGGGGCGATCCGTTCCATGTGCTCGCGCGGGCCGGCGTAGGCCGCCGCCGGCAGGCCGCCGCCCAGGACCTTGCCCAACACCGTCAGGTCCGGCTCGACCCCGAACAGCTCCTGGGCGCCGCCGCGGGCGACGCGGAAGCCGGTGATCACCTCGTCGAAGATCAAGAGCGCGCCCGCCGCGCGGGTCGCCTCACGGAGGAACTCGAGGAAGCCGGCGGCCGGCGGCACCACGCCCATGTTGGCCGCGATCGGCTCGGCCAGCAGCGCCGCGACCTCGTGCTCCCGCAGCGCCCGGGTCACCGCCTCGCGGTCGTTCCACGGCACCACCACCGTGCCCGCCGCCTGCGCCGCGGTCACCCCCGGCGTTCCCGGCACCGCCAGCGTCGCCAGCCCCGAGCCGGCGTCGGCGAGCAGGCCGTCGGAGTGGCCGTGATAGGCGCCGGCGAACTTGATGACGACCTCGCGGCCGGCGATCGCCCGCGCCAGGCGCACCGCGCTCATCGCCGCCTCGGTGCCGGAGCTGGTCATCCGCACCATCTCCACCGAGGGCACCCGCGCCGCCACCTCCTCGGCCAGCCGCACCTCCTCCAGGGTCGCGGCGCCGAAGCTCGTCCCCCGCTTGGCCGCTTCGATCACCGCCGCCACCACCGAGGGCTCGGCGTGGCCGAGGATCATCGGCCCCCAGGAGCCGACCCAGTCGAGGTAGCGATTGCCCTCGACGTCGAACAGCCAGCAGCCTTCGCCACGGTCGATGAAGATCGGGTCGCGGCCGATCTGGCGCATCGCCCGGACCGGCGAGTTCACCCCTCCCGGCAGAACCTGCTGTGCCCGGCCGAAGAGGTCGGCACCAGGCGCGCCGTCAGGAATGCTCCGCCTCCCAGCGCGCGTAGTCCTCGGTGAAGTAGTGGAGGCGGATCTTCTTGTACTCGGTCGAGGAGTACAGCGTGGCGCGGTCCTCCGGCCCCATTCCGCACTCCGCGGCGATCGAGTCGAGGATCGCGTCGCACTCCTCCTTCGAGCGGCCGTGGGCCATGGTGAAGAGGCTGTAGGGCCAGTCCTCGTAGGTCGGGCGCTGGTAGCAGTGGGAGATCCCGCGGAAGGAGGCCATCTTCGAGCCGACCGCGAGGATCTGGTCCTCGGGCACTTTCCAGACCCCCATCCCATTGGCTGAGAAACCGGCGCGGCGGTGGAAGAGGATCGCCGCGACCCGGCGCAGGATCTTGCGGTCGACCATCCCGCCCAGGCGGTCGAGCAGCTCCTCCGTGTCTATCCCGAGCTCGGCCGCGGCCGCGTCATAGGGGCGGGCGACCGGCTCCATCGGCCCCTGCAGGGCGCGGATCAGGGCGATGTCATCCTCGTCGTAGGGCTGCGGTTCCAGCTCGCGCGGGGGTGCCGCTTCGACCGCCTGCGCCAGCGCCTCGGTCCCCTTCTCCATCTCCAGGTTCATGTTGATCTTGAACAGGGTCAGGGTCGGCAGTTCCCGCATCGACTCGGCACCGGTCTCCTCCATCAGCGCCTCCAGCGTCCCCTTCAGGCCGAGCGTCGAGTCGGGCGGGGTGGCGATCGTGAACCAGAGGTTGAAGTCGTGGGTGCGCAGGTAGTTGTGGGAGACGCCGGGGTGGGCGTTGACGATCTGCGCGGCCCGCTGCGGGTGCTCGGCGTCGACTTTGGCCGCCACCAGCATCGACTCGTAGCCGAGCGCACGGGTGTCGAAGATCGGCGTGATCTCGCGGATGATGCGGCCGTCGAGCAGGCGGCTGGTGCGGGCGAGGACGTCGTCGAGCTCCAGCTCGGCCTCGGAGGCGACTAGGGCGAACGGCTCGGGGTCGAGCGGGAAGCTCGACTGCAGCAAGTTCATCAACCGCTTGTCGGTCTCGTCGAGCGGGATCGCCGAGCCGCCCTTGCGGCTGCGCGCCTTCGACTGCGGGACTTTCACCGAAGCCATGCGGCGGCCTCCTTCGCGTAGTAGGTGACGATCGCGTCGGCGCCGGCGCGGCGGATCGAGGTCAGCGCCTCGACCACGGCGGCGCGCTCGTCGATCCAGCCGTTGGCGGCCGCCGCCTTCAGCATCGAGTACTCGCCCGAGACGTGGTAGGCGGCAACGGGCGCCCCGGTCGCCTCTTTGACCCGGCGCACGACGTCGAGGTAGGGGAGCGCCGGCTTCACCATCAGCATGTCGGCCCCCTCCTCCAGGTCGAGCTCCGCCTCGCGCACCGCTTCGGCGGCGTTGGCGGGGTCCATCTGGTAGCCGCGGCGGTCGCCGAACTCCGGCGTCGACTCGGCCGCGTCGCGGAAGGGCCCGTAGAAAGCCGAGGCGTACTTGGCGCTGTAGGCGATGATCGGCACGTTCGGGTGCCCCTCCTCGTCGAGCTGGTGGCGGATCGAGCCAACCCGGCCGTCCATCATGTCGCTCGGCGCGACCGCGTCGGCGCCGGCCTCGGCGTGCGAGATCGCGGTTTTCGCCAGCAGCTCGACGGTGACGTCGTTGTCGACTTCGGAGCCGCCCTCGCGGATAACGCCGCAGTGGCCGTGCGAGGTGTACTCGCAGAGGCAGACGTCGGTGATCACGACCAGGTCGGGGTGGGCGTCCTTCAGCGCCCGCACCGCCATCTGCACGATCCCCTCGTCGTCGTAGGCGCCGGACCCGGCATCGTCCTTGGCCGCCGGGATGCCGAACAGCATCAGCGCGCCGATGCCCGCGTCGGCGATCTCGCCCGCCTCCTCGACCAGGTTGTTGATCGAGAAGCGCTCGATGCCGGGCATCGAGGGAACCTCCTCGCGCACGCCCTCGCCGGCGACGACGAAGGCGGGCTGGATCAGGTGCGCCGGGGAGAGCTCGGTCTCGCGGACCAGGCCGCGCAGCGTGTCGGTGCGCCGCAGGCGGCGCAGACGGGTACTCGGGAAAGGCATCGGAGGCGAGTTTAGGCGAGTAGGTTTCGCGGGTGCGCGCCAGCGGCATCGTCAAGCGCTACGGAGAGCGGGAAGCTCTGCGGGGAGTCGGCCTCGAGGCCGCCGCTGGGGAGATGGTGGCTGTGATCGGTCCCAACGGGGCCGGCAAGACCACGCTGCTCTCGATCCTGGCGGGCATTGCGAAGCCGGATGCGGGGAACGTCGAGTCGGCCAACGGCGAGGTCGGGTGGGTGCCGCAGCAGGCGGCGCTGTACCGGCGGCTGACCGTGGAGGAGAACCTGCTGCTGTTCGCGCGGCTGGAGGGGCACGACGACCCGCACGCCTCGACCGGGGAGATGCTGGAGCTGACCGGTCTGCGCGAGCGCCGCGGCGAGATCGTCGCGCGGCTCTCCGGCGGCAACCAGCAGCGGATCAACATCGCGATCGGGCTGCTCTCGCGGCCGGCGGTGCTGCTCCTCGACGAGCCAAGCGTCGGCCTCGACCCGCGCCAGCGCGCCCGCCTCTGGGAGTTCGTCTCCGCTCTTGCCGGCCGCGGTACGACGGTGATCTTCTCCACCCACGACATCCAGGAGGCCGAGCGCTACGGCAGCCGCCTGCTGGTCCTGGCCGACGGCGAGGGGCTCTTCGACGGCCCGCCGGAGGGGCTGCGCGAGGCGGTCCGCCGCGAGGCGCCCGAGGCCGCCGACCAGGACTTCGAGACCGCCTTCGTCGCCTACCTGCAGCACCGGGGGCACTGATGCGGGGCGTGCGCTGGCTGCTGCTGAAGGACCTGCAGATCCTGCGCCGCTCGCCGCTGCAGGCGGTGCTGCTGGTCGCCTACCCGATCCTGATCGCGGTCCTGGTCGGCTTCGCGATCTCGCGCGGGCCGGAAAAGCCACGGGTCGCCTTCCTCAACGAAGTGCCGGCCGGGACGCGGATCAACGTCGGCGGCCAGGAGCTGCCGCAGGCGAACGTGAAAGGGCGGATCTGCTCCCGGGTCGAATGCGTCTTCGTCCACGGCCGCGGCGAAGCCGAAGCGAAGGTGAAGTCGGGGGACGCGCTGGCGGCGCTGATCCTCCCCGCCAACCTCGTCGACAAGATCAACTCGCTCTCGACCCTGACCCCCGGCGTGCCGGAAGTCGAAGTCATGGTCAACGAGGAAAACGCGGTCAAGGCGGAACTGGTCGACGACCGGATCACCAGCCTGCTGGCACAGGCGAACCTGGCGATCGCGCGGCGGATCGGCTCCGAAGGCGGCCACTACCTCAACCTGATCGTCAACGGCGGTGAGCTCCATGCCATCGGCGGGACGTTCCACATCCTCGGCCTGCGCGCCACCGCCAGCATCCTCGAAGCGGTGACGGCGGCGCTGCCGAAATCGCTGCGGCCGGCGCTGGAGGAAGTGACCGAATTCGCCGCCCAGGCGCGCGACAACCTCGACGTGGCGAAGCCGCTGATCGACCGCCTGGCGCAGCCGATCGCGGTCGACAAGGTGGTGGTCGGCGGCGAAAGCCCGCCGCTGGAAATCTTCGCGATCGCCGTCGCCGCGACGCTGACCCTGGCCTTCGTCGTGGTCCTGCTGGTGGCCGGGTCGCTGGCGCTCGAGCGGGAGGAGAACGCCTTCCCGCGGCTGACCCGGGGGCTGGTCTCGACCGGCGGCCTGCTCGGCGAGAAGGTTCTGCTCGGGATCGCGATCGGGCTGGCGGTGACGCTGCTGATGCTGTTCGGGATGCAGATCTTCGTCCCGCTCGAACTGGGGCGGGTCTGGCTGTGGTTGATCGCGATCGTCGCCGGGGGTTCGGCGCTGGCGGCCGCGGGTGCGGCGCTCGGGGCGGCGGCGCGCGAGGTGCGCGCTGTCTCGCTGCTGGCCTTCATGGTCACGCTGCCCGTTGCCTTCCTCTCGCTGGTCCCCTCGGGCGCGGTCAGCCCCACCGTCTTCGACCTGATCCGCTACTTCACGGCGCTGTTCCCGTTCAAGCCGGCGCTGCAGGCGATCACCGCCGCGCTCGACGAGGCGGGCCCGGGGATCGGCGGCCCGCTCCTGCACCTGGCGATCCTCTTCGCCGCCTACACCGCTATCGCCCGGGTCGCCCTGCGTCGATTCTCAACGGTTTGATCCCGCCGCGCTCGATGCAGGCGTGAACGAACTCCTCCAGAGTCAGCTCCGGCTCGAGGTGAGCACGGACGCGCTCCAGCAGCGCCGGCTGGTCGAGCTCGGGCAGGGTGCGGCCGCGGGAGCGGATGGCCGCGAGCGCTACCGCGTTGCCTTCGAGCAAGAGGTGGCCGTGCTTGCTGCGAAAGCCCTCCATCCCTCCCACCTCGACGAGGTCGTAGTTCAGCTCGCTTGCCGCCAGCAGCGCCCGCTGCTCGGGAGTCGGGTGGAGGACGAAGACCGGGGCGACGGTGCCCGGGCTCTCGACCACGGTCGCCGGCACCGCTCCATAGGGAGAGAGGTGCGCGGAGTAGACGACGTCGAAGCCCTCCAGCTCGGCGCGCATGACCGGCAGCTCGACCCCCGGGAGCGAAGACAGCTTGCGGGCCAGCGCCTCGGGCGCGGCGTTTGCGCCGTAGGAGAGCAGCGGAGTGCGGCCGGTGAGGTCGGGGCCGCCGTCCGACAGCTCCTCGGCACGACCTTCGCGGTAGAGGTAGGAGCGGTCCGGCGTCGCGTACGGATAGGTCAGCGCCCGCCTCAAGATCGCCGCCATCTCCTCGGGATGAGCCACCTCGCTCAATCTCGCAGATAGGGTCATCTCCGATGCGAGTTCTGTTCATCGGCGACGTGGTCGGCAGCCCGGGCCGGCAGGGCCTGCGCGAGACGATGCCGTCGCTGCGCGAGCGCTGCACGCCCGACCTGGTGATCGTCAACGGCGAGAACTCGGCCGGCGGCGTCGGTATCACCGAGCGCACCGCCAACGACCTCTTCCAGTCGGGCGCCACCGTCATCACCACCGGCAACCACGTCTACCGCCACCGCGAGGCCTACGACTTCCTCGATCGCGAGGCGCGGGTGGTGCGGCCGGCCAACTACCCGCAGGCCAACCCCGGCCGCGGCCACACCGTGGTCGAGGCCGCCGGGATGCGGGTTGCAGTGATCAACCTCAGCGGCGGCGTCGGCCTCCGCGTCGCCCGCTCGCCCTTCGACACCGTCGACGCGATCCTCGACCGCGTCAAGGCCGATGCCGTCGTGGTCGACTTCCACGCCGAAGTGAGCAGCGAGAAGGTGGCGATGGGCTGGCATCTCGACGGCCGCGTCGCCGCCGTCTTCGGCACCCACACCCATGTCCCCACCGCCGACGGGCGCGTCCTCCCCGGCGGCACCGCCTTCATCTCCGACGTCGGCATGACCGGCTCCCGCGTCAGCGTGCTCGGGGTGAAGCCGGAGCAGGCACTGCGCTCGCTGATCACGCAGATGCCGACCCGGTTCGATGGCGCAACCGAGGACGTGTGGGTGATGGGCGCGGTGGTCGAGGTCAACCAGCAGGGGTTGGCTGACTCGTTCGAACAGGTGATGGTTCCCGCTCCTGCGCAGGGCTAGTTCGCGAGGGTCGCTCGATCGCCGCGAAGGCCACCAGAGCCAGCGGGTAGAACCAGACGATGTAGAGGTAGAACCAGTGGTGCAGGGTGAGTTGGAGCGCGATCACCAGCGCCGCCGAGAGGGCGGCCAGCTGGACCAGGTTCCTGCGCTTGGGGACGAAGGCGAAGAGGAGCGAGAGGACGCCGGTTCCGGCCAGCAGGGCGATGCGGACCGGTTCAAGGGAGGGGGCCTGGCCCCAGATGCTGAAAGGGGATTCGCGGCCGGCCTGGCTGGCGATGGTGCGGTCGTAGAAGGTCCTCAGGCCGGGGTCGAGCGCAGGCCAGAGCATCGCCGCGACCGTTACCGCAGCGAAACCGAGGACGAAGAGGAGGGCCGCACGCAGCTTGCGCTCGTAGGTGAGGAACATCGGTCCTAGCGGGGCGGCGACGAACTTGGCCCAGGTCGCGAGGGCGAGGGTGGCGCCCCGGGCGAGCGGCTCCGCCGCCGCGAGCAGCGAGAGGACCAGCAGTGCCGCGACCAGCGAGTCGTTCGAGTTCGACTCCAGCGCATAGGCGGTATACGGGTAAGCGGCCCAGCCGAAGGCAAGGATGGCGGCGAGGCGCTGGCCGGCCGGGCCGGGCCGGATGCGAACGCCGACCAGGAGCAGCAGGATGAAGGTGGCGACGTCGAAGAAGATCGCGGCGGCATGGGCGGCCGGCAGGTCGTCCCAGTGGCCGGACCAGGGCCAGATCCGCTCGAAGGGAACGTAGGCAAGGTAGTTGACCGGGCCGTAGGTGTCGCCCTGGGAGATGTCGGAGGGGAAGTTGCCGTAGATCGGTTCCCCGTGGGCGATTCGGTCGGCGCCGACCACGCCCGCGTAGCCGACGTCGATCGCGCCCGAGTCGGCGACGTTGAGCCCGACCCGGAAGCCCATCAGGAAGAGCGCCGCGACGACCAGCCAGGCGACTGGCCAGACCGGCCGCAGGCCCTCCCCTCTCCCCCGCAGCCCGATCCAGAGGCAGCGGCCGAAGAGGTAGAGCAAGACCGGGTAGACGAGCGGGACCGAGACGCCGATTTCGGCGCGGTTGAAGAAGTAGTGGGAGACGCCGAAGCCGAGGAGGACCAGGAGGTCGAGGTTGGCGACCCGCCACAGCCGCCGCCAGTCGACCAGGCCGACGAGGAAGATCGCGCAGAGGGGAAGGAAGACGTAGGGCGCGTTGAGCTTGTGGCCGAAGGCGCCCGAGTAGCCGCGGGCCATCTTCCAGAGGACCTGATAGCCGGTCCACGATTCCTCCACTTCGCCGCTGTGCGGGTCGACGAGGACCAGCGCCACCTCCTTGCCGGCGGCGAAGTAGGCCACTTCCCAGTGGCCTTCGCGCATCGTCGCGGTCGGCGCCAGGTTCGGGTGCTCGCGCCGCTCTTGGAGAACCTTCGGGTCGCGGTCGGCGGCGGCGATCGCTTCGCCGGAGGTGATCCGGTCGGGCTTCGTCGCGGCCGGTTCCGGCGTCGCCGCAGCGGCCCTAGGCACGGCCGACGACAGCAGGGCGACCGCCGCGATAAGGAGCGCTGCGCGCCTCACGATCCCGCCGCCGCCCCGAAGTGCTCGCGGACGACCGGGGCGACGTCGCGCAGCGTCCACTGCTCCTTCTCCGCTGCCGAGCCCGGGCCGCAGCCGACGAAGAGCAGCGGCCCCAGCGAGTCGCCGGCGTGCAGCGCCCCGTGGCTGCCGCCCCCGGCGTGGGAGACGCCGCCCCAGTCGACCGCCTCGAAGCCGGGCGCTAGCGAGACGACGAAGTCGCCCGAGTGCGGCGCGGTCAGCGCCGACCAGACCCGGGCCAGCGGATCGGGGTACGCCTCGCTGCTGAGCCGCCCGTCGTCGACCGAGGCCTCCAGCGCCGCCAGGTCTCCCTCGACCTCCCAGCCGCCGCCGCGCAGGTCGCCGACATCGCCGCCGGGACGGAAGCGCAGCACCGCCTCGCCGCGCTCGACCACCGCCCACTCGCCGCCCGCGGCCGGCATCCCCGGGCTCTCGCGCCGCAGCGGCGCCCCGTCGCCTGTCTCCAGCCGGCAGACCAGGTCCACCCCCTCGATCACGCTCAGCCGCGCCGCCACCGCCGCCGGCTCGGCCCGCTCCCCCCCTCCCGGCAGCAGGTAGACGTGCGCCGCCCGCCCGGTCGGGCTGACCGCGAGCTGCGCCCGCTCCGGCCGCTCCTCGGAGGGCTGCAGCACCGACCACTCCGCCGCCAGCAGCTCGGCCAGAGGCAGGCCGCGATGGACGTCGGTCTGCGCGTGGTCGGCGAGCAGGATCACCGCGTGGTCGGCGAGGAACTCCTCCAGCCCGCCGGCTTCCTCGGCGTAGGTGGCGAAGCTGGCGTCCGCCTTGGCGATCGACTCGACACTCGCCTCCGGCCCGAAGCGGTGCGAGTAGTGATCGTTGTCGGGCAGCGAGAGCAGGAGGAAGTCGTAGAGGTTCTCGCGCAGCAGCTCGGCGGCACAGCAGGCGGCGTAGCCGTCGCGGTTGCCGGGGATCGAGGTCGAGCGGCAGGGCACCTCGCGGCTGGCGTAGAGGTCGCCGTAGAAGAGGTCGGTCGGGCCCCAGGTGTGGTGATGGAACTTCAGCTTCGTCGCGTCGACGGCGCGGCGCAGCAGTCCCTCCAGGCTCACCGCGTGCCGCCGCCGGCCGCGGTAGATGAGGAACGGAGTGCAGGCGGTGCGGGCGCCGGCGTCTTCGAGCGTCTCGAACAGCGTCTCCACCTCGGGGCTGAGATGGCCGAGGTTCATGTTGTAGACGAGGTCGTAGAGGGCGCGGAAGACGCCGAAGGCGCGCGTCGCCTCCAGCGAGGAGCCGTACTCGACGTAGCGCCGCTCGAGGCGGTGGTACCAGTTCATGCCGCTGATCCAGTGGCGGTCGGCGCCGACGCCGGTGACCATCTCGGCGCAGGCGACCGGGGTCACCGAGGGGAAGCTGGAGACGCAGTCGGGGACGAGGACGCCGCGTTCGAGCAGGGCGCCGAAGGTCGGCGCGCGACCCTCGGCGACGGCGCGCTGCAGCATGTCGGTGCGCAGCGAGTCGACGTAGGTGAGGACGAGCTTCTTGCGAGTCGACATCGCTCTCGAATGATGCCCGGCTCGAGACGGCGACCGCAGACGCCGCGCTAGCGGAGGACGCGCAGGCCGGCGTGTTTGCGCTGGGCGCGGCGGTGGCGGGCGATCCCCAGCCAGAGCAGGCCGAGCACGATCACCGCCTCGAGGGGCGAGAACACAAAGGCGATCGCGACGACGACGAGTGCCGCCAGGGCGACGAGGAAACCGAGCGCCCCGCCGCCGCCGCCCTCGCGGCGGCTGGCGCCGTAGACGACGTCGCTGACGACGATGCAGGCCAGGGCGGCGGCGATCAACGCCACCAGGGCCCCGACCACGCCGTCGAGGAGGAAGCCGGCGACGATCCCGATCACGGCGGCGAGGATGGTCATCCGCCCGCGGGCGGAGCCGTGCGTGCCGGCAGTGCCGGCGAGCATCCCGATCGCGAGCCCGATTCCGAGCGAAGTGAGAATGTCCACGTGCGAAAACCTAACCGGCATGGCGGGCGCGCGTCGATCCGCCACACTTCCGGGATGAGCGAAGTGCCCGAGCCGACTCACAGAAGGCGCTCCCACGCCGGCACCCGCGACCTCGAACGCTACGCGGGCCTGTTCGCCGAGCGGACGGCGGTGATGCGCTCCTCGGCGATGCGGGACCTGATGGCGATCACCGCCCGCCCGGAAGTGATCTCGCTGGCCGGCGGCCTGCCCGACACCTCGACCTTCCCGCCCCAGAGCTTCGCCGCGCAGATGACGAGGATCGCCCAGGAGTCAGCGGCGGAAGCGCTCCAGTACGGGCCGACCGAGGGCTTCGAGGAGACCAAGGACTGCATCCTCGAGGTGATGGGCGCCGAGGGGATGCTGCCCGACCCCGGCGACATCATCGTCACCACCGGCGGCCAGCAGGCGATCGACCTGATCTGCAAGGCGGTGATCGACCCCGGCGACGTGATCGTCTGCGAGGCGCCGACCTACCCGGGCGCGCTCTCGGTCTTCTCCAGCTACCAGGCCGACGTGGTCCAGGTCGAGTGCGACGAGGACGGGATGCGGGTCGAGGCGCTGGAGCGGCTGCTCGCCGACCTGCGCAGCGAGGGGCGGCGGCTGAAGTTCATCTACTCGGTGCCGAGCTTCCAGAACCCGGCCGGGGTGACGATGTCGCTGCAGCGCCGCCACCAGCTGGTCGAGCTGGCACGGGCCGAGGAGCTGCTGGTGGTCGAGGACAGCCCCTACGGTCTGCTGCGCTACGGCGGCGAGCCGATGCCGCCGCTCTACCAGCTCGACGGCGGCGACTTCGTCATCTACGTCGGCACCTTCTCGAAGATCCTCTCCCCCGGCATCCGCCTCGGCTGGATGGTGGCGCCGCCGCCGGTGATGGAGAAGGTCGTGCTCGGCAAGCAGGCGGCCGACCTCTGTACCTCGACCCTGACCCAGTACTTCGTCCGCGAGTACTTCGCCGAACGGCGCTGGCAACGCTACATCGACGACCTGGTCGAGATCTACCGCGGCCGCCGCGACACGATGCTGGAGGCGCTGCGCGCCTATTTCCCGGCGGAGGCGACCTGGACCGAGCCCGAGGGCGGGCTCTTCATCTGGGCGACCCTGCCCGGCTACATCGACACCAGCGACCTGCTGGCGAAGGCGCTGCGCGCCGACGTCGCCTTCGTGCCGGGGCAGGCAGCCTACCTCGACGGCCGCGGCGGCCAGTCGATGCGGCTCAATTTCTCCGGCGTCGGCGACGATGAGATCCGCGAGGGAGTCCGGCGGATCGGCAAGGTGATCGCCGAGCAGGTCGAGCTCTACGGAGCGCTGACCGGCGAGCAGCGGGCGCCGGAGCCGGCCGAGGAGCCGGAGCGCAACGTGCTCCCCTTCCGCAAGGCGGAGGAAGCGTGAGGGTCGCGGTGCTGAAGGGCGGCCGCTCGCTGGAGCGCGGGGTCTCGCTGCGCTCGGGGGCGCGGGTCGAGGACGCGCTGGAGCGGCTCGGCCACGAGGCGCTCCCGATCGACGTCGGCCGCGATCTGGTCAAGCGGCTGATCGCCGGGCGGCCCGACGTCGCCTTCGTCGCCATGCACGGGGTCGGCGGCGAGGACGGGACCGTGCAGGAGCTGCTGGAGATCCTCGGCATCCCCTTCACCGGCCCCGGCGCCGCCGCCTGCGCGCGCTGCATGGACAAGGTCCAGGCCAAGTACTCGATCGAGGAGGCGGGGCTGCCGACGCCCGCCTGGTTCGCCTTCAACCAGACCGCCTTCCGCGAGCTGGGCGCCGCCGACGCGCTGGGGCGGCTGGAGGAGACGCTCGGCTTGCCGCTCGTGGTCAAGCCCAGCCGCGGCGGCTCCTCGCTCGGGGTCAAGTTCGCCGCCTCGCCGGGGGAGGTGCCGCAGGCGCTGGTCTCGGCCTTCAGCTACGACGAGCGCGTGCTGCTGGAGCGCTACGTCGAGGGGCGCGAGCTGGCGGTCAGCGTGCTCGGCGACGAGCCGCTGCCGGTGGTCGAGGCGGTCCTGCTCGAGGGCGACCGCTACGACTTCGAGGCGCGCTACGAGATCGGCCGCACCCGCTTCGCCTGCCCTGCCGAGCTGAGCGCCGACGAGTTCCGCGCTGTGACCGAGGCTGCGCTCGGCACATACCGCGCCCTCGGCTGCACCGGCTTCGCCCGCATCGACCTGATCCTCGCCGCCAACGGGCCCTGGCTGCTGGAGGCAAACGCGATCCCCGGCCTCACCGACACCAGCCTCCTCCCCCAGGCCGCCGAGGCTGCGGGACTCTCCTTCGAGCAGCTGGTGGAGCGGATCCTGGACCTGGCGCTAGCGCCAGCCGCTCACTGAACCGCGGTTACGACTCCCCCTGAGCGAAGTCGTCGGGGGTGACCTCGTCGAGGAACTCTTTGAAGCGGTCGACGACCTCCTCGGTGTCCTCGACCTCGTGCTCGAACTCGATCGCCGACTCCTCGATGACCTCCTCGGCGGCGAAGATCGGCGCCGCCACGCGGACCGCCAGCGCCAGCGCGTCGGAGGGGCGCGAGTCGATCTCGATCTCCGAGCCGTTGACGGAGACGGTGATCGAGGCGTAGAAGGTGTTGTCGCGCAGCTCGGTGACGGCGACCCGCTCGCACTTGGCGTCGAGGTTGTCGAGCATGTCGGAGAGCAGGTCGTGGGTCATCGGCCGCGGCGTCGTCGCCCCCTGCAGCTTCATCAGGATCGCCGCCGCCTCCGGATGGCCGATCCAGATCGGCAGGAAGCGGTTCCCATCCACGGTCTTCAGCAACACGATCGGCTGCTTGCCGACCATGTCGAAACTGACGCCATAGATCTGCATCTGCTGCAAGGGAGGCTCCCGACCGTAGGTTGACCGCCGATTATAGGTCGGGCACATACCCGGTCCAGAAGGGCGCTTAATCGCGCGAATCCAGTGGGCGATCCTGGATTCGAACCAGGGACCTCATCCTTATCAGAGATGCGCTCTAACCAACTGAGCTAATCGCCCATAGCGGCTGACAGCCGGGGAACATCGTAGCGACGCAACTTTCTCTCTGTCAGGCAAGCGCGCAAAAGACGTGACTCTCATATTTGGATGGTATTTGATCCATATGGATAACAAAATGTCCATATGGATGGTATTCTGTCCACAGAATGGATCTTGCTCGGCCCTACACCGCAATCTGTTCACCCCTTGCTGGGGGTGCTCTAAGCGTGCTTGCGGGCACCACGCGGCCGATGACCGGGCGTGAAATCGCTCGCTTGATGGGTCGTACCTCCCACAGCGGCGTCCTCATTGCTTTGAACAGGCTTGCGAAACATGGGGTGGTGGACAGAGAGGAGGCGGGACGGGCACTCCTATTTACTCTCAATCGCGAGCACCTCGCAGCTCCCGCGGTCGACCTCCTCGCCCACATGCGAAGTGAGCTCCTCGATCGCCTCTCCCACGCAGCGAACTCGTGGGGGATCGGAGCGGTCCACGTTTCGCTCTTCGGATCGTTTGCCCGGGGTGAAGGCGATACCGACAGCGACATCGACCTCTTCGTCGTACGGCCCAAAAAGGTGGGACGCGAGGACCCGCGCTGGCGGGAACAGCTCGACCTGCTCGCCCGCCAGGTCCAGCGATGGACGGGGAACCGGGCTGGAATCGCCGAGGTAGGCGAGGAGGAGCTTTCGAGAATGCGCAAAGAGAAGCCGCCGATCCTGGCCGGGCTTCGCAAGGATGCCATCACCGTCGCCGGCAGCGACGCGACGGCATTGTTGGGCGAGTCCTAATGGCCGGCCGCCGCAGCGCCACCCGCACCCAGCCCTGTTCCGTCGCCCAGGCTCGTACCCGCCTGGAGCACTCGCGCAAATTCCTCGAGGTCGCAGAATTGGTCGCCGGCGAAACAGGAGAGGTTGAGTACGCCAGCGCCGCGGCCGCTCTTGCGGTCCTCGCTGGCATAGCCGCCTCGGATGCGGCGTGCTGCGCGGCTTGGGTCGGCGCTCTCGCGGACAGGATCACCTGCAAGCAGTCGAACTGGTGGAGCAAGTCGCTCCGGGCGGCCCTCAGGCGGCCAAAGCACTACGCCGTCTACTGAGCCTCAAGGACGAGGCGCACTATGGCCTGTTTGACATCGGCGGGCGGGATCTTCAGGCGGCTCTGCGTCAAGCGAAGAGATTGGTGGATTTCGCCGGCAAGGCGATTCAGCGCCGGCCCGCCTAGCGGCGCCAGGGATATTTCAGCCGCTGCGTTTTTTGCGCAGACGTCGGGCGAGGGCGTGGGCGTCGCGGACGTCGTCGAAGCGGAGCTCAGCGACGATCTCCTCCCCTTTCGCACGCGTGGTCACCTCGTGGCCGAGGGCCTCCTCGAGAGCATCAGCCACATCACGGAGGGCGGCGATGGCATCGGGATCGACTGGCGCCCGCCTTGGTTTCGCTTTTGGCTGGCCAGCCAGCCGAACCCTCTCCTCGGTTTCGCGGACCGACCAGCCGGCCCGCGCCGCATCGCGAGCGAGGCGGCGACGGACATCGTTGCCCTGGGCGCCGAGCAGAGCCTTGCCATGGCCCTCGCTGAGGTCACCGCTTTCGAGCATCTCCAGGGCCTCGTCGGGAAGCTCGAGCAGGCGGATCAAGTTGGAGACAGCGGGGCGGCTGCGGCCGACTCGGCGCGCCAGCTCCTCTTTGGTCAGGCCTAGATCGTCAACCAGGGCGGCGCAGGCCTTCGCCTCCTCAACCGGGTTGAGGTCCTCGCGAACCATGTTCTCGATCAAAGCCGCCTGCAGCCGCTCTGCCTCGGCCTGGTCGCGAATTACCGCCGGGACTCTCTCCAACCCCGCCTGCTGCGCCGCTCGCCAGCGCCGCTCGCCGGCGACGAGCTCGTAGCTGCCGTCGGGGAGGGGGCGGACCAGCAGCGGCTGCACTACTCCACTCGCCTCGATCGAGGCGGCCAGCGCCGCCAGCGCTTCCTCATCGAAGTTGGTCCGCGGCTGCGAGGGATTCGGCTTGATCAACCCGACTGGAAGCTCGCGCAGCTCGCCGGCCGCGGTTGCCTCCGCTTCGGGAAGAATCGCTGCCAGGCCACGGCCGATTCCCCGCCTGCTGTCAGCCACGGCTTGCCAGCTCCTTCGCCAGAGCGCGGTAGGCAACGGCGCCGTGGGAGGCAGGGGCGTGCTCGGTCACGGGAAGACCATAACTCGGCGACTCGGCGACTCGAACACTGCGGGGGATAACCGTCTCAAAGACCATGCCGTCGAAATGGTCGCGCAACTCTGCCTCTACGTCCTGCGCCAGCCGAGTGCGCTCGTCGTGCATGGTAATCAGCAAACCTGAAACCTCAAGTTGAGGGTTGAGCTCACGCCGGATCAGGCCCAGCGTTTCCAGGAACTGCACCAAGCCCTCGAGCGCCAGGTACTCGGCCTGGACGGGGACGATGACGCGGTCGGCGGCGACCAAGGCGTTGACGCTGACAGGCCCGAGCGAGGGCGGGCAATCGAGCAAGGTGACGGCGAAGCGCTCGCGCACGGGCCCCAATCGCTCGCGCAGGCGCGACTCCGAGCCATCCAGGCGCGGCAGCTCGACCGCGGCGCCGGCAAGGTCGCGATTGGCGGGAACGAGCCAGAGGTTGTCGGGCCCCGCTGGCCGCGCCGCTTCCGCCACCGACACTTCGCCGGTGAGGCAGTCGTAGGAGGAGGGGTGTATATCCCTGTCAGCGCCGAGCGCCACCGTCGCGTTGCACTGGGGGTCAAGGTCAACGAGGAGGGTCTGCTGGCCTTCGCTGGCCGCGCAGGAAGCGAGATTGACGGCGGTGGTCGTCTTCCCGACCCCACCCTTCTGGTTCGCCACCGCGTAGACCTTGCCCATTGGGAGCCAGCCTAGTCAACGCGCCGCCCGCACATTCCTCAGCGCGTTCTCAGGCGGTGGGATAGCCTGCTGCCCGTGTCCGAGAGCTTTGACTGGCCCGACGATCCCGCCGAGCGCGCGCAGGAGCTCGTCGAGGGCGTCCTCGACGAGCTTGACCTCGACGGCGAGGTCGTAATCGAGGAGGACGACGACCGCATCCTGCTCACGGTGGAGGGGGGCGACGACTACGGCCTCCTGATCGGCAAGCGGGGGCAGACGATCGACGCCCTGCAGCTGCTCTGCTACCAAGCGGCCTTCCGCGGCCTGCGCGACCGCAAGCGGGTGGTCGTCGATGCCGCCGGTTACCGCGCGCGCCGGCGAGAGACGCTGGAGGGACGCGCCGACCGCGCCGCCGAGCAGGCGCTGGCCAATAACCGACAGGTCGAGATGGACCCGATGAGCGCACAGGAACGGCGCGTCGTCCACGAACGGCTGAAAGAGCGGCCGGGGATCGAGACCTACAGCGAGGGCGACGAGCCCAACCGCTGCGTGATCGTCGCCCCGCTCCTGCCGGAGTGAGCTCCGACTCCGCGGCAGCGCTTCCGCAAGCTGCCCGCGAGCAGCTGGAGAGAGTGCTCGATCTGCTCCGCGAGGAGCGGGCCTCGGTCAGCTCAGTCGTAGACGAACGCGCTTGGCAGGTGCACGTCGTCGACAGCCTCACCGGGCTGGAGGTGGCCGAGCTGCGCGAAGCGGGACGCATTGCGGATGTCGGCTCTGGAGCAGGTTTCCCCGGGCTGGCGCTGGCCGTGGCCCTGCCTGAGACCCAGATCGACCTGGTCGAGTCGGTGGGGCGCAAGTGCGAGTTCATGCGCCGCGCGATCGAGGCTGCGGGGATCAGCAATGCCGCCGTCCTCAACACCCGCTCCGAGGGCCTGGCTAGCGCGGAGGGCCGTGAAGCCTACGATGCCGTCACCGCCCGCGCCGTCGGTCGTCTTTCGACCCTAGCGGAGCTCGCCAGCCCGCTTCTGAAGCCAAATGGCGTCCTCGTCGCCTGGAAGGGAAAACGCGACGAGGATGAGGAGCGCCAGCTCGCCAACGCCGCCGAGGAGCTGGCCATGCGCCCAGAGCAGATCCTCGATGTAGGCGACCGGGCCGGCTCCCAGCACCGCCATCTGCACGTAATCCGCAAGACGGGAGCTACCCCGTCCAACCTGCCGCGCAAGCCTGGAATCGCCAAGAAGCGCCCGAAGGGTTAGCGGCGCTTCTTTTTCTTGCGCGGTGGCGGAGGTGGTGGTTTCGAGGCCTGGATCGCAGCGGCACCTTCCGGCGTCGCCGCGACGGGTGGCGGGATGATTTTCTGGATCACGAACGACTGCCCGATCGTCCAGAAGTTGGTGGTGATCCAGTAGAGGATCAGGCCGGCCGGGAAGCTGAGGATGAAGGGGACGAAGACCAGCGGCAGCAGGAACATCATCGTCCGCTGGCTTTTGTCCGCGGTGATCGACATCACCATGCCGGAGACGAGCTGGGTGCCGACGTAGAGGATCAGCAGGGCGATCAGTTCGCCGCCGGTCGCCTTCCCGGTCAGGTCGTGGATGAAGAGGAATTCGGCTCCGTAGGCGCTGCAGTGGCCGGCCGCTTCGCAACCCATGTCCGGGGGAAGCTCGTGGCGGAGGACGTAGAAGAGGGTGATGAAGACCGGCAGCTGGAGGAGGAGCGGTAGGCAGGAAGCAAAAGGGTTGACTTTGTTCTCTTTGTAGAAGCGCATCATTTCCTGCTGCATGCGCTGTTTGTCGTTTTTGTACTTCTCCTGCAGCTCCTTGATCTGCGGCTGCAGCGCCTGCAGCGCCCGCATCCCTTTCAGCTGTTTGTAGGTGAGCGGGATCAGGATCGCCCGCGTGACCACGGTCAGGGCGATGATCGACATCCCCCAGCTGAGGCCGGCGTTGTCGTGGAAGAACTTCAGGACCGCGTTCGCGACATCGATCAGCGGCTGGAGGATGTTGGCGTCGGGCAGGATCACGGGTGTGCTTTGCGGTGGTAGTCGGCGGGGTGGACCGGGCCGGTGCGGAGCGTGAATCTATCGGGGACGGGGTCGAAGCCGCCGTGACTGAAGGGATTGCAGCGCAGAAGCCGCCAGCCGGCAAGGAGAAAACCGCGGACTACGCCGAAGCGTTCGACCGCCTCAACAGCATAGGCGGAACAGGTCGGCTCGTAGCGGCAGCGGCGGGGAAGGTGCGGGGAGATCCAGCGCTGGTAGGCGCGGATCGGGGTAAGGAGGGCCCGTTTCACGTGGAACGCACCCTCGCGAGGGCCTCTTCGAGGTCGGCGGTAACGCCTGCCGTTCCCTCTTTCTCGATCAGATCGTTGATCTCCGCGCGGGCGACGATGACGAAATCATGGCGCGGCGGCAGACGATCGGCAAGGCTCCAGAATGCCTCCCGCAGCGCCCGCTTCACCTTGTTGCGGTCAATCGCCCCACCAACCTTGCGGCTAACGGAGACGCCCAGGCGCACGTCCTCTCGCTCCTCCTCCTTGCGCGGGAACGTGTAGAGCACGAGATAGCGGGTCGCATGCGAGGAGCCGTCTCGATAGACACGGTCGAACTCGCCGCTGCGCGAGAGGCGGCGTCGCTTCGACGCCATCAGCCGCTCATCACCTACGGAGTTAGGCGCTTGCGCCCTTTACGCCGGCGGCGCTTGAGGATGGCGCGGCCGCCGCGGCTGCTCATGCGTGCGCGAAAGCCGTGGGTCTTCGCCCGCTTCCGCTTCTTTGGCTGGTAGGTGCGCTTCATGCCGGCGGAAGTATAGGGACGAACGCCGGGAAGACCGGCTTCGGTGTTTCAGAATCTTTTCTACGGCAATTGCGAGGCACCCGCCAAGCGTGCTCAGGCACGGCGCTATGGTCGCCGGTCGGTGCCCGATGCCGCCCCACACCCCCAACTCGATGCTCTTTGGCGAGCAACCCAAGAGCGCCTCAAGGCCTCAGTACCGGAGTCGACCTACCGCCTTTGGCTGGAGCCGTTGGAAGTCGCCGGCGCCGACGAGCAGACCCTCTACTTAACGGCGCCTGAGGGGATCCGTGCCTGGGCCGAACGGCGCTACTCCGCCCTGATCGCGGAAGCGCTGCGGGATCTCGACACGCCGCTGGAGCGAGTGAGCTTTGCCGAGCCGCAGGACGCTACGGAGAACCAGTCTGACGTCGAGCTGAACCCCAACTACACCTTTGAGCGCTTCGTGATCGGGCCCGGCAATCGCTTGGCGCACGGCGCCGCTCTCGCCGTCGCCGAGGCTCCCTCCGAGGCCTACAACCCGCTCTTCCTGCACGGCCCGCCGGGGCTGGGCAAGACGCACCTCCTGGCGGCGATCGCCAACTACCTACGCGACAACGCCCCCGGCCTAAGCGTCCGCTACACGACCGCAGAGTCGTTCACGAACGAGTTCGTCGCGGCGCTGAAGTCAAAGGGCAGCGACGCCTTCAAGGCGCGCTACCGGGACCTCGATGTCCTCCTGATCGACGACGTCCAGTTCCTCGAGGGCAAGCCGGCAACCGAGGAGGAGTTCTTCCACACCTTCAACGCCCTCTACGAGGGGGGCAGCCAGCTTGTCCTTTCGGCCGACCGCATCCCCAGCGAGCTCTCCACCCTCGCCTCGCGCCTGCGTGATCGCTTCGAGTGGGGGCTGACGGTCGCGGTCGAGCCACCCAATCTGGCGACGCGGCTCACCGTCCTGCGCCGCCTGGTCGAGGAGGCCGGGGTCGAGATCACCGACACCAACGCCCTCGTCGAGCTCGCGAACCGGATCGACGTCAACGTCCGCCAACTGCACGGCGCCCTGACCAAAGTCATCGCCCACGCCTCGTTGATGGCCCGCCCCCTCAGCTCCGACCTGATCGCCGAGGTGATCCCGGTCGGTGGTCGCTCGCCCCGTACCACCTCGGTCGAGGAGATCCAACAGCGGGTGGCCGAGCGCTTCGGCATCTCCCGCGCCGAGCTGGTCGGCAGCAGCCGGGCCTCCACCCCCCTGCGCGCCCGCCAGGTGGCGATCTTCCTCACCCGCGACCTCACCGACCTCTCGCTGCCGCAGATCGGCCGGCTTTACGGCGGCCGCGACCACACCACCGTCCTCAACTCCCTGCGTCGGGTCGAAGCGAGCCTCGATGAAGACGCCGATCTGGCCGAGAAGATCCGGGAGTTGCGCGGAGCTATCCACAACCCCGTGCCCGGGGAGCGCTGATCGCCGCCGTCACTGCAAGAATCCCCAGCCTCCCACAGCGGCTTCCACACCTCGGAAAGCGCAGCAGCAGGCCAAATCACTTTCACCACCAGCTCTTTCCACAAGCCCTAACCCAACTCGAGAAGGCAATCATCAGTTGAAGCTCACGACTAAACGCGACGACCTCGTCTCCAAGCTCTCCACTGTCTCCAGGGCTGTTTCCACCCGGGCCGCCACGCAGGCGCTCTCCGGTGTTCTCCTCAACGCCGGCGACGGCCGCGTCACCCTCGCCGCCACCGATCTCGATCTCGGGCTGGAGACCGCGCTCGAGGCGAACGTCGAGGATGGCGGCACGGTTCTCCTCCCCGGCCGTCTCTTCGCCGAGGTCGCTCGCTCCCTGGCCGATCCGACCGTGGAAATCGAGTCGCGTGAGGCGGAGCACGACGTCGAGATTCGCAGTGGCGGCTCCAGCTTCCACTTGCGGGTGCTGCCGGTCGAGGACTTCCCGAAGCTGCCGCAGCCGCAGGATGACGCGGGGTTGAAGATCCCGGCCGCGGCTTTGGAAGAGAGCATCGAGTTGGTCGCGCGGGCCGCCTCGCGGGACGACATGCGGCCGGTGCTGACCGGCGTCTTCGTCACCGCCAGCGGCAAGGAGATGACGATGGTCGCGACCGACTCCTACCGGCTGGCGGTGAAGCGGACCGAGCTCGAGTCGGAGCTCGGCGGCGAGCTGGAGGCGAATATCCCGGCCCGGGCCCTGCGGGAGCTGGGCCGGATTCTCGCCGCTGAGAGCGCCGGCGAGGCCTCGATTTCGCTGCTCCCGAACCAGGCCGTGTTCGTGGCCGGATCGATCGTCCTCTCGACGCGCTTGATCGACGGCCAGTTCCCGAACTTCCGTCAGCTGCTGCCGGAGTCCTACGAGCACGACGTGCGGCTGCCGCGTTCGGACTTCCTCGACGTCACCCGCCGAGTGAGCCAGTTGGCGCAACGCAACGCGCCCCTGCGGCTCTCGTTCAGCTCTGGCGAGCTGACGGTGGCGGCGGAGACGCCGGACGTCGGCGACGCGCGCGAGACGATGCCGGCGGCCTTCGAGGGAGAGGCGCTGGAGATCGGCTTCAACCCGGAGTTCCTGCGCGAGGGGATCGAAAGCGTCGCCGGCGAGGAGGTGCTGGTGCGGCTGATCTCGCCGCTGCGGCCTGGCCTGCTGGAGCCGGTCGAGGGCGACGACTTCCGCTACCTGGTGATGCCGATCCGCCTCAACGTCTGAGGTTGGGCGGTGCTGGTCACCGCGATCGAGGCGAAGCCGCTGCGCAGCCTCGAGCGGGTGCGAGTTGAGCTGCCGCCAGGAATCGTCAGCGTCATCGGGCCCAATGGCACCGGGAAGACGAATCTGATCGAGGCGCTCTACTTTGCCCTCACCGGTCGTTCCTTCCGCACCTCGGACCGCCGCGACATGATCCCGTTCGGCGGCTCACTCGCCCGGGCCGAAGCGACGATCCGCGACGAGGACGGGGTGGAGCACACGCTGCTGGCGGCGATCAGCCGCACCGAAGGACGGCGGCACCTGCTTGATGGCAACCCTGCCGATCCGGCGACGTTGGCCCGAAGCCGTCCCCCGGTGGCGGTCTTCTCCCCTGACCGGCTGAGCTTGGTCAAGGGTCCCCCGGCCGAGCGCCGTGCCCACCTCGATGGCTTCGTCGCCGCCCGTTGGCCGGTGCGGGCAGAGCTGCGCAAGCGCTACGGCCAGGCGGTGGCACAACGCAATGCGCTGCTCTCGCGGCTTGGTGCCGGCTACGGGTCGTCGGAGGACCTGCGGATCTGGGACGCCGGCCTGGCCGACGCCGCGGCGCCGCTGATCGAGGCGCGGGCGGAGGCGGTTGATGAGCTCTCCTCCCCTTTCGCCAAGGCTGCGGCCGAGCTCGGCTTGGACGACGCGGTGCTCGAATACTCGCCACGTGCTACCGGCTCAGCGGAGGAGATCCGCGCGGGTCTGGAAGAGCGACGGCAGCAGGACATCAAGCTGGGCCGCAGCTCCTGGGGCCCGCACCTCGATGAGCTCAAGCTGGGTGGCGCCGGGCGCTCGCTGCGGCGCTACGGCTCCCAGGGCGAGCAGCGCACCGCCCTGCTCGCCCTGCTTTTTGCCGAGCGCGAGGCGCTGCTGCAAGCGCGGCGGGTGACCCCGCTGCTGTTGCTCGACGACGTGATGAGCGAGCTCGATCCCGGCCGGCGCGAGCGCCTGGTCGCCCGTCTCGGCGACGACGGCCAAGCGCTGGTCACCGCGGCCGATGAAGAGCAAGTGCCGGCGGTCGCGCGCAAGTCGGTGGCGCGGATGCCTCCGCAGACAGAAGGTGTCGACACGTGAGCCGACGTCGAGCCCCCCGCCCCGCTGCCAATGCTTTCCAGGCCGCACTCCAGCAGGTTGCGCCGAAAACCTCACTGGCGGCGGTCCAGGCAGCGTGGGAATCGGCGGTCGGCAAGCAGCTTGCCGCCGTCGCCACTCCCGTCTCCGAGCGCGACAGAACGTTGACGATCGAGTGCGCAGACGCCGTCTGGGCACAGGAGCTCGACCTGATGCAAGAGACCCTCTTAATGCGGTTGCAGGACGAGGTCGGGAAGCAGGCGCCGCAGGCGTTGCGATTTCGTGTCAGATCAGACTGATTCTCGGCACACTTTTTCCACGATTTGCAGGGAAATTCTCGTGTAGGGACAGGTTGTCCGCGGGCCCAAACTGGTATTCTTATGGCAACTCGCGTTTACGCCCCGACAGCCGTGGAGCGAGCTCCAGGAGTCGGGGCTTTGTATGTCTCTGTGTCAACCGGAAGGGACTCCTTGCCTGAAAAAAAAGCCAGCGGCGACTCCTACGGCGCTAAGGACATCACCGTCCTCGAGGGGCTGGAAGCGGTTCGCAAACGCCCCGGCATGTACATCGGCTCGACGGGTCCGCGTGGCCTGCATCACCTCGTCTACGAGGTCGTTGACAACTCCGTCGACGAGGCCCTCGCCGGTCACTGCGACAGCGTCAAGGTCGTCTTGCACCCCGACAACTCCTGCACGGTCGAGGACGACGGCCGCGGCATCCCGGTCGAGACGATGGAGAAAGAGGGGAGGCCGGCCGCCGAGGTCGTGTTGACCGTCCTCCACGCCGGCGGCAAGTTCGGGGATGGTGGCGGCTACAAGGTCTCCGGCGGCCTGCACGGTGTCGGTGTCTCCGTCGTCAACGCCCTGTCCGAGCGCCTCCACATCGAGATCAGCCGCGACGGCCACGTCTGGTCGCAGGATTACGAGCGCGGCAAACCCCAGAACGACCTCGGCAAGGGCGAGAAGACCAAGGCGCATGGGACCAAGATCACCTTCCTGCCCGACCTCGAAATCTTCGAGGAGATCGAGTTCGACTTCCAGACCCTGGCCGAGCGCCTGCGCGAGACCGCGTTCCTCACCCGCGGGCTGAAGATCGAGCTGGTCGACGAGCGCGGCGCCACCAACAGCGTCACCTTTCAGTACGACGGCGGAATCGAGGACTTCGTCCGCCACCTCAACGAGAACAAGGACGAGCTGCACCGCAAGGTCATCTACTTCGAGGGCAGCGAGGAGGCCGGCGAAGTCGAGCTGGCGATGCAGTGGAACAGCTCCTATCAGGAGTCGATTTTCAGCTTCGCCAACAACATCAACACGCACGAGGGCGGTACCCACCTCTCCGGTTTCCGCGCGGCGCTGACGCGGACGCTGAACGCCTACGCGCGCAACAAAGGGCTGCTGAAAGAGAAAGACGACAACCTTGCCGGCGAGGACGTGCGCGAGGGGCTGACCGCGGTGATCTCGGTCAAGCTGCACGATCCGCAGTTCGAGGGCCAGACCAAGACCAAACTCGGCAACCCGCCGATCAAAGGCCTGGTCGAGGAGACGGTCAACCGCAAACTGGCCGAGTACCTCGAGGAGAACCCGGGTGATGCGCGGCGGGTCATCAGCAAGGCGATTGACGCCTCGCGCGCCCGCGACGCCGCCCGCAAGGCCCGTGATCTCACCCGCCGCAAGTCGGCGCTGGAGAACTCGACCCTGCCGGGCAAGCTCGCCGACTGCACGGTCAAGGACCCGAGCCTGGCCGAGATCTTCGTGGTCGAGGGCGACTCCGCCGGCGGCTCGGCGAAGCAGGCCCGCGACCGCAATACCCAGGCGGTGCTGCCACTGCGCGGAAAGATCATCAACGTCGAGAAGAGCCGAATCGACAAAGTCCTGGCCAACAATGAGATCCAGGCGCTGATCACCGCGATCGGGACCGGTGTCCACGATGAGTTCAACCTCGAGGACGCCCGCTACCACAAGATCGTGATGGCGACGGACGCCGACGTCGATGGCGCTCACATCCGCACCCTGGTGCTGACCTTCCTCTACCGGCAGATGCCGGACCTGATTGACGCCGGCTACGTCTACATCGCCAAACCGCCGCTCTACCGGGTCAAACAGGGCAACCAGATCACGTACCTCGAGCGCGATTCGGAACTCGAAGACGTGCTCCTGCGGGACAAGCTCGAGGACTTCGAGCTGGTCGACGTCAACGGCAAGAAGACCAAGCTGACCGCGAGTCGCTGGCAGGCCTACATCAGGCGCTCAAAGGAGTACGAGGGCTGGGGATCCTCGCTGCAGGCCGAGTTCGGGCACGAGGTCGTGCGCTTCCTCGAGGAGTCGAGCTTGCTCGACGAGGGGACGACGACGCTGAAAGCAGCGGCGAAACTACTCGGCGGGAAAGCGCCGGAGGGAGAGCCGTTCGATACCGAGGTGCTCGCCCAGGACGACGAGCTGGTCGTCGTCAAGGCGACCGAGCGGAAGACGGGCCTGGCCCGCACCCACCGCCTGCCCGCGGCCCTGTTCTCCCACCATGACTACCGCAAGTTCACCGAGGTCCACGAAGCGCTCTTGAAACAGGTCGGTCGGCCGCCGTTCGAGATCGAGTTCGGCGAGCGCCGCAACGCCGCCCTCTCCTTCGAGGCGTTGCGAGGCGCGGTCCTCGAGCTGGCGCGGAAAGGCGTCGACGTGCAGCGCTTCAAGGGACTGGGCGAGATGAACCCCGACCAGTTGCGCGAGACGACGATGGACCCGGCGAGCCGGACGCTGGCGCGAGTGACGTTGGAAGACGCCACCGCCGCCGACACGATCTTCTCGATGCTGATGGGGGATCAGGTCGGGCCACGGCGGGAGTTCATCGAGGAACACGCGAAAGACGTGAAATTCCTCGATGTCTGATCTCGTACCCAAACTCTCTGAAGGAGTGACTCGCTAGTGGCGCTGGAAGCACTTACCGGCCGCATCGAAGAGCGCGAGCTCGAGAAGGAGATGCGCTCGTCATACCTCGATTACGCGATGAGCGTGATCGTCGGGCGGGCGCTGCCGGACGTGCGTGACGGGTTGAAGCCGGTGCACCGGCGGGTGCTGTTCGCGATGCACGACATCGGCCTGCAGCCGACCCGGTCCTACCGCAAGTGTGCCTACATCGTCGGCGAGGTGATGGGCAAGTACCACCCGCACGGCGACTCGGCGATCTACGACACCCTGGTGCGGATGGCGCAGGACTTCTCGCTGCGCTACGTCCTCGTCGACGGCCAGGGCAACTTCGGCTCGATCGACGACGACCCGGCAGCGGCGATGAGATATACCGAGGCCCGCCTCGGTCGCCTCGCCACCGAGATGCTGCGGGACATCGACGCCGACACCGTCGACTTCGGGCCGAACTACGACGAGAAGGCGCAGGAACCGCTGGTGCTGCCGGCGCGGTTCCCGAACCTGCTGGTCAACGGCACCTCGGGGATCGCGGTGGGGATGGCGACCAATATCCCGCCGCACAACCTGCGCGAGGTCGCTGCAGCGGTCACCGCCTACATCGACGACCCGGAGATCGACCTCGAGGGCCTGATGGAGCACGTCAAAGGTCCCGACTTCCCCGGCGGCGGGATCATGAGCCGGGAGGGGATCCGCGACGCCTACGCTTCCGGCCGCGGCAGCATCCGGGTGCGGGCGCGCGCTCACGTCGAGCCGCTCAAAGGCGGCAAGGAGGCGATCGTCGTCACCGAGCTTCCCTTCATGGTCAAGAAGGGCGGCGACGGCGGCCTGATCACGAAGATCGCCGATCTCGTCCGCGACAAAAAGCTCGAGGGGATCTCCGACCTGCGGGACGAGTCCGACCGCTCCGGCATGCGCCTGGTGATCGAGCTCAAGCGCGGCGGCCCGCCGGCGAAAGTCGTTCTCAACAACCTCTACAAGAAAACCGCGATGCAGACGACCTTCGGCGCCAACATGGTGGCCCTGGTCGACGGGGTGCCGCGGACGCTGAGCCTGCGCGAGCTGGTCCACTACTACGTGGAGCATCAGCGCGAGGTCATCACCCGCCGCACCCAGTACGAACTGCGGCGGGCCGAGGCGCGGGCGCACATCCTCGAGGGACTGCTGATCGCGCTCGACAACCTCGATGCGGTGATCAAACTGATCCGCGCCTCGAAAGACCCGGACGCCGCCCGCGACGGGCTGATCTCGCAGTTCGAGCTCTCGCGCGAGCAGGCGCAGGCGATCCTCGACATGCGCCTGCAGCGCCTGACCGCTCTCGAGGCCGACAAAGTCCGGGCCGAGCACGCCGACCTGGTCGAGCGGATCGGCGAGCTGCGCGCGATCCTCGGCGACGAAGCCAAAGTGATGGGCCTGGTCAAGGACGAGCTGGCCGAAGTCGTCGAGTCCTACGGCGACGAGCGCCGCACCGAACTCGCCCACTTCGAGGGCGACGTCGGGATCGAGGACATGATCGCCGACCAGCAGATGGTGATCTCGCTGACTGCCTCCGGCTACGTCAAGCGGTTGCCCCTGGCCACCTACCGCCAGCAGCGCCGCGGCGGCGTCGGGGTGATGGGGATGAACCTGAAAGAGGACGACTACATCGCCCACCTCCACATCTGCTCGACCCACGACTTCCTGCTCTTCTTCACCAACCGCGGCAAGGTCTACCGGCTCAAGGTCTACGAGCTGCCGGAGGGAGCGCGCACGGCGAAAGGCAGCTCGCTCAACAACCTGCTGCCGCTGCGCGAGGGCGAGCGGGTGATGGCGGTGATCCCGACCCGCGACTTCAAGGAGAACAAGTACCTCGCCTTCGCCACCGCCCAGGGCCTGATCAAGAAAACGAAATTCCTCGCTTACAACACGCCGATCCGCGCCGATGGGATCATCGCGATCAAGGTCCGCGACGGCGACGAGCTGGTGCAGGTGCGGCTCACCTCGGGCGAAGACGACATCCTCATGGTCTCCCACTCCGGCCACGCCTCCCGTTTCTCGGAGAAGCTGGTCCGGGAGATGGGCCGCGACACCAGCGGCGTCAAAGGGATGAACGTCGCCGGCAAAGACAACCGGGTGCTGGCGATGGACGTCGCCCGCAACGACACGGAACTCTTCGTCGTCACCGAGAACGGCTACGGCAAGCGCACGCCGGTCTCCGAATACCCGGTCAAGGGTCGCGGCACGAAAGGCGTGCTGACCGCGAAGCTGACCGCGAAGAAGGGCGGCCTCGCCGGCGCCCTGATCGTCGCCGAGCACCAAGACCTCCTCTTCATCTCCCAGAACGGGATGGTCCAGCGCACCTCCGTCCGCGGCATCTCGCAGATGGGCCGCGCCACCCAGGGCGTCAAGGTGATGAACATCAAGGATGACGACCGCGTCAGCGCCGTCGCCCTGGTGGTCGAGTCCGAAGAATCGGATGCCGCCGCAGCCGCCGAGAACGACGGTCAGGGCGAGTTGGTCGAAGCCTCGTCCGACGGCGCTTCGTCCGACGGCGCAGGCGAGTAGGCGGTCAGAGCAGGATCATCCGCCGCCGCCGATTTGCTCGGCCTAGAACGGGGCTTCGAGGAAGGTCTTGAAGTCTGGGCCCGTGAGGGGGTAGCGGGGCTCGCCGGGGAAGTTGACGGTGAGGTCGCCGGCCCAGGTCGTGCTGCCGTCGGGGGCGGCGCGGTAATGGCCGGCGCCGTGGAACGGGGCCGGGGGCGAGAGATTGGCGGCGGTGGCGGCTTCGTTGACATGGAACGCTTTATGGGGGTCGGCGAAGGCGGCCCTGATGATCGCCAGCTTGCCTCGGCTTTCTTCGTGCGTCGCCAGGAGCTCTGATATCGGGCCGAATTCAAGGGCGAGGAGGCCGGTGAAGTCGACCCCGTGGCGCGACTCGGCCAGGAAGGCGGAGGGAGTCCCGAAGAAAATGTTGCTGCCGTTGGAATGGTGACGGGGATGAGGATGGGGACGCCGCGGACACCTTCCCCCCGGTTCCAGAATCCCTCCGGCAGCTCGGTGGACGTGAATCGAGACGTAGCCGTTTTCTCCCCGGAAGCGAAGGTTGCCGACGAAGATGCCCTTGTGCCGAACGAGCCGGAAGGTGCCCAGGCAAACAGCGTGCCTGCTCGTTTCGTGGAAGCGCATCAGAACTTTGCCGAACTGGCCGAAGGTTGCCTGCAGCCGGTCCGGGGTCGCTACTCCCTTAGCCAGGTAAATGGTCTCGGCAACGCTCCCCCGATGCTGGTTGGAGACCACGAGGGCCACCGCGCTGCCGAAGGTTGAAACCCCCACTTTGTAGCTGCCGGACGAAGGTTCAACCTGGAACCCGGAGCGAAAGACGTGGAGAGGGGGAACGGGCGCTCCGACCTGGGTCATCAGCTTGCGCGGCGGCAGCGGCGGCAACAGCTGCTCTGCTTCTGCAGCCTGGGCGGCGGGTGCCGCCAACAGCACTATCGCCAGCGCGAAGGGAATGAGGATGGTGAGCCGGAGACTCATTTCACCTTTGCCGCCCGTCCGTAAAGTCGCGCGACTTCCTTGCCGAAGTAGGCGCCGAAGTCAGGGCTGGTGTCGTCGAAGTAGCCGTAGTTGGTGACGCTGTTGAGCGTGTTCCCGTCGATCGTCCAGCCGCCCCCGGAGGCGCCGCCGGTGACCCCGCAGGCGACCGCGAGGTTGAGCGGCCCGGGGAAGAGGAAGGAGTTGGGGTCGTGGCCGATGAACGGTTCGTCGCGACAGATCCGCTGGGTTTCCCCGTCGAAGGGTTCTTCCACCGGGTAGCCGTGGACGTCGAAGGTCTGGCGCGCTTTCAGGTTCCAGGCGATGCCGGCCCCGCCGACCGCTTCGCCCAGCGTTTCGCCGCGCTGGTTGGGGCCGACCACCGCCGCGCCGACGTCGTAGTTCTCGCTGCCGCTGCGGCGCCACTGCCTGGTCGTGTCGATCCAGCGGGCGGGGAAGACGCCGAACGGCCGCTGGCCGTAGCGGAAGGCGGGGACGAAGACCCAGCGCTCTTTGAGCCAGCGCCCGCGCGGACCACCCTCGTTGATGCAGTGGGCGGCGGTTAAGACCACGCTCTGGTTGCCGGAGTGGACCGCCGTCCCCGAGCAGCGGGCGTAGCCGAAGATCCCGAAGGAGATGAAGATCGCCCCGTTGATCCGGTATTCGGGCGCCGTCGGGTCGGCCACCTGTTCGAAGCCCGAGGCTTCGATCGTGAGCCGCGGCAGCTCTGCCGGGACGCGGTGCGGTCGCCCGCGCACGCCGGCGCGGGACGCGGCAGCAGCGTCGAGGCGCGAGCGCTTGATCTCGAGCGGCCTCGCTTCCCGCATCCGTTGCGGCGTCCAGAAGGCGCTCGCTTCACGGGCGGACATCTGCGGCACCCAGACGCCGGCGCGAGCGGGAGCGGTGACAATGACGGCAAATGCCATGAAAGTGAAAAGTCCTGCCAGCATCGCCCCCGCGAGCGCCCGTTGAGGCCCCCTGGCCCGCGCAATCATCGGCGGAAGTCTACTCACGTACTCAGAGGTACTTGCTCAACGGTCGAGATGAAGTTGTGACAATTCGTGCGATCGCCTAGGCAGCCTGCGGTAAGTACTGCTGCCAGGCAGGCGGGATCTTCGGGCTGGCGACCTGGATGAAGACCGTCGGCGGCGGCGCCTTCGGGGTCCTCGCCGGATGCATGTGGATCTCGCGGGGGAGCCGGTTGCCCTTACGGCGGTTGCATGAGGCGCAGGCGGCGACGATGTTCTCCCATACCGATTGGCCGCCGCGGGAGCGGGGGATGACATGGTCGACGGTGAGGCCGGATTTGGTGCAGCCGCAGTACTGGCAGGTCCAGGAGTCGCGGGCGAGGACGGCGCGGCGGGTGATCTTGCGCCGGTGCGCCTCGCGCGGGATCCGCACGTAGTTGACGAGGCGGATCACATCGGGCCGCTCCATCGTCATCCGCTCGGAATGCAGCACGGCGCCGTCCCGGCGCTCGAGGAGTTCTGCCTTTTCCTTCAGCAGCAGGACAGCGGCTCGTCTCAACGTGCAGACGTTGATCGGCTCATACGTCGCGTTGAGTACCAGCACCCTGGCCATACTGCCCGGAAATTGTAGGGCTAAGGGGATAGGAACCAAGAATCCGCACCGATTCGGCCTTCCTCCGCAGCTGCGCGATCGCCTCGGCGACGGTCGGGTCGGTGTCCCGGCCCTCGAGGTCGCAGAAGAACATGTAGCGGCCGAGACCCTGGCGCAGCGGCCGCGACTCGATCCGCGTCAGGTTGATCCCGCGGCTCGAGAACTCGCTCAGCGCCTCGACCAGGGCGCCGGGATGGTCGGCCCCCAGCTCGGAGAAGACAAGCGAGGTTTTCCACGGCCCCTCGCCCGCCGGCTCGGTTTCGGCCGGGGCGATCCAGACGAAGCGGGTGACGTTGTCGGCGGAGTCCTCGACTCCTTCAAGCAGCAGCTCACACCCATACAGTGCCGCCGCCGCCCGCGCCCCCAGCGCCGCCCACGGCCGCGAGGACTCGCTCACCATCCGGACCGCCGCCGCAGTGCTGCTGACGCTGCGCAGTTCACGTTCGGGGAAGGTCTCGCGCAGGAAGCGGGCGCACTGGGCGAGCGGCTGGGGATGCGAGAGGACCGCCTCGACGTCCTCGACCCGGCCGCCCGCGCGGGCGATCAGGTGGACCCGCACCCGGTAGTCGTGCTCGCCGACGATCGTCACCGCGCTTACCTCGAAGGCGAGGGTGTCGAGGGTGGGTCGGATCGAGCCCTCGACCGAGTTCTCGATCGGCACCAGCGCCCGCTCCGCCTCGCCCCGCTCGACAGCGAGGATCGCGTCATGGATCGTCCCCGTCCGCAGCGCCTCATACCCACCATCAGGCAACGCCTCCCCAAGCGCATCCTCGGTAAAGGTGCCCGCCGGCCCTAAGTAGGCGATCTTCATCTGCAGATCAAAGCAGAGGGTCGGATAACGATGACCCCCCTCCCACCACCTATTCGACCAACAGCGTGTAGGAGGCTTCGTTGTTTTCGGTGAGGGTCTCGCCCGGCACCGGTTCGACTTCGACTTCGAGCGCGACTTCGCCTTTCGGCGTCGGGGTCAGCGGGATCGTCGCCGTCGCTTCTTCGCCCGCCCCGATTTCTTCGATTTCGCCCTTGATCGAGTTGCCTTCGACGGTGACCACGACGGTGACGCCGTTCTCGGTCGATTCGCCCTGGTTCTGCACCGTGACTTCGACTTCCACCCCTTCTGCGCCGGCAACCGGGGTGGCGCCGCCTTCGACCAGTTCGGAGCCGTTGACGCTGACCGTGCCGAGACCGAGCCCGTGGATGCCGGGCCCTGCCGAGCCGCTGTTGCCGCTGATCGCGCCGAGGGCGCTGCTGACGGTGCTGGCTTCCAGCCATTTTTCGTCTGGCAGGAAGGTGCTTTCCGCCACGTCGTGGCCGGAAATCCCATTCGAGGCGAGGGCCCCGTCGATTTCCCCCCGCACCACCTGTTCGTAGACGACGTCGGAGGCGAGCAGCTTCTGCATCTGCCTGGCGATGCCGGCCGTCGCCTTCTCCGCTCCCGCCTGGCCGAGTGCGGTACTCATCTTTTCGGCGATCTGGGTCATCGCGGCTGCCCGCAGCTGGTAGACGAGCTCGAGGTTGCTCTGGGCGCTCTTCATGTCGCCGGGCGCCCCCAGGCTTTCGACCCGGGAGGTGTGGTTGTCCATCGCGCTGGCGTCGGCGCTGACCTTGGCGGTGAACTCGGTGACCGAGAGATTTCCCGGGCTTTCGAGGTTGCTGAAGAAGTCTTTGCTCGTCTGTTCCGTTTCCTTGACGATCTCGGTCACCTTGTCGGCGTAGTCGCTCATTTCGGATTCGGCTCGGGCGTCGAGGCAACCCTTGACGCCGAGCACGATCAGGATCAAGAGCAGCAGGCCGCCGCCGAGGGCGAGCGCGCGCCGCAGCATGATCTGCTGGCGTTCCGGTCTGCGTTTTGGCCGCTCGCGCCGGGGCGGGCGTCGTGAGGCGAAGTCCTCCACGGAGGCGAGAGTATGACCTCTGGCGGCGTTTCAGCGCCAGGAGACGCCGCAAACGCCACCTTTTTCCCAACTGCTGCGCCGGCAGGAAGAGATCCCTTACCGGCGAAGTGGAGAGAGCCATGGTTGGCTCGCTCGTGCTCAACCGGTTCCTGATCGAGCGCCGCATCGGCAGCGGCGGTTTCGGCGTTGTCTACGAGGCTTGGGACGGCCGGCTCGAGCGCCCGGTCGCGGTGAAGGCGATCGAGCAGCGGGGGGAGGCCGGCCGCCGGGTGCTGCGCGAGGCGCAGGCCGCGGCGCGGCTCAACCATCCCGGCATCGTCACCTTGTACGAGCTCGGCGAAGAGGACGGCAATGCGCTGCTGGTGACCGAGCTGGTCGAGGGCTCGACCCTCGCCCGCCTCTCCCACAACGGCGAGCTCTCCGATCGTGAGATCGGCGAGATCGGCGCCGACCTCTGCGAGGCGCTCGACCATGCCCACTCGCGCGGCGTCGTCCACCGCGACATCAAGCCACAGAACGTGCAGGTGATCGAGGACTCCGAGCCGCGGGCGAAGCTGATGGACTTCGGCGTCGCCCACCTCGCTGACGATGCACCGCTGACCGCGGTCGGCGACATCGTCGGCACCCTCGCCTACATGTCGCCCGAGCAGGCCGAAGGCCGCCCGGCCGGGCCCGAGGCCGATGTCTACTCGCTGGCGCTGACCCTGTACGAGTGCTGGAGCGGCGAGAACCCGCACCGGCGCGCGACCCCCGCCGCGACCGCGCGGGCGATCGGCGCACGTGCCCGCCGCCTGCGTCGGCTCCGCCCCGACCTGCCACGCGAGCTGACCGAGACGATCGACGCCTGTCTCTCGCCCCGGCCCAACCATCGCCCCTCGCTGGAGGAACTGGGGACGACGATCGAGGACTGCCTCGACGAACTCGCCGATCACATGCCCACTTCCCATGCCCACTTCGCCACCCGTGTCGGCGTCCTCGCCGCCACCGCGACGATCGGTGGCTTCCTCGCGTTGCACGGAGCGGCGCTCCCTTAGCTCCCGCAAAGAGCTGATCCCTAGGATTTCGCCATCGGCGTTCTACGGAGTCTCGAGTCGCGGATCGAAGGCCTCGTCGAGGGGGTGTTCAGCCGTGCCTTCAGCTCGGAGGTGCAGCCGGTCGAACTGGCGCGCAAACTGGCGAAGGAAATGGACGCCCACAAGACCGCCTCGGTCCAGCGGGTCTACGTCCCCAACGAGTACACGGTCTTCCTCTCGCGCCAGGACCGCAGCAAGCTCGAAGGCTACGAGCGCTCGCTCGAGCAGGAGCTCTCCGGCTACCTGCTGGAGCACGCCCGCCGCCGCGGCTACGACCTGCTGACCCGGCCCGCGGTCGAGTTCAGCACCGACAACCGGCTGCGGCTTGGTGAGTTCGGGATCCAGGCACGGCTGGTGAAGCCGCCCGCGCACGAGGGCCAGGCGCCCGAACAGGGCGAAGAGGGGCACACGATGGTCTACTCGGCCGTGCGCGAGCGCGACCGCAGCCGCCCGAAGCGGCCAGAGCAGGCGGTGGGGGCGCTGGTCTCCACCCGGGCCGTCGTCTCGCTCGAAGACCGCCGCTACGTGCTGGACGGGCCGCGGGCGACGATCGGCCGCTCGAAGTCGGTCGAGTGCGTGCTCGCCGACCCCAACGTCTCCCGCCGCCACGCCGAGTTACGACGTGCCGAGAACGGCGATTGGCAGATCGTCGACCTCGGCTCGACCAACGGCATCAAGGTCAACGGCCGCCGCGTCGCCTCGACTCGACTAAGCCCCGGTGACCAGGTCACCCTCGGCACCACCACCTTCAGCTTCGACATCGAGCAGTAGCGGCGGCTGCCGCTCTCACTAAGGTGCCTGCTGCGTGGAATACGACCCTGTCTCAGTAGCGCTGAAATTCGGCTTCCTCGCCGTGCTCTACCTGTTCGTGCTGGTGATCGCCCGCAGCGCGATCAAGGACCTGCGCCGCACGGTCTCGCCGGCCCCCGACGCAACCGGCTTCCACGCCGCGCACGCCTTCGCCGAGGCGCCGCGCGGCCCCGATGCCTGGCTGATCGCCGAGCGCGGCGGCGGCCTCCAGCGCGACCAGCGCTTTGACCTGATCGGGGGGCTGTCGGTCGGGCGCTCGAAGGAAGCCGACGTGCAGATCGACGACCGCTACGCCTCCAGCATCCACGCCCGCGTCTTCTCGCGCGAGGGGCGGTTTTACGTGGAGGACATGAACTCGACCAACGGCACCCTGCTGAACGGCGCCACCCTGCAGGGGGAGGCGGAGCTGATCGATGGCGATACGGTGCAGATCGGCGACACGGTCTTCAGGTTCGAGGTGGGGTGATTTAGGTGGCTCTGCGTATCGAGGAGGAAGCGGTCCGCACCGACACCGGCCGCCAGCGCAACGCCAACGAGGATTCGCTTTTCACCAAGGCGCCGCTGTTCGTCGTCGCCGACGGGATGGGCGGCGCCCAGGCGGGCGAGGTCGCCTCGAAAGCCGCCGCCGACTCGTTCGCCCAGGGGCTGCCGCAGGCACCGCCGGAGCGGGCGCTGGAGCAGACGATCGAGGAGGCGAACCGGACGATCCACGAGCTCGCTCGCAAGGACCCGAGCCTGGCCGGGATGGGGACGACGACCACCGCCGCGATCGTCGACCTCGACGCCGAAGAGGTGGCGATCGGCCATGTCGGCGACAGCCGCGCCTACCGGCTGCGGCGCGATCGCTTCGAGCAGCTGACCCGCGACCACTCGCTGGTCGAGGAGATGCGGCGCAAAGGCCAGCTCACCGACGCCCAGGCCGAGGACCACCCGCAGCGCTCGATCATCACCCGCGCGCTCGGGCCCGAACCCGAGGTCCAGGTCGATCTGCAGACGGTGCCCGCCCAGGCCGGCGACGTCTTTCTGATTTGCTCCGACGGGTTGACGACGATGCTCGACGACGAGCAGATCGCTCGCATCCTCGTTCGCGCCACCTCGCTGCAGGCGGCGGTGCGGGCGCTGGTCGACGAAGCGAACCGGGCCGGCGGTCGCGACAACATCACCGTCGTCGCCTTCCGGCTGGAGGACGCGGCGGCGCCGGCGCAGATGGCCGAGGGGGCGACGCTGATCGGCCCCGACGCCGAACGCGAAGGCCTGACCGCGACCGAGGTCCGCCGCCGCGCCGCCGCCGAGGCCGCGCGCAAGCGGCGCGAGGAGCTGGCAGCGCAGCCGCGGGGCAAGCGCCTGCGCACCGCGGCCAAGGTCCTGGCCGTTGTCCTCGTGCTGGCGGCGCTCGCCTTCGGTGCCTGGTACGGCAACCGCCAGATCTGGTTCCTCGGCACCGACTCCGCCGGTCGCGTCGCCCTCTACCGCGGCGCCCCGTATGAACTGCCGTTCGGGATCAAGCTCTACAGCGAGCGCTACGCCAGCCCGATCCAAACCAGATCGCTGCCACAGCGGCGCAAGGACGCGGTCACCGGGCACAGGTTCCGCTCGCGCGCCGACGCGGTCTCGCTGCTCGAAGAAATCGAAAAGACCGTGGGGATTCGTTGACGTCTGCCCGGAACCGGGAGCTGCTCGCCCTGGTTCCCGTTGCCCTCCTCCTCACCGCCGGCTTCGCCGCGGTCTTCTCGCAGGAGAGCGACAAGCTCGGCAATCTCAGCCTCACCTACGGGGCCTATTTCTTCGCAGTCTGCCTGGCGACCCACGTCTTCCTGCGCTTCCGCCTTCCTTATGCCGATCCGTACCTGTTCCCGCTGATGGCGACCCTGACGGCGTTCGGCTTCGTGATGATCTACCGGATCGACGAAAGCCTGGCCCGCGACCAGGCCAACTGGTTCCTGCTCGGGCTGGTCCTCTTCGCGCTGACGATCTATTTCCTGCGCGACTACGAAGTGCTCGAGCGCTACCGCTACACGATCGCGATCGGGGGCCTGCTTTTGCTGCTGGCGCCGCGACTGCCGGGGATCGGCCAGCAGGTCAACGGCGCCTACCTCGGGGTGAAGCTGGGGCCGATCGCCTTCCAGCCGGCCGAGTTCACCAAGCTTGCGATCGTCGTCTTCCTCGCCAGCTACTTGCGCGAGCGCCGCGAGGTGCTGATCGTCGGCGCCCGCCGGGTGCTGGGGGTGACGGTGCCGCCGCTGAAGCACTTCGGACCGATGCTGGTGGTCTGGGGCGCCTCGATGTTCATGCTGGTCTTCATCCGCGACCTCGGCAGCTCGCTGATGTTCTTCGCCGCCTTCCTCGCTCTGCTCTACGTGGCGACCGGGCGCTTCTCCTTCGTCGTGATCGGGATGGCGATGTTCTTCCTCGGCGCCTGGTTCTTCGCCACCACCGTGCCGCACGTCCACGACCGGGTCGAGGTTTGGCTCCATCCCTATGCCGAAGCGCAGGGCAACGGGTACCAGATCCTGCAGTCGATCTTCGCCCAGGCCGACGGCGGCCTCTTCGGCAAGGGCTTCGGCCAGGCGCTGATCACGATCCCCGGCACCCACCCGCCGGCACCGCTGCTGCCTGCGGCCGAAACCGACACGATCTACTCGCTGATCGTCAACGAGGTCGGGCTGCTCGGCGCCTGCGGGCTGATCCTCGTCTACCTGCTGATCACCGCCCGCGGCTTCAAAGTCGCGCTGCTGGCGAACGACGGCTTCTCGAAGCTGCTGGCGACGGGCCTGACCGCGGTCTTCGCGATCCAGGCCTTCGTGATCATCGGCGGCGTCACCAGGGTGATCCCGCTGACCGGCGTCACCCTGCCCTTCATCAGCTACGGCGGCAGCTCGATCGTCGCCAACTTCGTGCTGCTGGCGCTGCTGCTGCTGGTCTCCGACCGCGCTCGCCGTGAAGCCGCCGCGCCGGCCGGCCGAGCGGCGTTGGGAGCGACGTTGTGAACCGGCAGATCGTCAAATTGTTTGCCTTCATCGTCGTCCTCTTCGGGGTGTTGGTCGGCTTCACGTCCTACTGGTCGGTCTTCGACGCCAAGGCGCTGAAGGAAAAGGACGTCAACAAGCGGCCGCTGTTCGAGGCGCAGCAGATCCATCGCGGCCGCATCCTCGCCGCCGACGGCACCGTGATCGCCAGGTCGGTGGCGAAGGGACAGGGCTCGTCGAAGCGGTACGTGCGCCGTTATCCGGCAGGCGCCCTCTTCGGCCACCCGATCGGTTACAGCTTCATGGAATACGGCGACTCCCAGTTCGAGCAGTTCCACAACGCCGAACTGATCGGCGAAGAATCGGAATTCGGCTCGATCCTGGAAGAAATCCTCGGCCACACCCAGGAAGGCAACGACATCGTCACCAACATCGACACCGCTGCGCAGAAGGTGGCGATGGCTGACCTGCAGGAAGGGGGTCACTTCGGCGCCGTGGTCGCGATCGTCCCCCAGACCGGTGAAGTCAAAGTGATGGTCTCCAACGCTTCGTATGACCCGAACCGAATCCCCAGCGAAATCGAAAAGCTGAACCAGAACGAAGCCGAAACGCCCCTGCTGAACCGGGCGACGCAGGGGCAGCGCCCGCCGGGCTCGACCTTCAAGGTGGTGACCGCGGCGGCGGGTCTGGAAAGCGGGGTGATCACGCCGGAAACGACGATCAACGCGCCGGGCGAAATCCTCGACGAAGGGCTGCCGCTGAAGAACGATTTCACCCAGAACTGGGGTTCGATCTCGCTCGACACCGCCCTGACCAACTCGGTCAACACCTTCTTCGGCCAGCTCGGCCAGAAAGTCGGCCAGGATGCGCTGTTCGAACAGATGGAAAAGTTCGGCTTCAACTCCAAGCCGCCGATCGATTTGCCCTCGAACCAGGTCGAGCCGAGCGGCGTCTTCTCCGAAGGGAAACTGCTGCACCGCAACGACCCGGTCGACCTCGCTCGCGTCGCGATCGGGCAGGAGCGGCTGCTGGCGACGCCGCTGCAGATGGCCGAGGTCGCGGCTGCGATCGCCAACGGCGGCAAGCTGATGAAGCCGCAGATCTGGAACCGGGTGATCGACCCCGACGGCCGCGTCCTCGACCGCCTCGAACCCTCCGTCTACAGCGAAGCGGTCAGCGCCAAGACCGCGGCAGAGCTGACGACGGCAATGGAAGGGGTGGTCAACGAAGGGACCGGGACCAATGCCGCGATTTCCGGTGTCCCGGTCGCCGGCAAGACCGGCACCGCGGAAACGCCGAACAACAAGGCCTGCGGCGGCGGCGAAAACGAGAACCAGGCCTGGTTCATGGGCTTCGCGCCGGCGAACGAACCGAAGATAGCGATCGTCGCCACGGTCGAATGCACCGAAGAATTCGGCGGCGACGTCGCCGCGCCGATCTTCCGCCAGGTCGCGGAAACGATCCTGAACGGGGAATGAGGAGGAACGGTGGCTGAGATAGCCGAGGGCAGCGTCGTCGACAACCGCTACCGGGTCCTGCGGCGGATCGGGTCCGGCGGGATGGCCGACGTCTGGCTGGCCGAAGACACGCACCTGCAGCGGCAAGTGGCACTGAAGGTGCTCCACCGCCGCTACCTCCAGGACCAGCAGTTCGTCGAACGCTTCCAGCGCGAGGCCGAGTCGGCGGCCGGGCTGCAGCACCCGAACGTGGTCGCCGTCTTCGACCGTGGCTCCGATGGCGACGTCAACTACATCGCGATGCGCTACGTCGAGGGGCCGACCCTGAAGGAGCTGATCGATTGCGGCCTGACCCCGCCGCAGGCGGTGGCGCTGGTCCGTCAGGTCCTGGAGGCGGCGCGCTTCGCTCACCGCAACGGGATCGTCCACCGCGACCTGAAGCCGCAGAACGTGATCGTCGACGGGGAGGGCAAAGCGGTCGTCACCGACTTCGGCATCGCCCGCGCCGGCGTCTCCGACATCACCCAGACCGGCTCGGTGATGGGGACGCCACACTACCTCTCGCCCGAGCAGGCGCAGGGGCACGACGTCACCTCCGTCTCCGATCTCTACTCGATCGGGGTGATCCTCTACGAGGCGCTGACCGGGCGGGTCCCGTTCGAGGGCGAAAGCGCGGTGGCGGTGGCGATGAAACAGGTCTCGCAGACGCCGCAGCGACCGAGCTCGATCAACCCGCAGGTCTCGCCGGCGCTCGACGCGGTGGTGATGCGGGCGCTGGAGAAGGAGCTCGGCAACCGCTTTCAGAGCGCCGATGCATTCATCGCCGCCCTCGACGCGGCGCTCAAAGACCCGGGGGTCAGCCGCGACACCGCCGCGATGGCGCCGCTGCCGCCGGTGGTCGCCGTGCCCGAGGAGGAGGCGCCGCCAGAGGAAGACCGCAAACGCAACTGGTGGCTGTGGGCGCTGCTGGTGGCGGCGATCGTGATCGGCATCCTCGCCGGCCTCGCACTGACCCGCGACACGACGACGAAGGTGCCGAACGTGACCGGGATCCCGCTCAACGTCGCCGTCAACCTGCTGCAGCAGGACGGGTTCCCGGTCGGCGAAATGACCCGGGTCGAACGGCAGGCGCCGGCGAACGAAGTGCTCGAGCAGGAACCGGCGGCCTCGCCGCCGGCGAAGCAGGCCGAAGAAGACTGCGCCTTCATCACCCTGTTCTGCTCGAAGCCGAAGGTGAACCTCACCGCCAGCGCCGGCCCGGGCCATGCGCAAGTGCCCTCGGTGGCGGGCAAGACGCAGGCGGAAGCGACGAAGGAACTGGAAGCGGCCGGGTTCAAGGTCACCGTGCAGAAGGTCAATTCGGACAAGGTCGAAGAAGGGCTGGTGACTCATTCCGAACCGGGCGGCGGTACGACCGCGACCAAAGGTTCGACGGTTACCCTCTTCGTCTCGCGCGGGCCGAAGCTGATCAATGTGCCGGTGGTTGTCGGCAGACAGCGCCAGGCGGCGGTGGAAGCGCTCCGCTCGCGCGGGCTCGTCCCCAGCGTCAGCGAAGAAGAAGACGCGGCGCCGAAGGGCCAGGTGCTCCGCCAGTCGCCGAGCGCCGGCACCGCGGTCGAACCCGGCTCGACGGTGAAGATCGTCGTCTCCAGCGGCGAAGAAGAACAGCAGGCGAAGGTGCCGAGCGTGATCGGCGAGGAACGCCGGGAAGCGGTGGAAGCGATCCGCGCCGCCGGCCTCAAACCCGTGGTCGAAGAAGAAGAAACCGAAGTGCCGGGCCAGATCGGCCGCGTCACCGACCAGTTCCCGCCGCCGGGGACCGAAGCCGCACCCGGCTCGACGGTGACGATCGCGGTCGGCAAACGGGCTGTTGAACCGGTCGAAGGAGAAGGGACGGGAGGGTGAGGGTCGCGGTCCTCTCCGGCGGCCGCTCCTCCGAGCACGACGTCTCGCTGCGCTCCGGCGCGGCGGTGGCGCGCGGGCTGCGAGAGGCCGGGCACGAAGTGGTCGAGGTGACGATCGGCCGCGACGGCGGTTGGAGCGCGGCCGGAGGCACGATCACGCTGGTGCCCGGCGGCGGCCGGCTTGGGGCCGACGCGGTCTTCCCGGCGCTGCACGGGGCCTTCGGCGAGGACGGCAGCGTCCAGGGCCTGCTCGAGTGGCTCGACGTCCCCTACGTCGGCTCCGACGTGCTCGCCTCGGCGGTCTGCATGGACAAGCTGACGCTGAAGCGGCTGTTCGCAGCGCACGGCGTGCCGCAGGTCGAGTTCACCGCGGTCGAAGGCAACGACTGGTGGGGGCGCTGCGAGCAGATGGGGCTGCCGCTCTGGGTCAAGCCCTCGCGGATGGGCTCCAGCGTCGGCATCGGCCGCGTCGCCGAGTTCGCCGAGCTCGAGGCGGCGGTGGAGCTGGCGCTGCGCCACGACCCGCGGGTGATCGTCGAGGCCTCAGCAACCGGGCGCGAGGTCGAGTGCTCGGTGCTTGGCAACGCCAAGCCGCAGGCTTCGCTGCCGGGGGAGATCGTCGCCCAGGGGGTCTGGTACGACTTCGAGGCCAAGTACACCGAGGGCGGGATGGAGCTGCGCGTCCCCGCCCCAATCGGTGAGGACGCGATCGAGCGCGTCCGCGAGCTCGCCGTCTCGGTCTTCCAGCTCGCCGGCTGCTCCGGCCTCGCCCGCTGCGACTTCTTCGTCGAGCCCGACGGCACGGTCCTCGTCAACGAGATCAACACCATGCCCGGCTTCACCGACACCAGCGTCTACGCCAAGCTGTGGGAGGCGACGGGAACCGACTATCCCGAGCTCTGCGACCGCCTCGTCCAGCTAGCCGTCGAGCGCCACCGCGAGTCGCGCAGCTACGAGTTTTGAGTCAGTAAGCGGTATTCCGCGATCGCGGTCGCGGGAGGGACTTGTAGCGCGGAGTGCGGCCGCGGTTCCAGAGGGCGCCGTCGATCTCGGCGGAGGTTAGGGCGCCGCCGGTGGCGGTGCCGAGGAGCTCGATGGCGTGGACGGCGGCGGCGCGCAGCTCGACCTCCTCGGGGGAGTCGTGGATGAGGAGCTTTTCGGCTTCGATCCGCGCCGTGAGGTCGGGGGCGAGATGGAGGATGCCGTCGACGCGGAGGACGTGGGGGACAAGGTTGTCGGCGAAAGCGGTGAGGCGCTCGATGCCGGGCAAGTCGGCGACGCCGGCACGATGGAGGTCGGCGGCGGCAAGCTGAGCGCGCTTGTAGAAGGGGACCTCGCGCCCTTCGTAGGTGGAGACATCGGCGAAGGCCTCCCAGCCGGCGAAGGTTGCGGCGAGGGCGGGGATGGAGTCAGCTGCTGCGGCCGGACCGAGAAAGCGGCCGCCATGCTCGGCCTGGAGGTGATTACCGACGTCCTGGAGGGCGGAGGCGAACTGGGCCATCAGCGGGTGCTCTGGGCCTTGGCCCACCACGGGGGCGATCGTCGCCGCGCCCATCGTCACTAGGTCCGTCACGCTCCACGGCCCGTCCGCGGCGAAACGCTCGGTCACGCCGGCCGCCATCGTTGCGTAGCCGCTGTGGCCCGGTCGCTTGCGGATCGTCGGCCACCAGCCGGAGCCGAAGTTGATCGCGTTCAAGCAGATCGCGAAGGCGGCGGCGTGTTCCGGGTCCACGGTCGAAGGGCTTGCTGGCGCGTCGTGCGCCGCGGCTTCGACAGCCTCCACCAAGCCGCCGCCATAAGCGCCAATCTCTCCCTCGTTTACCCGCACCCAGCACGCCCGCTCCATCACCCAGGCGCAGGCGATGCGGACTTCGTCGGGAAGAGAGACTGCGGTCATGGAGAAGCAGGACGGCAGCGACGCGGAGACGGTAAACCTACGTCCTTTGCCGGTCCCACAGCGCCTCGTGCATCTCCCGCACAATGACCCTGACCAATGAACTGCCGTCGCCGCCGAAGCGGACCTTGCTCTTCGTCCCCCGCAGGAGCGCCTCGATCCAATGCCCGACCTCTCCCCGCGCCCAGCCATGGGGGTGGTCGAGGGGGCCGATGCCGTCGCATACCGTCCCGTCCCGGCCGACCTCTGCCCAAACGACCTCGCCGTTCTCCTCCCCTTCGCCAGGCGGAGCCACGCTCAGCTTGAGGCTCACGCCAGCGTGCTCGGGCAGGGCCACAAGAGGCATAGCCGCCCGTAGTAGCTCTGCGGTTTCGACCGGGGTCAACCCGGCCTCGCCCACCGGAACCGCGTGCCGTTCGCGCCACCGCCCGAGGCCAACGATCAGCGCCGTCGACTGGCGAGCCTCCTTCGTCAGCTCGTAACGCCTGCGCCTCTCCTTGTCGTCCGTTTCGCGGATAAATCCTCCGTCCAGGAACAGATTGATCCGGCGGGCGACCTGGTGAAAGCTCAGATCGTGGTCCAGCCGCGCCAGCTCCGTCGCCGTACGAGGGCCTTGGTTCAACGCCTCGTACATCCCCGATTCCCACAGTTCAGCCAGCAATGTCAGCGAGCCCCAGGAGTGGGGAACGATCCGCCCATCGGGCAGGATTTCGAGCGCCGCCCTGGCATAGGCTTCTGCCAGCTCGCAAAGTTCGATCCCACAGGGGTCGGTCAGCCGGTGGACGACTTTCGACGGAACTCCAGGCTCCTCTTTGCGGTCGATCGCCCCGAGCTCCGCGAGTCGGGTGGCGTAGCGATACACGGTGCGCGGGGCGTAGCCTGGAACGCATCGAGTCAGCTCCCGGGTCCGCAGCGGCCCATCCACGAGGGCCATCAAGATTCCGCCGCTGGCGCCCGCCCCGAAGAGCCGGAGAAGATGGGCTATCCCCGGGCAGCCGTCCCTGCCATCGTCAGTCGAAGGCTGAAGCGCATTTCGGAAGCCCTTATTCGCCATCTCGCTTTCCCTTGGCCCCAGGCGCGCCTTCCAGAAGGCGGGTCGCGCGAGTTGCCCTTGAGCGCCATGAGAAACGCTATAAGTACTATCTAAAGACATCTTGCGTCTCCAAGTGCCATTCTATACACGCTGTTTCTGGCACTAGCAATTTCGGCACCCTTGGGGAAGGATCTGCTGCTGGCGATCGGCACGGCTCCGGAGCGCCTGACCTCTTTCACGCGGCCTCTGTATTCAAAACGTGCGCTGCATTCAAAGCCTTCTTCCCGGTAGGGACTGACACGCTGAACCGGGTGACTCTTGTCGTCTCTGCCCTCCGCACCCGGCAGTTGCAGGGGAATGAGACAAGCTGCCTACTTCCTTCGACTGCGCGCGCTCAACTCGCGAATCGCGCCTCTTGACACCTCCGCCGGCAGCGGGATAGAAGCAAGGCCGACGGATTGCTCATCCTGAGCGATCAAGAAACTCCCGGAACCCAATGGGGCTCCGGGAGCCGGCAAACAACTCCGAGCCTAGGGCTCGGAAACAGAAAAGGAATCATCTCATGAATCGAAAGATCATCGGGATCTGCGCAGCTCTGGTGGCGCTCGCGGCCTTCGCGAGCGTCCCGGCGATGAGCTCAGCCGCAGCTCTCCGGGACACAGTCAATGGTGAACTGAAATTGATCGAACCGGGGAAAAAGATCGTCGCCTACAACGAGGAAGGCACTGCTACGAAGCTTACGGGCAACAATGGCTTGGTGGTGGAATGCCAGGAGGCGAAGCTGACAGGCTCGGTCCACGCCAACCCCGGTGGGGCGGCCGGCGTCATCTTTGGAACAATCGAAGACGCCTGGTTCAACGGCACTGAATCCGAAACACGTTGCTCGAGCACGGTGGGCGTCGCCAAAGTAACGATCCCCGGGCTGACAAACGAAGGCGGGACCCAGCACTGGTGCATCAAAACGCTTCCCGAACACGAATTCCAGGTCGAACCGCATAGCTGCACAAGCGAAGGCGGCGAATTCACATTCGTCATCACCGCCGGCGGCCTGACCTGCCGCTTCAAACGGGCAGCGAATATCAAAGGCACCTACACTACAGGCGACGTCGAAGGTAAACCCGTGACACTGAAAATGAATAACGAACAGGAATTCGTGAAAGACGAACCCTCCTCGTTCCTCTGCCCAGCGACGGGCAAACTCAGTAACTTCCTGTTCCAGATGTACACAGACACAAGCGCAACAGGACCGGCCTGGCGGCCTGCGGAAGACATCGCTGACCCGGTGTTCATCACCGAAGCCTAAGCACAAGCAGTAGTGCCGAGGCCCCGGATCCGGGGCCTCGGCGCGCAGCGACACCCTGCCCGCTGTATCAGACCCAGGACGCGGGAACAGAAAGGAACTCTCATGAATCGAAAGATCATCGGGATCTGCGCGGCTCTGGTGGCACTCGCGGCCTTCGCGAGCGTCCCGGCGATGAGCTCGGCCGCAGCTCTCCGGGACACAGTCAATGGTGAACTGAAATTGATCGAACCGGGGAAAAAGATCGTCGCCTACAACGAGGAAGGCACTGCTACGAAGCTTACGGGCAACAATGGCTTGGCCATGGAATGCCAGGAGGCGAAGCTGACAGGCTCGGTCCACGCCAACCCCGGTGGGGCGGCCGGCGTCATCTTTGGAACAATCGAAGACGCCTGGTTCAACGGCACTGAATCCGAAACACGTTGCTCGAGCACGGTGGGCGTCGCCAAAGTAACGATCCCCGGGCTGACAAACGAAGGCGGGACCCAGCACTGGTGCATCAAAACGCTTCCCGAACACGAATTCCAGGTCGAACCGCATAGCTGCACAAGCGAAGGCGGCGAATTCACATTCGTCATCACCGCCGGCGGCCTGACCTGCCGCTTCAAACGGGCAGCGAATATCAAAGGCACCTACACTACAGGCGACGTCGAAGGTAAACCCGTGACACTGAAAATGAATAACGAACAGGAATTCGTGAAAGACGAACCCTCCTCGTTCCTCTGCCCAGCGACGGGCAAACTCAGTAACTTCCTGTTCCAGATGTACACAGACACAAGCGCAACAGGACCGGCCTGGCGTCCGGCGATAGACACCGCCGACCCGGTGTTCATCACCGAAACTTGAGGCTCGTTTAAGCACAAGCAGTAGTGCCGAGGCCCCGGATCCGGGGCCTCGGCTTTCTCCACGACAGAATGGGGAGGCCGGCGCTTGCGATTTGGGTCACCCGGGCTTCGTTGACAGCCGATTCCGCCCCGCCTTACCTTGGACGGGCAAGCAAGCCACCGCGAGATGGTCAGGGAAAGGGGAGCACTGCCGATGGGAGTCAGCGCCAGATGAGAAGGCTTGGACCGGCCGCCAGCGCTTTGATCGCCGTCATCGCGTGGACGGCGGCGTTTTCCGCCACCGCGGCGGCTTGCCCCAACGAAGCGCTCCGCACCGGCGCCTCGGCGCAACTGCCCAACTGCAGGGCCTATGAGCTGGTGACGCCGCCGGACTCTAATGGCCGACTGTTGAGTGACATAGCTGCCTTTCGCGACCCCTATGACCTGTTCCCAGCCGAGCCGGTCAGCCCCTCAGGGAACAGCTTTGTCTTCGAAACCGGCGGCTCCGCGCTGCCTGCGCCGCTTGGAGGAAACGGCAAAGTGTATGGCGATCGTTGGGAAACCCAGCGAGGCCCTACGGGGTGGCAGGTAGTGCGGCACGTCACCCCGAGCGGAGCCGAACTGCCGACGCCCGAGCCCGGCGGTCTCTCCGCAGACCACGACTACAACTTCGTGTTCGCCCCACTGCAAGCCGACGGAATTTCCACCAATGGCAGCCTGACGGCGGAAGGGGAAGCCGACTACCTGGGCGATCCGAGCGGCCACTTCGAGCTGACCGGCGTCGGCAGTCTCGGGGTCGAACGCCTCGTCCAAGGCCGCTACATCAGCCCGGGGGGCAAGCACGTGATCTTCTCGACCGGGCGCTCGCCTGCGGCGAGCGGCTGGTGCTACCACTTCCATCATCCGCCGGCCCACATCTGCCCGGTGGCGAAGCTCGAGCCGGACGCGCCGCCAGCCGGCACGGGAGCGATCTACGACCGCGAAGCCGACGGACCGACCCACGTGGTCTCGCTCCTGCCTGGTGACGTCACGCCGGCGGCTGGCGAGGAAGCCTTTTATCAGGGGGCTGCGGCCGACGGCTCGAGCGTTGCCTTCACGATCGGCGAACCTCTGCTCGGCACCCTTTACATCAGGGTTAACAACGGCGCCGAAAACGCCAAGACCGAGAAAGTGAGCGCCAACCCAACGACCTTCGGCGGCATCTCGGACGACGGCCGCTACCTCTATTACCTGAGCGGCGTCAGCGAAGGCCAGAGGTTCCGCGGCGACATCCACCGCTTCGACACGGTGACCGAAGAAGACCAGGTGGTCAACTCGAGCGGCGACGCGGAAATGGTCAACGTCTCCGCCGACGGCTCTCACGTCTACTTCATCTCCCCCTCGCAGCTCGACGGCTCGAAGGGGACGGCGGGCGAACGGAATCTCTACGCCTGGAGCGGCGGCTCGCCGGAATACGTGGCGACGGTCGATACGGCCGACACCGAAGGTGGGGTGGCATTGAACAGGTGGGCTCAGGCGAGTGCACCCAGCGCGGAACAGCGTTCAGGCCCTGGGAGCGCGACGTCGCGGACGACGCCGGACGGCAGCGTGATCGTCTTCGAATCCCACGCCCAGCTCACTTCCTACGACAACGCCGGCCACAGCGAGATCTACCGCTACGACAACGAAGACAAGAGCCTCATCTGCGTGTCGTGCAACCCCGACGGGACGCCGGCGTCGGCGGATGCCCATCTGGAGACCATGGCCCCCGCTACCGTCTTTGCGCTTGAGCCCAGCACCGTTATCCACAACGTCACCAATGACGGCACTCGTGTCTTCTTCGAATCTTCCGAAGCTCTGGTCGAAAGCGACGGCGATACCGTCAACGATGTCTATGAGTGGCAGCAGACGCCGAGCGGGGGGACGCTGATGCTCATCTCATCGGGGCATTCAACCGAATACGCGCACACCGTTCCGCCGACTGTCTTTCCCAATCTCCTGATGGGGGTCTCTCCAAGCGGCGATGACGTCTTGTTCACCTCGTTCGAGCCGCTCCTCCCCGGTGCCCCGGTCGGGGGCGCGCCAGCGGTCTATGACGCTCGTGTCGACGGCGGGTTCCCGGCCCCCCTGGCGCCAGTCACCTGTTCCGAAGAAGCATGCCGGCCACCGGCCTTCTCGCCGCCTGCTTTGGGCGCCGCCGGCTCGGCGGGGCTGCGGGGGGCCGGCAATGTGACGCCATCGAAGCGCGGGCGGAAGCACCACCACAGACGCTGCCACCGGAGGGCGAATAGGCATAAGCGCCGAGGGTGTACCGGCACTCGGACCCGGAGATCCGCCCGCGCCACGGCGGGCAACAGCGTGGCCGGGACCACCTCTTCCGCCGCCGCAGCTAAATCCCCTACGGTACTCCTCAATCCAGCCACGGCGCGGGCGCGGCTGACCCTTAGCCCAGCCGGATTCGGGTTGCAATCGGTTGCCGCCAGCGTTTCGACTATGGCGGCTGCTGAGCACCCTGACTTCACCACGAAGTTCGCTCTAACGCCCCCGGACAAAAGCGGCCCCGGCCAGAGCATGGAAAACCTTATGGTCGAAATTCCGCCCGGCCTCTATGGGAATCCCAACCTTGCCCCTCGGTGCAAGGCCGGCGATCTGATTGGGGGCGAATGCCCAGTCGACTCACAGGTCGGGGTCAGCCGCCTCCTGATTGGGGGTAGGCCGGAACCAGTGACGGTTCCTCTCTTCAACTTGGCACCGGTTCACCCCGATAAGGAAATTGCCCGGTTTGGAGTGATGATCACGAACGTCGCACCTGTCTTCATCGATATCTCGGTGAACACCGCGGGGGACTACGGTGTCACCGCTGCCATCCACGGTGGCAATACCCTCGAACCGCTCGAAGAAGCCGAAACGATCATCTGGGGAAACCCGGCCGATCCCAGCCACGATAAAGAACGGATAACGATCCAGGAGGGAGAAAATTGCGGCACGCCTTTCTGTGTGTCGGGCGGCGAACGCCCGAGCGGCCTGGAACCGATCGCCTTCCTGACCAACCCCTCGGCCTGCGGACCGCTCGAGGTCGGCTTCAGCGTCACCAGCTACCAGCTCCCCGGCCAGGTCTTCAGCAAAAGCGCGTCCGTCCAACCCGGGCCGATCGACGAATGCGAAGGCCTACCCTTCGAACCGAGCTTCGAAGCCCACCCGACGAGCCAGGTGGCGGGGGCGCCGACCGGGCTGGAAACGGTGCTGAGGCTGCCCCAGAGCACCGACCCCGCCGTGCCCTCCACCGCGACCATGCGCGAAGCGAAAGTGACGCTGCCCGCAGGGATGGGGATCGCCGCCGGCGCCGCCGACGGCCTCGCCGCCTGCTCAGAAGAACAGGTCCACTTCCACGAAGAACAAGACGCGCAGTGCCCCGACGCCTCCAAGCTGGGCGCCGTGAAGATCGTCTCGCCGGCGCTGAGCGAACCGCTCGAAGGGGCGCTCTACCAGCGCAGCCCCGAACCCGGCCACCTCTTCCGCCTCTGGCTGGTCAGCGACGGATTCGGCCTCCACGTCAAGCTGCCGGGGGAAATCCATGCCGACCCGGGCACCGGCCAGCTGACCGCGGTCTTCTCCGATCTCCCCCCGGTGCCGGTGGAAGAAATCGAGCTCGACGTCTGGGGCGGGCCGAGGGCGCCGCTGAAGAACCCCGACAGCTGCGGCACCTACCAGACGCAGTTCAGCTTCACCCCCCACTCCAATGACCCGCCGGTCTCCGGCCAGAGCGCGATGACGATCGACGAAGGCTGCGGCCCCGCGGGCTTCTCCCCCCAGCTGCACGGCGGGGCGACGGACCCGGTGGCGGGCGCCTTCTCGCCCTTCGTCTTAGACCTCACCCGCGAAGACGGCGAACAGAACCTCGCCGGCTTCGCCGTCACCCTGCCCAAGGGCGAGCTGGCAAAGCTCGCCGGGGTCCCCCTCTGCGGCGAGGCCCAGGCCGCCTCGGGCGCCTGCCCCGCCGACTCGAAGATCGGCTCGGTTATCGCCGCCTCGGGCCCGGGCCCCGACCCGCTCTGGCTGCCCCAGCCCGGCAAGAGCCCGACCGCCGTCTACCTCTCAGGCCCCTACAAAGGCGCCCCCTACAGCGCCGTCTCGGTGGTCCCCGCCCAGGCCGGGCCCTTCGACCTCGGCGACGTCGTGGTGCGCTCGGCGCTGGAAGTCGACCCGACCACCGCTCTGGCCACGGTCAAGACCGACCCGCTGCCGCAGTTCATCGAAGGGGTGCCGGTGATCTACCGCCGCCTGCACGTGATCGTCGACCGGCCGAACTTCACGCTCAACCCGACCGATTGCTCGCAGCAGTCGATCACCTCCAGCGTCTCCTCAACCCAGGGGGCCATCGCCCACCCCTCCGAGCGCTTCGAGGTGGACGGCTGCTCGAACCTCGCCTACGGCCCGAAACTGAAGCTCTTCTTCAGGGGTTCGACCAAACGCTCGGGCGACCCCGCGGTCAAAGCCGTCTTGACCCAGCCGCCGAACCAGGCCAACACCGCCGCTGCCACCGTGGTCCTCCCCTCCTCGGAGTTCATCGACCAGGCCCACATCAACAACCCCTGCACCAGGGTGCAGTTCTCAGAAGGGGCCTGCCCCAAGAGCTCGATCCTCGGCACCGCCCGGGCGATCACGCCTCTCCTCGACCAGCCCCTCAAAGGCCCGGTCTACTTCAGAAGCAACGGCGGCGAACGGGAACTCCCCGACATCGTCGCCGACCTCCACGGTCAGATCCACATCACCCTGGTCGGCTTCATCGATTCCGTCCAGAAAAAGGGGACCGAAATCTCCCGGGTCAGAACCCGCTTCGAGAACGTCCCCGACGCCCCGGTCACCAAGTTCGTGATCAGCTTCCACGGCGGCAAACGGGGCCTGATCGAAAACCACGTGGACCTCTGCGGGGCAAAGCACCGGGCGAAGGTCGATTTCAAAGCGCAGAACGGGCGCATCCACAGTTCGCGTCCCGTGATTCGGACCAGCTGCAGGCGCAAGGGACCCTAGGCACTTCCGCAAGGGGTGCTCGCGATGTGAGTCACTCGTTACGCGTTGACAGCCGACTCTCCCGCTCCTACGTTTTCCTTCGATAACTTCTGGGGGTCTCCGGGTTCCCGCATAGGGAGAACAGGGCTCCGCAGGGGGAGGGAACAGGGATTTCCATCGGGGAGATCCGCTTTGTTGTTGGGAGGAGAACGATGCTTTCTCGTATCCACGAAAGGCTGGGCACTGCCGGCTTCATCATCGCCGTGCTGGCTTTGATCGCGGCCCTCGCCGGCTCCGCTCTTGCCGCCGCCGGTCTCACTGGCCCGGAGAAGAAACAGGTGAAGAAGATCGCCACCCAGGTTGCCAAAAAGTATGCCGGAGCAACCGGCCCCGCAGGACCGGCAGGACCGGCCGGCAAAGACGGAACCAACGGCGCCAACGGCAAAAACGGCGCGACGGGCCCACCGGGCGCGACCGGCGCGACCGGCGAAGCCGGCGTGTGTAGCGTGAGCGTTCCGGAATGTGTACTGCCTCCTGGGGCGACCGAGACGGGTATCTGGTCCTTTAAAGTTCCGGCAAACGACGCCACGATTGGTTTCGAAGAATTTGTCAGCGTCAGCTTTCCGCTGCGAGTATTGCCCGCCCTACCCGCGAGTAACTTCCGTTGGGTTGGTCGGGAATCATGGTTGGAACCCGGCGAAGAATACGATACGACCCACTGTCCAGGCAGCTACGAAGATCCACAAGCCACCCCCGGATTCCTGTGCTTCTACTCAGGACGCGTGTCTCCCAGCATCGGGCAAGGCCCCCAACGCAAACCCTGCCAGGAACCGGAAACTTATACGTTTGACCGCACGGTTGGTGTGACCATCGCCTTTTGTGTGAACACTGCGAGTGAAGAAGCAGAAGGCCGCGGCGACTGGGCTTTAACCGCGCCGGAAGAATAGGTTTCACCTTATGAGATCCCGGGCGACAGAGCGGCCCGGGATCTCCTCTTTTGGGTCTTCATCCAGCCGTCAGCTCAGCGAAGCCGATCTCGGCTGGCGCCGACACGCGCTCGGGATGGAAGAGGTGGGCGAGCAGCTCGACGCCGTCGACAAGGCGCGGGCCGGGACGGGAGAAAGTCGAGGCGGCGTCAACGGCGAAGACGTGTCGAGCGCCGAGGGACTCCAATTGCTCCCAGTGCGCCAGCGCCTGGGCGCGGGAGTCGTCGAGGTACCAGCCGCACGGCATCGCCACGATCACGTCGGGGTCGAGGCCCTGAAGATCGCTCCACTCCACCTGCGGCGACTTCTCCCCGGCCCGGCCGGCGACGTCCGTGCCGCCGGCAATCTCGATCATCTCCGGGATCCAGTGCCCGCCGAGGAAGGGCGGGTCGAGCCACTCAAGGGCGAGGACTCGTGGGCGGTCGGCGCTCGCAACCGCGGCCCGGACCGTATTCAGCCTGCGCTCGAGATCGCCTCGGAATTCATGAGCATGCCCCCCGATCCCCGCAGCCTCGCCCAGCCTCGCCACGTCCGCCAGCACCTCGCCGAGGCTGCTCGGGTCCTGCTGCAACACGTGCGGCCGATTCGGCAGCCGCGCCGCCACCGTCACCACGTCGTCGTAGGAGACGGCGCAGACCTCGCAGACGGCCTGGGTGACGATCAGGTCGGGAGCCAGCTCGGCCAGCCGCTCCTCGTCAAGGCTGTAGAGCGCGCCCCCTTCGCCGACCACCTCCTTCACCGCCGCGTCGATCTCGCCGGCGGAGAGCCCGGCCGGCAAAACCGTCGCCGTCAGGTGCGGCAGTTCGGCCGCGGCCGGCGGATAGTCGCACTCATGGGTGACGCCGACGACGCTCTCGCCGAGGCCGAGCGCGAACAGCATCTCCGTCGCTGAGGGGACGAGGCTGGCAATCCTCATCCCCTCAGCATGACGGAGAGACCTGGTTATGCCCCGGCTGCCAGCAGCGCCGCCGCGGCGCCTTCCATCCCCGCCTTGTTGGGGTGGATCGGGGCGGCTAGTTCGCCTGGGACCAGGGGTTCGACCCAGCGGGTTGAGCCGCTCTTGCAGGCGTCGTGGCCGATGCTGGCGTTGTACCAGTTGACCAGGGTTGCTCCGTTGGCCGCGGCCTGCGTTGCGAGCATCGAGTCGAGGCGCTGCTCGGTCGAGCGCAGGTAGGGCACGTCCTGGAAGCCGATCGGCATCTGCGGCCAGCAACCGAACCCGGTCTCGGGGAAGATCGCCGGGTAGTTGACGACGTAGATGTTCGCCAGGGGCGAGCGGGCGTGGATGCCCTGCAGCACCGCCCCGACCTTCGGCGCCGTCGCTTCGATCCGCGCCTTCAGCTGGTCGACTCCGCCGGCGTCGTACTTGTCGAGGCAGGGATGGCTGAACGGGTTCAGGGTGATGCAGCTCTCCGCGACTTCGGAGAAGCCGATGTCGTTGCCGCCGATCGTCAGCGAGACAACCGTCGTGTCGGCGTCGAGCGAGTTGAACTGCGGCGGGTTCGGCCCGTCGATTTCGATGCTCTGAGGTTCGGTCATGTCGGCCGTGGTCGCGCCGCTGCAGCTCGCGTCCCGCAGCGTCAGGCCGATCCCCGGCGCCGCGAGATGGGGGTAGTTGTGGTCCGACTTGAGGCAGCCGAGCGGCGGGACCGGGTTCGGGATCAGCGGTCCGGCCGCGTAGGAGTCGCCGAGCGCGACGTAGTTGGCGGCGCGGGCACCATCCGCCGTGGTGACCGCCAGCGTCAGCGCCGCCAGCGCAAGCAGGAGCAGCCACAGCGCCTGCCGGCGGCGGCTCGGAATTGACTGGTTCATCTACTTCTCCTTCCGGTTGATTGCCCTGCCGCTCCCCGGGTATGGTCAAAATAGTCTGGGGTGTGACGAAGCGCAACCCTGCAAAGTTTTGGGTAACCCAGTCACGCGATCCGGAGGAGAACCATGCGCCGTAACCTCGCTGTTCTTTTTGCGTTCCTAGCCGCCCTAGTCGCCGCTCCCGCGAGCGCCAACGCCGAACTGCCGGTGATCTACAACGGCGTCCTCGGCTACGCCCACGTCAGCCCGACTGCGAGTCCGCCTGGGGCCAACGACTGGTCCTGTCAACCAAGCGCCGCGCACCCGCGGCCCGTCGTGCTCGTCCACGGCACCTTCGCCGACATGTCCGACAGCTGGCAGGCGCTCTCGCCGCTGCTGAAGAACAACGGCTGGTGCGTCTTTGCCCTCAACTACGGCTCCTACGACGGCAGCGGCGCGATCGGCGTCTACGGCGTCGGCGAGATCCGCAACTCGGCGCAGCAACTCTCCGCCTTCGTCGACAAAGTCCTCGGCGCCACCGGCGCCAGCGAAGTCGACATGGTCGGCCACTCGCAGGGCGGGATGATGCCGCGCTACTACCTCAAGTTCCTCGGCGGCGCGGAAAAGGTCCACACCCTCGTCGGCCTCTCGCCCTCCAACCACGGCACCACCCTCGACGGGATCGCCGTCCTCGCCGGTTTCTTCCCCGGCGCCGAACAGTTCACCGGCGCCCTCTGTCCGGCCTGCGAAGAGCAGATCGCCGGCTCAGCGTTCCTCAACGAACTGAACGCCGGCGGCGACACGGTGCCGGGGGTCGAATACACGGTGATCCAGACCCGCTACGACGAGGTCGTGACGCCGTACACCTCGGCCTTCCTCAGCGGCGCCGACAACGTCCTGCTGCAGAACCAGTGCGTGCTCGACCTCGGCGACCATCTCTCGATGCCGTATGACCACATTGCCGACGCCGACGTGCTGACGGCGCTGGACCCGGCGCACCCGCGCCACCCGCTCTGCACTCCGATCCTGCCGACCTCGGGGGGCTGAGCGAGACCTCCCTACGGCGAGCCGTTTTCCCCGCCGCGGTAGGGCCCCGGCTTCGGCCGGGGCCTGCCGCCGGGGAAGGCGAGTCGCAGGATCGTCCGCTGCACCATCCCCAGCTGCTGCGCGAAGGGGCCGCTGTTGTACGGGAGGCCGTAGCGCTCGCAGACGTCTTTGACCTGCGGGGCGATCTCGGCGTAGCGGGTGCTCGGCATGTCGGGGAAGAGGTGGTGCTCGACCTGGTAGCCGAGGTTGCCGCTGGCGACGTGGAAGAGGGGGCTGCCCTCGATGTTGGCGGAGCCCGAGAGCTGGCGCACGTACCAGCCGCCGCGGCTCTCGTTCTCGACCTCCTGCTCGGAGAAGGTGTAGGTCTGGTCGGGGAAGTGACCGCAGAAGATGATCGCGTAGGCCCAGACGTTGCGGACGATGTTGGCGGTGGCGTCGGCCTTGGCGGTGGCGCGGAAGGTCCTGCTGCCACTGTCCAGGGCGGCTTCCACCACCGGCGCCCAGCGACTCCGCCGCTTCCGCCTCACCCGCCCGAGGAGACCGCGTGGCTGCTTGTGCTGCCTCCTCGTCTCCAGCACCGCGTCGACGGCCGTCGCGGCCAGGGCGCTGACCAGCGGCCAGGCGATGTAGTCCTTGACGACCTGGCTCCTGGCCTTGCCGGCAATGCCCTTCAGCTCCCGCTTCAGCTGCGACTTCGATTTCTTCCCCTTGCGGATCGCCTCGAAGTCGAGGTCGTGCAGCGCCACGCCCCACTCGAACAGCGCCATCAGGATCAGGTTGTAGAAGGGCTGCAGGAGGTAGACCGGGTGCCAGCGCTGCGCGGGGTCGATCCGCATGATCTCGTACCCGAGGTCCTTGTCCTTGCCGCGGATGTTGGTGAAGGTGTGATGGACGTAATTGTGGGAGTGCTTCCAGGCCTCGGCGGTGGAGGCGGTGTCCCAGTCCCAGGTGGAGGAGTGGATGCGCGGGTCGTTCATCCAGTCCCACTGGCCGTGCATGACGTTGTGGCCGATCTCCATGTTCTCGAGGATCTTCGCCGCCGAGAGGGCGGCGGTCCCGGCTGCCCAGACGGCCCGGTTGCGGGAGCCGAGCAGGAGGGCGCGGCCGAGCACCGCCAGGCGCCGCTGCATCTCGATCATGCTCTCGATGTAGCGGCGATCGCGATCGCCGAGCTCGGCCATGACGCGGTCGCGGATTGCGTCGAACTCGCGGCCCAGCTCCTCCAGCTGCTGCTCGCTGAGGTGCGCCAGCGGGCTCTCTGCGTGGGGGTCAATCGGTGGGGTGCGGTGCGGTGCGGTCGTGTTCATTCTCATTCCTCTCAAAGTGCGATCGCAACGTCGCCTTCCGGCGCGTTGACGCAGGTTCGGACCATTTCCCCCTCCTGCCCGTAGACCTCGCCGGTCCGCAGGTCCCTCACTTCGCCGGCGCAGAGCCGGCCGATGCAGGTGTGGCAGATCCCCATTCGGCAGCCAAACGGCAATTCCGCCCCGGCTTCCTCGCCGGCGACGAGGATCGGGGTGCCGCCGTCGCATTCCGCCTCGACCCCGCTGGAGAGGAAGCGGACGGCGCCGCCTTCACCGGCCACCGCGCCGCCGCCGATCACCGGCTGGAAGCGCTCCATCTCCAGCAGCTCGGAGTCGCCCTCCTCGCGCCAGTGCTGGACGAGCGCGTCGAGCATCTCGCCGGGGCCGGAAGCGAAGGCATGGCGCTCGCGCCAGTCGGGGCAGAGCTCGTCGAGATGGGCCGGCGCAACGCGCCCCGCCTCGCCGGTTATGCGCAGGTGCGGCCGGTAGCCGCCGCAACGGCTGTCGAGATCGCGCAGCTGCTCGCCGAAGATGACGCCGTCGGCGGTGCGCGAAGAGTGAATATGGACGACGTCGTTCATCGCTCCGTCGCGGTCAAGGCTGCGCAGCATGCTCATGATCGGCGTGATCCCGCTGCCGGCGCTGATGAAGAGGAGCCGCCGCGGCGGCGGGTCGGGAAGGACGAAGGTGCCTTCGACGCCGCCGAGACGGACGATGTCCCCCGGTCTTGCCTGCCGCACGAGGTAGGGGGAGACCTTGCCTGACTCGACCAGCTTCGGGGTGATCCCGATCAGCCCGTCAGGCCGGCCGGGATCGGTCGTCAGCGAATACGCCCGCCAGTGGTGAACGCCGTCGACCACCACCCCGATCCGCAGGTACTGCCCGGGCCGGTGGCCCATCCATTTGTAACCGGGGCGGATCAGGACGGTGACCGCATCCGGGGTCTCGTGCTCGATCCGCTCGATCCGGCCGCGCAGCTCCTGGGTCGACCAGAGCGGGTTGATCAGTTCGAGGTAGTCGTCCGGCAACAGCGGCGTGAACAGGGAGCGCACCGCGTCCAGCGCTCGACGGCGAGTTTTCGAGACGTTGGGTTTAGCGCCCTGCTCAGCCATGGCTCATGATTGCACGGATCGGTGTAATCGTTCTGTGAAGGCGATCACTCCTATACCCGCCTGCGCTCGACTCAGTCGATCAGCTTCACGTCGCTGATTTCCACTTGGTAGCGCCCTTCCTGGTCCTGTGCCGGAGCGGCTTTGTTGAACCAGATCAAGAAGTACTCGGCAGGGGCTTCCAGGTGAAGCTCGACTTCGTTCAGCTCCTTGGCGTCGCTGACGGTGGCGACCGGTTCGCCCCACCCCTGCAGTTCTTCCGGCGGTCCGGCGGCGGCGGCGAAGATCTCCGCGTCCCAGCCGGGGGAGGGCGTGCGGATGATCATTTCCGTCGGCTTCACCGTCGACTTGGCGATGACGTAGAGGCCTACCCCCGGATCGGGGCCGGTCTTGGTCCCGGCGAAGGTGGGGGTGTCGTAGTGCTCGCTGCTCCAGGCGGTGCCGGTCGGGTTGCCGTCGATCGCGAAGCTGACCCCTTCCGGATCCTCTTCACCGTCCCCCTGCGGGTCGTAGTCGGAGGCGCCGGCGAGCGGGATCGGGCTGCCCTTGCCCTTGAGGGCCCCGCCCCCGCCCCCGCTATCGCCACTGCCGATCAGCTGCACCGCCAGCAGCACGGCGCCGGCGACGAGGACAAGCGCCGCGATTGCCAGCCAGGAGCCCCGGTGCCCGCCTGAGAGCTTGCGTTCGGCCGGCGGCACCGCCTCCAGCACGGTCGTCGCCTCGCCGGTGGTCGAGCCCGCCCGGGCCGCCTCGACTTCAAGCGCGGTCGCGAGGTCGGCGATCAGCTCGCCCACCTCCTGGTAGCGGTCGGCGGGGTCCTTGGCGGTCGCCCGCTCGACCGTCATCGCCGCGGCGGCCGAGAGCTCCGGCCGCCGCTGCTGGACGTCGGGCAGTTCCTCGTTGACGTGTTTCATCGCCACTCCGACCTGGCTGTCGGCGTGGAAGGGAACCTGGCCGACCAGCATCTCGTAGAGGACGACGCCGAGCGAGTAGACGTCGGAGCGCTGGTCCACCGAGTGGCCCATCGCCTGCTCGGGGGAGACGTAGTCGGTGGTACCGAGGACGCGGCCGGTCGCGGTCATCCCGTCCTGCTCGAGCTGGCGCGAGATTCCGAAGTCGGTCAGCTTCGCCCGCCCCTCGGAGTCGATCAGCACATTCTGCGGCTTGATGTCGCGGTGGACCATCCGGCGGGCGTGGGCAACGGTGAGCCCGCGGGCAATCTCGATCGCGTAGGCGAGGGCCTCCTGAGCGTCGAGCGCGCCGATCCGGTTGATCCGCTGCTTCAGCGTCTCCCCTTCGACGTATTCGAAGACGATGTAGGGGTGGCCGCCGTCCTCGCCGGCGTCGATCACGGCGACGACGTTGGGGTGCGAGAGCTTCGCCACCGCCCGCGCCTCCTGCCGGAAGCGCTCGAGCTGGTCGGCCTGCTCGGACATCTCCCGGTGCATCACCTTCACCGCCACCGACCGGTCGAGCGTGGTGTCGCGGGCCAGGTAGACCGTCGACATCCCGCCGCTGCCGAGCTTCGCCTCCAGCTTGTAGCGGCCGGAGAGCACGGTGCCGATCATCTGGGAGCTGGTCGAGGCCGGATCAGTCACGTTGTCCGGCCAACGTTACGACGCGACGAGTGCGAAGGCGACTTAGACGATCCGTGGTGGGCCTTCGGTTGCGCGACCGATGCGTTGCGCCGCAGGGTAGTGCGCGTGCAGCATGTTCAGCGCCACGGCTTCGTCGGCGGCCGGGATGACTACGCAGAAGCCGCAGCCCATGTTGAAGACCTCGCGCATCTCCTCGTCAGAGACTTCGCCGCGCTCCTGGATCAGGTCGAAGATCTCAGGGACGGGGAGCGGGTTGTCGATTTCGTAGCCGACCTCGGCGGCGAGGCGGAGGAGGTTGCCGGTGCCGCCGGAGGTGATGTGGGCGAGGCCGCGGACGTCGACCTCGGAACGGAGCAGCTCGACGACCGGCTTGACGTAGATCTCGGTCGGCTCGAGCAGGACGTCGCCGAGCGGTCGGCCGAGGCGGCCTTCTGGGTCGTCGCCGAGGTCGATGCCGGCGAGGGCGGAGCGGGCGAGGGTGTAGCCGTTGGAGTGGATGCCGCTGGAGGGCAGCCCGACGACGACGTCGCCGGGCTCGACCGCCGAGCCGTCGACGATCGCGGCGAGCCCGACGATCCCGAAGCAGGCGCCCGAGACGTCGACGCCGCGCACGAGCTGCCCGAGCTGGGCCAGCTCGCCGCCGGGGATCTCGATCCCGGCCAGCTCCGCTCCGCGGGCGAGGCCGACGCCGATTTCCTCGCAGACCGCCGGGTCGGTCTTCTCGATCGCGATGTAGTCGAGCATCGCCAATGGCTCGGCGCCGACGCAGATCACGTCGTTGGCGTTCATCGCCACGCAGTCGATCCCGACCGTGTCGTAGCGGCCGAGCTCCTCGGCGATCGCCAGCTTCGTCCCCACCCCGTCGGTGGAGAGCGCGATCCCGATCCGCTCGTCGATCTTGATCACGCTCGCGTAGTGACCGGGCAGCGGCACCTGCGCCGAGGGTCGCCCGAGGTTGATTTCGCCAAGAGCACGGACCAGTCCGGCCACTGCCGAATCGGCCGCCTCCTGATCAACCCCGGCTTTCGCGTAGGCGTCGGTCACTTGCGCCCTAGCTTTGCAAGAACCACGGCCGCCAAGCCGATCCGGTAGGCCGCGTACGGCCAGAGGGCGCGGTCGCGCTCGACCAGCTGGATCAGCCGCTGGCTGGCGAGGGTGGAGGCGAAGGAGGCGGCGACGCCGACGGCGAGGGCGAGGCGCAGCTTGGGGGTGGTGCCGCGCTTGGCGAGGCGGGCACCCTTGAGGCCGGTGGCGCCGACGATGATCGGCAGGGCGATCGTGCGCGAGAGCAGGTTCGCCTGGTCGCGGGAGAAGCGGCGCCAGCGCGCCGCCGCCAGGGTGACGCCGTTGCGGGAAACGCCGGGCGCCAGCGCCGCCGCCTGGGCGATCCCCAGCGCCAGCCCGTCCAGCGGGGTCGCGTCGCCGCGCCCGCGGCGCTGCGGGCGCCGGTCGGCGACGAGCATCGCCGCCGCTCCGACCAGCAGCCCGTAGGCGGTTGCCCGTGGCCCGCCCAGTCGTCGCTCGATCGGCCGCTCCAGCGTGTAGCCGACCACCGCCGCCGGCAGGAAGGAGAGCCCCAGCAGCAGCGCCCGCCGGCCGTCGAACTGGCGCAGCTCTTCGGCGATCACCCGCCGCTGGCCGATCAGCAGCGCCGCCGCGGCGCCGGTGTGCAGCGCCACCTCGAAGCTCTTGCGCAGCTCCGGGTCGACCTCGTCCCAGTCCCAGCCCGCCAACCAGGGGACGAGGACGATATGCGCCGAGCTGGAGACCGGCAGCAGCTCGGCTGGGCCCTGCACCAGCCCCAGCGCGACGGCGCGGCGGGCGGGAATCCCCCCCGCGCTCACATCTCAGTCGTGTTGGCCGGCTGCGGCGTGGGCCGCTCGTCCTCGCGCCCGCTCTCGTCGTCGCCGGACCCGCCCCCGCGCCGGCGTTGGACGACCCAGTAGATCGCCAGGCCGACGATCGCGACGACGACCAGGTAGTCGAGGATCTGCAGGTGGTGGCGCCACTTTTCCCAGTTGTTGCCGACCGCCTGCCCGATCAGCGCGAAGACCAGCACCCAGGGCAGCGAGCCCAGGGCCGTCAGCCAGGTAAACCGCCAGAACGGCATCTCGGCGACGCCCGCCGGCAGCGAGATGAAGGCCCGCACCAGCGGCAGCAGGCGGGCGAAGAAGACGGTCGCGTCGCCGTGCCGCTTGAACCAGTTGTCGACCCAGGCGAGCCGGCTTGGGCTGAGGTGGATCAGCCGGTTCTTCTCCAGCAGGTCGATCCGCCCGTAGTAGCCGATCGCGTAGGTGAGCCAGGAGCCCGCCATGTTCCCCGCCAGCCCCGCCAGGGTAACCCCGATCAGGGTTTGATCGCCGTTGGAGACACTGAAGCCGGCGAACAGCATCACCGCCTCACTGGGGATCGGGATGCAGGCGCTGCCGGCGGCCATCAGCAGGAAGACACCGGCCAGGCCGGTGTCTTCGATCACGTTGACGCAGAAGTTGACGATCGGGCCCGTCAGGTCCGCGTAGAGGAATGGATGCAGCATCAGGAGAGCAAGTGATCCTAGAGCACACAGCCCGTAGACTGGCGGCTAGATGCGCCGGTTGAACCACCCCGTCTACCGCAACCGGGTCCTGCAGATCGCGGCTGACGCCGTGCTCGTCGCGCTGGCCTACTTCCTCGCCTTCCAGCTGCGCTTCCTCGACCAGCCGCACGGCTGGCCGCACCGCTACGAGGTGCTCTTCGCCCAGTCGGTCGGCTTCGTCGTCGTTGGCAAGCTGATCGTCTTTGCCGCCTTCGGGCTCTACCAGAAGTGGTGGCGCTACGTGACCGGTCGCGACTTCCTGCTGATCGCCCGCGCCGTCGCCGTCGCCAGCGCCTTGCTGGTGATCGTCTTCGCCGTCGCCAAGCCGTTCCCCCACACGCTGCCGCGCTCGGTCGAGGTGACCGACTTCGTCCTCACTCTGATCCTGATCGCCGGCGCCCGCCTCGGCGTGCGGCTGATCGTCGAGCGCCCGAGCCGCGGTGCGCGCCTGCTCAAGCACCAGGTGCTGGTGGTCGGCGCCGGCTCCGGCGGTCAGATGGTCGTCCGCGAGCTGCAGCTCAACCCCAACCTCGGTGCCACCGCGATCGGCTTCCTCGACGACGATCCGCGCAAGCGGGGGATGCGGATGCTGGGCCTGAAGGTGCTGGGCTCGACCAAGCAGATCGAGCAGATCCTCGACGAGACCGAGCCCGACGAAGTGGTGATCGCGATCCCCTCGGCGCCGGGCACCCTGCGCGGCCGCATCGTCGCCGCCTGCCGCGAGCGCGAAATCCGCGTCCGCACCCTGCCGACCGTCTTCGAGCTGCTGCGCGGCGGCGTCCAGCTCAACAAACAGCTGCGCGAGGTCCAGGTCGAGGACGTGCTCGGCCGCGACCCGATCGTCGTCGAGCTCGACCGCGTCGGCGCCTACCTGCGCGACCGCATCGTCCTCGTCACCGGCGCCGGCGGCTCGATCGGCTCCGAGCTCTGCCGCCAGATCGCCCGCGTCGGCCCGCGCCTGCTGGTGATGCTCGACCACGCCGAGGACAACCTCTTCGAGATCGACCGCGAGATGGTCGAGGAGCGCCACTTCGCCAGCTGCGAGGCGGTGCTGGCCGACTGCAAGGAGCCGCACCGGATGCTGGAGGTGATGCAGCGCTTCAAGCCCGACGTCGTCTTCCATGCCGCCGCCTACAAGCACGTGCCGCTGATGGAGGCCAACCCGCTCGAGGCCGTCCGCAACAACACGATCGCCACCCGCGTCACCGCCGAGACCGCCGCCGCCTCCAAAGTCGAGCGCTTCGTCCTCATCTCCACCGACAAGGCGGTCAACCCGCAGACGGTGATGGGCGCCTCGAAGGCGATGGCCGAGTGGATCGTCGAGGCAGCCGGGCACAAGTACCCGGAGACCCGCTTCGCCTCGGTCCGCTTCGGCAACGTGCTCGCCAGCTCCGGGAGCGTGGTGCCGATCTTCCGCAGTCAGATCGAGCGGGGCGGGCCGGTCACCGTCACCCACCCGGAGATGACCCGCTATTTCATGACGATCCCGGAGGCGGTGCAGCTGGTGATCCGCGCCGGCGACCTCGGTGCCGGCAAGGGCGACGTTTTCGTCCTCGACATGGGCGAGCCGGTGAAGATCGTCGACCTCGCCCACAACATGATCCGCCTCGCCGGCTACGAGCCCGAGCAGGACATCGCCGTCGAGTTCACCAAGCCGCGGCCGGGGGAGAAGCTGCACGAGGTGCTCTTTGGCGACGTGGAGGAGTGCCAGCCGACGGCGGCGAAGCGGATCAATCGGGCGGTGCGGCAGGTGCCGCTCGACCAGGAGTGGGTGGATTCGACCCTGAACGGGCTGGAACACTTGGTTTTGGCCGGCGATGAGGCTAATTTGGCGGAGCGAGTGGTGGAAATGATCGCCTCGCCGGGTGGGGACGCTGCGGCGGTCGTCCCCAACGAATAGCCTCTCGCAGCCACTTTGGTCCATGTGATCGAACAAATCGGCGCCTTCGCCGGCCTGGCTGCCTTCCTCGGCCTCGCCGTCTTGGCATTGCTCTCCTTCACCCACGGGCGCGACATCCGCCGCCTGCGCGACTGGGCGGGCTCTGCTCCCGAGCGCGACGCCGAGCGCAAGGAGCAGACCTCGACGATCGCCGCCCAGCGGGCAGAAGAGCTGCGGGCGCTGGAGGAAGCGCGTACCGCCGAACACAAGGCGGTCAGCAGCCGGGAGGAGCGGCGGCGGCGGCGTGAGGAAGGCCTGCCGGAACAGACCGCGAGCGAGCGGTTGCGGGGCGGGCTCTCCGGCTTCGGCGAGTGGGTGGCGCGACCGAGCTCACTGGCGGCGCTCTTCGTCGTCGTCCTGGTGATTGTCGGCGGCATCGCCTTCCTCGTCATCGGCGGCGGCAACAGCAGTGACGGCAGCAGTGGCAAGCCGGCTGCGGCGAAGCTGAAGCCGAGCGAAATCAAGGTCACCGTCCTCAACGGCACCGCCGTGCCAGGCCTCGCCGCGACCTTCGCCGACAAGGTCGAAGGCAAGGGCTTCGAGCGCGGCGCCGTCACCAACAGCAGATCCAGCTTCACCACCAGCGTCGTTATGTTCAAGCGCGGTCACAAGCCGGAAGCACGCATGGTGGCCAAACAGCTGCAGATCTCGAAGCTGGAACTGATGACCGGGGAAATCGAATCCGCCTCGGCTGGGGCCCCCGTCGCTGTGATCGTCGGCGAGGACAATGCCGAAGCGGCGGAATGAGGGCGAGGGGCTCCTCTCCCCACGTCCCGCTCTGGTCTTCGCCCTCCTCGTCCTCGCCACCGTAGCCGCCTTCGCCTACGCCCAGCGGGTCAAGCGCGACCCGCTCGTGCTCGACCGTGTCACCTTCGTCGGCGCTCCGCACGTGAAGGGGACCAAGCCGGTCCACAGCTTCACCCCCAACAGTGACTGCCGCTACGACAAGATCCGGGTCCGCTTCCGCACCACCGTCTCGGGCCAGGGCACGGTGCAGGTGGTCAAGCCCGGCGGGCGCGTCGTCCTCACCCTCGCCCGGGCCCAGTTCCTCAAGCGCTACCACTTCCATACCTACTACTGGGATGGCCATCAGCGCAATGACGGCATCGCCAGGGCCGGCCGCTACAAGCTGCGGGTCAAGTTCGACGGCCGCACCCTGGTGACGGGAGGCGCGATCCGCCTGCACCGGGCGCCGAAGCACGCGAACTCCCACTGCACGACGAAGGCCGGGGCGGGCGGCCTCGGCGCAGGGTCGAAGGAATCGAAACCGTGAGCGGCTTTCTCGCCGGCGCCGGCGTCCTGATTGCCGCCGCGGCCAGCGCCGCCGCGATCCTGCTGCCGCCGGGAAGGCTGCGCTCGGCCGCGATGCTGCTGGCGCTGGTCCTCTTCCCGGTCCTGATCGTCGGCGACCAGTGGCACAACCCGCAGATCGTCGACCTGCGCAATCACACCGACCGACTCATCGCCGCGGGCGCGGTAGCAGCGGTCATCGTCGGAGCACTTGCTTACATCTTCCGTCGCTGGCGCACCCTCTTGCCGCTCGCCATCGTCTTCGTCCTCCCGTTCCGCGTGCCGCTTCACGCTGGAGGCGAATCGGCCAATCTCTTGGTGCCGCTCTACCTGGTGATTGCCGGAGGCGTAGCCGCGGCCCTGTGGCGGGACTGGACGGCAGCTCGGGCGGGTGGCGCGGATTTGGGGGACCACCCCGACAGGGGTGGTGGCACCAAATCGGCGACAGGACCCGCCCGCTGGCTACCTCCCATCCTTGCCGTAGTGGTGGTCCTTTACGCGGTGCAGACGTGGTATTCAGCTGACTTCTCGAAGGGGCTGCAAAACGTCTGCTTCTTCCTGGTGCCGTTCACGGTGGCATTCGCACTGCTTCAAGACGTGCGATGGGACCGGCGGTTGCTGAAGTGGGTGCTGATCGTCGTTGGGGTCGAGGCAGCTTTATTTGTGCTCATCGGGTCGGTCGAGTACGTCACGCGCGGCCTCTTCTGGAATGACCAGATCATCAGGTCGAACGAATTCCATACGTACTTCCGGGTCAACTCGGTCTTCTGGGACCCGAACATCTACGGGCGTTACCTGGCTCTCGTCACCGTGATTGCCACTGCGGCGATGCTGTGGGCACGGACGCGCAACGTGTTCTGGCTCCTCAGCGGCCTGATCCTCGTCCTCTGGCTCGGCCTCGTGCCGACCTTCTCGCAGTCGAGCTTCCTGGCGCTGTTGGCGGGCCTCGCGATGCTCGCCGCGATCCGGTGGAGCTGGCGCTGGACCCTGGGCGTGGTCGTCGTCGGCGCGATCGGTGCCATCTTGGTGGTGCTGCTCGTGGGCGGCTCTGGAAAGATCACCCCCGACCGCCTCAACGTCGACCTCAGCGGTCGCGGCAGCCTCATCTCCGGCGGCGTCGACCTCTTCGGCGAACGCCCGATCGAGGGCTACGGCTCGGGCTCCTTTCAGGCGGCGTATCGCGAACACCGCAAGGACGAGAACAATCCCGTCACGGTCTCCCACACCGAGCCGGTCACCGTCGCCGCCGAGCAGGGCCTCATCGGCCTGATCGCCTACGCAGCTCTGATCGTCGTAGCGCTGTGGACCCTGGGCCGTGGCCTCTGGGACGCGTCCCCGTCCGTGGCCGCCAGAGCAGCCGTACTCGCAGCCTTCGTCGCACTCCTCGTGCACACCCTGGCCTATGCCGGGTTCTTCGAGGATCCGATCACGTGGGTCCTGCTGGCGGTAGGGGCATCGTTGGCGACCGTCCCCGCAGTCCGCGAGCCTGCATAGGCTCACCTCGTGCCAGAGAGCCCCGAAGCTCCCCGGCAGGGCATGTCGGGATACCTGCGTCGCCTGGCGACGACCGGCGCCGCCTACACCGCGGCGAGCATCTTCTCCAAGGTCATCGCGGTCGCCCTGCTGCCGCTCTACACGCGGTACCTGACCACGACCGACTACGGCGCCGCCGAAGTCCTCTTCGCGGCAGTCGTCTTCGCCAGCATCGTCGTCCGCCTCGGCCTGATCGAGGCGATCCTGCGCTTCTACTACCTCGAGGAGGAGGACTCGGGGGAGGTCGTCCGCAGCACCTTCGCCGGTCTCTTCTGGCTGGCGACGATCGGGGCGCTGGTCCTCCTGCCCTTCGCCGGCCCGATCTCCGAAGCGCTGCTGAAGGAATCCGCCCCCGGCCTGACGCGGATCGCGATCGGCGGCCTCTGGGTGCTGACGATGTGGGAGTTCATGCTGACCCTGTTCCGGCTCGAGGAGCGGGCGCGGGCCTACTTCGTGACGACGCTCCTCAACGTGCTCGCCGCGATCGGGCTCACCGTCGTCCTCGTCGTCGGCTTCGAAGACGGCGCCCGCGGACTGCTGCTCGGCAGCTACGCGAGCGGCGGCGTCTTCGTCCTCGGCCTGATCGCCTTCCAGTGGCGCCGGCTCTCGCTGCGCTTCGACCCCGCCCTGCTGCGCCGCCTCTTCCGCTTCGGCCTGCCGACGATGCCGGCCGAGGCCTCGCTCTACCTGCTCAACTTCGTCGACCGCCTGATCATCGTCCGCTCGCTCGGCCTCGCCGAGGCGGGCCTCTACTCGCTGGCGGTGAAGTTCGCCCAGGCGGTCAACGTCCTCGTCCGCGGCTTCCAGCTCGCCTGGCCGCCGCTCGCCTACTCGATCCGCGACGACGACGAGGCCCGCCGGGCCTACGCCGCCGTCGTCACCCTCTTCGTCGCCGGCTGCGCCTGGGTCGTCGCCGGGATGTGGCTGTTCTCGCGCTGGATCGTCCGCGCCCTCGCCGCGCCGGAATTCTTCGGCTCCTACAAGGCGATCGGCCTGATCTCCACCGGCGTCACCCTCTACGCGCTCTACCTGGTCCTGGTCGTGATCCTCGGCCGCACCGGCCGCACCGGGTTCAACTTCCCGGCGGCGATCGGCGGCCTCCTCGCCAACGTCGCCCTCAACCTCGTGCTGGTGCCGTCGCTCGGCATCGCCGGCGCCGGCCTCGCCCTCGTCGTCTCCTACCTGGTCGTGCTGGGGCTGATGTACGTCTTCACCCAGAGGCTCTTCCCGGTGCCCTACGAGTGGGGACGGCTGCTCCGCGTCGTCGCCACCGTCGCCGTCCTCGTCGGCGCCGGCGAACTGCTCGTCCCCACCTCCGGCACCCTCGGCCTGCTGGTCCGCGCCGCCCTTTTTGCCGCCTACCCCCTGGCCCTCTTCTCCACCGGCTTCTTCACCGCGGGGGAGCGCCGCTGGCTGACCCACCTCCGCCATCCGAGTGTTGTCATCGCCGGTATCGCGTCACTACGAGCCGAGCCGCCGGCCGTGGACGGTCAGATCCCCGAGGTCTACGAAGTGGAGCGCATGGACGAAGACGCGAGAGCCTGAGCGCGGTCGCGGATCGATTCGCCGCGGCCGGGGAAGAGCGCCTGGCGGGCGTGGGCCCAGTAGACGCGGGCCGGTTGGTTGGGGAGCACCGTCGCGACAAGAGCTCGCACCGCGTAGGACCAGGCGGTGAGCGCTCGCACCGTTAGTGCTGCAGCCCACCCATGGTGCTTGCGCAGGAAGAGGTCTCGATTGCGGTGGAATTCGACGATGCGGGGGAGGCCCTTGGCGAGGTCGGTCGAGAGCTGGTCGTGGTGGACGGCCTCGGCGGCGGGCACGAAGAGGGAGTGCCAGCCGGCGTCGGCCAGGCGCTTGGAGAAGTCGCACTCGTCGTAGTAGACGAAGAAGGCGGGGTCCATGTAGCCGACTGCCTCCGCTGCCTCGCGGCGGACCAGCAGCGCGCTCGACTGGCCCCAGTCGACCCGCCGCATCTCGTTGCCCTTGCTCTGCACGGTCAGCCGGCGGTGCAGGAACAGCGCCCCGGCCGCGGCGGTGCCGACTCCGGGGAAGCGCCAGGCGCAGGGGACGGGACTACCGGCCGAATCGAGCAGCTGGGCCGTCGCCGCGGCCGCCTTCGGGTCGGCGTCAAGCGCCGCGACCAGCGCCTCCGCCGCCCCCGGCCGCAGCTCCGAGTCCTCGTTCAACAGCAGGCAGTACTTGCCTCGCGCCTCGCGCATCAGGGTCGAATCGTTCTCGGCCTTGCCCGTCCGCCGCTCCAGCGCGATCAACCGGATCTCGCCGCCGAGCGCCTGCACCGCCCCCGCCGAGCCGTCGTCGGAGGCGTTGTCGAGGACGAGGATCTCTCGCTCAACGCCCGCGGGGTGGCTGCGCTCGATCGCAGCCAGGCAGGCGAGCAGGTACTCGCGGCCGTTCGTGTTCACGACGCAGTAGGAGAGCGTGGGCGCCAAGGCGGTCACGATAATCCGCCGAACGCGCAGACGTGCCGCGCACCGCATATGAAGGTTCAACTCGTCGACCCCTCGGCCTTCACGCCGCCCTACGACCGCGCCCTCGCGGCCGCGCTCGCCCGCGCCGGCGCCGAGGTCGAGCTGCTCACGACCAAGTTCCTCTACGGACCGGTGCCGCCGGCCGAGGGCTACCGCGCCGATGAGCGCTTCTACCGCCGCAGCGCCGCCCGCGGTCTCGACGCCCGCGGGCGCCTCCCCTTCAAGGGGGCCGAGCACCTCGGCGACATGCTCCGCTTCCGTCGCGAGGCCGACGCGGACGTCGTCCACTACCAGTGGTTGACGATCCCCCGCCTCGACGTGCGGCTGCTGCCGTCGCTGCGCCCGCGGGTGATGACCGCGCACTACATCCTGCCGCCGCAGCCGAGCCGCCGAGCGGTCCGCTCCGCCCGACGCGTCTTCGACGGCATGGACGCCGTCGTCGCCCATTCCGAGCACAGCGCCGCCCGCCTCCGCGACGAGGTCGGGCTCGACCCGGCCAAGGTCCGCGTCATCCCCCACGGCGCCTTCGACTACCTGGCGAGGCTGCCCGAGGAGAAGCCGCTGCCGCCAGAGCTGGAGGGCGCCGAAGGGCCGGTGGTCCTCACCTTCGGTCTGCTGCGCCCGTACAAGGGGATCGAGCAGCTGCTCGAAGCCTTCCGCCAGGTCCCTGACGCCGAGCTCTGGATCGTCGGCAATCCGCGCATGGACGTGGGGCCGCTGCGCGAGCTGGCGGCGGAGTCAGGCGGCCGCGTCCGCTTTGTCACCCGCTTCGTCGACGACGCCGAGATCCCGCCAATCTTCCGCCGCGCCGACCTCGTCGTGCTGCCCTACCTCGACGCCGAGCACTCCGGCGTCCTCTACACCGGCCTCGCCTTCGGCAAGCCGCTGCTGCTGAGCGCGGTTGGCGGATTCCCGGAGGTGGCCGAGACCGGCGCCGCGCGGCTGGTCCCGCCCGGCGACACTACCGCGCTCGCCACGGCGCTGGAGGAGCTGACGAGCGACGAGGCCGCCCGCGCCGAGCTCGCCGCCGCCGCGACCCGCGCCGCGGCCGGCCCCTTCTCCTGGGACGAGGCCGCGCATCGCACGCTGGACCTCTACCGCGAGCTGCTGGAGGCCCGCGGATGACCACCGTCGCCGCGATCGTCTTCTGGCTGAGCAGCGGTCTGCTCGTCTACACCCACCTCGGCTACCCGCTGGTGTTGGCGGGGCTGGTGCGGCTGAAGAAAGAGCGGCGGCCTTTTAAGCCGCGCGGCGCTGGCGCGGTGTCAGGCAGCCCCCCCACCGTCTCCCTGATCATCCCCGCCTACGACGAGGAGGAGGTGATCGCGGCCAAAGTCGCCAACGCGCTCGCGCTCGACTACCCGCGCGAGCGGCTGCAGGTCATCGTCGCCTCCGACGGCTCCAGCGACGCCACTGCCGAGCGCGCCCGCGCCGCCGGGACCAGCCTCGTCCTCGATCTGCCCGCGGGCGGCAAGGTCGTCGCCCTCAACGCCGCCGCCGAGCAGGCGGCCGGCGAGGTGCTGGCCTTCTCCGACGCCAACAGCGTCTGGAAGCCCGACGCGCTGAAGCAGCTCGTCGCCCCCTTCGCCGACCCCGCCGTCGGCTACGTCTGCGGCCGCGTCCGCTTCCTCGACCCGGAGGGCAACAACCTCGAGGGCGCCTACTGGCGCTACGAGATGGCGGTGCGGGAAATGGAGTCGGAGCTGGCCGGCGTCACCGCCGGCAACGGCGCCATCTACGCGGTCCGCCGCGACGCCTACATCCCCCTCCTCCCCTCCGGCAGCCACGACCTCAGCTTCCCCTTCCTCCTCGCCAAGCGCCGCCTGCGCTCGCTCTACGCGCCCGCCGCCGGCGCCGAGGAGAAGATGGTGCCGACGATCGAGGGCGAGTTCGAGCGCAAACGCCGGATGATGGTCGGCCTCTGGGACATCGTCGTCGGCGAAGGGATGCTCTCGCCGCGCCGCTATCCGCCGCTGTTCGCTTTCGAGATCGCCTCCCACCGGCTGCTGCGCTACCTCAGCCCGCTGCTGCACCTCGTCGCCCTCCTCGCCAACGCCTTCCTGCTCGGCGCCGGCTGGTTCTACATCCTCACCTTCGCCTTCCAGCTCGCCCTGATCGCCGCCGCCCTGCTCGGCCGCGCCGTCCCGATCGCCCCGTTCCGCGTCGCCCGCTACTACGCGCTGACCACGGCCTCGATCGCCGCCGGTCTCTGGGACCGCCTGCGCCGCGGGTCTGGAGGGCGCTGGGAGAAGGCAGAGGGGACCCGCTGATGCCACGCGTCTTCGACACCCTGGTCGCCGCGATCGCCCTCGCGATCCTCTCCCCGGTGCTGCTGATCGCCGCGATCGCGATCAAGCTGACCAGCCCCGGCCCGGTGATCTATCGCCAGCGCCGCGTCGGCCTCGGCGGGCGCGAGTTCGAGATGTGGAAGCTGCGAACGATGGTCCAGGGCTCCGACCCGGTCGGGGTCGGCAAGGTCGTCTACCGCGACGACCCCCGCGTCACCGCCCCCGGTCGCTTCCTCCGCCGCACCTCCCTCGACGAGATCCCGAACCTGGTCAACGTCCTCCGCGGCGAGATGGCGATCGTCGGCCCCCGCCCGACGATCCCGGCCCAGGTCGAGTCCTACACCTCGCAGCAGAAACGCCGTCACGAGGTGCTGCCCGGGATCACCGGCTGGGCCCAGGTCCAGGGCCGCGCCGGCATCCCGTGGGAGGACCGCATCGAGCTCGACGTCTGGTACGTCGACCACCGCACCCCCGCCCTAGACCTCCGCATCCTCCTCCGCACCGTCTACCTAGTCCTGACCGGCCAAGGCCTAGCCCCCGACTGATGCCGACGGGACGATTTCGGTCTATATGGGACCGTTTTCGGCCCATCGGCGGGTAGGGTTCGCCGCGTGAGTGCCGAGCGGCCCGAGGTCACGCTGCGTCCTTTCCGTCCTGAGGATGCGCCGGCCGTATATCGCTGGTTCAACAGCCCGGAGGCGACGAAGACGCTGATGGAGCAGCGCGACGAGTTCACGCTGGAGCAGGCCGAGGCGTGGACGCGGCGGGCGATGGACGACTCGGGCGAGGATCGCAAGTTCGCGATCGAAGTCGAGGGTCACGACGAGCCGGTCGGCTTCACCGCCCTTTACGGGCTCTTCCGCCAGACTGCGCCGGAGCTCGGCGCCCTGATCGGCGACGACGTCCGCGGCAAGGGCGTCGGCCGCCGCGCCGAGGCGCTGACGATCGCCAAAGCGTTCGACGAGTACGGCGCCCACCGCGTCTACGGGCGCATCCCCGCCCGCAACGAGGTGGCGAAGAAGACGGTGGCCGGCCTCGGGTGGAAACACGAGGGAACGATGCGCGCGCACCTTGCGCGCACGGATGCGCCACCGGACGACTGCGAGGTATGGGGCGTGCTCCCCGACGAGTTCCGCGCCGCCGCCGCGGACCTGTTGCGGTGAGCTTCGCCGCCAGGGCCGAGCTGATCGAGGACCGCGGCGAGGCCGCGGCCGGCGAGGAGTTCTTCCGCTCGCGCCCTTTCCTGGACGCCGAGGGAGTCACCCACACCCTCCGCATCGAGACCGACGACGCCGAGCTGCTGGCTCCCCTGATCGTCCGCGACATCGACGGAACCGACGAGCGCGATGCGATCTCCCCGTATGGATATCCGGGATTGATGGTGGGGGGGAGTCGGGGTCATGTCCGACGGAGCAACAGCGGGGAGGCTCCGTCGGACATGACCCCGACTCCTTCCGCCCTCGATCCGGCGACGATCAACTGGCAGGGCACGGGCCTGGTCAGCATCTTCGTCCGTCACACGCTCGGCCCTTCGCCCTTGGCTGGCGCCACCGAGCGGAACGTGGTCCAGATCGCTGACCCGAGTCTGCCGCCGAAGAGCCGTCCTAGCGACCGGCGGCAGGTTCGCCGTAACTTGGAAGCCGGCTACAAGATTGAGTTGGTGCCAGGGCCCGAGACCAGTGCTGAGCAACGGGCCGGCTTTCTCGACGTCTACGAGCAGACGATGCGCCGCGCTGGCGCCGCCGAGCATTACTTCTTCGGGACTGCCTACTTCGACCGCATCCTCGCCGCCGACCGCACCTGGCTCGCCCTTGCCCGCGACCCCGAAGGCGCACTCGCCGCCGCTTCGATCGCCGCCGTCAGCGACGGCTACCTCCACTACTACCTCAGCGGCAGCGCCGACTCGCACCTGCGCGAAGCGCCGATGAAGAACGTCGTCGCGCGCCTCGTTGAGCACTCCGGCAAGCTGGGCCTCCCCCTCAACCTCGGCGGCGGCATCCGCCCTGGCGACGCGCTTGAGGAGTTCAAGCGCGGCTTTGCCAACCGCCGGCAGCCGTGGCTCACCTCGGAGCTTATCTGCGACGCCAAGGAGTACGCGGAGTTGAGCGCCGGTCGTGACGCGGGCGACTTCTTCCCCGCGTACCGCGCCTGAACGCTATTCGGACTTTTTCGCCGGTTCCGGTTCTTCCGGTTCGGCCGGCGTTGGGCCCGTGAAAGTGAAAGCCGTTACCGGCTCGCCGCCGTATCTGCCCCACGTCGCCTTGCCGAAGGCGCGGATCGCGTCGAGCGTGGGCTGCCCTTCCCAGCCGGTGCAGCCGAGCAGGTTGGTCCAGGTCGTCGCCGCCACCGCGTATTCCATCTTCGTGTTGGGGAAGAACAGCGTCGCCCCGTACATCTCGTCGTAGAGCCCCTTAAGTTCCCGTTGGATCTGTTCGGACAGGTCGGGTGCGTACTGGATCTCCATCCGGCCGTGCTCGAGGGAGTGGACGTAGTCGATCGGTTCCGGTTCTTCGTAGTAGGCGCCGTCGGCCTGCTGATAGGGCGGTTCGACGTGCGGGCCCGAGGTGGGCGGGTTGGTTTCGTAGTGAGGTTCAGGCGAGCCGGGTGGGATGTGCTCGTGCCCCTCGTCCTTGAGGTGCAGTTCCAGGTGACAGCGAGCCTTTTCCGCAGCCTTTTCCAGGTTCGTGATCTTCGGCGGCGGCGGGATGATGCCGGTTCGTTCATCGGGCTGGATTCCGTTCGTCGAGCCGATTGCGGTGTTGAGGTTGATGTGGGCGCCGCCGGCGTCGGCTTGGCCGGGACGCGTGCCCCCACTGTTGCTGCTGCCGCCCCCGCCGCTGACGAGAATGAAGATCACCACCGCGGCGGCGAGGATCACGGCCGAGACAACCGCGTAGCCAACGATCAGCCGCTTGCGGCCCGACTTCTCCTCGCCTTTTTCGCCGGCGATTCGTTCCTGCCGGAGCCGCTCCCTGTCTTTTCCACCGTCGGCCATCCGACTGAAGCCTATTCGGCTCGCTCCATTTCGGCAGCGTCGCCCCGCACCCGCTCCCATGGTCGCGAGGCCCTCAGGGCTCCCAGTACCGCCCGCGTCGCCGGCGCCCGGTTCAGCGCGTAGAAGTGGATGCCCGGCGCCCCGGCGATCAGCAGCTCAGCGCACTGCTGGGCGGCGTAGGCGATGCCGAGCTCGAACTCCCGCTCCGGATCGCCCCCAGCCGCCTCGAACGCAGCTTCCAGCGGCGGCGGGATCGTCGCATCGCAGAGCTCGCAGATCCGCTTCGTCTGCGCAAAGCCGGCAACCGGGATGATGCCCGCCAGGATCGGCACCTCGATCCCCCGCACTCGCGCCGCCCGCACGAAATCGAAGTAGACCTGGTTGTCGAAGAAGAGCTGGGTGATCAAGAACGCCGCCCCGGCGTCGACCTTCGTCTTCAGGTAGCGCAGGTCGGTCTCCAGGTCGGGCGCCTCGGGATGAACCTCGGGGAAACAGGCGCCGCCGACACCGAAGCTCCAGCCGGCGGAGATGAAGGCCGCCAGCTCGGCCGCGCTCCCCAGTCCTCCCTCCGGCTGAACAAAGTCCTCCTGCCCGCGCGGCGGGTCACCTCGCAATGCAAAGACGTTCTCGATCCCCGCCGCCTCGATCCGGTCCAGCGTCGCTGCCAGTCCTTCGGTCGTCTCGCCCACGCAGCTGAGGTGGGCCATCGTCTCGAAGCCGAGCTCGTCCTTCAGCGCCGCCGTGATCTCGATCGTGCCGTCGCGGGTCGAGCCGCCGGCGCCATAGGTGACCGAGACGAAGTCCGGCCCCAACGCCCGCAGCTCACGCGCAGTCTCGTAGAGCTGCTCGGTCGCCTCCGTCGTCTTCGGCGGGAAGAACTCGACCGAGAAGGTCGGCCTTCGCTCAGCGATGATTTCGTCAATCCGCACGGGATGAGGGTAGCCGTCCCCGCGCGTTCAGGGTTTCAGCCCGGCCTAGTTAGAAACCTTCGAAGGCAAGCGCTTTTACATCGATTGTCACCGTGGCAAGCTGATGACGAATCGAAGAAGAACAGCGAGTGAGGTGAATCACCTGCTGTTTGTACTCAGCACGGCGGCGGGGGCACGTGCGGTTGGCCGGCTTAGGAGGGACGCAGGTGATCAGGAAACCCGCTGCGAAGGGACGATTTTCAGAGGACAATGGGGCACCAGCCACCCGGCTGGCGACCCTCGAGGTCCTGCGGCTGCTCAGTGTCGGGGCCAGCGGGGCGATCCTGATGGCCTTGGGGGACGGATCCCTGCGGACGAAGGAGCTCACCGCGCGGGTGCGCGGCTACACCCCACGGACCATCTACCGCCACACCCGCAAGCTGGTCGGGGCCGGTTTGATCGAACGACACGAGGAGCCGGGCGTGCCCTCGAAGGTGACCCTCAGCCTCACTCGGTCCAGCGGTCAGGAGCTTCACGACCTGCTGGAGGCTTACGCGGAGGCTTCGTTGAGCCGGCTGCCCAGTGGAGAGATCGATGCACACGCCTGGGGATCGCTGGCGCTCCTCGCCGATCTTTGGGAATGGGGGATGGTCGACGAACTGAACCTTCAACCGCGCTCACTGACGGAACTCTCCCGCGGCCATCACGGCCTCAGCTACCACCAGGTCAGCCGCCGCATCAACCTGCTTGCGAACGGCGGCTTCATTCAGGAGTGCCCAAACTCGGGGCCCCGGCGGTCCTATGAGCTGACCGACAAGGCCCGGCGGGCGATGGCCCTTATCGTCGGCATCGGCCGCTGGCGCCGCCGACACGCCGTCTCCAAGGGCGAAACAGGGTTGGATGCCCCTGAGGCAGCGACGGTGCTGCGGACGGTGCTGCCCCTGGTCGTCCTTCCGGAGCACGGAGGGAAGGGCTTCGGGATCGATGTCGCCAAAGAGGACGTGTGGGCGACGGTCGAGCCGGACGGAAAGATCCTTTGCTCCGCCTCGCCGCCGCCGCAGGTTGACGGCCACGCCCGAGGAGGGGCGAAGAGGTGGGTCGACACCCTCCTCGACGGTCCTTCGGAGAAACTGCGCACGGAGGGTGACGACCAGCTTATCCGCACCTGCCTCTCGCGGCTGCACGCGACGCTGTGGACGAGATGGCCGGGTTTGGAGGCGCCGACTCCGTCCGCTCCAGTGCCGCAAGAGAGCTGACGACGGCATTCGTCGTGCCTGCGCCGACGCTTTCATCGCTGTTTGCGGGAAGGTCGTGCGGCTACCCCTAGCGCGACGGCGACGGGGGGGCTAAGTTGATCCTGTGACCGGGAGGGACCGGTTCCCGCCGAAGCCCAGCGGGAGCGGAGTCCCGAAGGTGACGCCACGAGCTTCTGAGCGCGAAGGCTACGCGCGAGGCAGGCACCGAGCGCCACCCCCGGTCGCTTCGCTTTGTCCGGGCCGTTCTTTACCGTTCAGCGCTGCTTGGGAGCCCTGCCCCTCCCAGGCGGCGACCGGGGCGCACTTCAGCCGGGAGCCGGGCGTCGCCGCGATCCCCGCGATCCCTCGCCGCGACTAGCCCGCCCGTCTCCCTTAGGCTCTGCGCTTAGGATCTCCTCGATGAGCTCTGAGGTGCGCTACGAGCGGCAGGGGGCCGCTGCCGTGCTGACGATCGATCGCCCGCAGCGACGCAACGCGATCGACGCGGCAACCGCTCGCGGGTTGCGCCGCGGCCTTGATGAGTTCGAGGCCGACGAGGGCGCTCGCGTCCTCATCCTCACCGGCGCCGGCGGCGAGGCCTTCTGCGCCGGCGCCGATCTCAAGGCGATCGACCTCGACGTAGACGACCCCGCCGGCCCCGAGGGCATCACCCGCCTCACCCCGGCCAAGCCCACGATCGCGGCGATCGACGGCTGGTGCTTGGCCGGCGGGCTCGAGCTTGCCCTCTGGTGCGACCTGCGGATCGCCACCCCCGGCTCCGTCTTCGGCTGCTTCGAGCGTCGCTGGGGCGTCCCCCTGATCGACGGTGGCACGCAACGTCTGCCGCGGGTAGTGGGGATGGGGCGGGCGCTGGAGCTGATCCTCACCGGTCGGCCTGTCGAGGCCGAGGAGGCGCAGCAGATCGGCCTCGTCAACGAGGTGGTCGAGCCAGGGAATCACCTGCAGCGCGCCCTCGAGCTGGCAGAACGGCTCGCCTCTTTTCCCCAGGAGACGATGCTGAGCGATCGCCGCGCCGCCCTCGAGGGAGCTGGACTGCCTCTCTCCGAGGGTTTGGAGCTGGAGCACCGCCTCGGGCGCGAGGTGCTCTCCGTGGCCGTCGCCGGCGCGGCCCGTTTCGCCTCCGGCGAGGGCCGCCACGGCAAGGGCGTCTGAAGGACTAAGGCAAGCCAGCTCGCATCTCGGCCGCCGCTGCGTCGGCCCCGAAGTATGGGAGCACGGCGAGGTACATCAACTCCGGCAGCAGCTGCATGAAATTGCTGGTCTGATCTGTCGAGAGACGATTGTGGAGCACTGCGAGGATGCCGGCGACGACCGCCTCGGCGGCGATCTCCGGCGCAATTCCAGTGCTTTCCTCGCGCGCCCCGTCCATCATCATCGCCGCCCGCTCCATCGCCTCTGTTCGTTTCTCCACGGCATTGGGGCCGGCGGCATGCACCTCGACCAGCACCGCTCGCGCCACCGCTGGCTGTTCTTCGAGGAAAGCGAGAAGTCCAGACAGCGCCCCGCGCAGCTGGCCCCGCCACGTCGACTCCCCCGCGGCAGCTTCCCTCATCGCCAGCTCGATCCAGGCGGAGCCGGCATCAATTGCCTGGAGGTAGCAATCTTCCTTGTCTTCGAAGGAGTCATAGAAGGCCTGTCTGTAGAGGCCCGCCCCGGCGACCGCGTCTTGGACCGAGGTCCGCTCGAACCCCTGCGTTCCAACTGCCTCCAGCATCCCCTGGAGAATGCGCTCGCGTTTTCCGTTCAAAATGTCGGCTCGATGAGAAGTGAGAAAACGAACTGTCTACCTTTCGGTACCTAAACGGTATCCGGTCCGCGACCTGGGGTCCGGGAGGGGTTGTGAGGTACTCTTTCGTTCGTGACCTCAAACTCAACACCTCGTCCACTTACCGCAAGGGAGCCGCTCGCAAGCGAGTTCGGTATCCGGCAGCAGCAGCAACGGATCATCGCCGCCCTCGCCACCGAGATCTCCAAGCGCGGATACCAGGCAGTCACCGTAGCCGACGTCGTCAAGCGCGCCGGCATCTCTCGCAATACCTTCCACGAAACCTTCGCCGACAAGGAGAGCTGTTTCCTGGAAGCGCAGAAATTCGCTATTTCAAGCGCCTTGGAGCGGGTTATCGAGGCTGCCGGGGAGAGCGAGAAATGGCCGGATCAAGCCGCGGCCGGACTTGCCGCCTTTCTCCATTTCGTCGCCGAGGAGCCGGCGCTGGCGCGCACCTGCATGGTCGAGACCGTGACCGCCGGCCCGGCCGGAGCCGGATTCTACGAAGAGGCTCTGCTGCCGTTCATATCGCTGGTCAAAATTGGACGCACTGTCTCGCCATTTGGCGACGAGTTGCCCGAGACCATGGAGGAAGCTATCGTCGGGGGAATCTTCTGGATCGTCTACCAACGATTAACTGGATGCCCTGTCGAGGATGTCGAGCAGCTGCTGCCCGGGATCATCGAATTCGCCCTTACCCCCTACCTCGGGGCAGAAGCTGCCCGTGAGCTTGCCGCCAGCAGTAAGCTGGCCAAATAGCCAATTGCAGATGGAATCGTCCAGATCGGTATCGTCGGGTGCCTTGAACGAACCAGTTAAGCCTTCGACTGAATCAGAGTACCCGCCTGAGCTTTCCCGGCTCCCCCCTGGGCGACACGGCCTACCGCGCGAGTTCGTATCTCGTAATCAGTACGAACGTTTAATCGCGGGCCTTGCCGAGGCCGTGGCCGAAAAGGGCTACGCCGGGGCGACGATCGCTGACATTACCCGGCATGCTGCTGTCTCTCGGCGGACCTTCTACGAGCACTTCAGCAGCAAAGACGAGTGCTTCGTCGCCGCTTACGAGACGGTGATGACGGAGCTGCGCCATCGTGTCGGGGAGGCATTCGACCAGGAGAAGGAGTGGCCGCAAGCCGTCAAGGCCGGGATCGCGGCGATGCTCGAATACCTCACCGCAGAGCCGCACCTTGCCCGCCTCAGCATGGTCGAGGCGTTGGTCGCGGGCCCGGTGGTGATCGAGCGCTACGACGCTGCGATCCAAAGTCTCGTGCCCTACTTCCAGGCTGGGCGCGAGGGACGCTCCGCCGAGGTCCTCGCCGGTCTCTCACCGACGACCGAGGAGGCACTTGTCGGCGGCATGGTCTCGTTGATCTCGCGCCGTGTCTTCGCCGACCGCACCGAGGAGCTTGAGTCGCTGTTGCCCGACCTGGTCGAGTTCACGCTGACGCCGTACCTCGGCAGCGCCGAGGCGGCGCAGGTCGCCCGCGCCGACTGAAGGTTAAGAAGTTTGCGGTTGGGCTCAAGTTCGCTTGAAATGTGCGACCATGGACCCGAACATACGTTCGTATGGAGCTCGCCTGCGTCATCGACAAACGCCTGGCGGCTCAGCTGCGCCCGGACCGTGCCAGGGGGCCTCGGTCCGGGCGCGCCGGTCTTCCCGACCCGGTTGAGGCGGGGGAGGCGACCGAGGCGATGGTGCGAGCGCTGGCGGCGTTAGGCGCCGCGGTCGAGTCCGGGCAGCCGGGCGAGGCCTTCTTCGCAGTCGATGGGCTGCGCGGCCTCTACGGCGGTGAGGCAGCCGGGGTTCTGGCAGCGGCGCGACGCGCGGCCGGGGAGGAGTTCCAGCTCGGCACGGGGAAGACCCGCTTCGCCGCCTTCGTCGCTGCCGTCGGCTGGTCGCGCCCAGTCCCGGTCGCCGCCCTGCGCACGCGGCTCAGCGTCTCCGAGCGGGAGGCCGGCGAGCTGATCGAAGCGCTCGAGCGGCTTGGGATCGGGACGCTGCGGGCGTTCTCACGCCTCTCCGCAGACCAGGTAGCCGACCGCTTCGGCCCGCTTGGCCAGCAGGCGCTACGGCTCTGCCAGGGCGAAGAGGAGGCGCTGCGGCCGCGGACTCCGCACGAGGAGATCGCCGAGGAGATCGAGCTGCCGGAAGGGACGGCAGGGCGACAGCTCGACCGGGCGCTGGAGCTGCTCGTCGACCGTCTGCTGGCGGCGCCGCAGCGCCAGGGCAGGACCTTGCTCGGTCTTCGTCTCGGGGCCGTCCTGGCAAGCGGCGGCAGCTGGAGCGTCGAGCAGGGACTGGGACGGCCGAGCGCTTCGGCTCGGGTTCTGCGCAACGTGCTGGCGCCGCGCCTCGAGGAGCTGCCGGGCCCGGCGACGGCGCTGCGACTGCGAGCGGTTGGCCTCGGCCCCCCCGCCCGCGATCAGCTCGAGCTCGCGGTTGGCGGCAGCGAGCCACGCCGCCGTCGATTGGGCGCGGCGATCCGCGAGGTTCGCGCCGTGCAGGGGGCGGAGGCGCTGCTGAAGATCCTCCCGGTCGACTCCTCTTCGCGGGTGCCCGAGCGCTGGGGCCTGCTGACTCCATTCCCGGAAGTCTGATGCCGGGCCTCCGTCGTCTCTACGCTCCCCAGCGGGTGGCGGTCCGGACCGACCCCCGTGGCGCCCCGGCCCAGGTCGACGGCGTCACGGTCGAGTCCGTGCGGGAGGAGTGGCTGGTCGAGGATCGCTGGTGGACGCCACGGCCGCTGCGCCGCCATTACTTCGACTTGGCACTCGGCGACGGGCGGGCCCTGACCGTCTTCCGCGGTGCGGGCGGCGGCAACTGGTACCGACAGCGGGCGTGAGGCGTTCGCATGGCTTACGTCGAGCTGCACGCGCACTCCGCCTTCTCGTTCCTGGACGGAGCTTCAACGCCGCTGGAGCTTGCCGCTACCGCTGCGGCGCACGGATGCCCCGCCCTTGCCTTGACCGACCACGACGGCCTGTGGGGATCGATGGAGTTCGCCCACGCCTGCAAGGGGCTTGGAGTCCGGCCGATCACCGGCGCGGAGCTGACGGTGCGCTCCGGCAGGGACGTTCACGTCACTCTGCTGGTCGAAGACGCGGCCGGGTACCGGAATTTATGTCGGTTGCTGACGCTGGCGCATGCGCATACGCGCGACAGCACGGCCCGGGTGCAGACGCAGCCGTGGGCAACGCTCGAGCAGGTGGAGGAGCACGCGGAGGGGCTGGTCTGTCTTTCGGGGTGTGCGCGGGACGGGGCCGTGGCGGGGGCCTTTGAGCGGGGGGAGACGGCCGCAGGGGGGAAGCTGGCTCGGCGGCTGCTGGAGGGCTTCGGTCGCGCTCGCTTCCGGATCGAGCTGCAGCGGCCCTATTGGCGGCGGGACCGGGCTCGCAATCGTTGGCTGAAATTGCTGGCCGGGCGGTTGGGGGTCCCCTGCGTGGCTACCGGCAACGTCCACTCGCACGACCGGCGGCGGGCGCCGGCGCAGGATGCGCTGGTTTCGATCGGCCTCTGCGAGACGCTGGATGAGTCGGAGCCGCGGCGGCGGGGGAACTCGACTTCTGCTCTCGCTTCGCCGGCGGCGATGGCGGCGCGCTTCGCCGAATACCCCGAGGCCGTCGCCGAGACCGGGCGGCTCGCCGAGCGACTCCGCTTCGACCTCACCGAGGACCTCGGCTACCGCTATCCGGGCAGCGAGGAGGCCGGTACAGATGCCGAGCTCGCCCGCGTCTGCGCTCATCACTTCGTCGAGCGCTACGCCGGCAGCCGCCACCGTCGCGAGGCCGAAGCGCGCTTCGAGGAGGAGCTGGCGACGATCCGCCACCTTGGCCTCTCCGGCTTCTTCCTCCTCCACCGCGACCTGCTCGAGCTGGCGCGCGAGGTCGCCGCCGAGGTGCGTGGGCCGGAGTCAGCGCGATCCGTGCTGCCTCCCGGCCGCGGCCGCGGCTCCAGCGTCAGCTCGATCGTCTGCTACCTGACCGGCCTCTCCCACGTCGACCCGGTCGCCGCCGGCCTTTTCTCCGGCCGCTTCCTCAACGAGGAAACGACTTCGATGCCGGACATCGACCTCGACTTCCCGCGCGACATCCGCGAGGTGCTGATCCCGCGCGTGCACGAGCGCTACGGCGACGACCGCTCCGCGCTTGTCGCCGCCTTCCCCACCTACCGCCCGCGCGGGGCGGTGCGGGATCTCGGCAAGGCGCTCGGGCTGCCGCCGGCGGAGATCGACCGGGTGGCGAAGACGGTGCCCTTCCACGGCACCGCGGCCGAGGTCGAGCGCGACCTCATCGCCGTCCTCGGCCCGCGGCGCGCGGCCGAGCCGCGCTGGCGGGCGCTGCTTGAGCTGGCCGAGGAGATCATGGGCCTGCCGCGCCACTCCTCCCAGCACCCCGGCGGGATGGTGATCTCGACCCGGCCGCTGATCGACGTCTGCCCGGTCGTGCCGGCGGCAATGAAGGGCCGCCAGACGGTCCAGTGGGACAAGGACTCCTGCGCCGACGCCGGCTTCCTCAAGATCGACCTGCTGGGGCTGGGGATGCTCTCGGCGGTCGAGCGCTGCGTCGAGGAGATCGGCCGGGCACGGGGCGAGCGGCTCGACCTCTCGCGCATCCCGCTCGACGACACCGACACCTTCGAATCGATCCGGGCCGCCGATACCACCGGCGTCTTCCAGATCGAGAGCCGGGCGCAGATGCAGATGCTGCCGCGGACCCGGCCGCGCGACCTCGACGACCTCATCGTCCAGGTGGCGCTGGTGCGGCCGGGGCCGATCCAGGGCGGCGCCGTCCATCCCTATATAGAACGCCGCAAGCTGTTGCGGGAGGACCCGGGCTACAAGATCCCCTACGAGCACCCGCTGCTGGAGCCGGTGCTGGAGGAGACGCTGGGAACGATCGTCTTCCAGGAGCAGGTGATCGAAGCGGCGATGGCGCTGGCCGGCTTCAGCTCCGCGGAGGCGGAGGGCCTGCGGCGGGCGATGAGCCGCAAGCGCTCCGAGGCGGCGATCGAGGAGCACCACCGGCGCTTCCTCGAGGGCGCCGCCGCCAACGGCGTGCCGGCGGCGACGGCGGAACGGGTCTGGTCCCAGATCCAGGGCTTCTCCGGCTACGGTTTCCCGAAGGCGCACTCGGCCGCCTTCGGCCTGCTCGCCTACCAGTCGGCCTGGCTGCGCGTCCACTACGGGCCGGAGTTCCTCTGCTCGCTGCTGAACGAGCAGCCGATGGGCTTCTACCCGCCCAGCTCGCTCGTCCACGAGGCGCAGCGTCGCGGCATCCGCGTGGCCCCGCCATGCGCCAACCGCAGCAAGGTCCTCTGCCACGTCGAAACGCCACCTTCCCGCCGACGGGACGGAAACGCTCCTATAGGGAGCGAAATCGGCCCGTCGGCGGAGGATCTCCGGGGTGGGCTGCAGGTGCGGATCGGCCTCGGCTACGTGAAGGGGGTGCGCAAGGAGGAGATGGAGGCGCTGGTCGCCGAGCGCGAGCGCGGCGGCCCCTACAGGGGAATCGCCGAACTGGCCTCGCGCTCCGGCGCCGGGGTGCCGAGCCTCGAGCGCCTCGCCTGGGCGGGGGCGCTGGACGGGATCCCGGCCGGTTCGGAGGGCGAGCGGCGCGAGGCGCTCTGGCGGATCGGGGTGACCGGCGCCGGGCGCGTCGCCGGCAGCGGCACCCAGCTGGCGCTGCCGATAGAGCCGCCGCAGGCGCCCGAGCTGGAGCCGCTGGGAGAGTGGGAGGAGCTGATCGCCGACTATCGCTCGACCGGGCTGAGCGTCGACAAGCACCCGATGAGACTGCTGCGCCCCAGCCTCGACCCTCGCATCGTCCGCACCTCCGACCTCGCCCGCCTGCGCCACGGCTCCAGCGTCGAGGTAGCCGGCATGGTCACCGCCCGCCAACGTCCCGAGACCGCCAACGGCGTCACCTTCGTCCTGCTCGAGGACGAGCGCGGATCGGTCAACCTCGTCGTCCCCCCGCCCGTCTACGAGCGTCACCGCCCGCTCGTCCGCACCGCTCCCCTGATCCGTGCCCGTGGCCGCCTCGAGCGCCGCGAAGGCACGACGAATGTCGTCGTCAACTCTCTTGCGGAGCTGAAGCGGATAGTTCCGCAGCCGGGGTCGGCAAGCCGGGCAACTTCGTCCACAGCGCCGCGTGCAATCGTGAGAGGCAGGTCTGGATGAGATGGGCCTCGCCTTCCGCCTGCAGGCTCTCGGGAGGACCGTCGATGAGCACGTCGACCCACATCTTCACCTCCCCCCGAGCGTGACTGGCCACTTCCATCGGCGCCGAGGCGCAGCTGATGATGCTGCCGTCGGTCTCAACGCGCGCCCACACGTCTTCCTCATCGACGCCGATCCCGAAGCTCTTTCCACCGTGCTCGGGAAGGGCGACCAGCGGCAGCGCCGTCCGCAGCGCCGTCGCTGCTTCAGGAGCGTCGAGGCCGGCCTTTCCCTTGGGGGTGACATAGCGTCGCCGCCACCGGCCAATCCCGACAACCAGAGCCATGGCCCGCCGCGACCTCTCGGTCAGCGCGTAGCATCGCCGCCGTCCGGAGGCCGGCAGCTCGCGGATGAAACCGCCAATCGCAAGCAGGTTGGCGCGCCGATTGACCTGGTGGTAACTGAGGCCGTGCTGACCTCGCGCCAGTTCCGTCAACGAGCGGCCCCCCAAGTTCAGCTCGTTGATCATCCCCGATTCCCAGAGATCGGCGAGGAGCGCCAGCGACCCCCAGGCGTGTGCATCGATTTCCCCGCTCGGGAGACGACTGAGAGAAGCGTCCGCGTAGGCATCCATCAAGCTGTGAAGCTCCTGGCCGCCAGGCCGGGAAAGGTTGTGAATCACCTTCGATGGCACGCCGGGCTCTTCGTGCCGCTCGATCACCCCGACCTCGGTCAGCTTGCCGGCATAGCGATACACAGTCCGCGGCGTGTACCCACGCACCCGCTCGGTCAGGTCCTTGGTCCGCAGCGGACCATCCCCAAGGGCCATGAGGATCGCCCCGCTTGCGCCGGCACTGAGCAGCCTCAGGATATCGAGAGTTCCCAACTCGGCAGCGCCGATACTCCCGTTCTCTGAGTTTGGTGGCTGCGTGGCGGATCGCCCGATCACTGCATTCCTCCTTAGCCAGTCAACTGTGCGGGTCTCCCCCCTGCACGGTGCCGCCTGCCTTGCCTTTTTTGTGGATGCGAGAGATCCCTGAAGATCACCGTCGCGGCGCGAGAATACGGCTTGTAAAGCGCACTTTTCAGGCGAGAGGAGTGACAACAAAGACGGGTGACAAATGTCACTCCACCTTCAGAAACTTCAGTTTTATTTAGTCGTCTGGCCAGCCAGCGCAACGCGACCCGATAACTCGAAGATCTCCGAGGGTTATTCTCGCCGGGCGATGAATTTCCACCAGTCCCGAAGTCTCAACCTGCATGCACACCACTGAGAACGACCGCACCCGTTGGCTTGCCCTCTACGTCCTCTGCGCGGGGATGCTGATGATCGTCCTCGACGCGACGATCGTCAACGTTGCCCTGCCCTCGATCCAGGAAAGCCTCGGCTTCTCCCAGAACAACCTCGCTTGGGTAATCAACGCCTACATGATCCCTTTCGGCGGACTGCTGCTCTTGGCGGGGCGGATGGGCGACCTGCTCGGCCAACGCCGCGTCTTCCTGATCGGGTTGACGATCTTCACCTGCGCCTCGCTCATCTGCGCGGCGTCGCAGAACCAGGAGATGCTGGTCGGTGCCCGCTTCGTCCAGGGGATCGGCGGGGCGATGGCCTCGGCGGTGATCCTGGGGATGATCGTGACGATGTTCCCCGAGCCGGGCGCGCAGGCGAAAGCGATCGGCGTCTACGGCTTCGTCGCCTCTGCCGGCGGCTCGATCGGCCTCCTGCTCGGCGGCGTCCTCACCGAGGCGATCAGCTGGCACTGGATCTTCCTCATCAACCTGCCGATCGGGATCGCCACCGGCTACCTGGCCCTGCGCCTGGTCGAGGGCCGCGAGGGCATCGGCCTCAGCGCCGGCGCCGACTATCCCGGCGCCGCCCTGATTACGACCTCGCTGATGCTCGGCGTCTTCACCATCCTCAAGATCTCCGACTGGGGCTGGGGCGACACCCGCATCCTCATCCTCGGCGCGATCTCGGCCGGGCTGCTGGTGGCCTTCATCCACCGCCAGGCGACGATCGCCAACCCGCTGATGCCGCTGCGCCTCTTCCGCTCCCGCAACGTCGCCGGCTCCAACGTCCTGCAGGCGCTGCTGGTCGCCGGCATGTTCGGAATGTTCTTCCTCGGTGCCCTCTATCTGCAGAAGGTGCTCCACTACAGCGCCCTCGACGTCGGCCTCGCCTTCCTGCCGACGACCCTGGTGATGGGCTCGCTCTCGCTCGGCCTCTCAGAGAGACTGATCATGCGCTTCGGCCCGCGCACGACCCTGATCCCAGGCGTCTGCCTGGTTGTCGTCGCGCTGCTGCTCTTCGCCCGGACTCCCGTCCACGCCAACTACGTGACCGACCTCCTGCCCCCGTTCCTGCTGATCGCGGTCGGCGTTGGGACCTCGTTCCCGTCGATCATGACGCTGGCGATGTCGGGCGCCACCCCGGCAGACTCCGGTCTTGCCTCGGGCCTGGTCAACACCAGCATGCAGGTCGGCGGGGCGATCGGGCTGGCGGTGCTGGCGACGCTGTCGACCGGGCGCACCGAATCGCTGGAAGAAGGCGGCATGGGTCCGGCCCAGGCCCTCACCTCCGGCTTCCACCTCGCTTACCTGGCCGGCGCGGGGCTGGCGGCGATTGCCGTCGCGATCGCGGTCCTCGTCCTGCGGGCGCCGCGACCCGGCGCGATGCCGGCGCCGCAGGAGCGCGCGCCGGAGCCCCGGGAGGGCGAGCCCGAGCCCGCTTTCTCCGAGGCCAGCTGAGCTCGAACCCTAAGATCGCTTGATGCGGCAGAAGAAGAAGCCAGTCAACTGGCGTGCCTGGCTGGTCGGCGTCCTCGTCGCGCTGGTCCTGATCGTCGCCCTGCAGAATTCGCAGGAGGTCAGTTTCGAAATCCTCTTCGCCAGCTTCAAGGCGCCGTTGATCGTGATCATCCTCGTCGCGGTCGGGATCGGCGCCCTGATCGGCTACGTGGCGCCCCTGGTACGGCGGCACCGGCGGGAGCAGAAGCAGCGCGACTCCTGATCTTTTAATCTTTCCTGTGCAATGGGGCAGCAAGGGAGAGGGATATGAGCGTTCTTCAAGAGCAGATTCCGCAGGACTGGTACGAGACGGCGTTCACCGGTATGAGCGCCGAAATGGCGTGGACCGAACGCACCGAGTCGGAAATCAAGCGGGCACTGACGATGCTGCGCCCGCAGGGCGGCGAGCGGATCCTCGACCTCGCCTGCGGCACCGGCCGCCATTCGCTCGAGCTGGTGCGCCAGGGGTTCTCGGTCGTCGGGGTCGAGATCGGCCAGGAACTGGTGGACATTGCCCGCAAGGACGCCGCGGAGCAGGGCCTCGAGGCCGAGTTCATCCAGGGTGACCTGCGCGAGCTCGAGTTCGAGGGAGAGTTCGACATCGTCCTCAACCTCAACGACGGCGCCGTCGGCTACTTCGAGACCGACGAGGAGAACCACCGCACGTTCGAGGTGATCTCCCGCGCGCTCAAGGCCGGCGGCCAAAACCTGATCCAGGTCCCCAACATCCTCTACGCCCGCGCCCGCCTGCCGCAGCGCTCCTGGATTCCCAGCTCGACCATGGTCGAACTCGTCGAGCACCGCTGGAACAAGAAGAACAGCTACATGGAAGGAGCGATGATCCCGCTCCGCTTCGGCGAGATGCTCGAGGGGTTGGACAAGCGGATCGAATTCCGCCAGCGCCTGTACGAGGTCGACGAGCTGCGCGAGATCTACGCCTCGGTCGGAATGACCCTCGACCGCGTCTTCCACGGCAACGGCCGCCCGAAGGAGCCGACCGACGCCCAGTTCGAGATCTTCGTCTCGGCTAGGAGGGACTAGGCGTCCAGAGCACCTGGTGCAGATGAGCGAGGCAATCGCTGACAAGCTGCTCCTCGCCCCCGACCAGCACGCGGCGCGATTCTCCTGAGAGAATCGCCGGGATCCAGGCGGCGATCTTGCCCCTGCCCCAGGCATCGACGCTGGAGGAGGGGTCGGCGCAGCTGTGAACCGCTCCGCCCGCTTCGACTTCTGCCCAGATCGCTTCGCCTTCCGATCCCGCCGGCTCATCCTCGCGCACGGCTTCTACTTTCAGGCACTTCCCGCTGTGCTCCGGCAGCCGCACAAGCGGCAAGGCGGTCTTCAGCGTCGTCACCAGCTCCTCGCAGGTCATCCCTTCTTCGTCCTCGGCGACGACATGGTGGTGCCGCCAGCGAGCGATGCCCGCGATCAGTCCCATCGCCCGCCGCGTCTTCTCCGTCAGGGCGTAGCACCGCCGCCGTCCCGGACCGGCCCACTCGGTCAGGAACCCGCTTACCTTGAACAGCCCCGCTCTGCGGTTGACCTGGTGGTAGCTGAGGCCGTGGCGTCCCTGCGCAAGCTCCGTGGGCGAGCGCGGATTGCAGGCCAGCTCGTCGACCATCCCGGACTCCCAGAGGTCGGCAAGAAGTCCGAGTGAGGCCCACGAATGCGCGTCGATCCTTCCGTCCGGAAGCCGGGTCATCGCCACGTCCGCGTACCTGCTCATCACCTCGTGGAGCTCGCTTCCGCAGGGGTCAGTCAGCGTGTGCACGACTTTCGACGGCACGCCTGGCTCCTCTTCCCGGTCGACCACTTCCAGCTCCGCCAGCTTGCCGGCGTAGCGGTAGATCGTGCGGGGGGCATAGCCCGGCACCCGCTCGGTCAGGTTCTTCGTCCGCAGCGGTCCTTCTCCGAGAGCCATCAGGATCTCCCCGGTCGCTCCTGAGCTGAGGAGCCGGAGCACGTCCGCGATCGACGCGCCGGCGACGCACTCCTCGTCTCCAGAAGGCCGAACTTCGCTGTTTGGTAATCCAGTGGCCATTGATACCTTCGCCGCAACTCCGCTCCTCGCCCTCTCGCGTTGGCAGCTGCGCCCCTGCCAGATACCCCCGGGAGCAGAGGTCTATGCCTAGCCACAAGATTCCTAGACTGGTTGCAACCTGGGCAGGAGCAGGCGCTGCCAAGGGAGCGAAACGAAAAGACCCCGGCGCGGCTGCCGCCGCCCCGGGGTCTGATGCTTAATCCGGATACGCCGTCTATTCGGCGGTCACAGCCCAGCTCCCGCGGACGAACGCAGTTTCTTCGTTGATCCCATAAAAAAGGGTGACGCCGAATTCGTGCGCTGCTTCCGACTGGGCCTGATTGTTTATCGCGTTAGTCACGCTGCCTACCTCTTCTTCGTAGATGCAAAGGACGGCTGGTTCCCCCGCTTTCGGTTCAGAGAAGCTTCCGGGGCAAGCGTTTTCGTAGGCTTCTTTATCTTCGATTGCTTCTTCTTCCGATTCCGGGTTCGGGTGAGGCCCGAAGGTTTCTATTTCGTTTTCTTTCAGCTTTTTACCAAGCACAAAACCCGGAAACAGTTCGAAAGCGATCACTGCAGTCGGGGCCGGTGAAACACGCACCGGGAACGAGACAGGCACCCGGTTGAACCCTTCCCCTCCCGATCCGAAGATCCCTTTCAGGGTCTGGCCGCTGGGAAGGGGTTCAGACCCGAAGGTGCCGGTTGCTCCGGTTGCTCCGGCCGTGCCGGATTCGCCGGTTGCTCCGGTCGTGCCGGTGGCACCCTTGGCCCCGGTTGCACCCCTTGCGCCGGTAGCGCCCTTGGCGCCGGCTGCGCCGGCTGCGCCGGCTTTGCCGGGTGCGCCGGCCGGGCCCTGGGGGCCGACTGGTCCCTGGCCCTGGAAGGACTTGGCGATTTTCTTTACTTCTTTCTTCTCTCCACCTGAAAGGTGGTTGTCGGAGGCGGCCCAGGCCGCTCCGCCCAACGCGGCGACGAGCGCCACGATCGCCACGACCAGTCCGGCCGTGCCGAGCTTATTGTGAATGCGAGAGAGCATCTAACTCCTCCTAATCGATTGACAAATGCTGGCGTCCACGGCGACGGTTGGTCGCGGAACATCGGTGCGCTAGGGACGCGGGCAGGAGCCGTGTCGCGAAGCAGATGCGCTCGGCTATCACGGGTCTCCGACCTCATGTTGTCCCCTCCGGTCCCCTTCATATTCAGGCCGGGCGCGTCCCTGGCGCGCCAGAATCTTGAAACTAAAGTACCCGTACAACCATGTCAAGGACTCCGAGGTGCAGCGGTCCTTGTCTTTCTCGATTGCTCGAGTAGTCTTGTCCAGATGGGAATCGAGCTGATCACTTTGGGACCGGAAGGAACCTGCCATGAGCGGGCGGTCCGCAACTACATGGCGTTCCAGGGAATCGAGGACTACGAGGTCGGGTTCATCGGCGACTTCCTCGACGGCCTGGAGCAGATCCGAGGCCGGGAGGAGGCTTTCCTCGTGCAGTGCAGCGCCCACCCCAAGGTCCACGAGGTGACCGAGCGCTATTGGAGCGAGATCTTTGTCGTCGACACCTTCATCTACCCGACCAAGGCGCTGGCCGTTCTCACCCGGCAGGAGATCGAGCAGCCGCGCTCGCTTGGGCTCGTGCCGGCGACCGCCGGTTACATCGACCGCGGCGACTGGGAGGAGATCATCGACGTGCAGTCAAAGCCGATCGTCGCCGAAGAGCTGCTTGAAGGGCGCTACGACTCGGGGCTGACCCACCTTGAGCACCTGGCCAAGCACGAAGACGAGCTGCGCCTCGATCTCGAGATCGGCGAAATCGACACCACCTGGGTCGTCTACGGGACGCAGAAGCGCTTCCGCGGGGAGGTCATCGGCATCCCCTCGTCCGATGTCTTCCGCGCGGGTCTTGCGAGCGCCGCCTAGAACTTATTGCGCCGGGGATCTCGAAAGCTCCCCGGCGCAAGCCGTAACGCAATCCGGCGGATAAGCGCCGGAGGCGCAATTATGGCTGATCTCAAAGCCACTCAAAGCCACTCCCGGGTGACAATCCGTTAAGCTCTCCGCTTTAGTCAAAATCTCTAAGGGGAAATGCTGTGAGCAAGGGAGCAATTGGATCAATCGTGGGAATGGCGGCAGTTGCCTTCGCCCTCGTCGTCTCGGGATGCGGTGGCGGCAGCGGCAGCGGCAGCCTGACCAAAACTGAATTCGCAAAGAAAGCAGATGAAATCTGCACGCGGGGAGAGTCCGAACGCGGGGAAGTCGTCAAAGCCGCCAGCCAGAAGTTCTCGGGGAAGAAAGTCACCGGCGCCGAGCAGGAACAGGTCGTCGTCGAAGCGCTTCCGAGCTACGAAAAAGCAACGCAGAAAATCAAGGAACTCGGAGCACCCGAAGGCGAAGAGAAGCAGGTCGAAGCCTTCGTCGAAGCGATGGAAGAAGCCGCTGAAAACGTCAAAGCCGATCCTGGTACCGCTACCACCGGCAACATCCCGTTCAAAAAAGCGGATGAATTGGCGGAAGAACTCGGCGCGAAAGGCTGCGTCGTCTGAGCAGCTAAAGGTGGGCGCGCGCCGGCAGCGTCATTCTTCCAGCCGGCGCAGCGCCTCCTCGAGGCCGCCGGTCTTCGCTTCGATCAGCCGGGCTGCGATCTCGACTTCCCAGAACCCGGCGCCGGCAAGCCACGCCTGGCCGAGGTAGCTCCAGGCTGTGACCGTACCGCCAACGGTGATGTTGAGGGCCTCGCCAAGGCGTTCCATCAGGTCTTGGAACTCGTCCTGCAGGCGGGTAACCACCTTGTGCGGGTCTCCCTCCTGGCCCATTTTCGTCTCCACCATCACTTTGTAGCCGGTGCGGACGCCGAAGAACCAGGCCTCTTGAAGAAAGGAGTCCATCACCGTTCTCTGGCGAGCGTCGAGCTCGAGGGCCGCAGCGCTCGCTTCGACAAGAGGCCGGAGGTCCCTATCCTGCGCCGCGAATACCGCAGCTGGCAGGCTGTTATGGCCGGAGGGCATCCATGTCCAGTCTAGATAAGTCCCCCCATTCGGGTGCGCCGATTTGTCTAGTGAGCTACAGCGCCGCAGGATGCCTGGCGGCGAACTTCCGGGGGTCAACCCAAGCTCGGTGCCAGCGGGGGCCTGAGACTCCAGCCGGGTCACCGCGAGTGTCGAAGCGCAGGCCGGCGACGACCATGAAGACGTGCTGCGCGTTGGCGTAAACGGTGATCCATTTCCCTGACCCTGCTTCGCCCCAATCTGCGAGCTGGCCAGAGACCATCGTCACATCCAGCAGGCCGGCACCGTGCAGGGCAAAGCTGACGGCCCCTGAGCAGTCATAGCCGCGACTGAGCCAGCTGGCGTGGCCGCCCCCCCAGACATACGGTCGGTGGCGGATCTGGTTGGCGGCGGCGATCACCTCCTTTACCGCCGCCGGTGCTCCTGGCGGCGCGGCCGCTTCCCCTTCGACGAGGCTGGCGCCGCAGTTGGCCGCGGTTCGCGTCGCCCCTTCCCGGACTGGCATGCATCCCGCTCCCCAGGGGATATCGCTGGCGCAGGCAGCAGGCGCAGAGAGCGCCACCAGGGCAAAGAGAAGGGCGGCCAAGAGGCCGCCCTTCTTGAAATCCATCGGTCTCAAGGGGTCTCCTTGGACGATGCTTGCTCAGGTCCCGGTGCAAGCCCGGGTGATGGTGGTCGCCGCCTTGGTTCCGTCGGCGAGGACGGCGGTGGCGTGGGCCTGCAGCTTGCCGTCAGGGCATTTGGCGGTGAGCACGCTCATCTTCTTGCCCTTGTAGGTGTATTTCTTGTTGATCACCAGGCTGAACGACTTGACTGAGCCGCTGCCGCCGGCGATCTTCGGGACCGAGGCGACCGACAGCAGGCCGTAGCGGCCGTGGTGGATCTTCTTGATCTTCACCGTGGTGACGATCGCGGCCGGGGTTGGAACGGTGATGTAGGCGTGGATGAAGAAGGTCGTCACGCCGCCGCTGGTGCCGCCGTTGAAGACGATCAGTTTCGACTTCACCGGGATTTCCGGCTGTTCGGGGAACTTGATCCCGACTTCGGTCGTGCCGCTGCCGATGATCGCCGTCCTGCAGATCGCTTCGGCGTGCTTGGTGTCCTGCGACTGCAATTTGCCCGAGGTGCATTTCGGGTAGCCGACGGTCGTCACTGCGCCGTTCTTATCGGTTTCGACCAGAACTTCTTTCAGCGCCGGGGGATGTTCGCCGTTGAGGGTCGCGATCTTGCCCGAGGCGTTGAGGGCGATCGGGGCGAGCTTCTTCTTTGGGAGCTTGCTCGGGCTGAAGCCGCCGTTGAAGGTGAATTCGAGATTGCCGACCACGACTTTTTCCGGCTTGTTGCCGGCGCTGGCGATGCCCGCCACGCTGACGGCGATCAGGCCCGCAAGGGCCATCGTCAATAACAGGTACTTACGCATATCCCTATATCTCTCCTTTGCGGCCTGCCCGTCCTTGGGCCGATGCCGTCGAAAGCTTGCTTGAAACATCTATCCAGCGGCTCAAACTACCACCCGGACGTTCTTCATAAACCCGTCCCTTCGCCAAAAAGAGCGGCTTAACTCAGTTGCTACGAGCGTAGTTTGGCGAGCCGCACCCGCTCCCGCTCCGCGCTCGCCTCCTCTGGCCCAAGGAAAGGCAAGATGATCCAAAACATCAGATCGGGGAGGCGACTGGGGAGACGGGAAGCAGCGCCGTGCAGAATCTCGCTGTAGAGGATCTCGCTGATTCCGCCGGCAAGGGCCAGCGAGGTGATCCCGGGCAGTTCGACCGAGGTCTCTGAGCGGCCCGCCTCTAGGAAGCCGGTGAACTGGCGCAGTGCGGCGTCGCGGCGGGCGAGCGCTTTGGGGCCGGCGGCGAGGACCTCGACGATCGCAAAGCGGGCCTCGTCCGGGTGGATGGCGAGATGCTCCAGCAAGGCCCCGAGCGCGGCGCAGACCCGCTCCGCCCAGGGTGCTCCGGGCTTGGATTCGAAGGCGTCGGTAGCCTCGCCCAGCAGGTTTCCGAGCAGGGCGTCATAGGTGGCGAGGAAGCAGTCCTCCTTGCTGTCGAAGAGCTCGTAGAAGGTCTTGCGCGAGACGCCGGCGAAGCCGATCACATCGACTACTCGCGTCTCCGGGTAACCCCGTTCCGAGACGACCTCGATCATCGCTTGATGGATGCGGTTCCGCTGGGACTCGGTTACCGCCTCCCTCGGTAAGCCATGTCTTCCCCGTGGCAGCCGCTCGGTCAGCTTGGCAGAGCGTCGCGTTGAAGCCACCCCCAGACTGTAGAGCAGCAATAGACCAGTGGAGCCTTTTTGTCCTAAACTTTCCGCATGGGAGGGACCAGGAGACCGTGGCTTGCGCTGGGCTTCCTGGTGGCGGCCGTGCTCGCTGGCTGCGGCGGCGGCGACTCGACCTCCGCTTCGAAGGAAAAGACGGTCGACTGGAGTGAATATCCGCCCGGTCCGACGCGCCAGTTCATCGTTCCCGGTGGAGACAATGCCGTGCAGACGTTCGGTCGGGAGGCGACGCCGGCGGAACGTAAGCAGGCCGCGGCCACTATCGCCGCCTGGATGCGCGCTCGCGCTGTTCAAGCCTGGGCAAAGGATTGTTCCTACTTCTGGCACGATTACAGCAAGAGCATCACGAGGGATGCCCACAGCGTCACTCACGGCAGGGTCAAGAGCTGCCCTGAAGCCCTCGCTTACTTCAAGCACGACGCCTCGGGCGACTACGTCAACACCTTCAAGGGCACGACGGTTGCCAGCCTCCGAATCGGCGAAGGACACGGTTACGCCCAGTACCACGGCAACGACGGCAAGGACTGGATCGTGCCGGTCAATCGAGAAAACGGCAAATGGACGATCTCAATCGCAACGCCGCTCGACAGGTTGAAGTGATCGGTCGACGAGAGGCGAATATCCGCCCAGGCCCGACGGCCCCGTCAGTCGTCTAGCCAGATGACCTGCTCGCGGTCCGGGCCGACGCCTGCCAGCCGGATCGGCACCCCGACGAAGTCGGCGATGAAGCCGAGGTAGTCGCGCGCCTCGCGCGGAAGGTCCCCGGCCTTGCGGCAGGCGCCGAGGTCGAGGTCGAAGCCGGGCAGCTCCTCGTACTCCGGCGTCGCCGAGTGGAGGATCGACTGGTGGTAGGGAAAGGTGTCGAGCTCCGCACCCTCCTTGGAGCGGTAGCGGACCGCCACCCGCAGCGGGCCGATGCCGCTGAGGACGTCGAGCTTGGTGATCGCCAGCGCGTCCATGCGGTTGACGCGGACCGCGTAGCGCAGCGCCACCAGGTCCATCCAGCCGCAGCGCCGCCGCCGCCCCGTCGTCGTCCCGAACTCGTGGCCGCGCTGCAGCATCTGCTCGCCGGTCTCGTCGAAGAGCTCGGTCGGGAAGGGTCCGGCCCCAACCCGGGTTGCATACGCCTTGGCGATCCCCCAGACCTCGTCGATGTCCTTCGGCCCGACCCCGGCGCCGACGCAGGCCGCGCCGGCGATCGGGTTGGAGGACGTGACGAAGGGATAGGTGCCGTGGTCGAGGTCGAGCAGGGTCGCCTGGGCACCCTCGAAGATCACCGTCTCCTCACGGTCGAGCGCCTCCCAGCAGAGCCGCGCGGTGTCAGCGATGTGGGGCTCGAGGCGGTGGCCGAAGTTGATGTGTTCCTCGACCATCGTGTGCAGGTCGAGGCGCGGGTCCGGGACCGGCGGCGTCCCCTCCTGCGGCTTTGCCTCCTCGCCGGCCTCCTTCAGCTGCTTGCGCCGCTGCACCGAGAGTTCGCGCAGCGCCTGCTGCTTCGGCTCCAGGGCGGCGCGGATCTTCGTCCGCAGGATCTTCTCGTCGAGCAGGTCCTGGACGCGGATGCCGAGCCGCAGCGCCTTGTCGGCATAGCAAGGACCGATCCCGCGCCGGGTGGTGCCGATCGAGAGCTTGCCCAGCTTGGTCTCGCCCGCCGTGTCGAGCAGCACGTGGTAGGGCATGATCAGGTGCGCGTTGGCCGAGATCCGCAGGTTGCCGACGCTGACCCCGGCTCGTTTGAGCCCGTCGATCTCCCCGAGCAGCACCCGCGGGTCGACGACGACGCCGTTGCCGATCACGCAGGTCTTCTCGGAGTGGAGGATCCCGGAGGGGATCAGGTGGAACTTGAACTCCTCGCCGTCGCGGACGATCGTGTGGCCGGCGTTGTTCCCGCCCTGGAAGCGGACGATCGCGGTAGCCCGCTCGGCGAGCAGATCGGTGATCTTGCCCTTTCCCTCGTCGCCCCACTGGGCCCCGACTATGACCACGCCTGGCATCGCCGCGGGGGATTGTGACGGGGTTCAGCCGGCGGCGCGGGCTCGGTAGCGGTGATCGGAGCCGAACAGGGGCAGCGGATCGCCGCAGATCTCGATCAGCCGCGAGACGGTGCGCCGGCCGATCTGGTCCTCGAGCTGGCGCTGGCCACGGTCGACGTCGCCCTCGGCGTTGCTCGTCACCAGCATCGCCCGCTGGTTCTCGTAGCGCTCGTTGACCACCGCGTAGAGCTGCTCGACCACCCAGTCGGTGTGGCGCTCGGAGCCGAGGTCGTCGATGTAGAGCAGGTCGACCGAGGTCACCCGTTCGAAGAACTGGCCGTAGGCGTTCTCGTTCTCGGCTTCCTGGTAGGTCTGGCGGATCCGGGTCAGCAGCTTCGGCGTGAAGTAGATGCCGACCGACTTGCCTGCCTTCAGCGCTTCGCTGGCGATCAGCATCCCCAAGGTCGTCTTGCCGGTGCCGGTGTCCCCCATCAGCCAGAGGCCGCGCCCGGCGGCGAGGTTCTCGTCGATGTTTTCGGCGAAGTCGCGTGCCGCCTGGACGACGTGGCGGGTGGTCATGTCCCGGGCCATGTCGGAGACCGGCGGCCGGTCGAAGGAGACGCCGCGGTAGCGAGCAGGGATGGCGGAGGCGATGCCGCGGCTGCGGCCGCGGTTGAGCCGCTCGGTTCGGCACTCGCAGGGACGGGCGACGTCTTCGGGGCCGAGGATCCAGCCGGAGCCGTCGCAGACCCCGAGCGGGCAGGCCTGTTCGCGGAAGGGCTCGGAGCGGGCGATCGCCGGCATCAGAAGTCAGGGCCCGCCGCGGCCGCGTCGTCGAAGGGCGGCGCTTCGCCGACCGGCTGCTCGATCGGCGGTTCGGTGTGGGCGTGGTCGGCGAATTTGGGGTAACGGTCGAGGAAGACCAGCTTCCTGGTCCCGATCGGCCCGTTCCTATGCTTGGCGATGATGAGGTCGGCAAGGCCGTCGGGCTCCTCGTCGGGGTCGCGGTAGTAGTCCTCGCGGTAGAGGAAGGCGACGACGTCGGCGTCCTGCTCGATCTGTCCCGACTCGCGCAGGTCGGAGAGCTGCGGCTTCGGCGGCGTCCGCTGCTCGGGTGCGCGGGAGAGCTGGGAGATGGCGACGACCGGAACCTCCAGCTCGCGGGCGAGGATCTTCAGCCCGCGGCTGATCTGACCCACCTGCTCGACCCGGTTGGCGCGATGGTCGTCGGAGCGCATCAGCTGGATGTAGTCGAGGATGATCAGCCCGAGCCCGCCCCGCTCCTGTTCCTGGGCGTGCAGCCGCCGCGCCTTCGCCCGCAGGTCGAGGATGCCGAGGTCAGAGGAGTCGTCGAACCAGAGCGGCGCCTCTTCCAGCTCGTTGCAGGCGCGCAGCACCTTCGGCCAGTCCTTTTTCGAGACCTGGCCCTTGCGCAGCTTGTCGCCCGAGATCCGCGCCCGGCAGGCGATGAAGCGCTGGGCGAGCTCGACCTCGGACATCTCCAGCGAGAAGAAGGCGACCGGCTGCTGCTTCTTGACAGCGACGTTTTCGGCGATGTTGGCGACGAGCGCGCTCTTGCCCATCGCCGGGCGGGCGGCGACGATGACGAGGTTGCCGGGCTGGAAGCCGCCGGTGATCGCGTCGACGTCGCGGAAGCCGGAGGGGGTGCCGGTCAGCTCGGTCTCGCCGGTCGAGAGCTTCTCCAGCCGGTCGACCTCGTCGTGGAGGATCTCCGAGAGCAGTTTGAAGTCGCTCGCCTGCTCTTTGTGGGCGACCTCGAAGAGCAGTTTCTCGGCCCGCTCGGAGAGCTCGCGGGGTTCGCCGGCCCGCTCGTTGACCCAGCCCTGGATCTCCTGGCCGGCGCCGAGCAGCCGCCGCAGCAGCGAGTTCTGCTGGACGATCTCCGCGTAGTGCTTGGCGTTGGCGGCGGCCGGGACCTTCGCCGCCAGCTCGGAGACGTAGTGCCTGCCGCCGGCTTCCTCGATCTGGTTGCGCTGGGTCAGCGCCTCGCTGACGCTGAGCTCGTCGACCGGCTTCGAGGCGGCGTAGAGATCGTGGATGACCTCGAAGATCGCCCTGTGCTTGTCGAGATAGAAGTCCTCCCGGTGCAGCTTCACCTCGTCGATCACCCGCGTCAGGGTCGGCTCGGCGACCAGCATCGCCCCGAGTACCGACTCCTCGGCCTCGATGTTCTGCGGTGGGACGTGCGTAGCTGGCGGCTGCGGCATCGTGCTTTAGATATAGGCGCCCGGGCGGCGGATCCAGTGCCACGAGATAGCGCTCAGCAAGCAAACCAGAGGCGGGATGCGGGCACGCGACCTATAGGTGCAAATCCCGCGAAAAGAAATTCACACCTCCGTGACTCTTATGCGGCAGTTCCGAAGGAGAGCTGGTGGTGCTGGGGTGGGGGGATCAGGCCCTCCTGTTCCTGGCGGCGCTCGCCGCGGCGGAGCATGCGGAGGGTGAGGATGGCGATGCTGAGGATCGCGGTGGCGCCGAGGCTGAGCTGGACCGAGAGCAGGCCTTCGCGGGTCCAGTAGACGTCGCGGAGGTCGAGGAGGAGCGCCGCCTCGTCGAAGGTGAGGCCGATCCCGACGCCCATCGGGATCGCCAGCCGCTGCTCGGCCGCGTCGTCGTCGGTGAGCAGGGCGGCGGTGCCGGAGCCGAAGGCGATCAGGATGCCCGGTACGAAGTGGTGGATGTGGCGACCGCCGATGCGGACGTTGCGGAAGGGCCCCTTGCCGTCGCGGATTGCCAAGGTCGAGAGGCGGACGAGGGCGAAGGAGCCGAGGAAGCCCGCGAGGAGATTGAAGAGGACGGTTTCGCTGCGCGGCGCCTCGGCGTAGCCGCGGACGGCGACGCCGACCGTGTCGGCGGCGGCGGCCGGCGCCGATTCGAGCAGCGCTTCGGGGTCGAGCAGCGCCTTCGGGTCCTGCGCCTCGCCGGCGCGGCGGGCCAGCATGCGGCTGAACTGCCCGGCGAGAACCGAGCCGGCGGCGGCAAGAGCCACCGTCGCGAGGCCGACCGTCGCCCGCTCTGAACGGGCCCAGCCGAAGCGCGTCCTCGCTTTGGCGCGCCGGGTCAGTCTGGTCGGCAGGCGTCGTGAGCGCATCCGCCGAGAGTAACGCCGCGCCCAGCGCGGCAGGGAGCTAGTTCTCCTCGCTGATGATCGTCTTCACCGCGGCGACCGTGCCGTCGGCGAGCTCGATCTCGACCATGAAAGTGCCGATTTCCCGCAGCGGCTGCTCGAGGCGCACTTTACGTTTGTCGATCCGCAGGTCGCGCGCCTCCTGCAGCGCGTCGACGATCTCCTTCGGCCCGACCGAGCCGAACAGCTTGCCGTCCTCGCCCGCCCGCTGGTGGATCGTGAGCACCGTTTTCGAGAGCAGGCCGGCGGCCTCCGCTTCGCGCTCGGCGCGGGCTTTCTCGGCCCGCTCCGCAGCCTCCATACGGCGGCGGGCTTCCTCCAGTGCCCCCGCGGTCGCCGGCTGGGCCAGCTTGCGCGGGATCAGGTAGTTGCGCAGGTAGCCGGGGGCGACGTCGACGACGTGGCCGCGCTCGCCGAGGGAATCGACGTCCTGAAGCAGGATCGCCTGTGCCATCAGCGCTCTCCGACGTAGGGAAGCAGGGCGATTTCGCGCGCCCGCTTCACCGCCACCGAAAGCTGGCGCTGGTGGCGACGGGAAAGTCCGGTGACCCGGCGCCCGCGCGTCTTCCCCTTGTCGGAGAGGAACCGCCGCAGCAGGTTCAGATCCTTGTAGTCGACGACCTCGGAGTTGACCCGGGTGTATTTACGCGGCCGGGCCCGCTCCGCGCCGCGCCGACCGCGCCGCCCGCCCGGGCGGGATGAGGGATCAGAAGTTCTTGCCATATCGGCGCGAGATGCTACAGGGCGCCGCTCAGCGGCGCCCTGTCCATACGCTAGAAAGGGATGTCGTCTTCGGATGCGGCCCCGGTATTCGCGGGAGCGCCGCCGAAGTCGGACATATCGGCTGGCACGTCGCTCTGTGGGGGGCTGAAGCCACCGCCACCGCCGTTGTCGCCGCCCCCGGACCCGTCGCGTGAGCCGAGGAACTGGACGGTGTTGGCGATGATCCGCACGGCCTGCCGTTTGCCGCTGCCGTCTTTCGCCTCCCATTCGCTCCAGTCGAGACGTCCCTCGACGGCCACCGGCCGCCCCTTGGAGAGGTAGTTGGCGCAGTTCTCGCCCTGCGCCCCCCAAACGGTGACGTCGAAATAATTGGCCTTGTCGACCCAGTTCCCGCTCTGATCTTTGCGGCGGCTATTGACAGCGACACGCAGGTCGCAGACCGCAGTCCCACCACCGGTGTGTCGCAGCTCCGGATCACGGGTCAGGTTCCCGGTGATCACCACCACGTTCACGTTCGAAGCTGCCAAGTCACTCACTCCTCTGGAAGTTGCTTATCCGTTACCAGTCTAAGGAGGGGGACGGCGCGACTCTCCCCCCTCGGCAGGGGGTTTTCCCGCAAACAGCGGCGCGGAGGGGCCGCTACTCCTCGGAGTCGATCTCTTCGGCGGGGGCAGGAGCCTCGTCGCGATCCTCGCGAACGGCTCCTTGGGCGCTGCGCTCTCGTGGCCCCGGGGCGGCGGTGACGGCGGGCGGGACGATCACCGGGGCGTCGGGATCGACTTTGAAGATCCGGAATCGCAGCACCCCGTCGGCGATCTTCAGGTTGTGGTCGAGCGAGTCGAGCAGCTCGCTGGGGGCCTCGAACCGCAGCCAGCGGTAGTCCGCCTCGGTGCGGTGGTTGATTTCGTAGGCCATCTTGCGCAGGCCCCAGGTGTTCTCGTGCTTGAGGCTGCCGGAGGTTTCGATCTGCCCACGAGCCTCTCCCGCCAGCGCGTCGCGCGCGGGGCCGTCGAGTTGGGGGTCCAGCATCAGGACCAGCTCGTATTCGCGTGGTGCTGCCAAAACGGCGAAGGACTATAGCGGCGAGGTGCCGCCGGCGACGGCCGCTCGAAGCTCCTAATGCGGCGCGAACTCCTCCGACCCATCACTTACAGGTGCCGGCGCGGGTGGAGGAGGCGCCGGAACGGGCACCGGCGGCGGCGCGTACGAGGGCGGTTCAGGCGTCGGTGGCTGCGTGGCCACGGGGGAACTCTCCGCCTGCACGTGGTTGTGCCGACGCGGCTCGCTGCTGATCACAGCCGCGGCCACCCCCACCGCTTCGCGCCCTTGTGTCGGCTTCTTCCGAACCGCATCAACTTTTGGTCGTTTAGGAGCCAGAATTTGATGCGGTTCGGGTTCGGCGTCCCTGGGCACGACTCGCGGCAGGCCCACGTCTCCGGCCAGCGGCGGAGGTGCCGGTGGCTTCAGCAGCGCGGGCAGGGCCTGCAGCGCGATGAGCGCGGCGATCGCGATCGCCGCGACTTTCGCCGCGCCGGCCCACCTGATTCGAATTCCGCGCATGCCCTCTCAAGTCTGGGCGCGCGCAAACTCTCCCCCCTCGCGCTCAGGCGGTTGCGCTACGTGCGGCTTCGATGTCCTGGAGCTGGTCGTCGACCCAGTCGCCGGGGTTGCGGGAGAAGATGATCTCCCGCAGACTCTCCGCCCAGCGGCGCTTCTGCTCGGGTTCCATCGTCAAGGCCCGGTAGATCGCGTCTGCCTGCTCCTGGATGTCAAACGGGTTGACCGAGAGCACGTAGTCGATCAGCTCCTGATGGGAGCCGGTGTTCTCGGAGAGCATCAGCACGCCATCGCGCGTGTTGACCGCCGGTGCCTCCTTGGCGACCAGGTTCATCCCATCGAAGAGCGAGTTGACCATCAGCAGGTCGAAGTGCTTGTAGCGGGCGACCGCGTCGTAGAAGTTCTCGTAGATCTTCAGGTCGATCGGCATCCAGTCGGTCGTCCCGTGGCGGTGGTTGACGACCGCGACCAGCGCCTCGATCCGCTCCAGGTACTCGGCGTACTCGGGCACGTCCTGGCGGGAGGGCTGCAGGTGGGCGATGAAGGTCACCTTTTCGCGGAACTCCGGGTGCTGGGTGAGGAAGGTGTCGAAGGCGGCGAAGCCGCGGAGCACGTTCTTCGAGAGGTCGGCACGGTCGACGCGGATGATCAGGTGCTGGCGTCGCCGCTCCAGCACCTCGCGCTCGGCTTCCGCCACCTCCGGCGAGGCCGCCGCTCGCTCCAGCCGCTGCGCGTCGATCCCCAGCGGGTAGGCGCGGCAGGCCGTCTTCCCGCCCCGATGCCGCACCTCGACCGCGTGGTAGTCGACCTCGACGTCGTCGAGCAGCTCGTCACAGCAGCGCAGGAAGTTGATGCAGTAGGCGTGGGTGTGGAAGCCGACGATGTCGTTGGCCAGCATCCCTTCGAAGATCGCGTTGCGGATCCGCGTCGGCAGGATCCGCCAGCTGTCCGGCTGCGACCAGGGGATGTGGACGAAGTGGTGGAGGAAGACGTCAGGCCGCTCGGCTCGGATCATCCCCGGCGCCGTGTAGAGGTGGTAGTCGTGGAGCATCACCAGCGGCTGCTCCTGCCCCTCGATCTGCGACAGCACCGCGCGGGCGATGTCCTCGTTGACGGCCTGGTAGCCGAAGTCCCAGGCGTCGAGCTCCTGCTGGCGGATGTCCGGCGCGTTGGAGAGATCCCAGAGGTAGTGCTGGATGAACCAGAGGATCGGGTTGGCGATCACGTTGTAGAAGCGGTCGTAGGCCACCGGGTCGCTGCCGACGAGGAGAACGCGGTAGTCGATCCCATCCAGTTCCTCTTCGATCGGCCCGCCCCGTTCTGCGGAGACGGCGACGTCCTCCTCGCTCATCGCCGAGGCGATCCAGAGCGCGTCGCGGTGGGAGACCAGCCCCGACAATGCCGTCACCAGTCCGCCGCCGCCGCGCTGCACCGTCCGCTCCCCGTTCTCGTCGCGATCGAACTGGAGCGGGCCCCGGTTGGAGACGATGATCAGCGGCGAGGAGTCCACGCCGCAGAGACTACGCGCTCAGGTGTCTCAGCTCTCGACGTCGGTAAGTAGGCTGAGCCAGTCGCGGAGCAGGCGGGGAGTGAGGAATTGCCGCCGGGCATGCTCCTTGCCTTTGCGCCCCAACTCCTTGCCGAGCTCCGGGTCGCGGAGGATCTCGATGCAGCGCTGCGCGCACTCCGAAGGCGACCCGACGAGGTAGCCGCTGACCCCGTCCTCGATCTGCAGCGGGATGCCGCCGACGTTGCCGGCCACCGTCGGCCGCCCCTTCCAGAGCGCCTCGGTGACGGTCAGGCCGAAGCCCTCGCGGATCGACTTCTGCAGGCAGATGTCCGACTGCGACTGGAAGGCGTTGACCTCGATCGCGCCGACGTTGTTGAGGTTGCTGAGGATTTTGATGTCGTCATCGCCACCGGCGTATTCGAAGGTTTTCTGGAAGTACTCCATCCCCTCGGGGTCGTCGGTCGCCATCGAGCCGACCATCGCCAACTGCGCCTCCGGCACCTGCTCGGTCACCTCGCGGTAGGCGTCGATCACGCCGATCGGGTCCTTCCAGGGATCGAAGCGGGAGACCTGGGTGACCAGCGGCCGGTCGACGTCGATTCCGAACTGGCGGCAGACGAAGGCGGCGTCCTCGGGCGAGAAGGCCATGTTCTTCGGCGAGAGCGGGTCGATCGCCGGCGGCATGATCGTCACCGCGTCTCGGTGTGCGCCCATCCCGTTCGGCACGTAGTCGGGCAGGTGCCAGACGGAGGCGTCGTACTCTTCGATCATCGGCAGCAGGCGGGCGATCGGCGCCGGGTTCGGCGTCGAGAGGTCGATGTGGCAGCGCCAGATCCAGCGCCGCCCCTTCTCCAGCGCGCCGCGGCGGAGCCCGATCGGCTGCGGGTCGTGGACGATCACCACGTCCCATTCGCCTTGCAGCCCCTCGGCGTTCAGCTGGTTGATCTCGTCGAAGATCGTCCACTGTTCGTCGCTGAGGGTCTCCTCCGCCCCCTGCAGCGAGTTGTGGAGGAGCTTGGTCGCATTGAAGAACTCTTCTTTGCCGAAGATCACGTGCCAGTGCGCGTCGAGGCCGACGTCGCGCATCAGCGGCACCAGGGTGTAGAGGATCTCCGAGACCCCGCCGCCGAAGGCGGTGGCGCTGACGTGCAGCACCCGCTTCCCCTGCAGCGGCTCGGCGAGCTCACGGATCTTCTCCGTCAGCTCTTTGCCGACGATGTGGGTGTAGTCGGTGAGGGTCTTGTGGCCGAGGGCGACTTCCTGGAGCAAGGCAGGGAGTTCTACACGGATAGGCGGCGACGTGGAGTCGCCGGCCGCCTGGCTATCCGGCGGAGGGGTTGTCGGGGCGCTTGCCCAGCGTCAGCTGGACCTGCTTGCGATGGTTGTCGTGGAGAATGGTGAGGGTGATCGTGTCACCCGGTTTGTGCGTGGCGATCACCTGGGCGAGCTGGTCGGGGCTGACGATGTTTTCGCCGTCGACCTGCAGGATCACGTCTCCTCCCACCCGGTACTCGGCTGCCTGGAAGCGCAGCTTTTCGCTGCCGCCTTCGAGCCCGGCCTTCTCCGCCGGGCCGCCGGGGACGACTTCGGAGATCAGCCCGCCGAAGGTCGTGTCGAGCCCCAGCTTGTGAGCGAGCTGAGGGTAGAGCGGTTGGGTGGAGACGCCGATGTAGGCGTATTCGACGGTGCCCTTTTCGCGCAGCTGGGCGACCGAGCGCTTCACCGCCGAGATCGGCACGGCGAAGCCGACCCCGTCGTTGGCGCCGGATTCGGTCTCGATCTGCTGGTTGATGCCGATCACGCGGGCGCCGGCGTCGAGCAGCGGCCCGCCCGAGTTGCCGGGGTTGATCGAGGCGTCGGTCTGGATCGCGCCGGAGATTTCGAACTGGGTCAGCGACTGGACCGAGCGGTCGGTGGCGGAGACGACGCCGACCGAGAGCGAGTGCTGCTCGCCGAAGGGGCTGCCGATCGCCGCCACCGGCTGGCCGACCTGGAGATCGTGGTCGCTCCCCAGTTGCAGCGGGTGCAGGGCGAAGCCGTCCGGTTCGATCTGCAGCAGCGCCACGTCGGCGAACGGGTCGAAGCCGACGATTTCGGCTGCGACCACGTTGCGGTCGGGGAACTCGACGAAGACTTCCCTGGCCGGCCTGCGTTCGCCGCTCGAGTCGTCGGTGACGACGTGGGCGTTGGTGACGATCTCCCCCTTCTTGTCGAGGACGATGCCGGAGCCCTCGGCGGCGCCGGCCGAGCCGCCGAAGACCGAGCGGATCGTCACCACCCCAGGCGCAGCTTCGCGGTAGATGCGGGTCGCGTCGAAGCCAGGGCTGGAGGCCTCGACGACGACTTCGGGCTGCTGCGAGGTGTCGTTGGCGGAGCCCTCGCTCGCCGATCCTGAGCCGCTGCCGCCGGAGCCGCAGCCGGCGAGCAGACCGAGACATAGCAGCAGCGCGGCGAGGGCGCTCAGCCTCTTCACGCGCTGACCTTGGCCGGGGTGGGAGCGGGCCGTGCAATCGCCCGGCGCTCGCCCGGCGGCAGGTCGAGGGTGAAGGCCGTGAAGCGCCGGCTGGAGCTGATCGTGATCTCTCCCTCCATCCGCTGCGCCAGCTCGGTGGCGATCGCCAGCCCGAGCCCGGAGCCCCCGGCCGAGTCGGCGGTGTAGAAGCGCTCGAAGATCCGCTTCTGGACGCGCTGGGGGATGCCCGGCCCCTCGTCGGAGACGGTCAGCTCGGCGCGGCCGTTGGCGGAGTAGGTGGTCACGGTGACGGTGGTGCCCTCGGGGGTGTGGGTGAGGGCGTTGTCGAGCAGGATACGGATGATCTGCCGCACCCTCTCCGGGTCGCCGAGGGCGATCGCCGCCTGCTCCGGCGTCCGCAATTGCAGTCGCGAGTCGCGTAGTTCGGCGCGGGCGCTGAACTCCTTCGTCACCTCCCGGGACAGCACCGTCAGGTCGACGGTGCTGGGGTTCATCACCATGGCGCCGGCGTCGAGCTGGGAGAGATCGAGCAGGTCCGTCGTCAGCTTCGTCAGGCGCTCGATCTGCTGACGCATCGTGCGCACGAACTCGGCCCGCTCCTCCGGGCTCGGATCCTCCTCTTCGAGCAGCTCGACGAAGCCGCCGAGGCTGAAGATCGGCGTCCGGAGCTCGTGCGAGGCGTTGGCGATGAACTGCTTGCGGGCGATGTCGAGCTCGGCCAGCCGGCGCTGCATTTCGTTGAAGGTGCGGGCGAGCTGACCGAGCTCGCCGACCCCGACCGAGGCGAGGGGGATCGTCGTTTCGAAGTTGCCGTCGGCGACTTTGCGGGCGGCGTCCTTGAGCCGGCCGACGCTGCTGATCGCCAGATGGGTGGAGAGGACTCCGATCACCGTCATCAGGGCCGCGGCGACGAGGGCGCCGATCAGGAACTGGACCTTGATTGCGGGGTGGCCGCTGGCGCTGCCGCCGAAGGTCACGATCGAGAGGTAGATGATGAGCGCCGTGCCAAGGCTGATGACAACGGCCGTGCGGGTGTAGTGGCTGCCGAAGTACCTGAGCTTGAAGCGGCGCATCCCGCCCTACTCCCGGAAGCGGTAGCCGACCCCGCGCACGGTGAAGAGGTAGTCCGGCTCCTTCGGATCCTGCTCCAGCTTCTCGCGCAGGTGGCGGATGTGGACGTCGACGGTGCGCGGGTCGCGGTAGTCGGAGTCGCCCCAGACGTGCTCCAGCAACGTCTCGCGGGTGAGGACGCGACCGGGCGAGCGAGCAAGGGCGCCGAGGATCTCGAACTCGACGTAGGTGACCTGGATCTCCTCGCCGGCGAGGGTGACCATCCGCCGGTCGAAGTCGATCGTCAGCTCGCCGCTCTCGATCGCGCCTTCTGCCGTCTCGCCGCCCATCCGCGAGCGCCGCAGCGCCGCTTTCACCCGGCTGCGGAACTCGCGCATCGAGAAGGGCTTGGTTATGTAGTCGTCGGCGCCGACCTCGAGCCCGGCGACCTTGTCGGTCTCGCTGCCTTTGGCGGTCAACATGATGATCGGCACCTGGCTGCGCGAGCGCAGCTGGCGACAAACGTCAACCCCGTTCGTGCGGGGCAGCATCAGGTCGAGGATGACCAGGTCGAAGCGCCCCTCCTCGAAGCGCCGCAGGGCCTCGTTGCCGTCGAGGGCGGAGGTGACGTGATAGCCGTCCTTGCGGAGCGGGTAGCTGAGCAGCGTCTGGATCGACTGCTCATCGTCGACGAGAAGAATGCGGGCGGAACCGTTGGGCACGTCTGAAATCGTAGTAGTGGCGCCCTATGGACGCATGTGCGACTACTAAGAACTAAGGATCTGGGTACCTAGGCCGATAATGAACGCGATGGAGCCGCAAGAACTCAAATCCCTAGTCGACGCCGGGGCCTACAAGCCGGATCCCAGTGAGATCGCGACGGCGATGCTGAGTCGCCGTGGCGTCAGGGAATTGCTGACGGGGATTCACGCTACGGCCCCGCAGCCGGCCCGGCGAAATGGTCGTAGCCCCCAGTCGCCAGGGGCTTTCCCCCGGGCAGCCTGACCTCCGCTCCCTCTCCCGCTTCGACTTCACCGATCGGGGTGAGGGTGGTTTCCGCCGCTTCGCCGATCTGGATCGAGGCGTCCGCGAGTCGGTCTGGTGGCAGCGCTGCCAGCAACTCGTAGTCCTCGCCGCCGGAGGCGGCCAGCTCCAGCGGCTCTCGCCCTGCGGCGGCAGCGATCTCGGCGACGCCTTTGGCGATCGGCAGCGAGCCGGCGTCGATGCGTAGGCCGACACGGCCAGCCTCGGCGAGGTGGGAGGCATCGGCGCCGAGCCCGTCGCTGAGGTCGATCATCGCGTGGACGCCGGCGGCGACGAGAGCGAGCCCGGAGCGCAGGCGGGGGGTGGGGTCGAGCTGGCGAGCGCGAAGGCGCTCGGCGGTCGACTCGGGGACGGTGGCGGCGAGGTTCGGGTCGTCGAGCAGGAGGCGGCCCGCGGCGGCGCCGCCGATCTCGCCGGTGAGGACCAGCAGGTCTCCCTGCTGGGCGCCCGCGCGAGAGACGAGTCGTTCAGGAGAAGGGGCGTGACCGACGACGGTGACTGCCAGGGTCAGCGCCGGCGCCTGGGTGAGATCGCCCCCGGCGAGGGTGGTGCGGGTCTCGGTGGCCAGTTCGAGCAAGCCGTCGAGCAGGCCGACAAAGTCCGACTCGGCGAAGTCAGCGGGGGCGCCGAGGACGACGTAGGCCTCGCCCGCCTCGGCGCCCATCGCCGCCAGGTCGGAGAGTGCCGTGGCCAGCGCCTTGCGGCCAACCGTCCGCAGCTCGCTCTCTCCGCGGCGAAAGTGGACGCCCTCGACGATCGCGTCGACGGAGGTGGCGGTGGCGCCGCCGGGGACGGTGACGGCGGCGTCGTCGCCGCTGCCGAGCAGCACCCGAGCCCCGTCCTGCGGCAGGCGCTCGCGGAGCCTCGCCAGCAACTCGAACTCGCCCATTCTCCGACTATTCCAGACACCGGGTCACTAAGGTGCGACGTTCGTGGAGCGCCACCAACCATTCCTGCACCGGCTCGGCGAGGCCGGTGCGCGGTTCGGGACCAAGCCGCCGCGCAGCCGCAAGGTCCGGCTCGCCCTCCAGCTCGGAATCGCCGTCGTCATCTTCGGCGCCCTCGTGCTCACGGTCGTCCAGCAGTGGTCCGACATCCAGAACGAAGGAGTCCATTTCCACGTCGGCTGGCTGATCCCGGCAATCATCATCCTTCCAGCCTTCTTCGTCCTCAGCGCCTTCGGCTGGGACCTCACCCTGCGCTTCCTCGGCTACCCGCTCGGATTCGGGCGCGCTCAGGTGGCGTGGGGACAGCCGCTGCTCGCGCGGTATGTGCCGGGAAGCGTCCTCTACGTGCTGGGCCGGGTGCTGCTTTCCGAAAAAGCGGGCATCCCGCGCCGGATCACGATTGCCAGCATCGTCTACGAACAGGCGATCTCGGCGACCTCGGCGGTGGTGGTTGCGGCCTACTTCATCATCAAGCACCCCGACCTGCAGGGGGAGCCATGGCGGTGGGGAGTGTTGCTGCTGATCCCGGCGGCAATCGCGCTGCTGCATCCGAAGGTGTTCGGGCCGCTGGCAAATCGGGCGTTGCGCGCGTTTGGCCGGGAACCGCTGCCGGAGGTGATCTCGCTGCGCGGTGTGATCACCCTGATCGTCTACTACTCGCTGAACTGGGTGGTCGTCGCCTTCGGGATCTACTGCGTCGCCCGTTCGGTCACGTTCATCCCCTACAAGGACATCCTCCTGGTTGGCTCGGCGCAGGCGATCGGCTACTTCGCGGCGCTGGTGACGCTGGTGGCGCCGGCCGGCCTCGGCATCAGAGACGCCGCCTTCGCCTGGGCGGTGAAGGCGGCGCTGCCGAGCAGGAGCTTCGCCCTCGGCTCGCTGATCGCAATCGCCGTGCGCGGGGTGATGACCGTCGCCGAATTGCTTTACGTCGCGGTCGTCACCGCGCTTGGACGGCGGGAGGGATGGAGCATCGCCACCGGCATCCTGCATGCCTCGTCCGAGGAGGAAGCAGCGGGGGCGGAGGCCGGCGGGCATACGCCGGAGTTGATGTAGCTCAGAGGGGAATCCGTGCTCCGAGCTGATAAGCCGTAAGTCCTAGGGTGAGCAGTTGCAGCGGGCGGTCGCGGGAGATTGCTACTAGCGGCAGGGGCCAGAGCAGGTACCAGGGGAGAAGCCATGAGGTGGCGAGGAGAAGGGCGAAGGCAGCCCAGGCAGCGGCGCGAACCCAATCACCCCCGCGCCAGGTCCACCTCAGTAGATAGGCGACGACGGCGGCGAAGAGGATCGCCGCGACGAGACGCACCGGGTCGGGATCGAGGCCAGTGAGGCGGGCGAAGGTGGTCGGGATGCTGAGGTGACTGGTCCGATTCTGGTTCTCCCCCGCCAGTTCGAACCCGTACAACCAATCCCACCCAAACGCCAGCCACGCCGCCACCCCAACGAGCACGGCAGCCCCCACCGCTCCAGCCAGCAACCTGCCGACGGGCCGATTTCGGTCTATATAGGAGCGTTTTCGTCCCGTCGGCGTTGAGTTGCGGTAAGTGCCGAGGAAGGCGAAGGGGGCTAGGAAGGCGGTGGAGGCCTTGACGGCAATGGCGGCGATGAGGGCGGCGCCGGCGGAGAGCTGGCGGGCGCTGAGCAGGGCGGCGACGGAGAAGGTCACCAGCAGCATCGTCAGGGCGTCGTTGTGGGCACCGCCGACGACGTGGACGAGGACGAGGGGGTTGAGAGCGACGAAGGCGGCGGCGCGGAGCGGGTCGACGCCCCGCCAGGCGGCGATGCGGGCGACGAGGAGGGCGATGCCGAGAACCGACAGCGCCGCGACCGCCTTCAGCACGGCGACGGCGACGCTGACCGGAAGCCAGGCGAGCGGGTAGGTGACGAGGGTGAAGAGCGGCCCGTAGGCGCTCGTGGCGTGGATCCAGGTGACGTGTTCGTAGGCGGGATCCGCCGGCACCGCTTGGGGCGGGTGGACGTAGGGATCGAGGCCGTGCCGCACCCCGAGCCGGGCGTAGTCGACGTAGCTGTAGACGTCGTGGGAGAGAAGGACGGGTGCGACTGCGAAGGCGACGACGAGGACGACGATCGCCGCCCAGACGATCCGACGCCCCAACCGCGGCGCCGTCGCCAGCACCCCGAGGTAGGCGACGAAGCCGGCCCAGATCAGGCCATAGGCAAGACCTGGGTCGATCGCTTACCTGCCCGTTGACTTGCCGCCGCCGACTTCGGGCAACGGGGGCGGCAGCGGCGCCGGTTTCTGCCCCGCTCCGGGCGCGTAGGCGTTGGGGTTGTAACCGCCGACTGCGGCCGAGCCCGGCGGCGGCGAGCCACCGCGACTCCCCGTTCCCTTGCCCTTGCCGCTCCCCTGGCTCGGGTTTCCTTGGGTGTAGCGGCCGAAGTACGGCGACCAGCTGATCTTCTGGCTCGGTTCGGTGAATTCCTCGCAGGGCACCCCCGCCCCCGAGTAAAGCGAGTGCCAGATTTCAGCCGGGAAGGTGCCGCCGAAGACGATGATCCCATGGACGCTCGACATCGAGATCGCGTTCGATTGCGGGTATCCGACCCAGACCGCGGTCTCCAAATTCGGCTGGTAGCCGGAGAACCAGGCGTCGGTGTATTCATCCGTGGTCCCGGTCTTGCCCGCCTGGCCGGCGCAGCCGGTGTAGGCGGCGGTGCCGGTCCCTTCGGTGATGTTGTCGTGGAGGAGCCGGGTCACCTCCCAGGCGACCGGTCTCGACAGCACCCGCTGCGGCTGCGCCGCTTCCGGCCGCTCAATGCGCCCGTTCGGGAAGACCACTTTCGTGACCGCGACCGGGTTGTGGTGGACACCGCCGGAGGCGAGGGTCGCGTAGGCGTCGGCCAGCTCCAGCGGCGAGACGCCGACCCGCAGGCCGCCGATCCCCTCGGCCGGAATGCCGTCCAGCGGCGAGGTGATTCCCATCGACTTGGCCGTCGCTGCTACCGCCTTCGGCCCGACGTCGAGGTCGAGCTGGGCGAAGACGGTGTTGTCAGAGGTGACCGTCGCCTGCTTCAGGTTGATCGTCCCCTGGTAGCCCAGGTCGGCGGTGTGGACTTCCCAGTGCCCCCACTGCGGCAGATAGAGGTTCAGCGGTTTCGAGGTGTAGTAGGTCGTATAGGGGTCGATTCCCTGCTTGATCGCCGTCGTCAGCACGAAGGCCTTGAAGGTCGAGCCCGGCTGCCGGTGCCCTTGCGCGGCGAGGTTGAACTGGTTCTGCCCGCTGGGCGAGTTGGAGAGCATCGCCCGGATCTGGCCGTTGCGGGGGTCGATCGAGACCAGCGCCGAGGAGGGGTCGGTCGAATAGGGGAGGGTCGAGCGCATCGCTTCCAAGCCCACCCGTTGCAGCTCGGGCTCGACCGCCGTGTAGACCTGTAGACCGCCGCGGCGGACCGTGTTCGCCCCGTATTTTTCGATCAGCTTGTTCTCGACGTAGTCGAAGAAATAAGGCTGGCGGTGGACGAAGTAGCCGCTTGAGGGATTGACCTGCAGGCCGGAGGCCATTGCCGCTCGCACCTGGGCGCTGCCGGCGTAGCCGAGCTTCGCCATTTGCCGCAGCACCTCGTTGCGGCGTGCTTTTGCCGCGGCTGGCTCGAGCAGCGGGTTGTACTGCGAAGGCGCCTGCGGCAGCCCCGCCAGCAGCGCCGCCTGGGCCAGGTTCAGCTTCCAGACCGGCTTCGAGAAGAAGATCTTCGCCGCCGCGCCCACCCCGACCGCGGTGCTGCCTTCGACCGTCCCGTAGGAGGCGATGTTGAGGTAAGCACCGAGGATTTCCTTGCGGCTGTGGCGCTGGAAATACTCTTCGGCCAGCTTCGCTTCGACGATCTTGCGTTCGAGGTTCTTCTTCGGGTTGCGGATGCAGAGGTTGCGGACCAGCTGCTGGGTGATCGTCGAGCCGCCCTCAACCGCTTCGCCGGCTTCGAGGTCCTTGATCGCCGCCCGCACGATCCCCTCCTCGTCGATGCCGCCGTGCTGGTAGAAGCGCTTGTCCTCGATCGCCACGGTCGCCAGCTGCAGGCTGCGCGGGATGCGGTCGATCGAGACCTGCTGGTGGGCGACCGGTGAGGCGACCAGACCCAGCTTCGAGCCGTCGGCCGCGTAGAGGACGGTGTTGCCGTCCGTGTCCACCGCTTTGCAGGAGGCGAGCGAGGGCGCCTCGGCGGCGACGTTCAGCACCCAGGAGGTGATCGCGATCACCGCGATCGCGAGCAGCCCGAGCACGGCGCCGAAGACGAGCAAGAGCTTGGTGCCTATTCCCCCGTGGCGGCGCTGGCGTCGCCGGATGCGCTGCGTCATCAAGCAGAGGGTACTTCGCCTCCGGCGGGCTCAGGACCCTGTCTACGCGACGGTGTCTTCGGTCGACTTGTTGTGGACGACCCCCTCGACCAGGAGCTGGTTCGGGATCACCACGGAGCTGCCGTCGCCGGGGTCGACATAGGTGTAGGAGAGGGTGATGTCGGTGATACGCCCCTCGCAGTCTTCGTATTTGACCCGGTCGCCGATCCGGAACGGCTGCGAGACGGCGATCTGGATGCCGGCGACCATGTTGGCGATCGTGTGCTGGGCGGCGAAGCCGACGATCAGGCCGACGAGCGCGGTCGAGGCGAGGACGCCGGTCGCCAGTCGCTTGAACTCGGTGAACTGACTGAGGGCCAGCATTGCGAGGACGAGGAAGGTCCCCACCAGGGCGAGCCGCCGCAAGATCCGCAGCCGCGTCCGGGTCGTGCGCGAGACCTGTGAGACTGCGGGCGACATGGAGAGCAACTTAACCGCGGAGCCAGTCGCCGGGCAGCCTCAGCGGCGTTTTCCCTACTCCAACTGGGGGCCGTGGACGGCGATCGGCGGGGTGCTGATGGCGCTCGGCACCGGGATCGTTCTCTCGGTCCCAGGCGTCGTGCTCGGCCACAAGGCGCACGGGAACCACCTCACCACCTTCGGCAACCTCTGGGTTCAGGGGGCGACCGAGGTCGGGTTCCTCAGCGTCTCGATGGCGGTCGCGGCGATGCGCGGCAGCGTCGGCATCGGGGAGATCTTCCGCCGGCTCGGGGTGCGCGCCTTCCGACCCTCGGCGCTCAAATGGATGGGTGCGGCGATCGGCCTCTACCTCCTCTTCATCGCGCTGTACGGCTCGCTGATCGTCCAACCTCACCAGGAAGACATCGCCGAAGCGCTGGGCCCGCTGCCGGTGCAGATCCTGCTGATCGCGGTGATCGCCCCGATCAGCGAGGAGATCTGCTTCCGCGGGATGCTCTTCGGCGGCCTGCGGGAGAAGTTGCCGCGCCTGGCGGCGGCGCTGATCACCGGCGTCATCTTCGGCGGCCTCCATGCTCTCACCGGCGTCAGCGCGGTGCCGCCGCTGATCGTCTTCGGCTTCCTGCTCGCGCTGCTCTACGAGAAGACCGGCTCGATCATTCCGGGGATTCTCCTGCACATGCTGAACAACAGCTACGCCCTGCTCAGCCATTAGGATGCCGCCGGTGAGTCGTCGCCTCTCGTCCCTGCTTGCCTTCGTCGGCATCCTTGTTCTGCCCGCCAGCGCAGTGGCCGCGCCGAAGCCGCCGAAGCCGGTTCCGGTTCCCGACGCGGCGGTGAAGATCACCGAAATCGGCAACCTCCACGGCGGCCGGGCGCAGATCTACGCCACGGTCCCGGTGCGCGGGACGCTCTCGCCTTACGTGCCGGGGCAGAAGGTCGAAGTGACCTTCTACCTCGACGGCCACCGCCTGGTCAGCCACAAGATTGCCGTCAGCAAGGGCAGCGGCGACAGCGGCAGCTTCGAATCGAGCGTGATCGTCAGGCATGACGGCAAGTACGCGGTCAGCGCCAAGCACAAGGCCAACGCCGCGCTCGGCGGCGACAGCACCGTCCGCAAGAGCTGGAAGGTCAGCTTCCCCTCTCTCCACCCAGGCGAATGCGGCAAGGTCGTCAAGGGCTTCAAGAAGGAACTGGCGACGATGGGCTACGTCTCCGGCGGCGGCAGCTGCTTCAACGGCCGCCTCGGTCGCGAGGTCCTCGCCTACCGCAAGGTCAACGGCATGAACCGCAGCCAGAAGGCGGGCGCCGGGCTGGTGAAGCGGGTCTTCGGCGGAAAGGGCGGCTACCACGTGCGCTACCCGAAGGCGGGCGAACACGTCGAGGTGCCGCTCAGCAAGCAGGTGCTGGTGATGATCAAGAAGGGGAAGCCGTTCGCGATCTACCCGGTCTCGACCGGTAAGCCCTCGACCCCGACGATTACCGGCCACTACACCTTCTACCGCCGCGAACCGGGCCTCAACTCGGAGGGGATGTACTACTCCTTCTACTGGCACGGCGGCTATGCCGTCCACGGCTACCACGAAGTGCCGAACTACGCTGCCAGCCACGGCTGCGTCCGCACCTTCATGGAGGACCAGCCGCGGATCTACTACCAACTGCACTACGGCGAGTCGATATTTGTCTTCTAAGCAGATCCTGCTCGACGAGCTGCGCGAGCACTCGCTGATCCTCGGGGAAGTGACGCTGGCTAGTGGGGCGGTGGCGCAGTACTACGTCGACGCGCGGCGGGCGCTGATGCGGCCGGCTGGGTTTCGGGCGGTCGGGGAGCTGATTGCGGCGGCGGCACACGAGGTTGGGGCTGAGGCTGTCGGCGGTCCGGCGACGGCGGCGATCCCGCCGGCCTGTGCCGCGCTCGCGGTTCCCGGCGGCGAGGACCTGGTCGCCTTCTTCGTCCGCTCCTCGCGCAAGGAGCACGGGCTGCAGCGCTGGGTCGAGGGACCGGTCGAGGCGGGGGTGCGCTGCCTCGTCGTCGAGGACACCGTCACCACCGGCGGCTCGACGGCGCAGGCAATCGAGCGGGTCAAGGAAGAGGGCCTCGAGGTCGTCGGCGTGGTCGCGGTCGTCGATCGGCTCGCCGGGGGCGCGGAGAAGATCGAAGCCGCCGCGGGCGCTCCTTACCGCGCGCTGGTGACGATCGACGAGATCTACCCGGACCGCCCCGACCGCGGCTGAGTCGGCGTCTTCTGCTTATCCGCGGAGGCCGACCACGGCGGTGCGCTGACCTCCCGGGATCGCCACTACGACGTGGGTCTTGAGGTAACTGCGCTTGCTGAGCAGCAACCGGCCGGTGGAGCTGAGCGGCACCCGGTAGGTGTGCCCCTGGCCGCCGCTGAGGTGGAAGGGGATGCGGCCGATCACCCGCGTCACCGCCCGCGCCCGCGGCCCGCGCCCGCGGTAGTGCGGGACCGGCAGCCGGAAGCGGGTGCGCAGGACGATCTGCCCGGGGCATTCCGTCCCTTCTGGCCAGAGGCAGGCGACCCGCACCCGCACCCGCTTGCCGCTGGCCTTGAGGTGGGAGAGCTGCAGCGCGACTGGGATCGACGCTGCTTTGCAGCCGAGTAGGCGGTCGGAGCCGGGTTCGACGTCGACTGCGTAAACGCATACGCGCTGCCGTCCCGACTTCACCGTCGGGGTGCTGACGTCGAAACCGTGGCGGGAGCCCGCTTCCGGGTAGTCGGCGGCGACGTCGCGGCGCGAAAGGGTGGCGACGGGGCCAAGTTCGTAGGAGATCGCGCCCGGGTCTCCCGCCCGGCCGCCGACTGAGAGGCGGATCGATAGCGGCGCGGTGGGGGCGTTTGGGTCGAAGGCCCAGCCGCGGACGCGGATCTGGCCTGGGGCCGGCGCCTTGGCGAGGTCGAGGAAGCCGATCGGGTCGTCGCCCCCGGCGGCGGTGGCGGTGCCCACCGTGGCGCCGTCGACGTAGTCGTTATCGATGTTGATCGTCACCCCGCCGTAGGTCTCGTTGTGGCCGCCTTGATACTGGTGGAGGCGCTGGTGGGAGGCCCAGGCACTGGCCGGAACGACCGGGTCGGAGGTGTTCTCGGCGCCGTTCCAGTTGGCGATCCAGATGTCGTCGGGAAGGGTGTAGCCGGTCCCGACCTGGTCGGCGAGGTCGGCGATTCCGGAGGCGCTGCTGCTGTAGACGCCGGAGACGTAGCCGAGCGCGTGCAGCTTTTTCGTCCAGGCTTCGAGGAAGGCGAGGGTCGCCGCCGTCGCCGAGGAGGTGCGGCTGTAGGACTCCATGTCGAAGTAGATCGGGCTGCCGGGCCCCATCGCCACCGGAGCCGCCTCTTCGACCGCGTCTTCGGCCGCCGCGGTGCCCTGCGCCGTCGCCTGGCTGGCGCTGAGCTTGGCGCAGCTCGAACAGCTGCTGGTCGGCGCCTGCAGGCCGACGTAGGTCGGGATCAGGTGCCAGCCGGCTTCAGTCTGTTCGGCGACCCATTCGGGCGTGAGATTGGGCTGCGGGCAGGCCCGGTTGGCGCCGCCGATGTAGACCCCGACCGCCCGGTAGGGAGAACTGCTCCATGCAGCCATCGCCTTCGACGAAGGGGCGCTGCAGGCGTCGAAGCCGAGCCCGGTGAAGACGGCGCCGGAGGACGAGGCGCGGGCCAAGGGCTGAGGGCGGGCTCGTAGCGCAGAAGCGCCCGCTGACGCAGAGTGTGGTTCGACCAGGATCGCCCGCCGCCGTCCGATCGCCTCCGCCGGGCAGCTCTGGTTGGCCGAAGGCGTCCCCAGGTAAACAGCCCGCCGATCCATCAGCACGCACATTCGCGGATGTTGGGCGAGCCGGAACACGGGCCACCCTGCGGGCACCTGCACGGCCCTCCCATCGAAGCGGACGGTGCGCTGCGCGCCGGCGGCAGCGGGCGCAACCTGGAGAACGAAGAGCGCCAGCAGCGCCGCAAGCAGAGGAGCGGACCTGCGTGCGATGGGAACGCGGAGGGGCCGATTCACGATCTTCTGCACTCTCGCTACAACCAGCCAAGGAGGCCCAAAGTTGCACGCCCGCGGGAGAAAGCATGCAGCGGAGAAGTGCCCCGAGCTGGATTCGAACCAGCGGCCTATCCCTTAGGAGGGGATCGCTCTATCCAGCTGAGCTATCGGGGCCGGGCCAGAATTTTCGCTTACTTGAGGATTCGGTGCCGAAGTTGGCGCGAAGTGCGCGCCACACGTGCGGATAGACCCGGCACGATTCCTTGCATGAGAACTGCAGAGATAGTGGACATGTCCGGGGCACGGGTTAATGTGCAGAACATGTCCAAGATGATCCAGATCAGGAATGTCCCCGACGAGATGCACAGGGAACTGAAGGTCCGCGCCGCCGCGGCGGGGATGAGCCTCTCCGACTACATAAAGAAAGAGCTCAGCTGGGCGAGCGAAAAGGACAGCTGGGAGGAGATCCGCGCCAGGGTCAAAGCGCGTGGCCCCCTTGGCCTCAGCACCGAGGAAGTCGTCGATCTGATCCGAGAGGGGCGCGGCGACTGATGGCCGTCGTCGACGCATCGGTGATCTGCGAATTCTTCGCCCTCGGCGAGCACGAAGACACGGCCGCCGAGCGCATACTCGGCGAGCAGAGGGCATTGTGGGCGCCGGAGATGCTCGACGCCGAGGTTGGCAGCGCTTTGCGGCGAGCGGTCCGTCGCAAAAGCATCGACGCCGATCAAGCCGCCGAGGCACTAGGGGAGCTGAGGAAGTTGCCGATCCACCGTGTCTCGCATGAGAGGCTGGCTCAGTTCGCCTGGCTGCTGCGCGACAACGTCAGCTTCTACGACGGGCTCTACGTCGCCTTGGCGCAACTGCTCGACAAGCCTCTGCTCACCTTCGACGCCCGTTTGGCTCGGTCGGGGATCGATGCCGAGATCGAGGTGCTCGCTTAGGCGTAGAGGGTCTCGGAGGCGAGCTCGTCGGCGCGGCGGCTCCAGAGCTTCACTTCCATGAAGATCTCGTCGCCGTAGCCCTCGAGGGCGTCGAGGGCGATCAGGGTGAAGCGGTCCTGCGAGATCGCCTCCTGGTCGACGGTCTCGGCCTCGAGCACGGCGGTGGCGGCGACGGCGCCGCGGACCAGCGGCCGTCCCCAGACCAGGGTGACTGCGCCGGCCCTACCGTTCTCGCCGCGCCAGCGCCCGATCACGTCGTCGTTGAGGTCGATCCGCCAGTCGGGGTTGTCCTCGGCGAGGATGTCGGTGAAGTCGGCTTTGGCGGCGAAGCCGGTCGGCTCACCCTCCGGCGGCAGCACGTAGGAGACGTGGCCGAACAGCTCCAGCCGCCCCTCCTCGCTCTCGGTCCGCGCCGAGCAGGGGACCCACACCCGCCCGCCCCAGGCGCGCTCCGGGAACCAGTCGACCTCGGCGGGCAGCTCGGTGCCCGCCGGCAGGTCCCCGATCCCTTCGACCGTTTTCGCGAGCTCCTCCCGCAGCCGCTCGGCGAACCGGCCGTGCGGAATGCCCTCCTGGGTGGTGTCGGCGATGAAGCGCGGGATCGGTCGCGGGGTGGGGCGCACGCGCGCAGCCTATCTACGCACCGAGGCAGTCGCGCAAATCGGAAGCGGCGCGCTCCGGCGGGTAGACGTTGATGTCGACGCCGGTGCCGAGCTCGAAGCCGGCCTTGATCGTCAGTCGGGGGGCGATGTCGACGTGCCAGTGGAATTGGTCCGCGCCGCGGGGGGCGGTGCGGACCCAGAGGTTGAGCTCGGGCGGGCCGTCGAAGAGCCTGGCGAGGGCGCGCAGGGCGGTGCAGATCATCGTTGCACCGCTCTCGTCCTCCTCGAAGCGCGCCGTTTCGCGGCGCGGGATCACCCGCAGCTCAAAGGGCGAGCGCGAGGCCCAGGGGCAGATCAGCGCCGCTTCGTCGTCGATCGCGACCAGGCGGTCGCGGCGCCGGACCTCCTCGACGAGGACGTCGCTGAGCAGCCCGCCGCCGGCGGTGCGTTCGCCGTAGGCGCCGACCCGCTCGCGCTCGCGGGCGACCGCGGCGGGGACGAAGGGCAGCGCGTAGAGCTGGGCATGGGTGTGCTCGAGCGATGCCCCGGCCCCGCCGCCCTCGTTGACGATCAGCTGCAGGTAGGAGGCGTCGGGATGGGCGCGCATCCGCTCGCGCCAGGTCGCGATTGCGGCGGCGAACTGCTCCTCGCTGAGGTCGGCCATTGCCGTCACGTGCTCGGCCGAGTTGATCAGCACCTCGTGCGAGCCCTCCGCCGGCCGCGATGAGAACAGGTCCGGTTCCCCCGCCCGTTTGGTCGCCAGCAGCGGGTCGCCGGGGCTGGCGAAGGCCCCCGCGTCCGCCTCACCCCCAACTTGTGGTTCCTTTCGCACGCTATTGGTGCTTAAGGAACCACGGGATGGGTCGCCGAGGGCGGGATAGAGGTTCGGGACCACGCGCGTCGTCCAGCCGGGCGTGTTCGGCTCGCCGCCGCCCGGTCGCGTCGCGTAGAGCTCGGGCGGGGTGCGGTCCTCGCGACCTTCGCAGAAGGGGCAGTTCTCCGGTCCCTTCGGCTCGGTCGCGCGCGCCGAGAAGCTGTCGGGACGCTCGGCCCGGCCCGGGGCGAGGATCGTCCTCAGCCCAGTCAGCTGGTCGATGCGTATCTCCGGAGAACTCAGGAGCGGGAGGGGGGGAGGTCGTCGGGCGGTGGGGGCGGCGGCTTCACGGGGGGTTTGGGCGGCCGCGGTTTCGCTGCCCCCTCGCCTTTGCCGCCCCCGAGGAACGGCTCGAACACGTCCATCGGCAGCGGGAAGACCACCGTCGTGTTCTGGTTGCTGCCGATTTCCAGCAGCGTCTGCAGGTAGCGCAGCTGCAGCGAAGCGGGGTTGGTGCTGATGATGTCGGCGGCATCGGTGAGCTTTTGCGCCGCCTGCCACTCTCCCTCGGAGTTGATGATCTTCGCCCGCCGCTCGCGCTCGGCCTCGGCCTGGCGGGCGATCGCCCGCTGCATCTGTTCAGGGATTTCGACGTCCTTGATCTCGACCGCCGTCACCTTGATCCCCCACGGCTCGGTCGACTCGTCGATGATCTTCTGCAGCTCCTCGTTGAGCCGCTCGCGGTCGGACAACAGCTGGTCGAACTCGGCCTTGCCGAGCACCGAGCGCAGCGCCGTCTGCGAGATCTGGGAGGTGGCGAGGAGGTAGTTTTCGACCTCGACCACTGCTTTGTTGGGGTCGACGACGCGGAAGTAGGCGACCGCGTTGACGCCGGCGGGGACGTTGTCGCGGGTGATCACCTCCTGCGGCGGGATGTTCAGCGTCACCGTCCGCAGGTCCACCTTCACCATCCGGTCGACCAGCGGGATCAGCAGGATCAAGCCCGGCCCCTTTTGGGCGATCAGGCGCCCGAGCCGGAAGATCACGCCGCGCTCGTACTCGCGCAGGACGCGGACCGAAGCCCCCAGCGCGATCAGGGCGAAGAACGCGAGGACGACGAGGATCGCTGCCACAACTTCCATCAACCGGCTCCTTTGCTGGGCTGACTCGCAGTTTGCGGCTCCGGGCGCACAACCAAAGTGAGCCCCTCGACCGCCTCGACCCGGACTTTATCCCCAAGCTGAATCGACGGCGCGCCACCGGCCAGGCGCGCGCTCCAGATCGTGCCGCCATACCAGACCTGTCCGTCTGGGTCGATCGAGCTGCGGGCCTCGGCGGTGGCGCCGACCATCTCCTCGGTCCCGGTGCGAACGGGGGCGTCGCGATGAGCCGCGATCACCTTGCGGGTGACGAAGTAGAAGCTGACCGCGGAGACGACGCCGAGGGCGATCAAGGCGCCGCCGATGTACTCGGCGGTGATGCTGTCGGAGTTGAGGGCGACGATCCCGGCCGCCGTCAGGCCCATCACCCCGATCGCCGCGAGCACACCACCCGTCGGCAGCAGCAGCTCGGCGAGCAGCAGTCCCAGTCCGATCAGCGCGATGACGACGAAGGCTTCCATGCCCTGATTATCCCCTCAGCGCGTAGCGGTGCACGTCTTCTTCGAGTTCGGAGGCATGCGAATAGGGGCCGTGCTTGAGATAGACGAGATGGCCCGACTTGTCGTAGAAGGCGGTCTCGGGGAAACCGAGAAAGGGGCCGAGCCCGTCGACGATCTCTCTGTGGGGGTCGGTGTAGCTCGGGTAGGAGAGCGGCGCCTCGCGCAGGAAGGTGGCGGCGGTGTCGTTCGAGTCCTCCGAGTTGACGCCGAGGAAGGCGACCCGCTTCCCGTAGCGGGCGGAGAGCTTCTGCAGGGTCGGGAACTCTTCTCGGCAGGGCCCGCACCAGGAGGCCCAGGCGTTGACGACGATCGGGTAGCCGCGCAGCTCCGCGAGGCGCTTTTCGTAAGCGCCAGTGCCTCCGGAGAGCAGGTCGTTCGCCTGCTTGTGGAGCGCGGCGAGGGGCGCCGGGGAGCCGGCGAGCGCCTTCGCGTAGTTCGGGTGGGAGCCGCCGTAATCGCCGCCCCCGCTGCCCCCGCAGCCGCTCGACACGGCAACCGCCAGGACCAGAGGCGCCAGCGTCAAGAAGGGTCTGAATCGCGCACGCATCCGCTGCCTGGGTACAATACGTACGTTCGGTTCGCGGTTAGCGGGCCACTGTTCTCGGGGGACTACCAGTATCCCCGCCTCGTTCACTGTCCCAGCCGTTTGCCTGTTTCGGTGGGGACCGAAGCCCCGGAAGCCTTCTATGGCCAACACCAGCGACGTTGCCGTTGATGCGGCAGTTCCTTCAAGCGCCGACATAGAGCGGGCGGCAGCATTCGCCCGCGAGCCGTTTCTGCTCGACGGCGAGGGGCCGGAGGCGCTGGCACCGGGCACCGCACGGCGGCGGGCGCTGGACGCGGCCCTGACCGAGCTCGACGCCGGCGCCGAGTACCCGTCGATCCAGTGGCGGCGCGACTTCTCGCTGCTGCTCGGGCTCGAGCGCTTCCTCGCCGAGGAACCGCCGAAGCTGCGCGACGGGGCGGAGCTGAACCCGCACCAGGTCGATGCGCTGTCCGGCACCCTGGCCGAGTTGATGACCCAGCAGCAGGTCGGCAGCGAGCCGGCCAATGGCAACGGCGAGGCAGCGGCAGCGGCAACCAACGGGGCTGAGGAAGCAGGGACCTCGGGCGCCGAGACCGATGGCGCCGGCGAGGTCGACGAGGACGAGGAGCTCGCCCCCGACGAGGAGCCGCAGGACTGGGTCGACACGCCGGTCGAGGACGACGAGGAGGTCGTCGAGGAGGCGCCCGAGGACCCCGGCGCCGAGCGGCGCTTCTGGTTCGAGCACGCGACCGGCGCCGGCAAGACCGTCGCCGCGGTTGGCTTCGTCGAGGCGACCCGCACCGGCGGCGTCCTGATCCTCACCCACCGCCGCAATCTCGTCGACCAGTTCATCGGCGAGATCTCCGACCGCGGCTACAAGGAGCGGCTGCGGCCGCCGCTGATGGACGGCCGCGACGATCCCGACGGCCCGGTCACGGTCGAGACCTACCAGTGGTTCGTCCGCAACCACAAGAAGATCTCCGACGCCTACTCGATCGTCATCTGCGACGAGGCCCACACCGCGCTGGGCGAGAAAACCAGCGCCTGCATCCGCAACTGGACCGGTCCGGTCTACATCGGCATGACCGCGACCGGGGCGCTGATCGCCCGCCACGTCGCCGACCTCTTCCCGACCCAGACCTCGCGCTTCGACCTCGCCCAGGCGGCCCGGCGCGGCGTGATCGCGCCGCTGCGCTGCCTGCGCATTCCGCCTGGCCCGGGGGTGCGGACGATCGCCAAGGTGCCGCTGCGCAAAGGCGAGGTCGACCAGGACTTCGACCAGGAGGAGCTGGCCGCCCTGCTCGATCAGGAGCCCTTCAACGTCGCCATCGCCGACCTCTACCGCTCGCGCTTCCGCAAGGTGCCGGGGGTCGTCTACACCGCCGGCGTCCAGCACGCGAAGAACGTCGCCAAAGCCTTCCGCGACGCCGGCATCAATGCGCAGGCGGTCTCCGGCGAGACGCCGAAGCGCGAGCTGGCCGAGATCCTCGCCGGCTTCGAACGCGGCACCGTCGACGTGCTCTGCAACGCGATGCTGCTGGCCGAGGGATGGAACTCGCCGCGGGCGACGATCTGCATGCACCTGGCGCCGACCGCCTCGCGGCGGATCTACCAGCAGCGGGTCGGCCGCGTCACCAGGCGGGCGCCGGGCAAGGAGGCGGGCCTGGTCCTCGACTTCGTCCACCCGGCGACGACCCACGACGAGACGATCGTCACCCTGCACAGCCTGCTCGACCGCGACGTCTACCGCGGCGGCGCGATCGTGGTCGGGCCGGTGCGGCGCGGCCGCGGCCGCAAGGTCCGGGTCGAGCGGCGGATCGTGCCGGTCTCCGACCAGGAGGAGCGGCGGATGGAGGTGCTGGAACGGGAGATCTGGCGGATCGCGGTCGAGAACCTCAACTACCCGGAGCAGCACGCCTGGGCGGCGCTGGCCGGGGCGCGGGTCAACACCCAGGGCTGGCGGCGGGCGCGGGCGATGCTGCAGAACGACCGCAGCAAAGAGCTGCGCCGCCGCTTTCTGCTCACCTGCGTGCAGCGCAACCGCAACGCGCAGCTGCGGCTGAAGGCGCTGAGCGAGGTCCCCGACCTCGGCGATCCTGACGCCTTCGACGACGCGATCGAAATCGTCGGCACCTGGAGCCGCGAGGACAAACGGGCGGGGACGAAAACGCTGCTGCAGGCGCTGGTCGACAAGCGGATCGGCCGCCGCGACCAGGCGCAGGCCTGGGTCTGGCGGCTGGCCGGCTACACCCGCGAACTGCACGAGGAGTATGCGGTGCAGCGCTGGCCGGAGACGAAGCGGCTGCTGGGGCTGCTGGTCAACTCCTCGGGCCGGGCGCACGGCCGCAATGCGCGCCGGTTGGTCCACGCGTCTCGCAAACAGGACCGGCGGTTGGCGGTGGCGCTGCTGGCGGCAGCGGTCTCGCACACGCCCGAGGGCGAGGAGGTGCTCCGCGGGGCGCGGATGCGGATGGCGCGGAAACCCTCGGCGGTGGCGCGCGAGCTGCTGCGCAACTTCCCCAAGGGCGGCAAGCGGCGGCGCAACAAGCGCAAACGGAACAAGGAGCAGGGCGAGAACGGCGCCGCGCCGGAGGCGGCGACTAACGGCGAGGCTGAGGCCAAGGTGGGCACCGAGGCCGAGGTCAAAGTGGAGGAGCCTCAGGAGAACGGCGCCGCCAAAGCGAAAGCCAGGCAACCCCGCAAAGCCACCACGCGCAAACGCAAACCCGCGAAAACGAAAGCAAAAAAAGCCTCCGCGGAGGATTCAGAAGCGGGTGAGGTGGACCTCGCCGGCCCCGACGGCGACGCGGTCGCCGCCGGGGGTGACGACGACGAGGTATCCCCGGTTATCGACACCGTCGGCGACTCCTGAGCCGCCCTCCCAGGCGACCTCGCGGCCGCGCAGCGCGTCGCGGGTGCGCCAGGCGGCAAGCACGTCGTCAGACTCGGCGTTAACCCATGAGGCCAGCGTGCGGTTGAGTGCCTCTCGAGCAGCAGCTGCAGGTATGCCTCTCAAGGACGTAGCCATCTCCTGTAGCTCCTGCGGAAACTCGTTCTGCTCGATCGAGAGGTTCAGGCCTACTCCGATTACTGCCCAGCTGTCTTGGGGACGGGCCTCGATCAGGACGCCGGCGAGCTTTCGCCCTTCAACCAGTACGTCGTTCGGCCACTTGACGGCGCACTCGATGCCGGACTGCAGTTGCTCGGCTGCCTCGCAGACGGCGAGGGGGACTGCGAGCGGCAGCATCGCATGGCGCTCGTCCAGCGGGCGAAGGATGGCTGAGTAGAGGAGGGCTTTGTTTGGCGGCGCCGTCCAGGTTCGGCCCTGGCGGCCGCGGCCGGCGCTCTGCTCGGCGGCGGTGACGACAGTCCCGTGCGGCGCCCCGGCTGCGGCCAGATCCCGGGCGCGCGTGTTGGTCGAGTCGGTGCGCGCGAAGTGCCTATGTGGGGTCCCGAACCTCATCCTGTGGTTCCTTTCGCACCGTATACGTGCGAAAGGAACCACAGGATTGGGCAGGCGGTGCCTATCCGGCGGCGTCGGCGAGGAGGGCGGCGACGAGGCCGTCGATAACGTGGCGCTCGGCCTCGACGTCGACGCGCAGGCCGGCTTCGCGGGCGGCCTCGCTGGTGACGGGGCCGATCGAGACGATGCGGGCGTTGGGTGGGAAGCGATCGCCGAGCGCCTCGGTCAGGTTGGTCACGGTCGAGGAGGAGGTAAAGGTGACGTAGTCGGCGTTTTGGGCTGCCTCGACCTGCTCGGGGTCGGGCTGCTCGCGCACGGTCTCGTAGAGGGCGACGACGTCGACCTCGGCGCCGCGGTTGCGCAGGGCGTCGGGGAGGATGTCGCGGGCCTCGGCGGCGCGAGCGACGAGCACGCGCCGTCCCTCGACCTCGACCGCGGCGAGCGCGCCGACCAGCGCCTCGGCGACGAACCGGTCGGGCACCACGTCGGCGACGATTCCGCGCTGCCCCAGGGCACGAGCGGTGCCGGGGCCGATCGCCGCAACGGTGGCGCCGGCGAGGGCGCGGGCATCGCATCCCGCTGCCTGCATCGCCTCGAAGAGGAGGCGGACGCCGTTGGGGCTGGTCAGGCAGACGAGTGCGTAGCCGCTCAGCGATCCGATCGCCTGGCGCACCTCCTCGGTCTCGATCCGCGGTTCGATCCGGATCGCCGGCAGCTCGACCACCTCGGCGCCGAGATCGCGCAGCGTCTTGGCCAGCCCGCTGGCCTGGGCGCGGGCGCGGGTGACGACGACGCGGCGACCGTGCAGCGGCCGCCGCTCGAGCCAGGCAAGCTGCTCGCGCCTACGTGCCACCTCGCCGACGACGATCAGCGCCGGCGCTTTGATCCCCTTGCGCTCCACCGCCTCGGCGATCGTTCCCAGGGTCGCCGTGACCGTCCGCTGTCCCGGCCACGTCCCGCGTTCGATCGCCGCGGCGGGCTCGTCTGCATCCCGCCCCGCCTCGATCAGCGCGGCGGCGTTCTCGGCCAGCCGTTTCACGCCCATGTAGAAGACGAGGGTGCCGGGGAACGCCGCCAGCGCCTGCCAGTCGAGCGCGCTCTCGTCCTTGGCCGGGTCCTCGTGGCCGGTGACGAAGGCGACGGCGGAGGCGTCGTCGCGGTGGGTGACGGGGATGCCGGCGTAGGCGGTGGCGGCGACGCCGGCGGTGATGCCGGGCACGACCTCGAACTCGATTCCCGCCTCCCGCAGCGCTTCCCCCTCCTCGCCGCCGCGGCCGAAGACGAAGGGGTCGCCGCCCTTGAGGCGGACGACACTCTTTCCCGCCCGCGCCGCCTCGACCAGCCGCTCGCCGATCTCCCCCTGCGGCACAGAGGGGACGCCCGGCTGCTTGCCGACGTAGAGGAGCTCAGCGTCCGCCCGCGCGCCGGCAAGGGCGCCGGGCGGGATCAGCCGGTCATAGAAGATCGCGTTGGCGCTCGCGATCAACTCCAACGACCGCACCGTCATCAACCTCGGGTCGCCCGGCCCCGCACCGACGAGATAAACGACTCCCGTCATCCCATCTCCGCGGCGCGGTCGAGGATCTCGCGGGCGCCGGCGGCTAGGAGGCGCTGGACTAGTTCGGCGCCGGCCAAGGCCGGTTCGTCGACCCGGCCCTCCAGGTGGTCGCGGAGCCACTCGGAGCCGTCGGGGAGGCCGACGAAGGCGTCGATCGTCAGCGCCTCGCCATCGACCCGCGCGTGGACGCCGAGGGGGGTTGCGCAACTGGCGTCGAGCAGGGCGACGACGGTGCGCTCGGCGGTCAGCTCGCGCATTGCCGTCAGGTCGTTGACCGCCGCCGCGGCGTCGCCGCTGGCGGTGTCGTCACTGCGTACCTGCAGCGCTAGCGCCCCCTGACCTGCCGCCGGCACCATCTGCTCGACCGTAAGGGCGAAGCCGATCTGCTCCTCGCGCCCGAGCCGGCGCAGGCCCGCCGCGGCGAGGACGATCGCGTCGAGTGAGCCCTCTTCCAGCTTGCGCAGGCGCGTGTCGACGTTGCCGTGCAGCTCTTCGACCCGCAGGTCGGGGCGCGCGGCCAGCAGCTGGGCACGGCGGCGCAGGCTCGCGGTCCCGACCCGCGCGCCCTCCGGCGCCTCGTTGAGCGAGCCGCCAACCCCGATCCAGATGTCGGTCGGCTCCTCTCGCGCCGGCACCGCGGCGATTTCCAGTTCCTCCGGCATCTCGCTCGGCAGGTCCTTGGCCGAATGAACCCCGATCTCGGCTTCGCCCGCCAGCAGCGCTCGCTCGACCCCGCGCACGAAGCGCGACTTGTCCCCCGGCTCGCCATCCGAAGAAGCCTCGACCAGCTCCGCCCCACCGAGCAGGTCGGCGACGTAGCGCGCTTGCGTCAGGGCGAGGACGCTGCCCCGGGTAGCGATCCGCACCCTCAGTCCTTTTGGTTCCTACGGCGGAGCTCGGTGACGTTTGCTCGGGCTTCGCCCTCAGGCGCGGTCTCTACGTCGAGGCCGTAAAGCTCGCGCAGGGCGCTGACGAAGAAATAGGCCTCGCCGGAGCATGCCGAGCGGCGGATCCGCAGGGTGGGGTCGTGCAGCAGCCTCGAGGCGATCGCTTTCGCCATCTTCTCCAGCCGCTCGCGATCGGCATCGCTGAGGCTCTCCCAGCGACCCTCGTTCTCGGCCAGCACCCGCCGCACGACCTCGTCGCCATGCTCGCGCAGGGCGCTTATCGTCGGCACCACCTCCTGCAAGCCGAGCCAGCGCTCGAAGCGGTCGAGCTCGGCCTCGACGATCCGCTCCGCCCGCCGCGCCTCCGCCTCGCGCCCGCTCTCGTTGCGTTCGACGATCTGCTGGACGTCGTCGATGTCGTGGACGGTGATGCCGGCGATCTCGCGGCAGGCCGGCTCGATGTCGCGCGGCACCGCCAGGTCGATCGCCAGCAGCGGCCGCTCCGGCCGCGCCGCCATCACCTGCTCGAGCCCGTCGCGCTCGACGATGTGGTGGGGGGAGTTGGTCGCCGAGACGACGATGTCGGCACTCGCCAGCTGCTCGGGCAGCTCTTCGAAGCGGACGGCGGTGCCGCTGAAGCGCTGCGCCAGCCCGATCGCGCGGTCGTAGTGCCGGTTGGCGACGAAGACGGTGTCGACGCCGCGGGCGACCAGCGCTTTGGCGACGAGCTCGGCGGTCTCGCCGGCGCCGACGACCAGCACGCGCCGATCGGAGAGGTCGCCGAGCGCCCGCCGCGCCAGCTCGACCGCGACCGAGGGGATCGAGACCCCCCTCTCGCTGATCCCGGTCTCCTCGCGGGCGCGACCGCCGGTGGTGAGAGCGTCGCGGAAGAGGCGGTTGAGGATCGGTCCGGTCGCGCCCTCGACCATCGCCAGCTCGTAGGCGCGTTTGACCTGGCCCTGGATCTCGGCCTCGCCGAGGATCATCGAGTCGAGCCCGGCGGTCACCTGCAGCAGGTGGCGAGCGGCCTCGGTGGCGCGCAGCGAGTAGAGGTGGCTGAGCAGCTCGGTCGGGCGGATCTCTGCCTGGCGGGTGAGGACGCCGAGCGCGGTCGACTCGGCCTCGACCGGGTCGGAGACGATCAGGTAGAGCTCGGTGCGGTTGCAGGTCGAGATCGCCGCCGCCTCGTGGATGCCGCTCGCTGCGGTCAGCTCGGCCAGCGCGCTGACGGCACGGCCCTCGGTCAGCGAGAGGCGCTCGCGCAGGTCGAGCGGCGCGGTCTTGTGGGAGACGCCCAAGGCGAGCAGCTCGGCCATCAGGCGCTCACCTCGTCCTTCTCCTCTTTGCGCTGCTCGGCGATCGTTGCGATTTCGCTCATTTCGCGCTCGATCCGTTGCAGTTTCGCCGCCATGATCCCGACGTAGACGACGAGGAGGACGACGAAGACGATGTAGGCGCCGGCGACGTACTTGCCGGCCTCGTGGAGCGGCAGCGCCGGGGCGCCGAGCGGCAGCGGCATCAGCTCACCTCCGGGGCGATCCGCGAGCCGCTGCCGGCGGCTGGGGCATCGAGCGCCCGCCGCAGCCGCTTCACTTGACCGGAGGCGCTCTTCGCGGTCAGCTCGAACTTGACCAGCGTCACCCAGAGCAGCGCTATCGCTGCCAGGCAGCAGAGGAAGGTCAGCAGCATCGAGCCCGGCAACCCACCTTCGCTGGTGGCGAATACGCGCGGGTGGACGAGGCTCTGCGCCATCCGCACGGCGAGGAAGTTGAGCGGCACGAAGGCGCCGGCGGTAACGGCGAAGACGGAGGCGTAGCGCGCCTGGCGGTCGCGGTCCTCGATCGCGTAGCGGAAGGGGTAGTAGGTGGCGTAGAGGAGGAAGACGATCAGGAAGCTGACCAGGGTCGGCTCTTCCCAGACCCACCAGTGCCCCCAGGAGGCCTTGGCCCAGATCGCGCCGGTGATCAGCACCCCGACGCCGAAGATGATCGAGATGTGGATCGCGACGTAGGAGTAGGCGTCCCACTTGCGGTTGTTCGTGCGCAGGTGCGCGATCGCGAAGACCCCGCCGACGACGAACCCGACCAGCGCCGTCATCGCCAGCGGCACGTGCAGGTAGAAGATCTTCTGGATGAACCCCTGGTCGGTTTCCAGCGGCGCGTAGAAGAAGACCAGCGAGAGCGACAGGGCAAGCATCGCCACGGTGGCGATCGAGAGGGTCTTGAGTCCTTTGCCGTACATGCTCGGGAGAGGGTGGGTGCCCGGTCAGTCCTCCAGGAGAAAGTCGAAGACGGCGTAGCCGACCAGGCCGAAGATCAGATCGTATAGCCCGAGCACCGTCAGCCAGGTGCCGAAGCGATGGTAGGAGGGACCGCCCAGCGCCAGCAGGTGCTCGGTGGCGCCGGTGGCGGCGATCATCAGCGGCACCGCCAGCGGCAGCAGCACCAGCGGCACCAGCAGGTCGCGGGCGCGCGAGTTGACCGCCATCGAGGAGATCAGGGTGCCGGTGACGGCGAGCCCCAGGTCGGTGAGCAGGAGGATCAGGACCAGCGGGCCAAGGCCCGCGGCTTCGTCGAGGAAGAAGAGGGCGAAGATCGGCACCGCGACCAGCTCCAGCGCCAGCAGGTAGACGATCAGCGCCGCCACCTTGGCGGCGAAGAGGACGGTGCGGTCGATCGGCGCCAGGCGGATCGCGTCGAAGCCGCCCTCCTCGCGCTCGGCGACGAAGAGGCGGTTGATCCCGAGCACGCCGGCGAAGAGGAGCGTCGCCCACAGCACCCCGGCGGCGAGGCTGCCGGAGAGGCTGGTGCGATCGAGGCCGAAGCGGAAGATGACGAAGGCGGTGACGCTGAAGAGCGCCATCGCCGGCAGCGACTGCAGGGTGCGCAGCTCCGCGCGCAGGTCCTTGGCGAGGATCGCCGCGAAGGCGACGCGCGAGGGGGTCACGAGACCACCGCCGTCTCGCCGATCCCCAGCCGCAGCACCTGGTCGGCCTCGGGCAGGTGGCGGTCGGGGTCGTGGGTGACGACGACGCGGGTGCGGCCGGCGGCGGGGCCGATCAGCTCGCGGGCGAGCTCGCGCCCCTCCGCGTCGAGGTTCGAGTCGGGCTCGTCGAGCAGCAGCAGCTCGGGCCGGTGGAGCACGCAGCGGCAGATCGAGAGCCGCTGGCGCATCCCGGCCGAGAGCTCGGCGACCCGCTCGTCGGCGCGCCTCTCCATGCTCACGGCGCGCAGCAGATCCTCGATTCGCGCCTCGGCCGCGGCGCGGTCGATCCCGTGCAGGCGCGCCTGGAAGCGCAGGTTCTCGCGGCCGCTGAGGTCGCGGTAGAGCAGCGGCTCGTGGCCGAGGTAGCCGATCCGCCCGCGCAGCTTCCAGGCCTCGTCGGGGAGCGAGCAGCCGAGCACCGCCACCTCGCCGCCGCTCGGACGCAGCAGCGTCGCCAGCACCCGCAGCAGCGTCGTCTTGCCGGCCCCGTTGGGGCCGAGCACGACCAGCGACTCGCCGCCGCCCAGCTCGAAGCCGACGCCGTCCAGCGCCGGCCGTTCGCCGTAGTCGCGCCGCAGCCCGGCGACCTTGATCGCGGGCGCCGCTTCCTTCGTCAACGGCGCTTCTTCATCGTCCGCCGCCCGACCTTCAGCAGCGGCCCCATCCCCTCGCGCAGCGCCTTGGCGCGGGTCTCGCCCTTGCCGTAGAGGATCTTCGCCGAGGCACGGACGGCTTCGCCGAGGGTCTGGTCGTAGGGGTGCCACCAGAAGTCGCGGGTCATCCCCGGCTCCCAGGCGTTCATCTTGATGTTGACGCACTCGTAGAAGCCGAATTTGGAGTGCGAGCGGCCGAGCCCGGAGTCCTTGACCCCGCCCCACGCGCACTGGCAGGCGCCGTGGCTGAAGGAGTGGTCGTTGACCCAGACCATCCCCGACTCGATCCGCCGCGCGATGCGGGCGCCGCGCTGGCGGTCCTTGGTCCAGACCGAGGCGCCGAGGCCGAATTCGGAGTCGTTGGCGAGGTCGATCGCCTCCTGCTCGGAGTCGACGACGACGATCGGCAGCACCGGGCCGAAGATCTCCTCGCGCATGATCCGCATCTCGTGGGTGACGCCGGTGAGGACGGTGGGGGCGATGTAGCGGCCGGCGGCGAGGCCGGGCGGGTCGACCGGGCCGCCGCAGCGCTTGACGGCGCCGGCGGCGACCGCGTCCTCGATCAACTCGACGACGATCCCGTACTGGTCCTCCGAGGTCATCGGTCCGATCTCGGTGTCCCAGTCGAGCGGGTTGCCGAGCTGCAGCTTTTCGGCTTCGCGGACGACGCCCTCGGTGAAGCGATCGGCGACGTCGCTCATGACGTAGACGCGCTCGATCCCCGAGCAGGTCTGGCCGGCGTTGGCGAAGCCGCCCCAGACCGCGCCGGAGACGGCGTTGTCGAGGTCGGCGTCGGAGCAGACGATCATCGGGTCCTTGCCGCCGAGCTCGAGGACGCTGCCCTTGAGCTCGCCGGCGCAGACCTCGCCGACCTTGCGCCCGACCTCGACCGAGCCGGTGAAGAAGACCTTGCCGACGCTGGAGCGGCAGAGCGCGTCGCCGATCCGGCCACCGCCGTGGACGACCCGGACCAGGCCCTCCGGCAGCCCGCCCTTCTCGAAGACCTGGGCGATCCGCTCGCCCAGCAGCGGCGTCAGGCTTGCCGGCTTCAGCACCACGCCGTTGCCCGCCATCAGCGCGATCGCCACCTCGCCGAAGGGGATCGACCAGGGGTAGTTCCAGGGAGCGATGACGCCGACCACGCCGATCGGCTCGTAGCTGAAGCGGCCTTTCTTGGAGAGCGTGAAGGCCTGCGTCATCGGCACCTTCTCGTCCGCGAGGATCTTCGGCCCCGCCTTCGCGCACCAGTGCAGCGCGTCCACCGTCGGCAGCAGCTCCATCGTGTAGGCCTCGGCGCGGGGCTTGCCCTGCTCCTTGACGAGCAGCTCGGCGATCTCGTCGATGTCGTCCAGCAGCGCCTCGGCCGCCCGTTTCATGTAAGCGGCCCGCGTCTTCGCCGGCAGCTCCGCCCAGGCCGGCTGGATCCGCGCCACGTCGTCGACCACCCCCTGCACCTGCTCCGGCACGATCGTCGGCACCGAGCCGACCAGCTCGCCGGTGGCCGGATTGAACGACTCCAGCGTCGAAGTGGACTCGGGCGTCTGAACTGCCGTTGCGCTCTCCATGGACCCGATTGTACGGGCGAGGTGGGAGCCGGGGGAAGGTCTTCCGGACAACAGCGGGGAGGGTCCGAAAGACCTTCCCCCGGCTCCTCGCGTGCCCGGTGATAACGAGCAAGGCTGCCCAGCTCTCAGCCGTCTCGAAATCCTGTGGTTCCTCTGGACGGTCAGCGTCCGAAAAGAACCACGAGTTGCTGCGCTGTTGCGAGTACTCATCACGTGGTTCCCTATGGACGGTGGACGACCGAAAGGAACCGCGAGTTTTGGACTAGGGAGCGTGAGGCAATGGCGGAAATCGTGCATTACATTGACAAAGAGGACGCAGCATCCCGGCGATTCGACGCCTTGATGAGTTCGCCCGAACTCGACACCTACCCCAGTCCTATGCACCTGATTGCAGCGGATAACCCTCGGCTCGGCCAGATGGCTACCCGAGCGTTACTTGACGGCGACGCGGTGTTGCTTGTCCATGACGATGGACGCGAGTTGCTGATCTCTCCCGAGTCGACCGGGGGGTGCTCGAATAGAGTCACGGAACCCCTCAATGAAGCCGGTAGCCGCTTAGCATTAGCGGCCACTGTGGCCGACCAGCTCTTCGACACCGGCCAGATTGGAGACTCGGGACCTGAGCGGCCTCCCGCCGACGCGCCCCTTGCTGTCCGCATGCGCCCGCGCTCGCTCGACGAGGTGATCGGGCAGGAGCACATCTTGGGAGAGGGATCGGCGCTGCGGACGGCGATCGAGAGCGGCAGGCCGCACAGCGCGATCCTCTACGGGCCGCCGGGGGCGGGGAAGACGACGCTGGCGCGGATTGCGGCGGCGGGGGCGCAGGGGGCGTTCGAGGAGGAGTCGGCGGTGAACGCCGGCAAAGCCGAGATCCGGGGAGTGACCGAGCGGGCGCGGGAGCGGCGGCGGGCCAATGGGCGGCCGACGATCTTGTTCCTCGACGAGATCCACCGCTTCAACAAGGCCCAGCAGGACGCGCTGCTGCCGGCGGTCGAGGACGGGACGCTGACGCTGATCGGGGCGACCACCGAGAACCCCTACTTCGAGGTCAACTCGGCGCTGCTCTCGCGGGCGCAGATCTACGAGCTGCGGCCGCTGGAGCCGGCGCAGGTGGAAACGCTGCTGCGGCGGGCGCTGAGCGACCCCGAGCGCGGGATCGCCAACCCGCCGCGAGTCGCCGACGAGGCGTTGGAGATGCTGGCGAAGCGCAGCGGCGGCGACGCCCGGGTGGCCCTCTCGGCCCTGGAGCGGGCGGTCGAGCGGGCCGACGGCGAGGTCGTTGTCGCCGCGGTCGAGGATGCCCTCCAACGAAAGGCGCTCGACTACGACCGTCAGGGCGACCGCCACTACGACTTCATTTCGGCCTGGATCAAGGCCACGCGTGGCTCTGACGTAGATGCCTCCCTCTACTACCTGGCGGTGATGCTGGAGGGCGGCGAGGACCCACGCTTCATCGCTCGCCGCATGGTCATCCTCGCCTCCGAGGATGTCGGCAACGCCGACCCGCAGGCGTTGCTCGTCGCCGACGCCGCCGCCCGCGCGGTCGACCGGGTCGGCCTGCCCGAGTGCGCACTCAATCTCGCCCAGGCCGCCGTCTACTTAGCGCTGGCTCCGAAGTCCAATGCCTCCTACAAGGCCCTCGCCGCCGCCCGCGCCGAAGTCCGTGCCCGTGGGGCCAAAACGCCACCCGATTACCTGCGCGACGCCCACTATCCCGGTGCCGCCGAGCTCGGTCGCGGTGAGGGTTACCGCTACGCCCACGATGAGCCTGATGCAGTCAGTGGCCAGCCGCTCCTGCCCGACGAGTTGCGCGGCCGCCGCTTCTACGAGCCCACCGATCGCGGCTTCGAGAGAGAGCTTGGACGCCGCCTGTCTGAGCTTAGAAAAAAGTTAGACAACCTGTAAAACGCGGGCGCAACCTTTCGGTCCCTCTCGTGTTCTTGAAAGCGGCTTCCCAAGCTAACAGCCAGGGAGAAGCCGATGGCCGACCGGAGACCTGGACTGGGGGCTCCGGTCGGGCCAAAAAAGCAGGGATCGAGGGCGTCGAGTGGACTGGGCTCGGCGTCCTCGCTGTCGATTTCGCGGACGAGCGGAACCGATCGCCTATGGTGGGCGCATGGCTTCCGATCGACCCAAGCTCCGTCTCGGCGGGATGGCCCTCCGCAACGGGCTGCTGATCCACGGTCCCACCCACTGGGCTGCGGCCGTTCGCGATGCCGACGGCGGGATCGAAGTCGCCTCCGAGCGCAAGCCCGAGCTGGCGCCGGGGCTGGTGGCGAAGCTGCCCGGCCTGCGCGGGCCGATCAAACTCGCGGAGGCGATGCTGGTGCTGCCGCTCGCCCGCCGCCGCCTGCCGGCGGCGCGGATGCCGTTCGAGGACGGCCGAGTGCTGGCCGCCGTCGCGCTCACCCTCGGTATCACCTCGCTCCTGCGCAAGCGGACGCCGGCGACGGCGCTGCGCGAGGGGGTGGTCCAGGTAATCGGGGCGGCACCCGCGATCGTCGCCCTCAGCGACCGCGACCTCGCCGCCTACCACGGGGTCGAGCACAAGGCGATCGCCGCCTATGAGCAGGGAGTCGAGGACGTCGCCTCGGTCCCCAAGGAGCACGACCGCTGCGGCTCCAACCTGATCGCCCCGATGATGCTGCTCTCCGCGGGCGGCACCGTGCTGCTGGAGCGGCTGGTCGAGGATCCGAGCGCCGCCGTTCGCGCCGGAGTCGGCCTCGCCGGCGCCTCGCTGGCGGTCGAGATGTTCGCCTGGAGCGACCGCCACCACGGCGATCCGCTGGCCGAGGCCTTTCACACCCCTGGCCGCGAGATCCAGCGGCGGCTGGCGACGAAGGAGCCGACGCCGGAGCAGCTCGAGGTCGGGATCGCGGCGCTGGAGGAGATCCTCCGGGTCGAGGAAGGTGGCGGCGAGGACGAGCTGCCGCCGGCTGCATAGACTGCGGGCGGTGTTCGGAAGGGTTGACCACATCGGAGTTGCCGTCGAGGACATCGACGCCGCGATCGTCCTCTACCGAGACAGCTTCGAGATGGAGCTGGCTCACCGCGAGAGGGTCGAGGAGCAAGGTGTCGAGGCGGCCCTGCTCGATGTCGGCGACGGACACGTCGAGCTGCTGGCGCCGCTCGGCCCCGACACTCCGGTCGGCAAGTTCATGGCCAAGAACGGCGCCGGCCTGCATCACGTCGCCTACGCCGTTGACGACATCGACACGGCGCTGGAGCGGATCAGCGCCACTGGCATCCAGCTGATCGACTCGAAGCCGCGGATCGGCATCCGCGAAAGCCGCGTCGCCTTCCTCCATCCCCGCTCGACCGGCGGGGTGTTGACCGAGATCGTCGAACCCGCAGGAGGGCACTGATGGCTGAGGCACAGCGTGTCGAGATCGGCTTCGAGGGCGGGCAGGTGATATCTACCCGGCTCTCCGAAGAGGACCTCAAGGACCTGCGGGCGCGGCTCGAGCAGGGCGGCTGGTACGACCTTCACACCGAGGACGGTGTCGTCGCCCTCTACCTCGGAAAAGTCGCCTTCGTCCGGATCGAGTCCGGCGAGCACCGGGTCGGCTTCGGCCTCTCCTAGGGTTATGCGGCTGCGGCGCCTGCTCGGTGCGGCCGCCGCGGCGACGCTGGCGGCGGCGCTCTGGTGGCGCAAGAGCCCTTCGGCCTGCCCCTACAGCCAGCGCTTCTGGGTGGAAGCGCCGCACCCGATCATCACCCGCGAGCGCCTGCGCTCGGTACTGCGGCCCGAGGCGGGCGAGCGACTGCTGGAGATCGGTGTCGGCACCGGCTACTACGGCCTCGGCCTGGCGGAATGGGTGGGGCCGGAGGGGACGCTGGAGCTGTTCGACCTGCAGCAGGAGTTCCTCGATCACGTGATGCGCGCCGCCGGCGAGCGCGATCTGCGAAACCTGGTGCCGACGCAGGGCGATGCGACGGCTCTGCCCTACGAGGAAGCCTCAGTCGACGCCGTGATCCTCACCGCCGTCCTCGGCGAGGTCCCCGACAGCGCTGCCGCCCTGCGCGAGATCCACCGCGTCCTCAAACCAACCGGCCGCCTAGTCGTCGGCGAGCTCTTCGGCGATCCCCATTTCACGACGCGCAAGAGCCTGGAGCGCCTCGGAGCCGCGGCTGGACTTCAGTTGACGGATATCTCCGGCAACTGGTTCGGCTACTTCGCGCGCTTGGCCCGCGCTACGTAGATCGCCTTGAAGTGGCGATTTTCATCGAGCGGTTGGCGCGGGACGCCGTCTTCGTGCTGACCGTAAACATCGAGGCATTCCAAACCGCAGCGCTCTAGCGCCCCCAGCACCGTTGCTTCCGGGAAGTGGCGCTCGCGGTGCAGCTCGGGTGGGATCGCCGGCCCATCTGCGGGGTCCATCGGCTCAGCCTGGAAGCTCGCTTCGGCAATCGCGCCGGGCTCCATTTCGGTGCTGGTCATACCCATCCAGGTCATGCGCGTACTGTCACGCTCTACCACTGCCTCTTCGGCGAAGAACGTGCGGTAGGCGTTTAGCGTGTTAAGGTCAAAAAGCATCAACCCTTCTTGGCTGAGGTTGCGACGCATCCCCCGGAGTGCCTGTTCCATTTCTCCGGTACTGAGTAAGTAGTTGACTGCATCGTCGATGCACCAGACGACATCGAACTCGCCGAAGCTGGGCAGCTCCCGCATGTCGGCGACCGAGAGCCTCGCCCTCTCGCCCACCTTCTCTTTGGCGATCGCGACCATCGAGGCAGAGACGTCGCAGGCGGTCACTTCCCAGCCCCAATCGAGCATCGGGATGAAGCTCTTACCGGTGCCGCAGGCGACGTCGAGCAGCCGTTTGCCCGGGATCAGGTGCTTATCCAGCACGCCCAGGAGGCTGGTCAGCCACTGCTCGTAATTGTGGTGGGCGGTAAAGGCGTCGTAGACGGGCGCGATCGCCTCGTAGGCGACCTCTGCCCAGCGCGGTTTCTCCCCCTCGTCCCTGGCCACATTGAAAAGACCTGCGCAAGTTCAGGATAGTTTCTTCTCTAAGGCTGGAAATTTCCTACATCGCTTAGGTAGGTTCGTTTTATCAACACTCCGGATGGGCATCGCCGCGGGAACGACGATGGCTGGGAGTGGGGTGAGGCACACAGGGTCTGTCTTCGGATGGCGTATCGCTACGCGAGCAATCCAAGCGAAGCCGAGGACATAGCTCAGGATGCCTTGCTCCGGGCCTGGCGTCGGCGTTCGACCCTGCGCGATTCCGAGCGCCGCAACCAGTGGCTGGCGACGATCGTCCGCAACGAGGCCTTCCGCCAGCACGCCCGGGTAAAGCCAGACCTGACAGCGACGATCGAGCTGCGGGGGGGAGCGGAGGACGCGCAGGTGCTGGCGACGGTGGAGACGGCCGACCTGCACGCGGCGCTGGATGGGCTGAGCGAACGCGACCGCCGGCTGCTGGAGATGCGCTACGAGGAAGACATGACGCAGGCGATGATCGCCCACCGGCTCGGCATCCCGGAAGGGACCGTGAAGGTCCGCCTGCACCGGGCGCGCGACAAGCTGCGCCGCGCCTACGTCGTCCAGTAGGGCGAGGGCGTCCGCGCGAACTTCGGACCGCTGTACAACGACGCGGGTGCCTGCCGCGGCAACTATTGATCAATGAAGACGGCAGCGCGTCAGATCGTCGCCTTCGGCGGCGGCGGCTTCTCGATGGAGTCCGGCAACCCGCTGCTTGACGACTACGTATTGGGGCTGACCAAGGCCGAGCGGCCGCGGGTCTGCTTCCTGCCCTCGGCCAGCGGCGACGCCGACCACTACGTCGTCCGCTTCTACCGCGCCTTCGCCGCTCACCGCTGCGAGGCGAGCCACGTCTCGCTCTTCCGCCGCGAGCGGGGACCGGCCGACCTGCGCCGCCACCTCCTCTCCCAGGACCTGATCTACGTCGGTGGCGGCAGCGTCGTCAGCCTGCTCGGGGTCTGGCGCGCGCACGGGATCGACGCGATCTTGCGCGAAGCCTGGGAGGCGGGGGTGGTCCTCTGCGGCCTCTCCGCCGGCTCGCTCTGCTGGTTCGAGGAGGCGGTGAGCGGCTTCCACGGCGAGCCGCAACGCCTGCGTGGGCTGGGCCTGCTGCCGTTCAGCAACTGCGTCCATTACGAGCGCGGCTCGGTCCGGTGTGAGGCCTACCGTCGCTTCCTGCGCGAAGGGATGTGCGGCGGCTACGCCGCCGAAGACGGTGCGGCCCTCCATTTCAGCGGCGAGAAACTGAGCCGGGTGGTGGCTTCGCGGCCGCAGGCGCGCGGCTACCGGCTCGACGTGGCCGGCCGGCGGGTGGTCGAGATGCAGATCGCCACCACCTACCTGGGGGATCCGGACCAGGTGCCGGACGCTGCCCCGCTGCCGGAGGCGCTCTCGACCGCCTCCGCTGCCTGATGCCGGTGGACGGCAGCGGGCGCCTTTCGGACGCGGCGACGCCGGTGCGGCGCGTGCTCGTCCTCGGCGGCCACGAGTTCAGCTCTCGGCCGGCGGACCGGGCGGTCTGCGAGCTGCTGCTGCGGCTGGCGAGCGAGCGAGGCGGCAAACGGCCGCGGATCTGCATCCTGCCGACCGCGAGCGGCGACACTTCGGAGCAGATCTCCAGCTTCTACGCCGCCTTCGGCGAGCGCCCCTGCGAGCCCTCCGACGTCTCCCTCTTCCGGCTCGGGCGGCGGCCACTGGCGCTGCGCGACCACCTCCTCGCCCAAGACCTGATCTACGTCGGCGGCGGCAGCCTGGTCAACCTGCTGGCGGTCTGGGAGGCGCACGACGTCGCCTCGATCCTCAGCCTCGCCTGGCGGCAGGGGATCGTCCTCGCCGGTCAGAGCGCGGGGGCGATGTGCTGGTTCGAGGCCGGCATCACCAAGTCCTCCGGCAAGCCGCGGCCCGCCGCCGGGCTCGCTCTCCTCCCCGGCAGCCTCTGCGTCCACTACAACAACGAACCCGAGCGCCGCGCCGCCTACCTCGACGCGGTCGGCGACGGGATGCCGAGCGGCTACGGCCTCGACGACCACGCCGGCCTCCTCTGGGAGGGCGAAGGGCCCCCCTCCGCGCTCACCGCCCGCCGCGGCGCCCGCGCCTACCGCGTCACCAGCCAGGAAGGCGAGGTCACCGAGTCCCCGCTCCCCGCCCGCTTCCTCCCCGCCCCAGCTCCGGCCGCCCTGCGCGAGGACATCGCCGAGTTCCGCCGCATCAAAACGATGCGCCGCCGCGCCGGCTGGTTGGGCTGAGCGTCCGAAATGTTCTGTCTGCTATCCTTCCATCATGGAGGTGCTGATGATGGAGAACGAAGTGAGCAACTGGAACGACGACAGACTCGACGAACTCAACCGGCGCGTGGACGAGGGATTCGCGAAGGTGGACAAGCGCTTCGATCAAGTGGACAAGCGCTTCGAACGAGTCGAAGGAGAGATGAAAGAGGGCTTTGCCAAAGTCGACCGGGAGATCAAAGAAGGCTTTGCCGAACTCAGAGGGGAGATGGGGTATCTCGGGGAGCGGTTCGATCGCCTCCTTCACACACTGGTATTGATCTCGTGGGGCTTCGCAGGGACCCTGGTCGCGGCTCTCGCTGCTGTGCTCGTCGCCGCCTTCTTGGCCTAGCCGGACTGCTCGTCGGCGACCGGCGGCGCGGTCGGGTCGGTGCCCTCTTCGCCGAGTTTCTCGCGGGCGATGTAGTCCTCGGCGAGGAGCAGGTTGTCCTTCGAGCGCTCGACCACGTTGAGCAGGTCGCCCATCAGCGAGACCTCCTCGACCTGCTCCTTGACGAACCACTGCAGGAACTGCTCGGCGCGGTAGTCCTTGAGTTCGCGGGCGAGCTCGAAGAGGCCGAAGATCTCGTCGCTGACCCGCTGCTCCTGCTGCAGCGCCATCCGCACCGGGGCGCTGCCGTCCTCGAAGCTCGTCTGCTGCGCCTTGATGTCCGGGATCCGCACCTCCTCGCCGACGTCGAGCAGGTAGCGGATCATCATCATCGCGTGCTCGCGCTCCTCCAGCGCCTGGCGGTAGAAGAAGGCGGCGAGGCGGGGCAAGGTCTCGGCGTCGTAGTAGACGGCGGCGGCCACGTACTGCTGGTGGGCGGCGAACTCGTTCGAGATCTGCTCGTTGAGGGCGTCGGCGAAGGATTGCTCGGGCATCGTCAGCTCCTTGTCGGGGTGTCCCGACCCTAGAGCTTCCAGCGAAAGCCGGTCTCCTCGATCGCCGGCGGCAGCGGGCTCGACGGCAGCCCCGGCTTCGTCGCCTGCTCGGGGTCGTTGTAGCCGCTGGGGGCGACGTCGTTGGGGGTGTCGGGATGGAAGATCGAGGCGAGGTACTGGATCTGGCCGCGGCCCTGACCGAGCTCGCTCTGGCCGCCGCCGTAGGCACCGATCCCACGCTCCTCGCAGTAGTCGTAGGCGGCGAAGAGATTGCGGATCGGGCCGAAGCGCGAGGGCTTGACGTTGACCGTCCGCGGCGGCGACCACGGCATCGCCTCGATGTCGGCGATCGAGTGGATCGGCGCGTCCCAGGTGACCCGCTCGGAGACCGGGTCGAGCAGCGGTTTCGTCTCCTCGTTGACGTCCGGGTCCTCGAGCCAGGCGTCGGGGAAGGTCTCGATCAGCTTCGCGTAGAGCTCGGGGTCGGTCTCGACGTCGACCACCGTGCCTTTGTAGAAGCCCTTGAAGTCGAGCGAGTCGACCGCGCCGGTCTCGGCCAGTGCCGCGATCAGCTCGTCGTCCCAGTCGTTGACCGGGTCGAGCTTGAAGCGCAGCGTCGGGTAGACCGCGAGCCGCGCCCGCAGCGGCTCGATCGAGGAGCGTGAGCCCTCTTCCCAGCTGGCGAGGCGCATCGAGTTGACGAAGTTCACCGGCCGCGGCTCGCGGCCGAGAGCGGTGGCGAGGTTGGTGCCGGCCTGGCGCAGCGCCAGGTCCAGCGCCGCCGACTCGAAGGCCCAGCGGCGGTAGTCGCGGGAGACGTCTTCGCGCACCGGTGGCCCGGCCGGGAAGAGGTCGATCCCCTCCAGGTGCTCGGAGAACTTGGCGAAGGTGAACTTCCCGCTCAGCCCCTCCGGCGGCCCTTGGTCCTGCTGCCCGATGTGGTCGATCGCGTCATAAACAACGTCCTCGCCAATCCCCTCATGACCCCCGCCCCGCAGCTTGACAACCGTCGTCAGCCGTTCCATCGACCCCCAGTCAATGCCCAACCCCTCGAACTCACAGCTATCAATCTGGAACGGCAAATCCGCGATCGCATCGAAGCTGGCCATAGAAGAAACCTAGCGAGCGACGCGCAGCGTTTTCAGCTCACGATCAGAGCCACCCCGGACGTAGCCGCCATGGGCGAGGCTTTCGCGGATGAAGTCGAGCGTCTCCTCCGTCAGGCGCTCCCCGGGAAGTACGTTGGGAATGCCGGGCGGGTAGGCGGCTAGTCCCTCGGCGGCAATGCGGCCGGCGGCGGCGTCGAAGGGGATCACCTCCTGCGGGCCGAGGAAGGCTTCGCGCGGGGTCAGCACCAGCTCGCCCCAGGGTGGCGCCGGCGCCAGCTTCTCGTCCGGCGCCCCCGGCGTCTCCTCCAGCTCGTGCACCGCCAGGCGCAGGCCCTCAACCAATCTCTCGCCGGCCACCTCGGCGCTCTCGCCGACCCCGAAGATGGCGACGACGACGTTGCCCGAGTAGAGCTCGAGGTCGAGCCCGGCGGTGTGGAAGGCGGCTTTCCAGAGACGCTGAGCGCTGGAGCCGGTCTCGCGCACATCGATCCCCAGCCGCAGCGGGTCCCAGCCCGCCACCCCCAGCCCGCCGACCATCCGCTCGTCGAGCACGTCGAGGCCGGGGATCTCGCGGATTCGCACGCGCGTCTTCGCGATTGCGGCCAGCGCCTGCTCCAGCAACTCTTCGCCGTGGACGTAGATCTGCCGCCGCGCCGCGTCGAGCGAACCGGAGAGGAGACCGCTGGGGCTGGTCGTCTCGACCAGGCTGACGCAGCGGTCGACGATCGCGCCGTCGATTCGGCCGCCAGGGCCAAGGTGCAGCATCGCCGCCTGGGTGAGGCTGCCGACGATCTTGTGGGTCGAGGAGGTGACGAGGTCGGCGCCGGAGGAGAGCGCGTCGGGCGGCAGGTCGGGGTGGAAGTGGAGGTGCGCGCCCCAGGCCTCGTCGACGACCAGCGGCACCCCGCGCGAGTGCGCCACCTCGGCGAGGCCGGCGACGTCGGCGGCGGCGCCGAAGTAGGTGGGGGAGACGACCATTGCCGCCACCGCCTCCGGCGTCTCGTCCAGCGCCGCCGCCAGCGAATCCGACGTCAGCCCGTGCGCGATCCCCAGCTCCGGGTCGAGCTCGGGCGCAACGAAGGTCGGCCGCAGGCCGCTCAGTACCAGACCGTCGATTACCGAGGAATGGACGTTGCGCTGGACCACCACCTGCTCGCCGAGGTGCGCGAGCGCCATGCAGGTTGCGTGGTTGCCCTGCGAGGCGCCGTTGGTTAAGAACCAGGTTCGCGCTGCCCCCCAGGCCTCGGCCGCCAGTTGCTGCCCCTGTTGGAAGGGCGTCGGTTCGGGGCCGATGTCAACCCCTTCGGTGACCGAGGGGATATCGTTGCGTAGGCCGGCCTCGCCGACCAGCTCGCGCATCGCGGGGTCGGCGCCGAGCCCGCCCTTGTGGCCGGGGACCTGGAAGCGCCCCGTCTCGAGCGCCGCGTAGGCCAGCAGGGCGTCGACGTAGGGGGTCGAGTCCTGTCCGGGGTTGGACATTGAGCCGAGTCTAGGGGCCGCGGGGCGCGGTGCTGGAGAATTCAGCGATGCGCCACACGCGCTTCGGCTACTGGATCGAGGAGGCGGGTGACGTCGAGCCGCGCCCCTGCCTTGCTGGTCATCGCGAGGCGGACGTCCTCGTCGTCGGCGGCGGCTACACGGGGATGTGGACCGCCTGGTACGCGCGCCAGCTCGAGCCCACCGCGCGCATCGTCCTGCTCGAGTCCGAAGCGGTCTGCGGGCGCGGGCCGAGCGGCCGCAACGGCGGCTTCTGCAACGCGATGTGGTTCTCGCTCGCTTCGATGCGCGACCGCTGGGAGGGCGAGGGAGCGCTGGCGACGGCGCGGGCGGCGCAGGAGGCGGTCGGCCGGATCGAGCGCTTCTGCGCCGAGCAGGGGGTCGACGCCTGGTTCCGCCCCGCCGGCTACGTCCAGGTCTCGACCGCGCCGGCGCACGACGGCGCCTGGGCGCGGGCGGTGGAGGCTTGCCGCGAGCTCGGGGTGCCGGAGATGCTGCAGCCGCTGAGCGAGGCCGAGGTGGCGGAGCGCTGCCAGTCGCCGGCCTTCCGCGCCGGCGCCGTCTCGCCGACCTCGGCAACGGTGCAGCCGGCGCGGCTGGCGCTGGGCCTGCGGGCGAAGCTGATCGAGGCCGGGGTCGAGGTCTTCGAGTCCTCTCCGGTGCTCTCGTTCCGCGCCGCCGGCGACGGCGTCGAAGTGCGGACCGCCGCCGGCTCGGTGCGCGCCCGGCGCGGCGCGCTGGCGATCGGCGCCGCCGCCAAGGGCCGGCGCGGGCCGCTGCGCGGCCGCCTCACCGTCGCCTCCTCCCATATCGTCCTCACCGAGCCGGTCCCCGACGTGCTGGAGGAGATCGGCTGGACCGCCGGCGACTGCATCACCGACTCCCGCTCCCTGCTGCACTACTTCCGCACCACCCCCGATGGCCGCATCGCCTTCGGCTGGGGAGGTGGCCGCATCGCCTTCGGCGCCCGCACCGGCGGCCGCGCCGAGCTCGACGCCGCCGTCATCGCCGCCGCGGCCGAACACCTGTACGACTACTTCCCCGCCCTCCGCGGCCGTCGCCTAACCCACGCCTGGGGCGGCCCGATCGACGCCTCCCCAACCCACCTCCCCGCCGTCCACACCCTCGCCCCCCACTGCGCCTGGGCAGCCGCCGGCTACACCGGCAACGGCGTCGGCCCCGCCAACATGGTCGGCCGCGCCCTCGCCTCTCTCGCCCTGGACCGAGACGAAGACCACGCCCATCTGGCCTTCGTCAACGCCAAGAGCCCAAGAATCCCCCCCGAGCCCTTCCACTGGATCGGCGGCGAAGCCATCCGCCTAGGAGTCCAAAGAAAAGAGCAGGCAGAGCTCGAAGGCCGCCAACCCAACCCCATCTCCTCAGCCATAGCGAAGATCCCCGAGCTGATCGGCTTCCACATCGGCCGTTAGTAGGGAGTTGGGGAGGTCTCGCCGGCGCCCTCCCTGCTGTTGCGACGGCGAGACCTCCCCAACTCCCTACTGAGCCGCCGCCGTGCCGGGCATCGGCATCATCGGCGCTTCCTCCTGCTCCGGCCGCACGCTGGCCATCTTTTCGGCCCGGCGCTGCTGCCAGGTGGCGAAGCCCATGGCGGCGACGGTGACGCTGAAGAGGATCATCGCGATCACGTTGACTTCGACCGGGATCCCGCGTTGGGAGGCGCCGTAGATGTAGAGGGGGAAGGTGACGGTGGTGCCGGAGTTGAAGTTGGAGATGACGAAGTCGTCGATCGAGAGGGCGAAGGCGAGCATGGCGGCGCCGAAGATGCCGGGCATGATCAGCGGCAGGGTGACAAGGCGGAAGGTCTCGAACGGGTCGGCGCCGAGGTCCCGCGCCGCCTCCTCGAGGCTGCGGTCGAAGCCGATCAGGCGCGAGCGCACGACGACGACGACGAAGCTGATGCAGAACATGACGTGGGCGATCAGCAGCGTCTCGAAGCCGAGGCTGAAGGTGCCGATGATGAGGAAGAAGGAGAGCAGCGCCGCCCCCATCACCACCTCGGGCGTCGCCATCGGGATCACGATCAGGAAGTTCGCCAGGCGGCGGCCGCGGAACTTGTGACGGACCAGCGCCAGCGCCATCATCGTGCCGACGATCGTCGAGACCGCCGTCGCCAGCAGCGCCAGTTTGAGGCTGGTGACGAGCGCTTCGTTCAGTTCGGGGCGGCTGAAGGCGTGGGCCCAGTGGTCGAGGGTGAAGCCGACCCAGGTGTAGTTGTAGCGGCCCTGCGGGTTGTTGAAGGAGAAGAGCAGGATCACCGCGATCGGCAGCAGCAGGTAGACCACCACCAGGGCGGCGACGATGTTGACCGCGTGCTCGCGCAGCCAGCGCCAGGCGCGGGTGCCGCGACTCTCGCTCACCGCGCCTCCTCACCCATCAGCGCCTCCGAGCCGGCGAAGCGGATGTAGACGACGACGGCGATCATGATCAGCGCCATCAGCACGAACGAGAGCGCCGCCGCCGACGGGTAATCCGCCTGGCTCAGGTAGAGCGACTGGATCACGTTGCCGATCATCCGGTTGCCGGCGCCGCCGAGGAACTGGGCGTTGACGTAGTCGCCCGCTGCGGGGATGAAGGTGAGCAGCGTGCCGGCGACGATCCCCGGTGCCGAGAGCGGCAGCGTCACCCGCCAGAAGGCCTGCCCGGCCGAGCTGTAGAGGTCCTTCGCCGCCTCGATCAGCCGCACGTCGATCCGCTCCAGGCTGGCGTAGATCGGCAGGATCATGAAGGGGAGGAAGTTGTAGGTGAGACCGGCGATCACGGCGGGGCCGGTGGCGAGGATGTGACCGCTCGGCGCCAGCCCGATCGTGTGGAGGAATTCGGTCACCGGGCTTTCGTCGGAGAGGATCGTCTCCCAGGCGATGGTCCGGATCAAGTAGGTGGTGAAGAACGGCGCGACCACCGCGAACAGCATCAGGTTGCGCCAGCGCCCGGCCTTGAAGGCGATCGCGTAGGCGAGCGGGTAGGAGATCAGCAGCGCCAGCAGCGTCGCCGCTCCGGCGTAGTAGAAGGAGCGCACGAACTGCGTGTCGTAGGCGGAGAGCGCTTCGCTGTAGTTGGCCCAGTGCCAGTTGAATTCGAGGCTGCCGACGACTCCCGACTCGAGCGAGAGTTTCGCCATGTAGTAGAGCGGGATGACGAAGAAGACGACGAGCCAGATCGTCCCCGGCCCGAGCAGGAAGTAGGGGACGATCCGGCGTCGCATCTAGCTCACCCGTTGAGTACCGCGTCGAAGGCTTTGATCACCTTCTGTTCCTCTTCGCCTTCCAGTACCGGCGTCCCGGAACACTTCTTGGTGAAGGAGGCGCTGGGGAAGATCAGCTGGTTTTCGGCCAGTGCCGGTTCCCGCTTGGCGAGGATCTCTTTCACGCCTTCGACCGGGGTCACGTAGTTGACGTATTCGGCGATGTTGGCCTGGATCTCCGGCTTGTAGACGAAGTTCATCCAGGCCTGGGCCGCGGTCGGGTTCGGCGCCCCGACCGGGATCACCATGTCTTCCGACCACAGCATGCAGCCCTCGGTCGGCATCCGCCATTCGAGGTTCGGATTGTCGGCCTGCAACTGCACCGCATCGCCCGACCAGCCCATCACCGCGACCGCGTCGCCGCTGGTCAGGTCGCGCGCGTAGTCGTTGCCGGTGAAGCGGCGGATCTGCCCCGATTCAGCGGCGCCCTTGATTTTTTCGATCGCCTTCATCCAGTCCGCTTCGGTGGCCTGGTTGGGATCGACCCCTTCGCACTTCATCACCAGCGGCACCGCTTCCCGCACTTCGTTGAGGAAGTCGACTTTGCCCTTGTACTTGGGGTTGAAGAGGTCGCAGATCGAGTGCACGTCCGGGGCCTTTTCCTTGTTGACGATGATCCCGGTCATGCCGCTCTGCCACGGCACCGTCCAGTCGCGGTTGGGGTCGAACTGCGGGCTTCTCAGGCTCTCGACCAGGTTGTTTTCGACTTCCTGCAGGCCGGATTTGTCGAATTCCTGCAGGTAGCCGAGCTTGTGCATTTTCACGACCATGTAGTCGGCGAGGACGAAGATGCTGCGGCCGCCCGATTCGCCCTTCGCGAGCAGCGGCTGCATCTTGTTGAAGAATTCTTCGTTCGAGTTGATGTCTTCGATGTAGTTGACCTTGACTCCGGTGGCCTTTTCGAAGGCCGGCACCGTGCCCTTGTCGATGTACAGGGGCCAGTTGGAGATCGTCAGGCTGCCCGAGGGCTTTCCTTCCAGCTTCACCTGCGGCGCTTCCCTTTCTTCGCCGCCGCCCCCTTCAATGCCGCTGCTCCCGCCACAGGCGGCGAGGCCGAGGGCCAGCGTCGCCATCGCGACCAGGACGGCGACGACGGCTGCACTCCTGCGTTGCTTGTTCTCGCTGCTCACCATCTGCGGTTCAACCTCCGTGCGTCGTTTCCAGTTGCGACTGGTCGGCGGGACTGGCGCCGTCAGTGCTCGTCGCCCCACTTCCATTACGGGGCGACTCGCGAACAAGATGCATGTGCTCGGGGTCCCAGCTCAGCTCCACCCGGGCGCCGCCGCCGGGCAGCCGCTGCCGCGCCGCCTCGTCGGTGTTGGGGACGAGGACGGTCATCCGCACCCTCTCGCCGAGGTCGACGGCGATCTGGGTCGCGGTGCCGAGGTAGAGCGAGCTTTCGACGATCCCCTCGACCCGAGTGCCATCGGCGCCGTCGCCGCCCGCTTCGCTCAGCTCGACCCGGAGCTTCTCCGGTCGCACCACCGCGTGGCAGCGCTCGCCGCGCGAAAAGCCGTCGGTCGGCGCGGCGATCGTCTGCCCCTGGTCGAGCTTCACCTCCTGCGGGCCCGTCACCGTCGCCGGCATCAGGTTGGAGACGCCGATGAAGCCGGCGACGAAGGTGGTGGCGGGGCGGTCGTAGACCTCCTCGGGCGCGGCGATCTGTTCGACCCGGCCACGGTTCATCACCGCGATCCGGTCGCTCATCGTCAGCGCCTCCTCCTGGTCGTGCGTGACGTAGACGAAGGTGATGCCGACGTCGCGCTGGATCCGCTTCAGCTCCACCTGCAGCCCCTTGCGCAGCTTCAGGTCGAGCGCCCCGAGCGGCTCGTCGAGGAGCAGCACCTTCGGCAGGTTGACCAGCGCCCGCGCCAGCGCCACCCGTTGCTGCATCCCGCCCGAGAGCATCGAGGGGCGGCGGTTGCCCTCGGAGGCGAGCCCGACCCGCTCCAGCTCGGCGGCGACCCGGCGCTTGATCTCCTCCCTCGGCACTCTCTTCCGCTTCAGCCCGAAGGCGACGTTGTCCTCGACGCTGAGGTGGGGGAAGAGCGCGTAGCTCTGGAAGACGGTGTTGGTCGGGCGCCTGTGCGGCGGCAGCTGCGCCACGTCGGCGCCCTCGATCCGGATCCCACCCGCGGTCGGCCGCTCGAAGCCGGCGATCATCCGCAGCGTCGTCGTCTTGCCGCAGCCGCTCGGGCCGAGGAAGGTGAAGAACTCACCCCGCGCCAGCTGCAAGCTGAGGTCGTCGACCGCGACCAGCTCGTCGAAGCGTTTGGTGACATTACGGAGCTCGACGCTCGAGGTCTCTCCTCCGTGGGCGTCCATCTACCAGCCAAGGTAAGCCCCGGTGGAGAACCCTGCAAGGGGCGAATGTCCTAAAAGCACAGGAGTAGCTTGTACAGCATGTACAAGCATAAGCTCAGGCCTTGACCCAAAGACCACTTGCGAATGTTGGATTCTGGCTCTAGCTTTGTCCATAACGTCGTAATCGAGTAGGAGGTCGGGATGGCGACCGCGTCGCAGGCACCCGCAGGAATCGATCTTCAGCAACTGGCTCGCCAGCACCTCTGGATGCACTTTTCGCGGATGGGCGCCTACGGCCCCGACCATGAGGTGCCGATCATCACCCGTGCTGAGGGCTGCTACGTCTACGACGAACACGGCAACCGGTACCTCGATGGTCTTTCCGGCCTCTTTTGCGTCAACGCCGGCCACGGCCGCACCGAGTACGGCGAGGCGGCCGCCCGCCAGGTCGAAGAACTCGACTTCTACACGCTCTGGAGCTACGCCCACCCGCGGGCGATCGAACTGGCGGCGCGGATCGCCGCGCTGGCCCCCGGCGACCTCAACCGCGTCTTCTTCACCTCCGGCGGCTCGGAGGCGGTGGAGTCGGCGCTGAAGCTGGCCCGCAACTACCACCGCATCCACGGCAAAGGCCAGAAGCACAAGGTGATCGCCCGCGAGGTCGCCTACCACGGCACCTCCCTCGGGGCGCTCTCGGCGACCGGCATCACCGACCTGCGCAGCCAGTTCGAGCCGCTGACGCCGGGCGGCTGCCACGTCCCCAACACCAACATCTACCGCTGGCCCGAGGATCGCGACCCGCTCTGGGCGGCGGACGCGATCGAGGAGCGGATCGTCTTCGAGGGGCCGGAGACGGTTGCCGCCGTGATCCTCGAGCCGGTGCAGAACGCCGGCGGCTGCTTCGTCCCGCCCGACGGTTATTTCCAGCGGGTGCGGGAGATCTGCGATCGCTACGACGTGCTGATGATCTCCGACGAGGTGATCTGCGCCTGGGGCCGCCTCGGCCACTGGTTCGGTTGCGAACGCTTCGACTACGTTCCCGACCTGATCACCGTCGCCAAGGCGATCACCTCGGCCTACGCACCGATGGGCGGAGTGATCGCCTCCGACAAGGTCGCCGAGCCGTTCATGCAAGGCGACGCCTCCTTCGCCCACGGCTTTACCTTCGCCGGTCACCCGATCGCCGCCGCGATCGCGATGGCCAACCTCGACGTCTTCGAGCGCGAGGACCTCTGCGGCCACGTTCGCGCCAAGGAGGGCGAGTTCCGGCAGATGCTGGAGAGCCTGCACGACCTGCCGATCGTCGGCGACGTGCGCGGCGCCGGCTACTTCCACGCGGTCGAGCTGGTCAAGGACAAGGAGACGAAGGAGAGCTTCGACGACGAGGAGTCCGAGCGGCTGCTGCGCGGCTTCCTCTCTGGCGAGCTCTACAAGCGCGGCTTGATCTGCCGGGCCGACGACCGCGGCGACCCGGTGGTGCAGCTGGCGCCGCCGCTGATTGCCGACACCGAGCAATTCGAAGAGATCCACGACGTCCTCCACGCGGTTCTCGCGGAGGCCTGGGACCAGGTAGTTCGATAGGAGCAAGGATGCTCACCGTCCAGAGCCTGCTCGACGAGCTCGATCTCGAGCTGGCGGCCGGCGCGGACGCGGCCGCGGCGCCGGTGCGCTGGGTCCACATCTCCGAGCTGCAGGATCCGACGCCCTGGCTCTCCGGCGGCGAGCTGATGCTGACCACCGGCATCCCGCTCGACACCGCCGCCAAACAGCGCGCTTTCGTCCGCATCCTCGCCGACCGCAACCTCGCCGGGCTCGGGTTCGGCACCGGCTTCAACCACAAATCGCTGCCCAAGGCGCTGGTCGACGAGGCCGAGAAGCGGGACTTCCCGCTCTTCGAGGTGCCCTACTCGGTCCCGTTCATCGCGATCACCGAGAAGGCCTTCGCGAAATTGGTGAACGAGCAGTACGAGGTGCTGCAGCGGGGGATTGCTGTGCAACGGCGGCTCGAGCGACTGGTCCTCGAGGAGCGCGGGCTGGAGGAAATCGCCGCCACCATCGCCTCCGCTGTGGGCGGCACCGTGGCGGTGCTGGACAGCCGCGGCGAGCGGCTGGCCGGGCGCGGCTTCCGCCGCCAGCTCTCGGCCGATGCGATTGCCGCAATCCGCAAGGAGGCGCTCAGCCACGCCGGCGACGGCCACCCCTTCGTCCCCGCCCACCCGACGGTCGCGGGGCGGGCGCTCGCGCACCCGGTCGTCTCCCCCGGCGGCGGTCCGCCGCAGGCCTGGGTGGTGATGGTCCGCGACTCCGGTGGTCTCGGCGATTTCGAGCGGCTGATCCTGCAACAGGCTGTGGCGGTGGTGGCGCTGGAGTTGATGCGCCGCCGGGTCGCGCGCGAGACCGAGCGGCGGCTGGCCGGCGATGTGCTGGCGGCGGCGCTCAGTGGTCGCATGGATCCGACCGAGCTGCGCCGCCGCCTGGAGCCGTTCGGGATCGGCGAGGAAGCGGCGGTGTTGGTCTTCGCGCTCGACGATCCTGCCGAGGCGGCGGCGACGCTGGAAGCGGCATTGGCGGCCGACGCCTGCGCCGCGGTCGTCGCCCCGCACAGCGTCGCCGACCGCGAGCTGCTCTGCGCGGTGATCGACTGTGCCGACCGTGACCCGATCGAGGTTGCCACCGAGGCGCGGGAGAAGGTCACACGCGAGCACGGCCCGGTCCGCACCGCCGCCAGCCGCCCCGCTCCGCCGGAGCGTCTGCGCCACTCCTTCCACGAGGCGCGCTGCGCGCTGGAGGCCACCGCCTTCACCAACGGCGCTGCGCCGGAGGTCGCCTCCTGGAAAGACCTCGGTGCCTTCACCCTGCTGCTCTCGATCCAGGATGACGATGCGCTCGACCTCTACTGCGACAGCGTCCTCGGTCCGATCGAACGCGGCGACGAAGACTACGGCGGCGAGCTGTTGCGCTCGCTGGAGGCCTTCATCGAGCAGAACGGCCAGTGGGAGCGGGCCGCCCGCCAGGTCTACTGCCACCGCCACACCCTCCGCTACCGGATGCGCAAGGTGGAAGAGCTGACCGGGCGCGACCTCTCACGGGCCCACGACCGGATCGAGTTCTGGCTGGCTCTGCGAGCGAAAGAGCTGGTCTCGTGAAGATCGGCGTCCCGACCGAGATCAAGGCCGACGAGTACCGCGTCGCGGTCACCCCCGCCGGGGTGCGCGAACTGGTCGAGCACGACCACGAAGTGCTGGTTCAGGCCGGCGCCGGCGAGGGCAGCGCGATCGGTGACGCGGACTACCGCGCCCAGGGCGCGACGATCGTCCCCACCGCCGCCGACGTCTTCGAGGCGGCCGAGATGGTCCTCCACGTCAAGGAGCTGCAGCCGGAGGAGATCGAGATGCTGCGGCCCGGCCAGCTCCTCTTCACCTACCTGCACCTCGCGCCCGACCCCGAGCAGACCCGTGACCTCTGCGGGTCGGGCGCCACCGCGATCGCCTACGAGACTGTCGAGGACGCCCACGGCCGGCTGCCGCTGCTGGCGCCGATGAGCGAGGTGGCGGGGAAGATCGCCGCCCAGGCCGGCGCCTTCATGCTGGAGAAGCCGATGGGCGGGCGCGGCATCCTGCTCGGCGGCGTGCCCGGGGTGGCGGCGGCGAACGTGATGGTGATCGGCGGTGGCGTCGTCGGCATGAACGCGGCCTTCATCGCAATCGGGATGGAAGCCGACGTCTTCGTCTTCGACCGCTCGATCGACCGCCTGCGTGAGCTCGAAGTCGCCTTCGGCGGGCGCTGCTCGACCGTCTACTCGACCCGGCTCGCGATCGAGCAGATGCTGCCCTGGGCGGACCTGGTGATCGGCGCCGTCCTCGTCCACGGGGCACGGGCGCCCTACGTGATCCGCCGTGAGCAGCTGGCGCTGATGAAGCGGGGAGCGGTGCTGGTCGACGTCGCGATCGACCAGGGCGGCTGCTTTGAGACCTCGCGGCCGACGACCCACCATGAACCGACCTTCGAGGTGGAAGGGATCACCCACTACTGCGTCACCAACATGCCCGGCGCGGTCCCGATCACCTCAACCCACGCTCTCACCAACGCGACGCTGCCTTACGCGATTGCGCTGGCCGACCACGGGGTAGCCGAAGCGATAAAGCGCGACCCCGGGTTGCGCCTCGGAGTCAATGTCGCCGGCGGTGCGGTCACCCATCCGGCGGTGGCGGAGGGAGTGGGATTGGACTATGTACCGGTCGAGCAGGCGCTCGACCTAGAGCGATCTTTGCAATGAGCATCCAGAGGGTGGAGGCCTGAATGAGCACTTACGCGGTAGTCAACCCAGCCACCGGCGAGACGATCAAGGAGTACCCGGAGATCAGCGACGACGAGCTCCGCGCTGCGATCGAGCGGGCCGATCAAGCCTCACGGACCTGGCCGAGCTCCACCACGGTGGCCGAGCGCGCCGCGCTCGTGCGCAAGGTCGGCGAGACGCACCATGAGCGTCGCCAGCAGCTGGCCGAGATCGTCGTCCGCGAGATGGGCAAGCCGATCGAGCAGGCACTGATGGAGGTCGACTTCGCGGGCGAAATCTATGGCTTCTACGCTGACAATGCGGAGGATTTGATGGCCGACGAGCCGATCGAACTGCTCGGCGGCGAGGGCACCGCACTGATCCGTCGCAGCCCCTTTGGGGTCCTGCTCGGGATCATGCCCTGGAACTTCCCCTACTACCAGGTCGCCCGCTTCGCCGGGCCGAACCTGGTGATCGGCAACACGATCCTGCTCAAGCACGCGCCGCAGTGCCCCGAATCGGCCGAAGCGATGCAGCAGATGTTCGACGACGCCGGCTTCCCCGACGGCGCCTACGAGAACGTCTACGCGACCAACGAGCAGATCGAGTGGGTGATCGCCGACCCGCGCGTGCGCGGCGTCTCCGTTACCGGCTCCGAGCGCGCCGGCGCCGCCGTCGCCGAGATCGCCGGCCGCAACCTGAAGAAGGTCGTGCTCGAGCTCGGCGGCTCGGACCCCTTCATCCTGCTCGGCACCGACGACCTCGACGAAGCGGTGACGGCCGCGGCCGAAGCGCGGCTCGACAACACCGGCCAGTCCTGCAACGCGGCCAAGCGCTTCATCGTCGTCGACGAGCTCTACGACGACTTCCTCGAGAAGTTCAAGCAGCAGCTGGGCGGGGCGAAGCCGGGCGATCCGACCGCCGAGGACACCGAGGTCGGGCCGCTCTCCTCGCAGACCGCCGCCGACCGGCTCGAGGACCAGGTGAAGCGGGCGATTGCGAACGGGGCGGAGGTCGTCGTCGGCGGCAAGCGCGAGGGCAACTACTTCGAACCGACGATCCTCGCCGGGATCAAACCCGGCGACGAGGCTTCGCAGGAAGAGTTCTTCGGTCCGGTCGCCCAGGTCTACCGGGTCGGCTCCGAGGAGGAGGCGGTCGAGCTCGCCAACCAGACCCCGTTCGGCCTCGGCTCCTATGTGATGACCACCGACAGGGAGCAGGCCGACCGGGTCGCCGACAAGATCGAAGCCGGGATGGTGTACGTCAACCTGGTCGGGGCCGACAGCCCCGAGCTGCCGTTCGGTGGCTTCAAGCGCTCCGGCTTCGGTCGTGAGCTCGGCCGCTACGGCGCCGACGAGTTCGTCAACAAGAAGCTGATCCGCAGCGCCTGAGCTGCGCGTCGGGGTTCCTTGAGGCGCGACGACTACGATTCAGCTTCTCGTGAGTCGTCGCGCTTGGGGGATCGTGCTCGGATTGGCTTTGGCGTTCGCCGTTTTCGCGGTGAGCGCGGTGGCCGCCAGCACCGAAGAAGAAGAAGAAACGCCGCGCTGCCACGGGCGGCGGGCGACGATCGTCGGCACCGATGGCAACGACGTGCTGATCGGGACGCCGGGGCGCGACGTGATCTGGGGCGGCCCGGGAGACGACGTTATCTATGGCGAACTCGGCAACGACCTGATCTGCGGCGGCGGCGGTAACGACATAGTCCACGGCGGCCGCGGCAACGACGAAGTCTATGGGGGCGCCGGCAGCGACCAGGTCAACGGCGACCTCGGCGACGACAAGGTCGTCGGCGGTCCTGGTAATAACGACGACGTCGCCGGCGACCTCGGCATCGACGTCGTCAACGGTGGCCCCGGCAACGAAGACCTCGTCCACGGCGACTACGGCTACGACCGCATGTCCGGCGGGGCCGGGAAGGGAGACATCGCCTCCTTCGCCACGGCCCGGGCCGGCGGCAAGGGCAGTGGCGTCTGGGCCTCGCTGCGGGCGCACAAGGCCTTCGGCGACGGCCACGACAAGCTGTTCGGCTTCGAGAGCCTCGAAGGTTCGGCCTTCCGCGACACCTTGATCGGCAATCCGCAGGCGAACGTGATCAACGGCGGTCCGGGGGACGACCACCTGATCGGCGGCGGGGGGGCCGACACTCTGATCGGCGGCCAGGGCAGCGACGGCTGCACCGGCGCCAAAGGCCGGACCACTTCCTGCGGCAAGGAAGCGCCGCCGAAAGGCTCCGCCTACGTCCAGCTCGACCCGACCCCGGGCGCCGGCGCGGGCCTGCAGGTGGTCGGTGGTGCCGGCGCCGACCACTTCGTCGTCGCCTTCGACGAAGCGACTCAGACCTTCAGCGTCACCGCCAAAGCCGCCCTCGCGGTCAGCCCCGGTTGTGTCTATGCGCCCGAAGTCCGCACCACCGTCTCCTGCCCCGCCAACGGCCCCGCGCGCTGGCTGATGGCCGACCTCGGCCCCGGCAACGACAGCCTCAGTGTCGAAGGCTCGCTGAGGGCGGTAGGCAGCGTCCGCTTCGCCGGCGGCCTCGGCAACGACACGATCCACGGTGGCCCCGAGGACGACCTGATCGAGTCGGGGCCGGGCTCCGACCATATATACGGGGGCGACGGCGCCGACGGGCTGGTCGGCGGCCTGCCCGGGCCGACCTACCTCTACGGCGAAGGCAGCGGCGACCTGCTCGCGGCCGGGGGCGGCTGCGCCGGCGGCGCGCTGGTCGGCGGGCCCGGCCGCGACGACGCCTCCTTCGCCGAGACCCAGGCCCACCCCGGCCTGCTGATCATCTCCTTCCCGCTGCACAAAGCCTGGGTCACGACCGTGAAGAACTGCCACCCGGTCCAACTCTCCCCGACCGACGAGGACATGGAGGGCTCCTTCGACAACGACGTCCTGATCGGCAACAGCAAGGCCAACGCGATGCTCGGCCAGCCCGGCCAAGACCGCTTCTACGGCAACGGCGGCGAAGACGTAATCGATGCCCGCGACGGCGTCCGCGACTTCTCGATCCAGTGCGGCAAGGGCACCCCGCCGAAGACGATCACCGTCCATGGCAAAGGCGGCAAGACCGAAACCCGCGAAATTCCCGGCACCGGCCAGCCAGAAGGCCGCGCCCTTACCGACTCCTTCGACCCCGAACCGTTCAACTGCGCCACCGTCAAGCACGGCAACCCCGTGCCCGGCCTCAACGGCTGAGCACGGGGCTGCCCGGCCTTGGTCGCTTAGCGTTTTTTCCGTTTCGCTCCAGCTCCTTTCGAGCCCTCGACGCGGCGGATCGTCCAGAAGTCGCTTGCGAGCGACGACTGCACGGGGTACGGGTACGGCATCGTGAAGTACCCACCCATCCCCCAGCCTTCGCCCCACGAGTTGCGGACGATGAAGCGCTGTTTCTCCTCTTCGTAGCCGACCGCCAGGACCGCGTGGCCGCCGAGGACTTTCTCGCCGGCGCGGGGCATCGGTATTTCACCCGTTTTAGCCACTTTCGGGCTCTCGAAGCTTTCGTAGACCGTGAATCCGAAGATGAACGGGAAGCCTTCGGCCAGGCAGCCCTTCATCTGCCCCAGCGTCTGGCTCACCCGCATGTAGAGGATCGCCTCGCGTTTTTTGCCTTCGGCGTAGGCCGCTTTGTCGGGTTTTTCACGGAAGCGTTCGATGTCGTAAGGCCAGGTTTCCTCTTTCGGCGCCCCTTGTTTGGCGACGCTTTTGACGCCGTCGCGAATCTGCGCTCCGCTGTCCGAGTCGATGGTTCCCTCCATCGCCCGCTCGTTGTAATAGATGAACAGCCGCGACGGGGTGGACGCTTTCTGCCGCTGCTTGATCTGGTCGAACTCGAGCGCCGCCCCGATCGCGTTGGCGGTGCAGCTCCCGAGTTCCCCCTGGTCGTAGACCGGCGGGCATTTTTCCCGTAGGTCGACTTTGTCGGGAAGTTTCGCCAGCGGTTTCGCCGGTGCCGCGTAGAGCAGATCTCGTCCATCAGGGAGGTCTGGAACCCATCCCATCCCTTTGTTCAATTCAGCCATGTTGCGCCTCCTGAGCGTTGGGGAAAAATTGCGCCAATCGTACTATCAGCGTCCACCTCCGTTCCACCCCTAAACGCATGTCCAAAAAAACCAAGGCGTTTCCCGCAACGCGCACGTGTTCCCTGACTCCGTAACGAGCTCCGGGGGGAGAAACCACCCGGCGTTCGTCCTTTTACGGGTATATGCCCCGAAAAGGACGAACGCCGGCATCGCATCAGCCGCTCGCGGACGTGGCGAGGCATCAGCACGGTGTCGTCTCCATGGCTCAACTGCTGCGTATGGGATACGCAGTGGACACTGTCTTGGAGTGGGCGGCGGTTGGGCGGCTACACCGACTTCACCAAGGCGTATATGCCGTGGGGCATCGGCGATTGACTTGGCAGTCGTGGTGTTGGGCGGCGGTGTTGGGGGCGGAACCGCTGGAGACCGACGAGGTTTGTTGGCCGGCTGTCGCTAGTCATCTCACGGCTGCTTATCTCTGGGGGCTGTTGCGCTATCGGCCGGAGACGATGCATGTGACGGCGCCGAGGCGGCGGCGGGCGAAGCGCCGCTTCAAGGTTCACTTCTCGTCGATCATGGCGGCGGAGGATCGGGCGGTTCGGGAGGGGATTCCCGTCACGGCCTTACCGCGAACGCTGTTGGACCTGGCGATCACCGCCCGTCCCGATCAGATGGAGCGGTACCTGGAGCGGGCCGAAGAACAGGGCTTGCTTGACGTGCGTGCGGTCGAAGATCTGCTCTCCCGCTCTGGCGGCCACCGCGGGCGCGGTCGTCTCGCTAGTGCGCTCGCCCTGTACCGACCCGACCCCGCCTTCACCCGTTCGCGCTTCGAGCAGCACTTCCGTCGCCTCGTCGAGCGCGCCGGTCTGCCGGTGCCGTCGATGAACTTCAACGTCGCCGAGTACGAGCTCGATGCCTACTGGCCGGAGCTGGGCTTCGCGGTGGAACTGGACCTCTTCGAGACCCACGGCAGCCGCGCCGCCTTCGAGCGCGACCGGCGCCGTCAGGAGGAGCTGAAGCTGCTGGGCGTGGAGATGATCCGGATCACGAAGCCGCGCTTGGATCGTGAACCCGAGCAGGTGCTCCGCAACCTCGCCGCGCTGCTTGCCGCCCGTGAAAAGGAGACCGTCAGGTTCCCGTCGGCGGCGGGAGGTGCTTTTCGCAGTCCGGGTACCGGGTCGGGTGGCAGACCCTGAAGCGGTCCACTTCGGCCGGTCCCTTGAGCCCGGTCCAGCCGATCGCCCGCACGCGGAAGACGTGGTGGCCGTAGCCGACGTGGTAGGTCTTCGGCGAGCGGCAGCGCCTCAACGGACGGCCGTCGAGCTTGCAGGCGAAACCCCGGACCTGGACGTGGTTGCGGGCGAAGAAGCGGAAGCGCGCTTTGAGCTTTCCCCGCGCCAACGGGTTTATCGGGGCTGGCCGGGCGGCGATCGTGACGTGCGGCCGCTTGGGTCGTTTCCGGTGCTTGCGGTGCTTCCTGATCGGTGCGACTTCCGTGGTCGTAACGGCGAACGGGTTCTGGCTGGTGAAGATCTGTCCCTTGTTGGCTGCGATCGCGCAGAACGAACGCCCCGGGCAGGAGACGGCGAAGAACGCGTTGGCGGCGGTTTCTTCACCTTGGGGAAAGGGCGCGATGTTGGTGAAGGTCCAGTCTTCGGCGCCGCCGGTCGGGTTGGTCGAGCTGAGCGCGTCGCCGTTGTCGTCGACGGCAAGGCAGAGCGTCGGGGAGGGGCAGGCGCTGTCGGTGATCTGCACCGATCCGCCCCCGTCGATCTGGTGCCAGGCGCCGCTGCTCGGATCGGTGGCGACGAGCAGGTTGCCGAGTTCGTCGCCGCTGACGCAAAGCTGGGCCGACGGACAGGAGACGCCGAAGAGGTGCTGGCGACCCGGGAACGTCACCTTCTCCCATGCACCCGCCAGGGGGTTGGTCGAGCTGAGCGCCAGGGCCTGGTCGGTGGGTTCGGGCCGGGTGTTGTCGCCGTTGTCGCCGACCGCGACGCAAAAGGCACTCGACGCGCAGGAGATCCCTCGCAGTTCCATCGATCCTTCCAGCTGGGTCGTCGACCAGGCCGCGGCGCCGCCGGTCGGGTCAGTCGAGGTGAGGACCTTGGCGCCCCCGGCCGAGGCGGCGCAGAAGGACGCCGTCGGGCAGTAGACACCGTAGAGGTGGATGTTCGGGCCTTCGGGATCGAGGTCGGTGACCTGCCAGGCGGCCGCTTCTCCGGTCGGGTCGGTGGTCGTATAGATCAGGCCTTCGAAGCTGACGGAGACGCACAGCTGGGCGGACGGGCAGGAGATGCTGCGGATCTGGCGGAAGTTGGAGCCGATCGGGATCGAACCGGCGCCGGGGTTGACGACGTTCCAGGCGACCGCCCCGCCGCTCGGGTCGGTCGAGGAGGCGACCGTGTTGTTAGCCCCTACCGCTACGCAGAGTGAGGCGGTAGGGCACGAAATGCCGAAGAGTGCGACCTTTTCCGCGGCGCCGCCCAGCTGCAGGCCGCTCCAGTCCGCGGCCCGAGCGGCGCCGGCTCCGCCCACTGCCCAAACGACGCAAAACCCCACCACGACGATCTGCATCGTCAGAGCTCCCGAACCCCGTCTGAACTTCATCCCCGCCTCCCTCGCGTCTCGTCGATGTCAATAGGCTTGTCCGACGTGGACAGAACCGCTGACAATAATGAGGCTGCGGCGATCGCCGCGGCGATCGCGCGGTTCGAGGCGGAGTTCGCCGGCGCCCCGCCGGAGAGGGAGCCGGCCCCGGCTTGGCAGCGGGCCGCCCTGCTGGAGGGCGTCGGCGCGAAGGAGACGATCGAGGCGTTAAGAGGAGGTTCGAAATGGCTGTCGTGAAAATCATCGAGCTGGTCGGCAGCTCCAAGACGTCCACCGACGACGCCGCCAAACAGGCGCTGCTGCAGGCGCAGGGCTCGTTGCGCAACATCCGCGCCGTCGACATCGTCTCCACCGGCATCCGGGGCGAGAACCTGGACGAGTACCGCGCCCACGTCCGCATCGCATTCTTGATCGAGGGAACGGAGGTCGACTGATGGCAGAGCAGGGGAACGAGGTCCGCGAGGTCTCGCGTGAGGAGGCAAGGAAGATGGTGGACGAAGGGGCGCAGCTCCTCGACGTCCGCGCCGACCACGAGTGGGAGGCGGGCCGGATCGCCGGCGCCGCCCACGTGCCGCTGCCGCAGCTGCCGGAGCGCCTCGGCGAGGTCGACAAGGACCGGCCGGTGGTCGTCTACTGCCGCGGCGGCAACCGCTCCTCGATGGCCACTGCCGCCCTCAACGACGCCGGCTACGAGGCCGTGAAGCTGAGCGAGGGCGTCGTCGGCTGGGAGCAGGACGATCTGCCGATGGAGCCGGAGGGCGGCTACGTCGCCGAGTCGGGCGAAGCGGCGGCGGTCCTGCAGGCGCGGAAGCAGTCCCAGGGCTGATTCCAGCCCGGTCTGACCGCTCAAGAAGTTAAATACCCAAATCCCTGTCAGGTTTTGCTATTTTCTGCGTCTGGCCACGTTGGCCGACGTTGAAGAACCGCGACCCGCAGGAGGACAAAGGAAGCATGGATTCAGTCTCTGCTCCCCCCAAGAGCAAGGCCGAAGCAGTCCTCGACGGGCTCGACGTCAACTTCGCCAAACCGCAGAGCGGCAAGGCGCCCGGCTCGCTGGAGAACCCGGAGACCTACGAGAACGTCCCCGGCCATGTGATCCCGGTCCTCGAGCGCGAGTTCGACGACTTCACCTCGGAAGCCGGCAGCTTCCTCAGCGGCGAGCAGGGCGAGGACACCTTCATCCCCTTCCGCCTCAAACAGGGCGTCTACGGGCAGCGCCAGGCCGACGTGCAGATGATCCGGGTCAAGCTTCCCTTCGGCGGCGTCACGCCGGACCAGCTGGACGCCTTCGCCGACGTGGTCGAGCGCTGGGTGCCGCTGCGCAAAGGCCACATCACCACCCGCCAGAACATCCAGCTGCACCACGTCCCTCTTGCTGACGCGGCAAAGCTGATCGAGGAGCTCGGCAAGTCCGGCCTCTCCTCCCGCGAGGGCTGCGGCAACACCGTCCGCAACGTCACCGCCGATCCCTTCGCCGGCATCGCCGAGGACGAGGTCTTCGACCCGACCCCCTACGCCGGCGCCTACGTCCGCTACTTCGTCCGGCACCCCACCACGCAGGCGATGCCGCGCAAGTGGAAGACCGCCTTCTCGTCATCGTCGGCCGACCGCGCGATCGTCCCGATCCACGACATCGGCTTCCTCCCCGTCGTCCGCGAAGGAGAGCGCGGCTTCGAGGTCTGGGTCGGCGGCGGCACCGCGATCATGCCCCGCCTCGCCCACAAGATCTTCGACTTCGTCGGCGCCGACGACGGCGAGTACCTGAAGGTGACCGAGGCGATCGTCCGCATCTTCGACCGCCAGGACTGGCTGCGCAAGAACCGCGCCCGGGCCCGGATCAAGGTCCTGCTCGACAAAATCGGCCCCGAGGCCTTCCGCCAACTGGTCGACGAGGAGCTCGCAGGCGACTGGATCGCCGAGCGCGACTTCGTCGCCGATCTCGAGCGGCTGCGCTTCGACCACGACGAGGAAGCCAACGCGCCGGAGCCCCCGGTCGCGCCGTCCTCGCCCAACGGCGACCGCTCCGAGTTCGAGCTCTTCGTCGAGCGCAACGTGACCCCGCAGCGGCAGGAGGGCTTCAACGCGGTGACCGTGAAGATCACCCGCGGCGACCTCACCCCGGAGCAGTTCCGCGGCCTCGCGGCGATCATGCGCGACTTCTGCGGCGGCTACGCCCGCAGCACGGTCGAGCAGAACCTGATCCTGCGCTGGGTCCGCGACGAGGCGCTCTACGACGTCTGGACCCGCCTGCAGGAGCTCGGCCTCGCCGACTCGGGCGCCAACGAGGTCAACGACGTGATCAGCTGCCCCGGTACCGACAGCTGCAAACTCGGGATCACCAGCTCGATGGGGCTCAACCGGGCGATCCAGGAGCGGATCGAGTCGATGGACATCACCGACCCGCTCACCCGCGGCATCCACATCAAGATGAGCGGCTGCCCCAACGGCTGCGGCCAGCACCACATCGGCACGATCGGCTTCTACGGCGCCTCGCTGAAGGTCGGCGGCCACCAGATGCCGGCCTACATCCCGCACATCGGCGGCGCCGCCGAGGGCGGCGTCACGTTCGGCAAACGACTGAAATCGCGCCTGCCGGCCAAACGGGTGCCGGAGGCGGTCGAGCGCTGGATCCGCATGTACGAGTCCGACCGCACCGACGGCGAGGGGTTCAACGCCTTCGCCGAGCGCGTCGGCACCGAGCCCTTCGAAGCGGAGGTCAAGGAGCTGACCCTGCCTGCCGAGTTCAGCCTGGAGACGATGCAGCAGTTCATCGACTGGAATCGATCGAGCCCCTACGAGGTCATCCGGGGCGAGGGTGAGTGCGCGATCTAGCGACGTGATGAAGCGATGAAGCCGCCTCCCGTCACCCTCTCCGGCACCGTGCCTACACCGGCGGACCTCGACCACGAGGCGATCGCGGCTGAGCTCGAGGAGCGCAGCGCGCAGGAGACGCTGGAGTGGATGTTCGAGAACTTCGGCGAGCGGCACTACATCGCCTGCTCGTTCCAGAAAACCAGCTCTGTAACGGCCCATCTGGCGAGCCAGATCAACTCCGAGGCGCGCTTCTTCTATCTCGACACCGAGCTCCTCTTCGAGGAGAGCTACGAGACCCGCGACCGCCTCGCCGAGGCGCTCGGGATCGAGTTCGACCGCTTCCACAACCTGACGCTGGAGGAGCAGGCCGCCGAGCACGGCGACGAGCTCTGGAACCGCGACCCGGACGCCTGCTGCGGCATCCGCAAGGTCGAGCCGATGCGCCAGGCCCTCTCTTCCGTAGACTGCTGGGTCGCCGGCGTCCGCCGGGCAGACTCCAGCAGCCGCGCCAGGACCCCCAAGTTCGGCTGGGACAAGCGGTTCAACCTCTGGAAGCTGAACCCCCTGGCGGACTGGACCGAGCGCGACGTCTGGAACCACATCCGTGAGCACCACCTCCCGTACAACCCGCTTCACGATCGCGGCTACCCGTCGATCGGCTGCACCCACTGCACCAAGCCGGTCGAACCGGGTGGGGATCTGCGCGACGGTCGCTGGAGCGGCCTCGCAAAGACCGAGTGCGGGATCAACTAGCGGTTTCCCTGGAACCCGCCCCTAATTACTTATTCCATTTACCCGACCAATAGGTAGAGAGATTTCGACGATGAGCGAGACCATGGCTGAGCTGTCCCTGACCCTTTCCGAGCGCCACACGGCGGACTTCGAGATGATCGGCAACGGCGGGTTTGCGCCGCTGACCGGCTTCCAGGGGTCCGCCGACTGGGAGCGTGTCTGCAGCGAGATGCGGACCGCCGCCGGCGATTACTGGCCGATCCCGATCACCCTCGCGACCGACCTCGATTGCGAGGTCGGCGACGTGGTCGAGCTCTCCAGCGACGAAGGCAAGAAGCTGGGGCGGATCAGGGTCGAGGAGGTCTTCGAGCGCGACACGAAGCGCGAGGCCGAGCAGGTCTACGGCACCACCGACGAGGCCCACCCGGGCGTCGCCGCGATCTACGAGGAGGGCAACCGCTGCATCGCCGGCCCGATCGAGGTCGACGCGCTGCCCGACCACGAGGAGGCCTTCATGCGCCGCTACCTGACGGCGTCGGAGACCAAAAAGGCCTTCGCCGAGCGCGGCTGGAAGCGGATCGTCGCCTTCCAGACCCGCAACCCGATCCACCGCGCCCACGAGTACCTGACCAAGGCTGCGCTGGAGACCTGCGATGGGCTCTTCATCCAGCCGCTGATCGGCAAGACCAAGGCCGGTGACATCCCCGCCGACGTGCGGATGCGCTGCTACGAGGTCCTGATGGAGAACTACTACCCGCAGGACCGGGTGATGCTCGGCGTCAAGCCGGCGAAGATGCACTACGCCGGGCCCCGCGAGGCGGTCCTGCACGCGATCGTCCGCCGCAACTACGGCGCCACCCACTTCATCGTCGGCCGCGACCACGCCGGCGTCGGCGACTACTACGGCACCTACGACGCCCAGAAGATCTTCGACGACATCGATATCGACGAGCTGGGCATCGAACCCCTCTTCTTCGAGCACAGCTTCTGGTGCAACGAGTGCGAGGGCATGGCCTCGGGCAAGACCTGCCCTCACGGCAACGAGGCCCACGTGTTCCTTTCCGGCACCAAAGTGCGCGAGATGCTCGGCAACGGCGAACGGCCGCCGCAGGAGTTCTCGCGCAACGAGGTCGCCGACATCCTGATCGACGCTTACAAGGAGGACTGACAAAGCATGGCTGGTGAGAAGGGCTTCACCCTCTGGTTCACCGGGCTCTCCGGGGCCGGCAAGACGACGATTTCCCGACTGCTGGAGGGTCACCTTCGCGAGCGCGGCTGCAAGCTCGAGATCCTCGACGGCGACGTCGTGCGGGAAAACCTCTCGAAGGGACTCGGCTTCTCGAAAGAGGACCGCGACACCAACATCCGCCGCATCGCCTTCGTCGCCGACCTGCTGAGCCGCAACGGCGTGCCGGTGATCACCGCGGCGATCTCCCCCTACGCGGCGATCCGCCAGGAGGCCCGCGAGCTGATGGGCGACCGCTTCATCGAGGTCTACGTCAAGGCGACGGTCGACACCTGCGCCGAGCGCGACGTCAAGGGTCTCTACGAGAAAGCCTTCAAAGGCGAGATCAAGGAATTCACCGGCGTCTCCGACCCCTACGAGGTCCCCGAGAACCCCGACTTCGTCGCCGACACCGAAAGCGAGACCCCCGAGGAGTCGGCGGAGAAGCTGCTGGCCTACCTCGAGCAGCGGGGGTTCATCCCGGCCAAGGAGGCTGTGGCCGCCTAGCTCGGCTAGCGATTTAGCGTTGGGAGGGGGCGGAATTTCCGCCTCCTCTTTTATTCGGCGAAGCGTTCGAGGAGCTTGCGGTCTTCTTCGAGCCGCCTCTTGATCAGTTGGTGAAATTTTTTGTCTGAGCGACGAGTGATGATGTGATTCTCGATCGCTTCACGGATCACCTCTGAGATAGGGATGTCCTGAGCGCGAGAGATGGCGGCAAGTTCTTCCGCCATCTCGTCGGGAAGACGTACGCTGATCGCTTTGTTAGCCATCGTCGGCGGCGGATTAAAGCATATATGCATCATGATTATACCTTGCTCTCAGATCGTCCGCCGGTCATCTGGTCCGACAAGACGTTTAGGGGACATGTGCCACATTAAACCATAGCGATCATCAACCTGACAAGAGGTCGGTAACCGCCGGTTACGCGGGTTCAGTACGACGCGCTCCCGAATGTCTCTCGGAGCTGCCCGGTGCGAGGGAGGGACTACGGCCTAGGCGGCACCTGGGGCTCGCCCAACCCGTAGGTGTCATAGGCGCCGAACTTGGCGAAGGTCTTGTGGGTGGGGCCGTGGTAATCGGAGGAGGCAGTGGGGGTTAGGACGAGCTCTGTGCAGAGATCGAGGAGGTGTTCGGTCTGCTCCTTGGTGTGGGTGGGGTAGTAGGTCTCGACCCCGTCGGCGCTGAGGGAGCGGATCAGGTCGTCGACCTCGTGTGGGGCGGAGATGTCCCAGTAGGGGTGGGCGATGACGGCGATGCCGCCGGCTTCGCGGATCAGCGCGATCGCCTGCTCGGCGGTGGGCCAGCGGCGCGGCACGAAGGCCTTGGCGCCGGGCACCAGGTACTCCTCGAAGAAGGGTCCGAGGTCGCCGGTCGCTCCTGCCGCGCGGGCGATGTGGGGACGGCCGATCGAGAGCGCGTCGCCCGCCTCGCGCACCGCGTCCTCGAGGTGCAGGTCGAAGCCGTGCGAGCGCAGCTTCTCGACGATCTCCCCGGCCCGCGTCACCCGCTCATGCTGAGCCCGCTCGCAGGCCGGCGCGATCTTCCCCACGTCGACCCAGTACCCGCAGATATGCAGGTCTTCCGCGTACTCGTGCACGCAGGACATCTCGATCGCCGGCACCAGCTCGATCCCGTGCTCCTCCGCAGCCCGCTTCGCCTCCCCAACCCCCGCAATCGCATCATGGTCGGTGAGGGCGAGGGTCGTCACTCCAGCTTTCGCAGCCTCAGCCACCACCTCGGACGGCACCAGCTGCCCATCCGAGACCGTGGAGTGGCTCTGCAGCTCGATCAGCATCGGGCGGGCAGACTAGCTATCTGGGCTGCCTAGGAAGTTGTTCGGAACAATTAAATAGCCAGAGGCCGACCAACTTAGGAGTTTGTTCGGTACAATTAGATTGTGGACCAACCAAACAAAATGTCCCAGACGCGCCGGGGGCGACCAACACGAGCAGACGTCTACCAACGGCTGAAAGTTCAGATCGGCGAGCTTCGCGAGCGGCTCGGGGGGCTTCCCTCTCCGGACGAGGCAGAGGGAATCTGGCGCGGCATCTGGCTCGAGGAGGCCCATCATTCGACGGCGATCGAGGGCAATACGCTGGTCCTCAAGCAGGTCGAGCAGCTCCTTGACGAGGGCCGGGCAGTTGGCAACAAAGAGCTGAGCGAATATCTCGAGGTGCGCGGTTACGCCGACGCGGCCGGCTGGGTCTATGGGCAGGGGGTCGAGTCGAATGGGTGGAGCGGCGGCAAATTGATCACCCTCTCCGAGATCCGAGAGGTTCATTCGCTCGCGATGACCCCTGTCTGGGAGGTGGCGCCGCATCCGCAGGCGACGGCGAAGGAGCGCCCCGGTTCCTTCCGCGAGCACGACATCGAGCCGTTCCCGGGAGGTATGCGGCCGCCCGACTGGACTCAGGTCCCGATGCTCACGCGCGACTGGGTTGCCGACGCCCAAGCCCTGCGCGCTGTCGGCGAGGCCGAGCTCCCGGAAGCTCTGGCGCAGTTGCACGCGAGGTTCGAGCAGGTCCACCCGTTCCTCGACGGAAATGGACGCGCCGGTCGGCTTATCCTCAACCTTCTCTTGGTTCGCCTCGGGTACCCGCCGGCGATTATCTACAAGGGCAACCGGGCTCGTTACCTGGCTGCCCTTCGCCGGGCTGACCAGGCGGATTTCGGCCCCCTCGGGGAGTTTCTCGCGCGGGCGATCTTGGACAACCTCTACAAATTCGTCGTCCCGGCGGTTGCTGGACCCGCCCGACTCGTGCCGCTTCCAGCGCTGGCGACCGAGACGCTCTCGCCGAATGCGCTCCGCGTGGCCGCGATGAGGGGAAGGCTGAAGGCGGCGAAGGCCGCGGATGGGACCTGGCGCAGCTCGACGGCTTGGGTGGAGGAGTACGAAGCGAGCCGTTACAAGCGCGATTGAGAGCTCGAGCGGGCGGCATGCACCACTGCCGCCCTCCTAAATAGACTGCGCCGCCGTGTTCGAGAAGGTCCTCATTGCCAACCGCGGCGAGATCGCGATTCGGGTCGCCCGCACGCTCAGGGAGATGGGCATCACCTCGGTCGCCGTCTACTCGGAGATCGACCGCGACGCTCCCCACGTGCGCGAGGGCGACGAGGCTTTTCTGATCGGCCCGGCGGTCCCGGCCGAGAGCTATCTGAACATCCAGAAGATCATCGACACCGCCAAGGAGGCCGGCGCTGAAGGGATCCACCCGGGCTACGGCTTCCTCGCCGAGAACGCCGACATGGCGCGCGCTTGCGCCGAGGCTGGCATCACCTGGATCGGCCCGCCGCCGGAGGCGATCGAAGCGATGGGCTCGAAGACCCGGGCGCGGGAGATCATGGAGCAGGCCGGGGTGCCGATCGTCCCCGGCTCGACCGAGGTCGCCAAAGACCTCGACGAGGCCCGCAAGCAGGCCGAGGACGCCGGCTACCCGGTCGCCTGCAAGGCCGCGGGCGGCGGCGGCGGCAAGGGCTTCCGAGTGGCGATGACGCCCGACGACCTGCAGGACGCCTACGAGGGCTCCGCCCGGGAAGGCGAGAAGTTCTTCTCCGACGCCCGCGTCTACATCGAGCGCTACCTCGAGGACCCGCGCCACGTCGAGGTCCAGGTGCTGGCCGACGGGCACGGCAACGTGATCCATCTCGGCGAGCGCGACTGCTCGATCCAGCGCCGCCACCAGAAGGTGATCGAGGAGGCGCCGGGCCCGCACGTCGACGAGGAGATGCGGGCGCGGATCGGCAAGATCGCCACCGACGCGGCGGCGGCGGTCGGCTACCGCGGCGCCGGCACGATCGAGGGGATGCAGGTCGGCGACGAGTACTTCTTCCTCGAGATGAACACCCGCGTCCAGGTCGAGCACTGCGTGACCGAGATGATCACCGGCGTCGACATCGTCCGTGAGCAGATCCTCGTCGCCGCCGGCGAGCCGCTCTCGCTCAGCCAGGAGGACCTCGACATCCGCGGCTGGTCGATCGAGTGCCGGATCAACGCCGAGGCGGCGCACAAGAAATTCGCCCCGGCCCCGGGCCCGATCGGCAACTCCTACCGCGAGCCGTCCGGGCCGGGCGTCCGCGTCGACTCCGGCGTCGAGGCCGGCTCCGAAGTGACGCCGATGTACGACCCGATGGTGGCCAAGCTGATCGTCTGGGACGTCGACCGCGAGAAGGCGACGCGCCGCATGCTGCGTGCCCTCGGCGAATACGACTCCGGGGGCCTCACCACCCTGATCCCCTTCCACAAGGCGATTCTCGCCACCGAGCAGTGGGCGCGCGGGGAGACCTGCCGCGACCTGATGGAAGACAACGACTGGCTGAAGACCACCGCCCCGGCCGACACGACCCCGCCCGAGCCCTCCGAGGAGGGCGGCGAGGTCGTCAGCCGCGATTACAAGGTCGAGGTCTCAGGCAAGCGCTTCGACGTCAAAGTGATCGGCGAGGCCCCCGCGGGCGGCGTCGCCGCCCCGGCCGCCGGCGGCAGGAAACCGCCGAAACGCGAGCGCAAAGGCGGCAGCGGCCCCAGCGCCTCCAGCGAGGCCCTCCCCTCCCCCCTCCAGGGCACCGTCCTCAAGGTAGCCGTCGAGCAAGGCGCCGACGTCAACGAGGGCGACCTGATCTGCGTGATCGAGGCGATGAAGATGGAGAACGAGATCACCGCCCACCGCTCCGGCAAAGTGACCTCTCTCAACGTGTCCGAAGGAGCCTCCATCTCCTCCGGCGACACCATCGCCGTCATCGAGTAACTGCCTAAAGCGCTAAGCGCTGTGGTTGGGCGAGCGGGTGATGCTCTCCAGACACTCAACCACGAGCCATAGCGAGTGGTGTCTGGAGAGCATCACCCGCTCGCCCCCTACCCATGCCGCTTGTGATGCTGCTTTTCTTCTCGTTCCTTTTCCTTGCGCCGTTCTTCTTCGCGCCGTTCCTTGCTGACCTTCTGCTGCTGCTTGCGAGTCAGCGGGAAGGGCGGGGCGGGTTCGCGGCAGGTGCGGCCGACGCAGGCCTCGAGGCGGATCAGCTGGGCGTGGAGGAAGGCGCGGATCGGGAAGAAGTTTGGGACGCGGACGATGTTGTTGAGCTCGAAGGGGTCCTTTTCGATGTCGTAGAGCTCTTTCTCGCCGTCTGGCCACTCGATGTACTTGTAGGGACCGAGGCGGATTCCCTCGTAGTCCTTCGGCGGCGCCACGATCGAGGCTTTTGCCTTGGCGCTCCGCTCCCACTGCCGCTTGTTCCTGCGGTCGCGGTGGTCGAGCCAGGCGGGGCGCTGGTTGACGCTCGCCCCGCCACCCGTCTTCCCGGCCGCGACGCTGGCGGGCGCCGCCGCCGGGCCGCCACCGTTCTCTTCCACGTCGTTGGTCTGGACGAAGGACTCGAAGAGGATCGGCCGCTGCGTGCTCAGTTCCGGTTCGCGCATGAACGGCACCAGCGACTGGCCGTCGACGCTTTTGTCCGGTTTCACTCCCGCCAGTTCGAGCACCGTCGGCGCGATGTCGATGTTGGCCGCCAGCTCGCCGGTCGTCGTCTTCGGTTTGATCCCGGGCCCGCGGATCAGCAGCGGCAGATGAGTCGAGGGCTCGTAGGCGAGGAACTTGCCGCCGGTCAGCCGGTGCTCGCCGAAGAAGAAGCCGTTGTCAGAGGTGAAGATGATGTAGGTGTTGCTCAACCGGTGCAGGCCGCCCAGCTCTTCGACGATCAGTTTCACCCCTTCGTCAACCGAGCGCAGCGACTCCAGCGCCTTCTGGTAGTAGACGCGGTAGGTGTGGATGTCGGTCGGCGAGAGGTATGGCGCTTCGCGAATGAAGCGCGGCTTGTCGTTGACGTTGCCCTCGTTGAACCCTTCCGAGCGGCCGTGGGGGTAGGGGGCGCCCGCGAAGGTGTTGTAGTGGCGCGGCGCCGGCTCAGGCCCGGCCGGCTTGCGGAAGTCCCCGTGCGGGGCGGTGTAGTCGACCTGCATGTAGAAGGGCTGTTCGGGCGGCGTCCCCGCCAGCTCTTCGACGGCGATGCGGTTGAAGACGTCGGTCTCGTACAGGCACGGTTTGCCTTCGAAGGTGGTGGTCGGGCAGCCGAAGTAGTCGCGTTCGCCGTATTCGCGCGTTTCCCAGCTGCCGGAGTCGCCGAAGGGGCCATCGATCGAGCCGTTGTCGTTGAGCGTGTAGCCGTAGTAATAGTGGTGGGTGTCGGCGCTCAGCACCGTGTGCCAGGCGCTCCAGCCGGGTGGCACGTCGGTGCCGCTGTCGAACGGTTCGTCGCCGTAGCCGTTGAGGAACTTGCCGATGTGGATCGTCCGGTAGCCCGCCCCCTGCAGCCAGGTGGCGATGTTGTGGGTGTAGGCCCCGCGGGCTTTGAAGCCGGTGTAGCCGCCGTTCGGCGGCACGTTGCCGCGGTCGTTGTGATTGTGGGCGTAGCGACCGGTCAGCAAACTGACACGCGAGGGGCAGCAGAGGGGGTAGGAGACGTAGTAGCGGCTGAAGGTCTCGCCGTGGTTGGCGAGCAGCGAGAGCGTGTAGGGCATCGATTTGACTTCGATCCCGCCGACGTTGATCGCCGCGTAGAGCTCGTCGAGCGTCTCGTCATCGGTCTGGATGACGACGAAGCTCGGTTTCTGGGCGGTTGACTCGGCCGGCCGTTCCCGCAGCGATTTGGCCGAGATCGGCGATTCCTTCGCCGCCGCGGCGCCGGCGCTGCGCGTCTCGGCGAGCACGAGGGCGACGACCAGCGCCAGCAGGCTCGCGGCCAGGGCGAGCCGCGCGACCGCCAGGGCGCGCGAAGAACTGGTGTTGCGAGCGAACGTCTGCATCGATGCGATCGGGGCTGATCGGCCCAGTACCCCCCGAAACCGGCGCCTAACGCCTGAGTTGCGGGGCGAAAGCTAGAAGATGCTCAGGACGCGCCGAGTTTTTTGACGGCTTCACGAAAGTTTTTAACCGTGGCGCTGGGGGCTTTGCGGCCCTCCAGTTTCTCGCCGTGGCGGTTGACCCAGATCACCGGCACGTTCATTTTCAGCACCGGGGCGATGTCGGTCGCGTAGTTGGAGCCGATGTGGACCCAGCCTTTTTTGCCGCCGATCCGCCGCGCGCCCTCTTTGAAGTGGACGGGGTCGGGCTTGTAGCTGCGCACCTGCTGGGCGGTGACGACGAGGTCGAGTTCGGTCCGCAGGTGGCGCCGCGAGATCCCCAGCAGTTTGTCGTCGATGTTGGAGATGATCCCGATCTCGTACTTTTTGCCGAGCCGGTCCATCGCCGCGTTGGCCTCGCGGAACGGCAGCCAGTAGGCAACGCTGTTGGGCAGGAACTGGGCCCGCGAAGGCTCCACTTCCCAGCCGATCTCGCCGGCGACTTTGACGATCGTGCGGCGCAGCACCTCCGCGTAGAGCTCATACGAGCCGGCCATGACTTCGGCCTGGACCTCCATGAAGCGCTCGAGGAAGGGTCCCTCCTCGAAGCTGAAGCCGTCTTTGGCGGCCTCTTTCTGGCAGGCCTCGATGATGCCTTTCTCCCAGTCGATCAGGGTGCCGTAGCAGTCGGTGGTCACCCATTTGACGGTTTTGAGACTGGGGAGGGCCATCTGAGAGCGCGGCATTATGTCATTCGGATAGTCTGCCGCGTCGCGCTCCCCCAGCGCCCACCTCAACATGGACCTTCTCGAGTACCAGGGCAAGCAGCTGTTCGCCAAGCACGGCATCCCCGTGCCCAGCGGCGAAGTCGCCGACACGGTCGACGAGGCCGTCGCCGCGGCGGAGAAGATCGGCTATCCCTGCGCGATCAAGGCCCAGGTGCTGATCGGCGGCCGCGGCAAGGCGGGTGGGATCAAGATCGCCCAGGACGCCGACGAGGCGCGCGAGCACGCCGGCGCGATCCTCGGCATGGACATCGTCGGCCCGCACGGCGAGGGTCCCTTCCGCGTCGATCAGGTCTGGATCGAGGGCGGTTCCGACATCGCCGAGGAGTACTACGCCTCGGTCATCCTCGACCGCGGCGAGAAGAAGCTGCTGGCGATGGTCTCCGCCAAAGGCGGGATGGACATCGAGGCGGTCGCCGCCGAAGACCCCGAGGCGCTGGTCAAGCGCCACATCGACCCGACCCGCGAGTTCGACGCAGCCGCGGCGCGCGCGATCGTCGCCGACGCCGGCCTCGCCGAGGATGCGCTCGACGAGGCGGCCGAGGCGCTGGTGAGGCTGGCCGAGGTCGCCCGCGAGGAGGACGCGACCCTGATCGAGGTCAACCCGCTGATCGTCACCGCCGCCCGCGACGTGGTCGCGCTCGACTCGAAGGTGACGATCGACGGCAACTCGCTCTTCCGCCACCAGGACCTGGCCGAGATCGCCGACACCGTCGACGACCCACAGGAGCAGATGGCGAAGGAAAAGGGCCTCACCTACGTCAAACTCGACGGCAACGTCGGCATCCTCGCCAACGGCGCCGGCCTCTGCATGTCGACGCTCGACGTCGTCGCCCAGGCGGGTGGCGCTCCGGCCAACTTCCTCGATGCCGGCGGCGGCTCCAAAGCGGAGGCGATCGTCAACGCGCTGGAAGTGATCAAGTCCGACGCGAAGGTGACGGCGATCCTCTTCAACATCTTCGGCGGCATCACCCGCTGCGACGAGATCGCCAACGGGATCGTCACCGCCTCGCAGCAGATCGACCTCGGGGTGCCGCTGGTGGTGCGCCTCGACGGGACGAACTCGGAGGAGGGGCTGCAGATCCTCGCCGCAGCCAACCTGCCCAACCTGCACCAGGAGAAGACGATGCTCGCCGCCGCCCGCCGCGTGGTCGAGCTCGCCGGGGGCGCCGCGTGAGCATCATCATCGATGAGACGACGAAGCTCGCCGTCTCCGGCCTGACCGGGCGCGAGGGCTCCTTCCATGGCCTCCGCAACAAGGCCTACGGGACCGACCTCGTCGCCGGCGTCACCCCCGGCAAGGGCGGGCAGGACGTCGAGGGCGTGCCGGTCTTCGACACGATCAAAGAGGCGGTCACCGAGGCCGGTGCCAACACCTCGATGATCTTCGTCCCCGCCCGGTTCGCCGCGGCGGCGATCGACGAGGCGATCGACTCCGGCGTGGAGACGGTGATCGCGATCACCGAGGGCATCCCGGTCCTCGACATGCTGAACACGTACTGGAAGGCGAAGGAGGCCGGGGTGCGGCTGATCGGGCCGAACTGCCCCGGCGTGCTCTCGCCCGGCAAGGCCAACGTCGGGATCATCCCCGCCCAGTTCTTCGACCCCGGCCCGATCGGCGTCGTCTCCAAGAGCGGCACCCTGACCTACCAGATCGGCAACGAGCTGAAGCAGGCCGGCACCGGCAACTCCTCGATCGTCGGCATCGGCGGCGACCCGATCGTCGGCTCCGACTTCATCGACATCCTCACCATGTACGAGGCCGACCCCGACACCGAGCTGATCGTGATGGTCGGCGAGATCGGCGGCGACGCCGAGGAGCGGGCGGCCGAGTTCATCGCCGCCGAGGTCTCCAAGCCGGTGGTCGCCTACATCGCCGGCTTCACCGCGCCTCCCGGCAAGCAGATGGGCCACGCCGGCGCGATCATCTCCGGCTCCTCCGGCACCGCCCAGGCGAAGAAAGACGCGCTCGAAGCGAAGGGCGTGCGGGTCGGCGAAAGCCCGACCGAGACGGCCGCGATCGCTGCCGAAATGCTGCGCGGCTGAGCTGTCGCTTTCTCCCAAGCGGCGCCCTCGGGGTATTGACACGTACCCAAGAGAGTGATTGTTTACTCCCACAAAATCCTTGCGTTGGGAGGCGCTATGGCAAACGGAGAAGAAGGTCCCGCTCAGCGGGTGAACAACAGCGAAGTCGCCCCGGAGAAGAAGTACCTCGTCTGGGGGTACGGCGCGGTGGTGGTGGCGGCGATTATCGCGCTGGTGCTCTCGTGGATAAGCAACGTGCAGATCGAAGCAAGCGAAGGCTTCGCTCCGTTCGCGGTGATCTACATCATCGCGCAGGCGATCGAGCGGGTGCTGCAGCCGTTCACGACCTTCACGGTCGGGGCCCAGGAAAAGAGCGAAGCAAAGAACGAATTGAAGAAAGCGAAGAGCAAACGCGCCGCTGCCTTGACGCTCAACGAAGCCGGAACGGCAGCTTCCGAAACCGAGAAGGCCGCGGCCGAACAGAAGAAGCTCGAACAGATCCACGCCGACCGCTCGCTGGTCTACTGGGCGGCGGCGACGTCGCTTGCGCTCCTCGTCTGCGGGGCGCTGAAACTGGGGCTGATCCAGAGCGTTGCGCACCTGACCAACGGTGGAGGCCTGGTCAGGGACATCGACGTCATCGTCACCGGGATCGCGGTCGGCTCGGGCACCAAGCCACTCCACGACGTCATCAGCGTCATCAAAAGCACCAAACAGAAGGCCGAAACCGCTCCGGCAACCGGTTAGACGCGGGCCCCGGCAGGGCCGGGAAAGAGCTCCGTTGCTAGGGTCGGGAGCCCGATGGCAGGCGACACGATCTCATTCGCGCGCGGAGCTCCCAGCGCCGACATCCTCCCCCACGAGCAGGTGCGGGAGGCGGCGGCGCGGGCGCTTGCCGGCGACTGGGAAACGGCGCTTTCCTACGGTGTCGGGATCGGCCATCCAGGGCTCTGTCAGTGGGTGGCGGAGCGGCACGGGCACCTCGACGCCGCGCAGGTGATGATCACCAACGGTTCGCTGGAGGCCGGCGCGATGCTGTTCCAGCACCTGCTCGGGCCGGGCGACCGGGTCGTCGTCGAGCAGCCGACCTACGACCGTACCCTGCTTCTCCTGCACCAGCTCGGCGTTGGGCTGGTGCCGGTCTCGCTGCAGGCCGACGGCGTCGACATCGGTGAGCTGGAAGCGGCGCTGGACGAAGGGCCGCTGAAGTTCGCCCACATCATCCCCAACGCCCACAACCCGGCCGGCTGCACGCTCTCGGCGGAGAAGCGCCGGCGCCTGGTCGAGCTGGCGGCCGCACACGATTTCTGGATCTTCGAGGACGACCCCTACCGCGAGCTGCCCTTCGAGGGGGAGCCGTTGGAGACCATGCTCTCGCTCGACACGGCCGGCAAAGTCATCCATGCCTCCTCCTTCTCGAAGACGGTCAGCCCCGGCGTCCGTGTCGGCTACCTCGCCGGCCCCGCCGAGGAGATCAAGAAGTTGGCGAAAAAGGCCAACGAGACCTACATCTCGCCGAACATGCTGGCCGAGTCGATCGTGCTCGAGCTCTGCCGCAGCGGCGAGCTCGACCGCAACATCGAGTTCGTCAAGAGCGAGCTGAAGGCGCGCTGCGACGCGCTGGTCTCGGCGCTGGAAGCCCAGATCCCCGAGGCCGAGTTCGTCGTCCCCGGCGGCGGCTACTTCCTCTGGCTCGATCTCGCCGAGGACGCCAACACCCCGGCGCTGCTGGCCGAGGCCAAAGAGCATGGCGTCACCTTCGTCTCCGGCCCCGACTTCATGATCGAGGGGGGCGAGCGGAGCCTGCGCCTCTCGTTTGCCCCGGTGCCGGCCGACAAAGCAGCCGAGGGTGTTTCCCGGATCGCATCCGCCTTGGACCGCCTGCGTACGCCTGCCTAGACATCAGTCGTGCGGCGCAGGGGTCGCCGAGCGCAGCGCGCCTGCGGAAGCGATGACCACCAGGGCGATTGCCACCACCTCGCGTGCCGCCAGGTCCTGGGAGAGGGCGAGGAAGCCGATCGCGGCAGCTACCGCCGGCTCGAGGCTCATCAGTACGCCGAAGACCGCCTGGGGCAGACGCCTCAGCGCCTCCATCTCGGCGACATAGGGGATCGTGGTGCTGAGGACGCCGACGGCCGCCCCGGTGAGGAGATGGGAAGGGGCGAAGACCTCCCAGCCGCCCTGGGCGAGGCCGAGCGGCGCCGCCAGCAGGGCCGAGATCACCGCCGCCACCGTTGCCCCGCGGATGCCCGGTTCGAGCGCGCCGACGCGGGCGCTCTGGAGGATGTAGACGGCCCAGAAGCCGCCGGCGGTCAGCGCCAGCGCCACACCCAGCGTGTCGATGGCCTGGCCTTCGGCGCCGCCCGACAGCAGCACGATCCCCGCCGCTGCCAGCAGCGCCCAGAGCAGGTCGCGCCGCCGGCGCGAGCCGAACAGGGCCACGCCGAGCGGCCCGACGAACTCCAAGGTCACGGTGATCCCCAGCGGCAGCCGGTCGAGCGCCGCGTAGAAGAAGAGGTTGACCCCCGTGACTGCGACCGCGAGCAGGACCACGTCGCGGTGCGGCCACTCCCGCATCCCGAACACGGCGCCGCGGGCCAGCAGCAGCAGCGCCAGCGCCCCGAAGGTGGCGCGCAGGAAGAGGGCGCCCGCCGGTCCGATGGTGTCGAAGAGGTCCGTGGCCAGCGCCGAGCCGCACTGGACCGAGACGATCGAGCCCAGCGCCAGCAGCGCCGCGCCGCGGGTCCTCGCGTGAGTCGAAGCGGCGGTGGCCATCCGCGGATATTGATCCACCGTCGCGCATCCTTCCGTGGGCAACTCCCTGAGAAGATCCTTATGTCCTGGGCGGAGGCGGAGATCAGCCGCATCGACGGGCTCGAGAGTCAGGTCCTCGCGATGGGCGAGATGGTCTGTGCTCGCCATCTGATCCCGGCGGGTTTCGACTCCGCGCCCCTCTATCGGGGTCTGCCGGATGACATGTGCCCGTGCGAGCACTCGACCGGGCCACCTCGCCGAGGTATTGGATGACGCGGAGCTGATCGAGTTCACCGGCGCCGACGATTACCGCCGAAAGGCGGAACATTTGGCAAGGGGGCGGTCGGGACTAGGGGCTATCGACCGTAGCGATCCGAGCTGAGGACCAGCTGCTCCGGGATCGCCGCGCGCGGGGGAGGTGCCGGGTCGGCGCGGACCGAGACGGTCTCGGCGACGCTGCGGCTGACGACGTGCTCGCCGTCGGCGGAGGCGATCGTCACCCGCTCGGCGTCGGAGGCGGCGACATTCCCGTCCAGGCCCGGGTACAGCCCGGCGTCCTTGAGGTAGTGCAGCAGCTCCTCGGCCTCGTTCTCGAAGCGCAGCACGGTGACCGCGGCGCCGACCTCGACGTCGGCCAGCAGCGCCCCCTGCTCGCGTACCCCCTCGACGATCGGGTGCCCGTGCGGGCAGGTGGTGGCGTTGCCGATCGCCGCCCGCATCCGCTCCTCCAGCACCGGGCTCATCGCGTGCTCGATCCGCTCGGCCTCCTCGTGCACCTCGTCCCAGGGGATGCCGAGCACGTCGGTGAGGAAGCGCTCGATCATCCGGTGGCGGCGGACGATGTAGCTGGCGTGCTCGCGGCCGGACTCGGTGAAGGTGAGCGATTTGTTCGGGTTGCGCTCGACGTAGCCGTCCTCGACCAGGCGGCCGATCATCTCGTGCACGGTCGGCGGCGAGAGCTGCATCGCGCGGGCGATGTTGGCGCCGGTCATCGGCAACCCGGCCTCCTCGATCCAGAACATGATCTCGAGGTACTCCTGCTCGGCAACGGTCGCGTGCGCATCCATGCGCTCGATACTACCCACCCGCCGACGGGCCGATTTCGGTCTATATAGGACCGTTTTCGGCCCGTCGGCCTAGCGGCGTTCCATCAGGCTGGAGACCACCGCCTCGTAGAAGCCGTCTCCCATCGCGCCCTCGGTGACGGTGACGTTGTCCCAGGCGGGCAGGACCAGGCGCAGGCCTTCGTCGTGCTCGGGGCCGTTGGCGACGACGAAGAAGCGGCCGACCGCGGCGGCCACCTCGAGGTCCTCGACCGAGTCGCCGACGGCGATGCAGTCGGCCGGGTCGTAGCCGCGGGCGCGGGCGTGGCCGGCCACTGCCGCCGCCTTGCTGACCAGCTTCGGGACCAGGTGGTAGGCGTGGGTGCGTCCCTCGACCGCCGGCATCGGCCGCCCGATCGCGCCGTTGTCGAGCAGCCGCAGGTCGTCGTCGCCCCATTCGTGCAGGAGCGCGTTGGCCTCCTCGACGCTGACCTTGCCGCGGAAGAGGTGGGAGAGGACGCGGCCGTGGTGCCAGGGCGAGTGGTACTCGAGTCGCGCCTCGAAGTGCTCGAAGAGCCGCTTCGGGATGCCCCGCGCCTCGATCTGCTCGTAGATCGTGCCGTCCTCGTTCGGCGCCATCTCACCGGTCATCAGCGTCGTCTCGCCGTCGATCGCAAACGCGCAGCCGGCCTCGTAGATGTAGGAGGTCTGGCCCATCAGCCGCGCCGCCTCGTGCACCTGCGGCTCGCGGCGGCCGGACATGATCACCACCTCGACGCCGGCCCGGTGACAGGCCTCCAGCGCCCGCGCCTGCGCCAGGCTGAAGCCGCCCTCCGCGTCGCGGAAGAGCGAACTGCCCCGCCCGAGCAGGGTCCCGTCGAGGTCGGTGTAGACGCAACTCAGCCCCAAGAGGGGGGTTACGGTAGCGACCATGAGCGGGGTGGACAGATGAGGTCGGCGGCGGCGGTGCTGGCTACCGTCGCGGCGGTGCTGGCCCCGGCGGCCGCATCGGCCTCGGTCGGCCCCTTCGGGATGGCGGTGCAGCCGGACGGGAAGATCGTCGTCGCCGGCGGCTCGGGCCAGACTGACGCCGGCGGCAGGGAATTCGGCGCGGTCGCGCGCTACCTGCCGAACGGCAACCTCGACCGCAGCTTCGGCGGCGGCGACGGGGTGGTCCTGATGCGGCAGCAGCGACCGTTCACCGGGGTCGCCCTGCAGAAGAACGGGCGCATTCTCGTCACCTCGCCGTTGGGAGGGAGAGCGGGGCTGACCCGCCTGCTGCCCAGCGGCAAGCTCGACAAGAGCTTCGGCGAAGGCGGCTACCTCTACGGGGGCGCAAGCACTTCGTGGTATCCGACCAGCCTCGCTGTCGCCAAGGACGGGGGGATCTTCACCGGCGGCATGACCGGCTACCTCAGCGACCCCGGCGAACACTGGTACGGCTGGCTCTACCGGATCACCCCCGATGGGCGCAGCGGTGACCCGTACGGAGGGATGACGAGCGGGGCCAGTGACCAGCCCAAGACCTTCATCAACGACTTCGTATTCGCACCGGGCGGTTCGGTGATCGCCGCCGGGACGATCGCCGAACGCGCGCAAGGGGCGAGGAAGCGTGGCGTGCTGGCGCGGCTGCTGCCGAACTCGGTCGAACCGGCCGGCCCTCCGACCGGGGCCGACCCCAGCTTCGGCGGCGCCGCCGGCCTGGTCACTTCCGACTACTTCCCGGCGAGCACGCTGCCGGAAGCGGCGAACGCGCTCAGCTGGGACAAGGGCAAGCTGCTGATCGCCGGCGAAGCGAACGGCGACCTGCTGGTCGCGCGCTACACGGCTGACGGTCTCCGCGACTACAGCTTCGGCCGCCGCGGCTTTTGGACCGTCGGCTTCGATCGCGACTCGGCCGACGTCGCCAACGCGCTGGCGGTCGATTCGAAGGGCGGCGTCTTCGCCGCGGGGGGCAGCTCCCATGGCTGCGGTGGGGCGGAGTGCACCAGCCTCCTCCTGGTCCACCTCGGCAAAGACGGCCACCCCGTGCGCGGCTTCGGGCACGGGGGCGTCGTCACGCCGGCGATCGGCAGCGGCGCCTCGGGCAGCGGCGCCTTCGAAACCGCCTACGACATGGCGCTGCGGCCGCGGGGGGAGGTCCTCGTCGGCGGGCTGGTCGGCGGTTCCGCCCCCAGTCGCTTCTTCCTCCGCCGTTACCTTGCCGACGGCAAGCCCGACAAGAGCTTCGGCGTACGCGGGCGGGTGACGACGCAGCCGGTCGCGGCAGAGCGTTCTCGCTAGTCGCGGACGCGGCTGTGGCGCGGCCGGTAGGCGGGCGCGCCCCTTGCGTAAGCTCGGCCGATGAGGAGCTGGAGAGTCGCCGGTGCTGACCTGGACCTGACGCGGCCGCTTGGTGCCGGGATCGTCAACGTCACCGTCGATTCGATGTTCGAGGGGGCGCGCAGCGGCACCCCCGACCAGGCGGTGCGCGACGCGCTGGCGCTGGCCGAAGTCGGCTTCGACATGCTCGACGTCGGCGCCGTGGCGGCCAAAGCCGGTCCGCCGGTCCCACCCGAGGACGAGGCCGCGGCCCTGGTCCCGGCGATCGAAGGCCTCCTCGCCGTTGCTCGTTTGCCAGTCTCGGCCGACACCTTCTCGGTCGAGGTGGCGCGGCAGGCGTTGGCGGCGGGGGCGCACGTCGTCAACGACATCTCCGGCGGCTGCGAGGAGATGTTCGAGCTGATCGCCGAGACGGGGTGCGGCTACGTGCTGATGCACATCGAGGGACCGCCGCGGGTCGACCGGCCCTGGCGCGAGTACGCTGACGTGGTCGACCACTTGCGGGCCTGGTTCGAGGAGCGGGTCGAGCTGGCGCGGGGGCTCGGGGTGGCGCCGGAACAGATCGCGCTCGACCCCGGCCTCGACTTCGACCTCAGCCCCGAGCAGGACCTGGAGATCCTGCGCCGGCTCGGCGAGCTGCGCGCGCTCGGCCTGCCGCTCTACATCTCGCTCTCGCGCAAGGACTTCATCGGCGCCGTGCTGGCCGGCTCCTGGGAGGAGCGTTTCCCCGCCCGCGAGCGCGAGTGGGGCACGGTCGCCGCAGTGACGATGGCCGTCCGCGAGGGCGCCGACATCCTCCGCATCCACGACCGCACCTCCCTGCAAGCGATGCGCGTAGCCGCCGAGATTGTCCGCCCTGATGCCGATGGGCCGATTTCTCGCCAAATAGGCGTATTTGAGGCCCATCGAGGTGAGGAGTGATGGCGCGTGCGGGCAGCCTTCTCGCCTCCGAGTGGGCTATCGCGATCGATCCAGCCCGTCGGGACGGGCGAATCGTTGCCGAGGCGGCCGAAGAGGAGCGGCGGTCGCGGCCGGCTCCGTTGCCGGCTGGGTTGCACCCGGGGCTGGCTGAGGCGCTCGCCCGGGTCGGGATCGACTCTCTCTATACGCACCAGCTCGCCGCCTTCGAGGCGGCGGCGCGCGAGAACCTCGTCATCACCAGCGGCACCGCGTCGGGCAAGAGCCTCGCTTTCAACCTGCCGGTGCTGAACGGGATCGCGGCGCAGCCGAAGGAGCGGGCGCTCTACCTCTACCCGACCAAGGCGCTGGCCCAGGACCAGGCGCGCAAGCTGGCCGAGCTGCGGCCGCCCGGTTTGCGGGAGGCGATCTACGACGGCGACACGCCGCGCGAGGAGCGGCCGGCGATCCGCCGCCGCAGCAACCTCGTCCTCACCAACCCGGACATGCTCCACGTCGCCGTCCTGCCGAACCACAAGAGCTGGGGCGACTTCCTCGCCAACCTCGAGTGGGTGGTCGTCGACGAGGCCCACACCTACCGCGGCGTCTTCGGCTCCCACGTCGCCAACGTGCTGCGACGGCTGCGACGGCTGGCGCGCGCCTACGGCCGCGAGCCGCGCTTCCTGCTCGCCTCGGCGACGATCGCCAACCCGGTCGAGCTGGCAGAGCGCCTGGTCGGGACCGAGTTCGAGCTCGTCGACGACGACGGGGCGCCGCGGGCGGGGCGGGAGATCGCGATGTGGAACCCGCCGCTGCTCGACAAGGCGACGGGCGTGCGGCGCTCGGCGCTCTCCGAGGCGGCCGACCTGCTGGCGGAGCTGGTGTCGCAGGGGGTGCGGACGATCTGCTTCCTCAAAAGCCGCCGCGGGATCGAGTTGATCCAGCGCTTCGCCAGCGAAAACCTGGAGCGGCGGGGAAAGCCGGAGCTGGCGCGGCGGATCGCCCCCTACCGCGGCGGCTACACCCCGCAGCAGCGGCGCGAGATCGAGGCGCGGCTGAGCAGCGGCGAGCTGCTGGCGGTGGTCGCCACCGACGCGCTGGAGCTGGGAATAGACGTCGGCGAGCTCGACGCGGCGATCTGCGTCACCTTCCCCGGCACGGTCGCCAGCCTGCGGCAGATGTGGGGCCGGGCGGGGCGGCGGCGGCGCGGGCTCGCCGTCTACGTCGCCGGCCAGGACGCGCTCGACCAGTTCTTCTGCCGCCACCCGGAGGAGTTCCTCGGGCGGCCGGTCGAGGCGGCGATCCTCGACCACGGCAACGAGCAGATCGCCTCCCGGCACCTGATCGCCGCCGCCTACGAGCTGCCGCTGAGCGATGGCGACGAGGAGGTCTTCGGCGAGGGCTGGCGCGAGCGGGCCGAACGGCTGGTCGCGGCGGGGGAGCTGCGCGGCGTCGGCGGCAAGCTGCTGCCGCGGCGGGCCGAGTTCGTCGCCAACCGGATCGCCCTGCGCTCGGCTTCGGCCGACTCGGTGGCGGTGATCGAGCGCGACGCGGGCGAGATGCTGGGCCTGGTCGAGGCCGAGCGCGCCTTCACCACCGTCCACCCCGGCGCCGTCTACCTCCACCTCGGGCGCTCGTACGAGGTCGACCGCCTCGACATCGAGGAGCGGCGGGCGCTCGTCTCCGCCTTCGACGGCGACTGGTACACGCGGCCGAAAAAGGAGACCGAGATCTATATCGAGCGCCTGCGCGAGCAGCGCAAGGTGGCGGGGGTGCAGCTCAACTTCGGCGAGGTCTCGGTGACCGAGCAGGTGATCGCCTTCCAGCGGGTCTCGGTCTCCGACCAGGAACCGATCGACATCGTCGCCCTCGAGCTGCCCGAGCAGAGCTTCGTCACCCAGGCGCTCTGGTACGTGCTGCCGGACCGGCTCAGCGGCTCGCTGCCGCCGGACGCGCTGCTGGGCTCGCTGCACGCGACCGAGCACAGCCAGATCGCGGTGCTGCCGCTGATCGCGATGTGCGACCGCTGGGACATCGGCGGCCTCTCCACCAACGTCCACTTCCAGACCGGCCGCTCGACGATCTTCATCTACGACGGCCATCCCGGTGGGGTCGGGATCACCCTACGCGGCTACGAGCAGTTCGAGCGCCTGTTGGGGGACGCCGAGCGGCTGATCGCCGAGTGTCCCTGCGAGTCCGGCTGCCCCTCGTGCGTGCAGAGCCCGAAGTGCGGAAACCTGAACGAACCGCTGCACAAGGCCGGCGCCCTGGAGCTGATGGGCCTGATGCGGGGGCAGCTGTGAGCGGGCGGCAGCGGCAGGTGGCAGTGATCGGCGGGCGCGGCGTCGAGGAGGGGTCGGAGCTGTGGGCCCTGGCTGAAGAAGTCGGGCGCGGGCTGGCGGAAGCGGGCGTGGCGCTGGTCTGCGGCGGCGGGGGCGGCGTGATGGAGGCGGCCTCGCGGGCGGCGGCGGAGGCCGGTGGCACCGTGATCGGGATCGTCCCCGGCGAGTCCGTCGCGGACGCCAACGAGTACTGCAGCGTCGTCGTCGCCACCGGCATCGGCCACGCCCGCAACCTCGCGGTCGTCTCCTCCGGCGAGGCGGTGATCGCGATCGGCGGCGAGTGGGGGACGCTCGCGGAGATCGGGTTCGCCCGCGTCATCGGCCACGAGGTCGTCGCCCTGCGCAGCTGGGAGCTGAACGGCCGCGAGGCGATGGCCGGCGGTCCGGGCGTGGTGCCGGCGGAGACGGCCGCGGAGGCTGTCGCCGCGGCGCTGCGTGCGCTTTAGCATGCGCGCCATGTACGAGGAGTCGATCCGCGCCGAGTTCACCCACCAGACCGAGAGCTTCGCCCGCAACCGCATCGCCACCGCCGCCGAGACGCTGGACGTGGTCGTCGATCTCGTGCCAGAGGACCGCGAGGCGAGCTGGCTCGAGGTCGCCTGCGGGCCGGCGGCGATCTCGCGGGCGCTGACGGCGAAGGTGGGCCGGGTGCGGGGCGTCGACCTGACCCCGGCGATGGTCGAGAAGGCACGCGATGAAGCCGCGATGGAGGGAATCGGAAACGCCGAGTTCTCGGTCGGCGACGCCACCGCGCTGGAGTTCGAGGACGCCAGCTTCGACGGCGCCGTCACCCGTTTCAGCTTCCATCACATCCCGGCGCCGCAGCGGGTGCTGGAGGAGATGGTGCGGGTGGTGCGACCGGGCGGCTGGGTGATCGTCAGCGATCTGCTCACCGACGAAGACGCCGAGGCGCAGGCGTGGCACCAGGAGATCGAACGGCTGCGTGACCCCTCCCACTGGGCGACGCCGACGCCGGCGCGGCTGCGGGCGATGGGAGCGGCTGCGGGGCTTGAACCGGAGAGCGAGCAACCGATCCCGATCGAGATTGACTACGAGGACTGGCTGGCGCGCGGCTCGGGAGGCGAAGCCGCCGGGGAGCTGATCGACCGTTTGCTCGAAGAAGCGCCACCGGGCGCGGAGTGCTTCCAAGTCAGCGGCGAGCCGGGACAGCGCCGCCTGCTGTTCCGCACCATGTTGCTGCGCTGGCGTCGCCCCTGAACGGGGTCACTTCTTCTGCGGCGGCCAGAGTTCGAGCAGCGTCAGGATCGCGAAGGCGTGCGACCAGGCCAGCGGCGTAGTCGAGCGGGGCACGCCGGTCTGGGCGCCGACGCGCTCCGGCAGCGCTCCGGCAGGAGTGGCGGCGCGACGCAGGTCGGCGAGCAGGCGCAGGGCAACGCGGCGGTCCGTACGGGCGCGCGCCGCTTCCCGTTCCCGGCGAGCGAGCGCGGCGAGCGACCACGCCGTCCATGCCGTCGGCGCCGTCCAGGGATCTTCTCCGAGCCAGGCTTCGCCCGGCGTGATCCCAAAGCGCCCGCCCTGCCGCGCCAACCGCAACATCGTCGCCCGCGCTGCCGGGTAGAGCCGCCGCAGCCCAAACGGCTCCACTGCCCAAGCCGCCGCAGAGTCCAGCCCGGAAGCCGGGTTTCCCGGCTGACGAAACAACCGAGCCGGCGATTTCCCTCCATATAAGCGGTTTATTGCCGGCTCGCCGGCGGCGAGGGCATTGCCGAGGTAGTCGCCGGGGCCTCCCTCTTGGTAGTCGGGGAGGTTCTGCCACGACTCGGGGGAGGTCTCGCCGGACCCTCCCCGTTGTTGTCCGGCGAGCCCTCCCCCGAGTCGCCTGAGCGAGCGCTCCGCAACTGCCACCCAGCCGAGTGCGTCTCCCTGCGGCCCTCGTCCCGGCACGGGTTCTCCGTTGCTGTAGAAGCGGGCGGCGGCGCCGAGTTTGAGATCGAGCAGGAAGCGAGCGATCTGTCGCGCCTCGCGCCGGTAGCGGGCGGCGTCGAAGGCAAGAGCTGCGGTCGCGGCGTCTCGCGGCCAGACGTAGGCCCAGCCGTCGCGAGCGCCGGCGGTGACGGCTCCCGTCCGACGGTTGGTCAGCGCTTGCATCGTGAGCAGAGAGCGCCGGTACATCCGCCTGGCCCAGGTCGGCGCGCCTGGTCCTAGCGGCCGAGCTCTTTGCAGCCACCGCCGGTCGTTCCGCTCGGCGGCTCGAATCGTCCGTCGAGCCTCTCTGCTGTCGCACTGCAGCCTTCGTGTCGCTGCCGGTTCGGTGGAACGCAGCCAGACGCGCATCCCTTTCGCAGCTTCGGTGAGGCAGGCGAGTGAGTCGCCGGCGGCATAGGTGATCCGCACTTGACCCGGCCCGAACCGCGCCGTGGTTACGACCACGTCGGTCCCGCGGCGGTAGTGCTGCGTGACCGACTCGGCAGTCCACAAAGGTCGCGCCGGTCTGCCGCCGATCGCGACCCACGGCACGATGCCGGTATCCACCGGCACCGTTCCCGCCGCTTGCCTCCCCGCCCGGTTCTCGATCAGCGCCCGCCCGCCCGGCCGCGGCCGCAGGTCGACCACGTCCCCATAGGCGTCGATGGCCGCCGTCAGCCCTCCGTTGCCGACCACCGCCGTCCCCAGGAACGGAGGCGGCATCCCCGGCAGCGCGGGCGGCGTCCGCGGATCGGCCCCCGACCCGCCGGAGAGCGCCAAGGTCCCAACCCCCGCCACGAGAAGAAGCGCCGCCGCTGCACGAGCCCAGGCCACGCCTGCATGCAATCACCCCCGGCAGCCCCGCTCCCGCTAGCCTTCCCCTGCGCAGCTGGTTCAGCGCTCCTGGCGAGATAGCTCAGTTGGTAGAGCACACGACTGAAAATCGTGGTGTCCCCGGTTCGAATCCGGGTCTCGCCACTTCTGTGCTCGCTGGACTAGCCCGGGGACACTCGTTGCCGCCACGTCTTCTTTAGCTGGACGTAAAAAAGTTGTGAAAGTGTTGGGGTGGTGGACTGGTCCGTCCTGCACGCCCTCAACAACTTCATGTTCCACCACGACGGGGTCGAGGATCCCCTGCTCTTTTACGTCAACGCCTCGGAGGCGTTGTTCGTGGCGACGCTGGCGGTCGTCTTCCTGGCCGCCCGCGGGAGATTCGCCGACTGGCGCCGCGCCTGCCTCGCCGCCGTCCTCAGTGCCGGCCTCGGACTCGCGGTCGGCAAGGTGATCTCCGAACTGGTGGACCGGGCGCGGCCCTTCGTTGCCGACCCGCACGGCGTCCACCTCTTCGCCAACCACGCCGCCGACCCCGGTTTCCCCAGCGACCACGCCACCGCCGCCTTCGCGATCGCGGTGGCGATCCTGCTGCGCAAGCGGGCTTGGGGAATCTTCGCCATCGTCGCCGCGACCGTGCTCTCGGTCGGCCGGGTGGCGCTCGGCGTCCACTACCCCAGCGACGTCCTCGGCGGCGCCGCCCTCGGCAGCGCCGCCGCGCTCGTCTTCTGGGCGCCGCCGCTTCGCACCAGGATCGACCGCCTCGCCGACTGGATCGGCGGCTACATAGACCGTGCGCTCGACTGGGGCGCCAAGAGCCTCGCAGGTCTGCGCCAGTAGCGTCCCTTCACGTTCACAGACAAAACATTACACTAGGTTCAACCTAAATAAGGGAGGACCAATGGAGGACTGGCGCTACGAAAATCTGAAGGCAGATGTGAAGTTGCTCAGAGATGAACTATGCAAGCTGGAGGGGCGGACTTACAAAGTCGAGAGCTGGCAGAACCTTCTTCCTTTGCGCGTGATGGAAAAGGTCATGTGGCTGATGGCTGCCGGAGTGGTGATCTTCGTAATGGCGGAGGCTCTGGCGCGCTCGGGATGAGTGAGGAGGGGGAGGAACTGGCGAAGGGCGACCTTCGCCATCCGCTCCCATCTTTACCTTGGGCAGACGATGAGCGAGCAGACGCAGATCGACAGCCTCGTCTCGACCCCGCCCCAGGCAGAGCCAGTTCTCAACGCCGAGCCGGCCATTCGCATCCCCCTCCGCGACCTCGAGGACGGCCAGCGGGTGCGAGGCGTCTACGCGGTGCGTGAGCGGGAGCTGCGCCGCAAGCGCAACGGCGAGCCCTGGCTGCGGCTCTCGGTCGGCGACGCCACCGGCACCGCCGAGGCGGTCTGTTGGGAGGAGGCGGAGGCTCACTACGCACTCTGCTGCACCGGCTCTCCGGTTTTCGTCAGCGGCGTCTTCGAGGTGAGCGACCGTTGGGGGGCGAAGATCAAGGTCAGTTCCCTGCGCGAGGCCGAGCCGCACGAGTACGCGACCGAGGACCTGGCGGCCGAGTCGGAGGTCTCACTGGAGCTGCTCGAACGCGACCTGCGCGAGCTGCTGGAGACCGTCCAGAGTCCCGATCTGCGGCTGCTGCTCGACCACTTCTTCGCTGCGGATGCCGAGAGCTGGCAGCGCTTCCGCGACGCCCCGGCAGCGAAGACCTACCACCAGGCCTACCGGCACGGGCTGCTGGAGCACACGCTCTCTGTCGCCCAGGCGGTATCCGCGGCGGCCAACTTCTTCCCCGGCATCGACCGCGACGTCGCCGTCACCGGCGCGCTGCTGCACGACATCGGCAAGTGCGTCGCCTACAACGACGACCCGCTGGCGATCGACCTCACCGACGCCGGCCGCCTGCAGGGCGAGATCCCGCTCGGCTACTACACCGTGCGCCGGGCGATCGAGGACGTGCCGGGATTCGACCCGGGCCTCGCCCAGTGTGTCCTCCACATCATCCTCAGCCACCACGGCTCGCTCGAGCACGGCTCCCCGGTCGTCCCCGCCACCCGCGAGGCCGTCCTCGTCCACATGATCGACAACCTCGGCGGCCGCCTCGGCAGCTTCGACCGCCTCGAGCGCCAGCTCCCCGCCGGCGAGTCCTGGTCGGGCTTCGACCGGGCTCTGTCCGGCAGCGCCTTCTTCGCCCAGCGCGCCGCCTAAGCCCGGCGCTGCAGAAAGAGCGCAAAGAATTTTCAGAAAAGGCACGTTCGTGTCTGTTCTGTCACAGACAACTCGTTACGCTATGCTCATGGCCGTGATGATGACGCCGAGGGAAACTTGGACCGACCAGCGCCTCGACGACCTCAACAAGAAGGTAGACGACGGGTTCACCCGCGTAGATGCCGACATCCGCGAACTTCGTGGCGATATCAAGGACCTGCGCAGCGAGATGAACCAGCGCTTCGAATCGCTTAACCGGACGCTGATCGTTGCCACCGTCGGTGGGAACGCAGCGATCATCGCCGCCCTGATCGGCGTCAACGTCTTCTAGCTGCGTCAGTACCGCGCCGTGCAGCGTTCGATCCGGTGGACGTCCTGGTGGGCCTGCTGGATGCAGTGGACCAGCTTGTCGGCGTGCCCGTGCCGCTGCGACTGATGGAAGGAGCGGCGGATTTCGCGCTGGACGCGGCGGTTGACGTCTTCGATCGTCTTGCCGATGTTGCCGAGGTTGACTTCGGTCCCGAAGGACTTTTCAAGGGTCTTGTCGGCGCTGTTGATCGCGTTGTTGGTCGTGTTCAGCACCGGCTTGACGATGAAGAAATAGGCCGCCGCGAGGATTCCGACGGCAACCAAAAGCCGGATAATGCCCGCGGTTAGGTTGCCGAAGAGGCTTCGCAGGAGGTCCATCCGTTGTGCGCAGACTATCCTGCCGAGCAGTGGCGAAGGACACCGAGAAGCTGATTCGCCAGCTCTCGCTGATCTCGTTCCTGATGGCTCAGGGGAGGCCGGTTTCGGCCCTCGAGATCAAGCGCGAGGTGGAGGGCTATAGCGACATGAACGACGACGCTTTCGCGCGCCGTTTTTACGCCGACCGGGCGGAGCTGGAGAGCCTCGGCATCCAGCTCGGGGTCGAGAAGCCGGGCGAGGGCTTCTTCGAGGCCGAGCTCTACTCGCTGCCGCCGGAGAACTTCTACCTCGACCCGATCGAGTTCTCCGACGACGAGCTGGCGGCGCTGAGCACGGCGCTGCTGCTGCTGACCGACAGCGGTTTCGCCTACGCCGAGCCGTTGCGGCTGGCGCTGCAGCAGGTCGCCTGGGGACACCCGAACCCGCTCGCCGAGGGTGAGGGGGCGCCGGTGGAGATGGCGCCCTCCGAGAATCGCGACCTCTCCCAGCGCCTCTCCAAGATCGAGACCGCGATCAGCCGCCGCAAGACGATCGAGTTCACCTACTACACGATGGAGCGGGGCGAGACCGAAAAGCGCAAGGTCAACCCTTATCACCTGGTCTTCCGCGGCGGCCAGTTCTACCTGATCGGCCACTCGCACGAGCGCGACGCGGTGCGCGTCTTCCGCCTCTCCCGCATCCAGGGCAAGGTCGGCTACGCCTCCAAGGCCGAGCACGACTTCTCCCCGCCGGAGGACTTCGACCGCCGTGACTACGGCAGCCGCGCCGACTGGCAGCTGGGCGAGACGCAGGGGACGGCGAAGATCTTCATCCGCGAGCGGATTGCCTGGCTGATCGAGCGCGACTACGGCGCCTACGGCGAGCTGCGCAACGCGAAGAAGTCCGACGGCGCGCCCGGCAAGGGCCGCGTCTTCGAGACCAGCTACGCCTCCGCGCGCGAGCTGATCGCCTGGGTCCTGCGCTGGCGCCAGAACGCCGAGGTGCTGGCACCGGACGACCTGCGCGAGGAGGCCGCCAAGCGACGCGAGCTGCTCCGCCACCGCCACGAGAACGGCTTCAGGCCGGCCGAGGTCGTCGATCGCCCGCTCGACGAGCAGCCCAAGCGCGGCCGCTCCAACGGCCGCGGCGAGGCGGCGATCCGACCCGAGCGCTTCGCCCGGCTCGTCACCCTCGCCGGCCTCCTGATCGAAGCGGCCAAAAACGACGAGCGGCTGGCGGTCTCCGACCTCTGCACGCGCCTGGAGCTGACCCGCGACGAGCTGCAGGAGGACGTCGACCTGCTCAACGTCGTCAACTTCGGCGGCGGCACCTACGTTCTCTATGCCGAAATCCTCGGCGACGAAATCGAGGTCGACTCGCAGCCCTACGGCGACAACTTCGCCCGCCCGGCGCGCCTCCTGCCGCTGGAGGCGAAGGCGCTGGTGGCGGCGATCGACCTCTTCGCCGACCACCTGCCGCAGTCGAACCTGCAGAGCGCCCGCGAGAAAATCGTCGAGGCGCTCGGCCACGACCCCTCGAAGGAGGGGTTGGAGATCGCCCCGGCGGGCGGCGGCGACGCCGAGGTCGCCCGCCTCGTCAACCAGGCGATCGCCGAGAGCCGGGTGCTCGAGCTCAGCTACTACAAGGAGAGCGAGGACCAGTTCACCGAGCGCCGGGTCGAGCCCTACCGGCTCGAGAACGGCAAAGAGGGTTGGTACGTCGAGTGCTACGACCTGACCAAAGACGGCGTCCGCCATTTCAAGCTCGATCGCGTCAAGGAGGCCCGGCTCTCGGATGAGAGCTTCGAGCCGCGGCCCGAAGTCGAGGAGTTCGCCGGGGTCGAGGGCTGGATGACCCACGGCGAGGTGCCGACCGCCGAGGTCGCCCGCGTCTGGGTCTCGCCGGAGCGGGCGCGCTGGCTGCGCGAGGAGCGGACCGTGGTCGAGGAGTTGGCCGACGGCGCCGTCGTCGTCGAGCTGCCCTACGCCGGCAGGCCCTGGCTGGTGCGGGAGATCCTCCGCGGCGCCGGCGACCTGGTCGTGCTCGAGCCCCAGGACGCCCGCGACGCGATCGCCAAAGAGGTTGATTGAGGCACCCGGCCACCCGGAGGTCCTGAAGATCGTCGCCCCCAACCCGGGGCCGATGACCCTGGAAGGGACCAACACCTACCTCTACGGCTCCGACCCCTGCGTGGTGATCGACCCAGGGTCCGAAGACCCGGCGCACCTGGAGGCGATCCGCGCCGCCGCGGCCGCGCGGGGCGGGATCGGGCTCGTGTTGCTGACCCACTCACACGGCGACCATACCGCCGGTGCCGGGAAGCTCGAGGCCGAGGTGGTGCTGCCGAGGGGGGGCGAGGAGCACTTCAGCCTCCGCGTGCTAGCCACCCCCGGCCACGCCGAGGACCACGTCTGCTTCCTCACCGAAACCGGCGTCTGCTTCAGCGGCGACCTCATCCTCGGCCTCGGCTCGACGATCGTCCCGCCCGGCGGCAACTCCCTCGCCGCCTTCATGGACTCCCTGGCCCTGCTGCAGGCGGAGACGATCGAGCTGATCGCCCCCGGCCACGGCCCCTGGGTCACCGACCCCGCCGCCAAGCTCGCCGAATACGTTGAGCACCGCCAGATGCGCGAGCGTCGCCTCCTTGCCGCCCTGGCCGAAGGAGAGCGCTCCCGCGCCAACCTCCTCGCCACCGTCTGGGACGACATCCCGATGGAGCTGCTGCCGATGGCGGCGATGGCGATGGAGGCCCACCTCGAAAAGCTCGAGGCGGAACGCAGGCTGCCGGACGACCTCGTTCCTTAGTGCCAGAGGTCGTAGCGGGCGAGCGCGAAGCCGCCCTGGGGAGCCAGGGTTGGATCGCGGGCGGTTCCGGCGATGAGGAGATTGCCGTCGGCGCCGATCAGCGCGTCGCTGGCCGCTGCGTCCGAGCGCCGGTTGAAGCGCGTGATCGCGAGCCAGCCCAGAAACCCGAAGCCACCCGCCTGTTCCCCGGATTCGCGCAGCGGCCAGACCATGAACCAGCGGTGAAACCGCACGCCGTCCTTACGCTTCTTCGCGGGGAGCGGGCGGATCAGGGTGCCGACCGCCAGGAGCCGACCGCTCGGGGTGACCAGCAGCGAGCTCCACTTGTAAAGAGGCCCCTGGAATTCGTAGACGATGAGGCCGTTCTTGTCGAAGCTGGGATCGCGATCCCCGTTCGGGAGCAGTCGCACCAGCTTGGTCACGTGTTCGTCTATGGCCGGCTTCTGCCGCTCCTTGAAGAGCATCACGGTGCGTCCCCGCGGGTCGACCGCGATCGCGGCGACCGCCCCGCTCAGCCTCCGCACGCCGGCCGTCGCGAAGCCCCGCCGCCGCTCTCCATCGGGTCGCAGGCTGATCACGGCCGTCTGCGCCGGTCCCCCGCACTCCCCCAGCGCGGGACCCGCGAGGGAGATTCCGCCGCCTTGGCCGAAGGCCATGTCGGTCACGGTTTCGAGCGGCGCGATCCGCTGGACGCCGCCGTCGCCGAAGAATCGTTCGATCGTGCCCGCGGCGCTCAGCCGCGCGATCAGGCGGTCGCGCTCGCGCTGCTGCGGGGCACCGCAGGTTGCCGAGCGGCTGACGGTCCCGACGACGAGCGTGACCGCACCCGACTGGCTCACCGCTCCCTGCCTGGCGACGACTGCACCGTCCGCCGCCGGCAGCCCGAAGCGGCTGATGAAGGTCCCGTCGCCACCGCCGAAGCCGGGATCGAGTTCCCCGTCGGGGAGGTAGCGAACCACCGTCGCCATGGAGGATGCCGGCCCCTCCCCGGAGGCGACCAGGGCGGTGCCGGTCAGGACGATCCGGCCTTCGGCGTCTACGGCGACGTCGCTGATCTCGAAGCTGGCCACGCTCGGCAGGGCGACGGTGAGAAATCCACCGCGCCCGAAGGAGGGATCGAGCTGCCCATCGGCCGCGTAGCGGGCAACCTCTGCTTCGCTTGCGACCAGGATGCCGCCATCGGGCGCTTCGGCGACATGGACACGGGCCTTGGTCCAGGGCTCGTGCAGGGGCACGGGAGTGACCACCTTGCCTCCCTTGCCAAAGCCGTAAACGAGTTCACCGGCGGCAAGCGCTCTCGCCGGCAGCATCAACCCCGCCAGAACGAGCGCCGAAGCCAGTAGCTTCTTCCTCATGACCGGTTGAAACCGGGGTGGGACAAGAAGTTTCGACGCGATTTCTGGCTAGCTGGCCAAACGTGATACACAACTCGCATGGGCAGGCGCGGGAGACGAGTCGAGAAGGCGGGGTTGATCGCTGGCGCAGCTTCCCTGGGGTTGACCGCGTCCGCTGCGGCGGTCCTCTGGCAGCGGCTGGCGCGGCGGCCGTTGCCGCAGGTGAGGGGGAGGATCGAGGTCGAGGACCTGCGCGGGCGGGTGCGGGTGCGGCGCGACCGCTGGGGCGTTCCCCACGTCGAGGCCGAGCAGCGGGAGGACCTCTACTTCGCCCAGGGCTATTGCCACGGGCAGGACCGGCTCTTCCAGATGGACTTCTACCGCCGCGTGGTCGAGGGGCGGGTGGCGGAGATCGCCGACGACGAGGGCCTGCCGGTAGACCGGCTGATGCGGACGCTGGGGATCCGGCGGATCGCCGGGCGCGAGGAGACCAAGCTGGAGCCGGAGCTGCGCGCCCAACTGGAGCGCTTCTGCGCCGGGGTCAACGCCGCCGCCCGCGACGCCCGCGTGCTTCCGTTCGAGATGCAGGTGCTGCGCCAGAGCTTCGAGCCGTGGCGCCCGATCGACATCCTCAGCCTCGGCAAGCTGCTCGCCTTCGGCCTCTCGACCAACTGGGAGCGGGAGCTGCTCCGCTCCGACATGCTGCGCGAGCTCGGCCCGGAGCTGACCGCCCGTCTCGACCCCGTCTACCCGGCCGACAATCCGGTCGTCGACCAGTCGCCCTTCAGCGGCGAAGGGCTGCCGCTGGTCGAGCAGATCGACGCCGTGCGGCGCTCGCTCGGGCTCGCCGCCGAGGCCTCGGGCTCCAACAACTGGGCCGTCAGCGGCGCCCGCTCGGCGACCGGCTCACCGCTGATCGCCGGCGACCCGCACCTGCCCCCGAGCATGCCGGGCATCTGGTACGAGGTCAGCCTGCGCCACGGCGAGCGCTTCGTACGCGGCGCTTCGATGCCGGGGATGCCCGGCGTCTACATGGGCCAGAACAACGACGTCTGCTGGACCTTCACCAACGTCATGGCCGACACCCAGGACCTGTTCGTCGAGCGGATCGTGGGCGACCGCTACCTCTTCGAAGGGGAGTGGCGGCCGCTGCAGACGGTGCGCGAGGAGATCATCGTCAAGGGCCGCGAGCCGGTGCAGCTGGAGGTGCGCGGCACCCACCACGGGCCGATCGTAAACGCGGCGCTCGGCGCCGACGAGGGCGAGCCGCTGGCGCTGGCCTGGCAGACCCTCTCCGAAGCGACCGCCTTCGCCGGCATGTTCGAGCTGCTCGACCTGGCCTCCGGCCCGGAGCTGGTGGCGAAGCTGGAGGGCCACACCTCGCCCGCCTCGAACCTGATCTGGGCCGACCGGCATGGCTCGATCGGCTACAAGCTGATCGGCCGCCTGCCGCTGCGGCGCGGCGGCTGCCCCGACCTGCCGAAGCCGGGCTGGACCGGCGAGTTCGAGTGGGAGGGAACGGTGCCGTACGACGAGCTGCCGGAGATCGTCGACCCCGAGAGCGGCTTCCTCGTCACCGCCAACAACCGCATCGTCGGCGACGAGTACCCGCACCACATCACCAGCGAATGGCTCGACGGCTTCCGCGCCAGGCGGATCGAGGAATTGATCGAGGAGACCGAGAAGCATGACGTCGAGAGCTTCGAGGCGATGCAGTCGGACAACCTCTCGCTGCCGGGACTGGAGGCGGCCCGGCGGCTCTCGCGCCTGCACCCGCGCGGCCAGCGCGAGCGCAGCGCGATCGAGCGGCTGCGCAGCTGGGACGGCCGGCTCGACCGCGACACCGTCGCCGGCACGATCTACCAGGCCTTCCTGCTGCGGCTGGCGCGCGAGGTCGTCCGCTGCGCGATCGGCGACCGCGACCTCTGCGAACGCTGGCTCGACCGCAACGACAACGGCTTCACCGCCCACAGCACCTCCCCCTGGCGCTGGCACTCGCACTTGATGGGCCTCTGGGAGGAAGCCGACGAGGAGCTGATCGGCCGCCCCTGGGACGAGCTCGTGCTGGAGGCGCTGGCCGGCGCCCTCGATGACCTCAGCGACCGCTTCGGCCCCGACACCGACGCCTGGCGCTGGGGCCGCGTCCACGAGATGAAGTTCCCGCATCCGCTCGGCGACGCCAACCCCCTCTTCGACCGCCTGCTCAACCGCCGCCTCTGCGCCGGCGGCGCCCAAGAGACCGTCAGCCAGATCGCCTACGACCCCAACGACCCCTACAACGCCGTCTGGGCGCCGAGCTGGCGCATGGTCGCCGACCCGACCGACCCCGACCGCTCCCGCTGGCAGACCTTCACCGGCCAGTCCGGCCACCCCGCCAGCCCCCACTACGACGACCTTCAAGTCGACTGGCTAGAGGGCCGCACCCAGCCGATGTGCGGCGAGGGCCCCTGGTCGGAGCTGAAGTTGGTTCCAGCGCAATAGCGGCTACAAGACATCGGTGTAGCACGGTGTTACACTCGCAGTGTGCCAACTACGAGACCTCGCCACATGGTCACTGAGACCGAGCCTGTGAAAGCGGTGCTGGACGAATTGCGCAGGTTGCAGGGGGGGAGAAAGATCGAGCTTCCAGACTTGATCATCCGTGGGGCTGAAGACAAGATTCGCGAGCTCAGGGCGAGCAGGGAGATGGCACGCGAGTCGCGCGAAGAGATCGCCGAATGGATTCGGTCGGGCAATGGACCGAAGATCGATCTCAAGGCGGCGGAAGAGGTCAAGTACCTCGGGCTCGAGCCCCCTTACGGCGACCAGTAGCTTGCTGCTGTTCGATCACTCGGCCTGGTCACGCTTGATCTCGGACAGCGTTCCGGAGGACCGCCAGGAGGTCGTCCTCGACTGGATCGGAGAGGGCCGGATAGGAACCTGCCTGCCTTTCCTGCTGGAGGCCGGGTACTCCGCGCAAACGGCCGAGGACCATCGCATCACCGCGGCTCGCCTCGAGCGGCTTACTTACTTTCCGATCGACGGAGAAGTCGAGCGTTCGGCCCAACGGGCCCAGCACGAGCTTGCGAAGGCGGGTCACCATCGCCTCTCGCCGATCGATCTAATCATCGCCGCCTGTGCCGCTCAGGCGCAGGGCGGCGTCCTCCACTACGACCGCGACTACGACCTGATTCTCAAGCACACCAGCCTCGAGTTCGAAAGCGTCTGGCTGGCCGAGGCTGGAACGCTGTAGTCAGGCTTCGTTGGCGGAGGCGGCGGTGACCGCTTCGACTACGGAGGCCGGGGCTTTGTTCGGGGAGCCGGCGTCGAAGGGCGGTTGCGGGTCGTACTCGATGCCGAGTTGGATGGCTTGGGCGAGCTCGGGGCCTGCCTCGCGGCTGACCAGGTGGAGGGCCATGTCGATGCCGGCGGAGACACCGGCGGCGGTGACCAGCTTGCCGTCTTCGACGTAGCGGCCGCCGACCGGGTCGGCGCCGTACTCGCGCAGGCGCTCGAGGAAGAGCCAGTGGCAGGTGGCGCGGCGGCCATTAAGGAGGCCGGCCGCGCCGAGGACGAGGGAGCCGGTGCAGACGGAGGTCGTCCAGGCGGTCGCCTCGTCGACCTGGCGCAGCCAGGAGAGGACCTCCTCGTCCTCCAGCAGCGGCCGGTTGCCCTTGCCGCCGGGGACGAGGACGATGTCGGGGTCGCTCACCTCGGTGATCGCCTTGTCAGCGCTGAGCCCGAGAAAGCCGCTGTCGGTCCTGACTTCGCCGGCCGACTTGGCGACGAACTCGACCTCCCAGCCCGGTGCCGAACGCAGCACCTCGTAGGGCCCGATCGCGTCGAGCGCGGTGAGCCCGTCGAAGATGAGGATCGCGATCTTCACCGGCCGATCCTCTCATGTGTGAGGGCGGACGCAACCGGGCAACTTAGGCAGCGGATGAGTGTTTGGGCAGGGATGCGACGCGCCGTGGCAACTGCCGCTCTCTCCCTGACCTTTGCCTGCCTTCTGCCCGCGGCTGCGCAGGCGCTGCCACGAGGGTTCTTCGGGATCGTCCCGCAGACGCCGCTCGGCCCAAGCGACGTGGCGCGGATGCGATCGGGTGGGGTGGAGACGATCCGGATGACGTTCTCCTGGGCGGCGATCCAGCCCACCGCGGGCGGCGGCTACAACTGGGGGCAGACCGACGAAGCGGTCGCGCTTGCCGCCGAAGAACATCTCGAAGTGCTGCCCTTCCTGATCTCGACGCCGCGCTGGCTCGCCCATGACTGGCGCTTGCTGCCGGTTGACAGCCTCCGTCAGCGCCGCGCCTGGGGCGAATTCGTCCGCGCCGCGGTCGAACGCTACGGCCGCCGCGGCACGTTCTGGCTCGAACACGGCCCCGGCTCCGCCCGCCCCTTGCCGAAGGTGCCGATCCGCGCCTGGCAGGTCTGGAACGAGGAGAACTTCTTCTACTTCGCCCAGCCGGTCTCGCCGGGCCGCTACGCGCGGCTGCTGAAGCTCAGCCGCCGGGCGGCCAACCTGGCCGATCCGCGCGCCGAAATCGTCCTCGGCGGCCTCTTCGGCAATCCCAAGCAGCGGCCGCCGCGGGCGCTGGATGCCATCGATTTCCTCGACCGCCTCTACCGCGTCGGCGGCGTCAAGGCCAGTTTCGACGCGATCGCCCTTCATCCGTACGCCGCCAATACCGGCGTCCTGCGCGGCCTGGTCGAAGGCGTGCGCAGCGTCGCGGTCAGCCACCGCGACGCGCGCGCCGGCCTCTACCTGACCGAGCTGGGCTGGGGCTCGCAGTTCGACCCGCGGGTGGTCGCCTTCGAGGTCGGCCTGCACGGACAGGCGCGCGAACTGACCTCCGCCTACCGCTACCTGCTCGCCAACCGCGGCCGCCTCAACCTGCGCCAGGTCGACTGGTTCACCTGGAAGGACGCGCCCGGCTCCTGCAGCTTCTGCGACTCCTCCGGCCTCTTCCGCCGCGGCGAGCGCTTCCGGCCAAAGCCCGCCTGGCACGCCTTCGTCCGCATCGCCCGCCGTCGCTAAGACAGGCTCTAATCTCCCCGGCGGTGAGCCGGCGCGACCAGATCGAGCTCAGCGAGGCGGAGGTACGGGAACTCCTTGACGAAGAGCGGATCGCCGTTATCTCCAGCCTCGGGCCACGCGGGTGGCCGCACTCGATGCCGCTCTGGTTCGTCCCCCGCGAGGGAATCATCTGGATCTGGACCTATGCGAAATCGCAGAAGGTGCGCAACCTCGAACGCGATCCGCGGGCGACGGTATTGGTCGAGGCGGGCCTCGACTACGGCGAGCTGCGGGGGGTGATGATCGAGGCCGAAGCCGAGCTGCATCGCGATTTCGAGACCGTGCTCGGCTTCGCCGAAGAGCTCACCGTCCGCTACGCGGGGGGTATCTCCTCCGTCGAGGGCGACGCCAAAGCGGCCCTGGAAGCGCAGGCGCCGAAACGGGTGGCGATCTCCTTCCGGCCGCTGCGCACCGCCACCTGGGACCACCGCAAGCTCGGCGGCACCTACTGACCCCCGGCCGAGCGCATTCGGTAAGGCATCCGGTCGTTCTCCGCGGAAATTTGTCGCGCCCCTATCGGGGCAGCTCCCGAAGATGCTGCCCGCCTATGGCGGGCAAAAGACAGATTGCATTTCGCCGCTTCGCGAACATTCCCGCGGAGAACGACCGGATGCCTCTCCACACGTATCAGCTGCACGGCTCAGGTCCGACAGCTTTCCGCGAAAGCTGCTGCGGATCGGCGTCTGCGGGAGCTCTGTGGGTGAGGGGACGGGTATTCCCCGGCCGACCGGCGTCCTGTTACTCGCCCCACCCACTTACGCGGTCAGCTGGAGACGATGTGGCGAGTAACCCAGGGAGGTCGGGGAATACCCGTCCCCTATACCGAGTGGGCTTGGTCCTAGCGGTGCCGGCGCAGCGGCCGGATCGTCAGCTTGCGTGAAATCGCGGCGTCGTAGGCCGCGTTGGCTTTGACGGTGACGCGGAAGCTGGAGCGGCGGTTGATCTTCGGTCGGAAGCGGGCCGAGCAGACGCGGTCGAGGTGGCGGGTGCCGAGCTGCTGGCGCCCGTGCCAGAGGGTGACCGGGTCGCCGCGCCGGCCCTCGCAGGGAGCGACCCAGGCGCTGATCACGTCGCGGCGGTGCCGCTTGACCCGACGCTTGGCGGCGCGGATGCCGACGAAGGAGGGCTGCAGGGCGGGCGGCGGCACCAGGCTCGTGGGGCAGGAGCTCGGTTCGCCTTCGATCCGGTAGACGGGGCCGGTACCGGGTCCCGCGCCGGCGGCGACGTAGAGGCGGCCGCAGGAGTCCTCGCCGAAGGAGTCGAGCTTTTCCGGCCCGACGCTGAGCCCCTCGGAGCGGTCGGTCGCGGCCGGGTCCGCCGGCACGAAGGAGCGGAGTTCGCCGAGACAGAGGTCACCGTAGAGGTAGCGGCCGTAAAGGTCGCCGAGGCCGGGCCCGCGGGCGACGTAGCCGCCGATGATCGCGCAGCCGCCTTCTGAATGGGAGTATTCGAAGATCGGCGGGGTGAAGTCTTCTGCACTGAGGCTGGCGCACTGCGGGTCCGTGGCCGGCCCGGGAATGCCCCCCTCCATGCAGTTCCAGCCGTAGTTCCCCCCTTGGCCGAGCCCCGGCGCTGCCGCATAGTCGACCTCCTCGCGCGCGCTCTGACCGACGTCGCCGATCACCATCGCCCCGGTCAGCCGGTCGAAGGAGAAGCGGAAGGGGTTGCGCAGGCCGAGGCTCCAGACCGAAACCGCGTATTCGCCGCTGCCGGTCCGCGTTATCCGCAGGATCTTTCCCAGCAGGCTGTTCGGGTTCTGCGAGTTGTGATGTTCGTCGTTGGAGCCGCCGCCGTCCCCGGTCGAGACGAAGAGGGCGCCTTCGGGACCGAACTGCAACTGGCCGCCGTAGTGGTTGGTGTCTTCCGGGTGCGGGATCGGCGGGATCGCGTCTCGCAGGCTCGAAAGCGGGGCGCTGTTGCCGCTGGCGGTCATTTCGGCGACGTGGATCTGGCCCGCGCCGTCGGTGTAATCGAGGAAGAACTGGCCGGTCAGGTCGAAGCTGGGGGAGAGGGCGATCGAGAGCAGACCACCCTCGTCGCCCTCCGAGACCACCGAGCGCAGGTCGGCGAAGGGCTTCAGGGCGCCGTTTTCGAGCAAGGTGATCGTCCCTTCGCGTTCGACCACAAAGAGCCGTTCCGGGTTACCCGGGTCGGAGGTGACGTAGATCGGCTGCTCGAATCCGCTGCCGATCGGTTGCAGCGAGGCACCCTTCGCGGCGGGCGCCCAGAGGCAGACAAGGAGCAGGCCGGCGAGCGCGAGTCTTCCCACGGCGCGAATCACTGCGTTCAAGTTAGCTAAGGCCAGAGCTGAATTCAGGCGCGACCGCTCGCGTGGCGGACGAAAAGTCCACTCAGACCCCCGCCTGCTCGATCGCCGTCGCGATCTCCTCCTGCGCGTCTACCCCCAGATCGAGCGTGGCGGCGCGGATCCAGCCGTCGACCTGAGCCGGGGCGCGGGCGCCGACGATGGCGCCGGTCACTCCCTCCACCTGCCGGGTCCAGGCGATGGCCAGCTCGGCGACGGTCGCCCCGAGCCTTTCTGCGATCGGGCGCAGAAGCTCTACCAGGGCGAGCGCGCGATCCACCTCCGGGCTCTGGAAGCGTGGGCGCCGGCGCCGCCAGTCGTCCGCCGGCAGCGCCGCCAGTCGCGCCGGCGAGAAGCTGCCGGAGAGCAGCCCCGACTCCAGGGGGCTGTAGACGAGCGCCGGCACCCCGTTGGCCGCCAGCCAGGGCAGCTCGCCCTCGGTTGGCCGCCGTTCCAGCAGCGACAGCGGCAGTTGCGCCGAGGCGATCGGCTGGATCCGCGCGCAGCGCTCGAGCAGCTCGGCATCGAAGTTGCTGACCCCGGCCCAGCGGACCTTGCCCTCGCGGCGCAGCTCGGCCAACGTGCCCCACGCCTCCTCGACCACCGCGCGGTCCTCCACCGGCCAGTGCAGCTGCAGGAGGTCGAGCCGCCCGACGCCCAGGCGTCGCAGCGACGCCTCGCACTCCTCGCGCAGGGAAGCGGCGCTCAGGTCTCGGTAGGTCGACCCCGAGCTCGGGTCTATCCGGATGCCCGCCTTGGTGAAGACCAGAGGTCGCTCGTCTGCGGGCAGTTCCGCTATCGCCCTGCCGACGATCTCCTCGGCGTGCCCGTCGCCGTACACGGCTGCCGTGTCGATCCAATTGACGCCGCGGGAGACGGCGTGACGGATCGTGGCGAGCGAGTCTTCGTCGTCCTGGGGCCCCCAGCCCACCCCTCCGAAAGCCCAGGCTCCGAGCCCGACTCCGCTCAGCGGCGGCAAGCCTTCGACCTCGGCCTCACCCGGTAGTCGCGCCTCGGAGCCTGCCGCTAGATTGAGTTCTTCCATCGTGAGTTCTGCGGACGAAATTCGGTTGAGCGCGGTCGTCCCCTGCTACCGCGAGGCGCAGTCGATCCCAGTGATGCACGAGCGCCTGACGGCGGTCTTCAAGGAACTGGGGGTCGACTGGGAGATCATCTTCGTCGACTCGGGGAGCCCCGATCATACGCCCGAAGTCCTCGCCGACCTCGCTTCCCGGGACCGACGGGTGACCGTCGTCCACCACACCCGCGAATTCGGGTCCCAGAGCGCCTACTCCAGCGGCATGCGGCTGGCCACGGGGGATGCCGTGATCCTTCTCGACGGCGACCTGCAGGACCCTCCGGAGCTGATCCCGCAGATGTTCGCGCGCTGGCGCGAGGGTTACGAGGTCGTCTACGGACAGCGGGTCGCCCGCGAGGAAGCGGCCTGGCTGCACACGTCGCGCAAGGCCTTCTACCGCCTCTTCGAGCGCCTCGCCTACGTCTCGGTGCCGGTCGACGCCGGCGACTTCTCCCTCCTCGACCGGCGCGCCGTCGACGCGATCAACGCGCTGCCGGAGAAGCACCGCTTCGTCCGGGGCCTGCGGGCCTTCGTCGGCTACCGGCAGATCGGCGTCCCCTACGAGCGGCCCGAGCGCCTCTTCGGGCGCTCCTCCAACAACTTCCTCGCCAACCTCGGGTGGGCGCGCCGGGCGATCGTCTCCTTCTCCTACGCGCCGCTCGACCTGATCGGCTGGCTCGCCTTCTTCACGACCACGATCGCCATCCTCGCGGCGGTCGTCGAGATCGTGCTGAAAATCGTCGACCCCAGCGCCGCGCCCAAGGGATACGCCACCCTGATCGTCGTCGTCCTCTTCATCGGCGGCGTGCAGATGATCTGCTTCAGCGTGATCGGGTCCTACCTGGCGCATATGTACGAGGAGATCAAGTCCCGCCCGTCCTACATCGTCGACCGGGTCCTCAACCCGCCGCGGCCTCGCGGCCCATCCGAGCCGGTCTCGCCCGAGCTCAGCCACGCCGAAGCGCGGGTGGTTGCGGGCGAGGAAGCCCGGGTTTCCCCCGAGTAGCCCTTGCTAACCTGGCGACGCAGGCGTGCGCGGGGGACGTTTACGCGTAATCCGCTCATCCCCGTCTTCCCCTGTGCCGCCCGAGGAGACCTGTCATGAGCCCCGACCCCGATCGCGCCGCCGAGCTACGCAACCAGATCCTAGATCTGGTCCGCGAGTACCACGACGCGGCGTTCTCGCCTGCCGAGTTCGTGCCGGGAGAGAGCCAGATCCACTTCGCCGGCCGCGTCTTCGACCAGGAGGAGGTCGTCAACCTGGTCGACTCCTCGCTTGAATTCTGGCTGACCACGGGCCCCTGGGCGCAGAAGTTCGAGAAGCGCTTCGCCCGCCTGCACGGCCTCCGCCACGCGCTGCTGGTCAACTCGGGCTCATCGGCGAACCTGGTCGCGCTTTCCTGCCTCACCTCGAACAAGCTGGGCGACCGGCGCCTGCGCAAGGGCGACGAGGTGATCACCGTCGCCAGCAGCTTCCCGACGACCGTCAACCCGATCATCCAGAACGGCCTGGTCCCGGTCTTCGTCGACGTCACCGTCCCGACCTACAACATCGACGTGACGATGCTCGAGGCCGCGCTCTCCGACAGGACTCGCGCGATCATGGTCGCCCACACGCTCGGCAACCCCTTCGATCTCGACACGGTGAAGGCGTTCGCCGACAAGCACGACCTCTGGCTGATCGAGGACTGCTGCGACGCTCTCGGATCGACCTACCGGGACAAGCCCGTCGGGACCTTCGGCAACCTCGCCTCGGTCAGCTTCTACCCCGCCCACCACATCACCATGGGCGAGGGCGGCGCCGTGCTCACCAACAAGGGCATCCTCAAGCTCCTGGCGGAGTCTTTCCGCGACTGGGGCCGGGACTGCTGGTGCGAGCCCGGCAAAGAGAACACCTGCGGAAAGCGCTTCGATCACCAGCTCGGCGAGCTGCCGCGCGGCTATGACCACAAGTACATCTACTCCGACGTCGGCTACAACCTCAAGCTCACCGACATGCAGGCCGCCGTCGGCCTCGCGCAGCTGGACAAGCTCGAGTCCTTCGTCGCCGCCCGCAAAGCCAACTTCCGGCGTCTGCACGAGGGGCTCGCCGACCTGCAGGAGTGGCTGATCCTCCCCGAGCCGACCCCCAACAGCGACCCGAGCTGGTTCGGCTTCCCGATCGCCCTCAGGGACGACTGCCCGGTCGACCGCGACCGGATCCTGCGCTTCATGAACGACCGCAAGATCGCCACCCGGCTGCTGTTCGGCGGCAACCTGCTGCGCCAGCCGGCCTACCTGCGCGCCGACCACCGACGGGTGGGGGACCTGGCGGTGGCCGATTTCGTCATGAACAACGTCTTCTGGGTCGGCGTCTACCCGGGCCTCGACGGCGCCCGGCTCGAGTTCATGATCGAGAGCTTCCACGAGCTCTTCGCCCCCTCGTCGGTCCGCGGGGCCGCGGCAGGAGGGACCTCGAACCCGACGGCCCTCGCGGAGCGCGACTAGTTGCGCGGCTCGGACTGGATCGCCAGGTTCCTTGCCGCCCAGCGAGTGGAGGCGGTCTACGAAGTCGCCGGCGGGATGATCGCCAACTTCATCGACGCGCTGCACCGGGACGGCCAGGTGCAGATCGTCGCCTGCCATCACGAGCAGGGGGCCGGGTTCGCCGCTGAGGGGCACGCCCGGATGAACGGCGTCCCCGGGGTCGCGATGGGCACCAGCGGCCCCGGCGCGATCAACCTCCTGACCGCGCTCGGCAGCTGCCATTTCGACTCGACGCCGGCCGTCTTCATCACCGGCCAGGTCAACCGCTCAGAGCAGAAGCGCGAGCGGCCGATCCGCCAGCTCGGCTTTCAGGAGACCGACGTGGCGGCGATGGCGGCGCCGATCGCCAAGGCGGCGATGCGCGTCGAGTCGGTCGAGGACATCCCGCGGTGCCTGAGCGAGGCGTTTGCGCTCGCCCGGGCCGGGCGACCGGGGCCGGTGCTCGTCGACATCCCGCTCGACCTGCAACTGGTCGAGGTGGACGCGCCGGTCCCCGGTTCACCCGCCGCGACCGACGCCTCGGAGGGCCCGCAGGTCCCCGAGGAGGCGGTTGCCCGCATCGTCGAGGACCTCGCCCGCGCCGAGCGCCCGTTGATTCTCGCCGGCGGTGGCCTGCGCGCCGGGCGCGCGGTCGGCATCTTCCGCCAACTGGTCGACCGCCTCGGCGTGCCGGTCGTGAACTCGCTGATGGGAGTCGACACGCTCCCCTTCGACCACCCGCTGCGGGTCGGGATGATCGGGACCTACGGCAACCGCTGGGCGAACATCGCGCTTTCGCGCTGCGACGCCCTGCTGGTGCTCGGCAGCCGCCTGGACATCCGCCAGACCGGCGCCGACACCGACGCCTTCGCCGCCGGCCGCGTCATCCACCACGTCGACTGCGACCCGGGCGAGGTCAACAACCGCGTCACCGGCTGCCAGGAGCTGATCTCATCCCTGGGACCGGCGCTCGAGGCACTGCTGCGGCCGGCCGGCGACTCGTCACAAGCCACCCACGCCGGCTGGTCCGAGGAGATCGCCGAGCTGGCGGCGCAGTGGCCGGACACGGGGGAGCTGCCGGGGATCGAAGGCATCAACCCCAACCTGCTGATGCACCAGCTCTCGAACGAGGCGGCGACCGCCTACGTCGCCGACGTCGGCCAGCACCAGATGTGGGCGGCGCAGTCGCTCGAGCTGAACGCGGGGCAGCGCTTCCTCACCTCCGGCGGGATGGGTGCGATGGGCTCGGCCCTGCCGCTCGCCGTGGGAGCAGCGGTGGCGAGCAGAGGTCCGGTCGCGATGGTCGCCGGCGACGGCGGCTTCCAGCTCAACATCCAAGAGCTGCAGACCGTCGCCCGCAACGATCTCCCGATCAAGATGGTGATCCTCAACAACGGCTGCCACGGGATGGTCCGCCAGTTTCAGGAGTCCTACTTCGACGGCCGTTACCAGTCGACGGTGTGGGGCTACTCGGCGCCGTCCTTCGTCGCCGTCGCCGGCGCCTACGGGGTCCCCGGCCGGGCGGTGGAGGAGCCCGGCGACGTCGCCGCGGCCGTCGAGGAGATGTGGGCGAGCGAGGGCCCGTACCTGCTCGAGGTGGCGATCGACGTCAAGGCCAACGCGTATCCGAAGATCGCCTTCGGCCACCCGATCAGCGAGATGGAGCCCTTCGTCGCCCCGCGGGCGATGGAGTCGACTTGAGCCTCCGGCCTGGCGTTGAACGCTCGACCTAAGGCCGGCTGAAGCGCTCGATCTGGGCGAGCGTCACCTGCCGCATGTCGTTGCCGGCCTGAAGCTCGCGATACCAGGCGGCCGTCTCCGCCAGGGCGGTGTCCAGGGGGACGAGCGGCTGCCAGCCGAGGCGGGTGCGCGCCAGCGAGGAGTCGAGCTTGAGGTAGTGCGCCTCGTGCGGATGCGGCCCCTCGTCAACGGTCCAGTGGACTCCCTCGGGCCAGAGCTCGGCGAGGCGCTCGATCAGCCAGCCGACCGGGCGCGCCTCCTCGTCGGCGGGGCCGAAGTTCCAGCCGCCGGCGTGCTCGGGCGAGCGCCAGATCGCCTGCGCCAGGACCAGGTAGCCGCTCAGCGGGTTGATGACGTGCTGCCAGGGGCGGATCGAGCTGGGGTTGCGCACCCGCACGGCCTCCCCGGCCAGCGCCGCCCGCATCGCGTCCGGAACCAGGCGGTCCTCGCCCCAGTCGCCGCCGCCGATCACGTTGCCCGCCCGGGCCGAGGCCAGGCGCACGCCGTCGGGGTCGGAGAAGAAGGAGCGGCGGTAGGCGCTGGTGACCAGCTCTGCGGCGCCCTTGGAGCTGGAGTAGGGGTCGTGGCCCCCCATCGCCTCGTGCTCGCGATATCCCCACTCCCACTCGCGGTTCTCGTAGCACTTGTCCGAGGTGACGTTGACGACGGCGCGGACGCCCTCGCCGAGGCGCACCGCCTCGAGGACGTTGACGGTGCCCATCACGTTGACCTCGTAGGTGGCCCGCGGCTCGGCGAAGGAGCGCCGCACCAGCGGCTGCGCGGCCATGTGGACGACCACCTCGGGCTCCGCCTCGGCAACCGCCCTCGCAATCGCGTCGGGATCGCGGATGTCGCCGCGGATGCTTTCCATTCCCTCCGCCACCCGGGCCAGCTCGAAGAGCGAAGGGTCGGTGGGGACGCCGTCCGAGAAGCCGGTCACCCGCGCCCCCAGGGCCTGCAGCCAGAGGCAGAGCCAGGAGCCCTTGAAGCCGGTGTGGCCGGTGACCAGCACGCGCCGGTCGCGCCAGAACGCGGGGTCCACCGTGCCGTGTCGTTCGGCCGCGCTCAAGGTCCGCGAGCTAGTCCCAGATCCGCCACGGCGGCGAGCCTGAGTCCCAGAGCTCCTCGAGGCTGTAGCGGTCGCGCAGCGTGTCCATCGGCTGCCAGAAGCCGTTGTGGCGGTAGCAGGCGAGCTCGTCGTCCGCCGCCAGCTCGCGCACCGGCTCCTGCTCCCAGACGGTGCTGTCGCCCCGCAGGTACCTGCCGACGCCGGGCTTGAGCACGAAGAAGCCGCCGTTGGTCGCGCCATGGTCGCCCCGGGGCTTCTCTTCGAAGCGCCGCACCCGCTCCCCCTCGATGTCGAGGGCGCCGAAGCGGCCCGGCGGCTGCACGGCGGTGACGGTGGCGATGCAGTCCTGCTGACGGTGGAAGTCGACGAGGGCGGAGATGTCGATGTCGGCGAGGCCGTCGCCATAGGTGAAGCAGAAGTCCTCCTCGCCGACATACGGGAGCGCGCGCTGGAGCCGCCCCCCGGTCATCGTCTCTTCGCCGGTGTCGACGAGGGTGACCCGCCAAGGCTCGGTGGCCGACCTGTGCACCTCCATCTGACCTTGGGCGAGGTCGAAGGAGACGTCGCAGGTGTGCAGGTAGTAGTTGGCGAAGTACTCCTTGATCAGGTACCCCTTGTAGCCGAGGCAGATCACGAAGTCGTCGATGCCATGGGCGGCGTAGATCTTCATGATGTGCCACAGGATCGGCTTGCCGCCGATCTCCACCATCGGCTTCGGGCGCACCGACGTCTCCTCGCTCAGTCGCGAGCCGAGACCGCCTGCCAGGATCACCGCCTTCACCGGGCGCGAACGCTATCGAAGGACGCCGGGCGATCCCTGCTGGCGGTCGGGGGATCCCGATATTGTCCGCCGCTCGTGACCGTGGGGGGCCAACCGCTGAGACCGCGCTCGCCGGGCCAGCGCTTTCAGAGGTTGCTCGCCGACTACCCCCAGGCCGTCGCCGTCGGCGTCTACGCGGTGGTCGCCATGGGCGCGCTCTGCGCCGCCTACTTCGGGATCTTCACGGTGTTCGCGCCCTACGACGACGAGGGCACGCTGCTGGTCGGGGTCAACGCCTTCGCCCACGGGGCGCACCTCTACAGCGACGTCTGGTCCGTCTACGGACCGTTCTACTACGAGCTCTTCGGCGGCCTCTTCGCGCTCACCGGGCACGCGGTCACCACCGACGCCAGCCGCACGATCGTGATCGTCGTATGGGTCGGGACCAGCCTCCTGTTCGGGCTCGCCTCGCAGCGGCTGACCGGCCGCCTCGTCCTCGGCGCGACCGCGATGATCGCCGCCTTCGGGGCCCTGGGCGTCCTCGCCAACGAGCCGATGCACCCGCAGGGACTTTGCGTGCTGCTGCTGGCGTCCCTGGCTCTGCTCGCGGTCTTCGGCCTCACCGGCAGCCTCGGCTGGACCGGCGCCGCGTTCGGCGCGGTGCTCGCCGCCCTCGTCCTCACCAAGGTCAACCTCGGTGCCTTCGCGGTTGCCGCCGTGGTCCTCAGCGCCGCGCTTGCCGTCGAGCCGCTCGCGCGGCGGAGATGGGTGCGCGTGCCGGTGATCGTCGCCTTCCTGGCATTGCCGCTCGTCGTCCTCGACCGGGACCTGAAACTGGACTGGGTCCGCGAACTGCTCGTCCTGGAGGTGCTCGCCGCGGTCGCCCTGATCGTCGCCGCCCGCAGCCTGCGCCCCCGGCAAGGTGAGGACGACGGCGGCCTGGTGCGCTGGCTGCTCGCGGCCCTGGTTGGCTTCGCGGTCGCCTTCGTCGCGATCGTCCTCGTGATCGTCCTCACCGGCTCGAGCCTCGGCGACGTCTACCACGGGATGGTCACCAAGGCGTTCCAGATCCGCGACGTGCTCGCCGGCCAGGTCCCCTTCCCACCCGGGTCGGCGATCGACTGGGCGGTCATCGCCGTCGCCGCCGCGGCGATCTGCTCGCGCGGCCGGCGGCCCGTGGGAAGCGCGCCGTCGATCTGGCCGGGCCTGCTGCGGGCGGTTGCCGGAGTGGTGATCTGGATGACGATCGCGCACGTCAAGCCGATTGCGCTCAACCCCTCCAGCGCCAACCCGATGGTGGTGCCGATGCTCCTGGCCTGGATCGTCGCGATCCCCCCGGCGGGGAACGAGCCGGCCCCGCCGATGCGGTTCCTCCGGCTCCTGCTTCCCTCCCTGGCGATCGCCGAGACCCTTCAGGTCTATCCGGTGCCTGGGAGCCAGCTTGGCATCGGCTCGGTCTTCTTCGTGACCGTCGGCGCGCTCTGCCTGGGAGACGCCCTCACCGACCTGCGGGCCTGGAGCGCGGCACGAGGGGACTTGACGCGGGGCCGGTTCGCCGCCGTCGCGGCGGCGTCGAGCCTCGCCCTCGCCGGCATCTTCGCCCTCAACGTGATCGTGCTGCCGGCGGCCAGCAGCGCGGTCGCCTACCACGAACTGCCGAAGCTGCGGCTCAAGGGGGCTGAACTGATGCACCTCACCCCTCCCCAGGGCGAAGAATACGAACAGCTGGTTGCGCTCCTCGGCAGGTACCGCTGCACGACCTTCATCGGCTATCCGAACGTCAACAGCCTCTATCTCTGGTCAGGGTTGGAACCGCCGGCTCCGGCGGCGCCGAACGCCTGGATGTACGGGCTCGACGCGAGCGAACAGCAGCGGGTCGTGGACGAGCTCCGCAGCTCGCCCCGGCCCTGCGCGATCCGCAACGAAGAACTCGCCGGCCCCTATCTCAAGGGGCTGCCGCCGCCTCGGACGCCGCTGGTCGAGTACGTGCTCAACCAGTTCAAGCCTGTCGTCACCGTCGGCAAATTCGAATTCATGCTGCCTAAGAACCGATCGTGAAGCAGCGCAGCGTCCCCGGCGTCGCACCCGAGACGGCCACAGCGGCCGCATAGCCCTGGCCGACCTCGAGGTCGGCCAGGGCCACCGGGCTGCCGGCGTCCGTGCCGGTGAGGCCGAGGCCGAGGCACTTGAGGCGGGCCTCGTGGCGGGTCCAGGCGCGGTGGAAGACGAGGGGCTGGTCGGAGGGTGGGGCGGCGCGGATCTCGGCGACGGCCTCTGGCGCCAGGGCGCGTTCGGCGAGGGCGAGCAGGTCTTGCGCCGGCTCGATCTGCTCGACGTCGACGCCCACCTCGCGGCCGGGGGCGACGGCGACGAGGGCGAGGTCGCCGGAATGGCTGAGGTTGAACCGGAGGCCCGAGGAGCGGTCGGCCAGTTGCGGCTTGCCGTTCTCGCCGAGCTCGAGCGCGATCGCCTTGGCTGCTTCGTCCAGATAGCGGGACAGCACCTGGCGCAGCGCCCAGCGCGAAGCCACCCAGCGCCCGGCTGCGTCGTCGCGCAGGAACGCCGCCGCCCGCTCGCGCTCCGCCGCCGCCAGGCTGCCGGCGGAGGGCCAGTCCGCCTCGCCCAGGTCAGCCACCCAGATGTGAACCTCGTCTGTGGGGAGCAGATCCAAGGGAGCCGATCCTAGGTGATAGCTTCGCCCCCCTTGATCCGGCTGCTGATCACTGGCGGCGCGGGCTTCGTCGGTTCGAATCTCGCCCTCTCGCTTGCTTCCCGGCACCCAGAGTGGGAGGTCGTCGCCTTCGACAACCTCTACCGGCGTGGCTCCGAGCTGAACCTGTCGCGGCTGGAGGAGGCCGGGGTCGAGTTCGTCAAAGGCGACGTGCGTGAGCCCGGCGACCTCGGGGCGCTGCCGGAGCTCTCGGCGCTGATCGAGTGCTCGGCCGAGCCCTCGGTGATGAGCGGGGTCGACGGCGACACCGGCTACCTCGTCCACACCAACCTCACCGGCGCTTACAACTGCCTCGAGCTGGCCCGCCGCGACGGCGCCTTCGTCGTCTTCCTCTCGACCAGCCGTGTCTACCCGGTGGCGTCGCAGGTGGCGCTGAGCCTGGAGGAGGCGGAGACGCGCTTCGAGATCGCCTCCGAGCAGGCCGTCCGCGGCGTCTCCCCCAAAGGGATCTCCGAGGAGTTCCCGCTAGAGGGTGCCCGCACCCTCTACGGCGCCACCAAGCTCGCCGCCGAGATGCTGATCGAGGAGTACCGCGCCTCGCTCGGCGTCCCAGCCGTGATCGACCGCTGCGGCGTCATCGCCGGCCCCTGGCAGATGGGAAAGGTGGACCAGGGGGTATTCACTCACTGGATGCTCGCCCACCACTTCCGCAACCCGCTCAGCTACATCGGTTTCGGGGGGCATGGAAAGCAGGTCCGTGACCTCCTCCACGTCGAGGACCTGGTCGACCTGGTCGAGCGCCAGCTGCTCGACCGCGAGGCCTGGGACGGGCGCACCGTGAACGTCGGCGGCGGCCGGGAGTGCAGTCTCTCGCTGCGTGAGACGACCGAGATATGCCGACGGCTGACCGGCAATGAGGTGCCCATCGCGCCCGTTGAGGAGACGCGGCAGGGGGACGTCCCTATATATCTGTCCGACTGCACGAGACTTTTCGGCCTGGACGAGTGGCGGCCGCGGCGCAGCGCCGAGCAGGTGCTGGCCGACATCCACGAGTGGATCGCCGCCGACGCGGAGCGGATTGCCCAGGCCCTCGACATCGACGCCCAAGCGGCGGGAAGGGAGTAGCCAAGCAATGCCGGTCGCGATCGTCACGGGGGCCGGGGGCCTGATCGGCTCCGAGGCCGTGGACCACTTCATCGCCCAGGGCTTCGACGTGGTCGGGATCGAGAACGACATGCGGGCGCGCTTCTTCGGTCCCGAGTCCTCGACCTCGCACGTCACCCTGCGACTGGTCGAGTCCTACCCTGCGGAGTTCCGCTGGGAGAACGCCGACATCCGCGACGCCGAGACGATCGAGCGAATCTTCGCCGAGCACGCCGGCCAGATCGAGCTGGTCGTCCACACCGCCGCCCAGCCTTCCCACGACTGGGCCGCGAGCGAGCCGCAGACCGACTTCGGCGTCAACGCCAACGGCACCCTCAACCTGCTCGATGCCGCCCGTGCCCACTGCCCGGACGCGCCCTTCGTCTTCTGCTCGACCAACAAGGTGTACGGGGACACGCCGAACCGGCTGCCACTGCAGAGCCTGGAGAAGCGGCTGGAGCTGCCCGAGGACCACCCTTACCACAAGGGCATAGATACGTCGATGTCGATCGACTCTTCGACCCATTCACTGTTCGGGGTGTCGAAGTGTGCGGCCGACCTGCTGGTACAGGAGTACGGGCGTTACTTCGACATGCCCACCGTCGCCTTCCGCGGCGGCTGCCTGACCGGGCCCCAGCACGCCGGCGCCAAGCTGCACGGCTTCCTTGCCTACCTGATGAAGTGCACCGTCACCGGCACGCCTTACACCGTCTTCGGCTACGAAGGCAAGCAGGTTCGCGACAACATCCACTCCGCCGACCTGATCGCCGCCTTCGACGCCTACCGTAAGGCACCGCGCCCCGCCGCCGTCTACAACATCGGCGGCGGCCGCTTCAGCAACTGCTCGATGCTGGAGGCGATCGAGGCCTGCGAGCGGATCACCGGGCGGGAGCTGCAGTGGGAGATGGGGGAGGAGCCGCGGATCGGCGACCACCGCTGGTGGATCTCCGACCTGGAGCCGTTCAAAGCCGACTATCCCGACTGGGACCTCCGCTACGGGATCGAGGAGATCCTGCGCGAGATGTACGAGCAGAACGTCGACCGCTGGATGCCGGCCACCGCCTGAGGTCAGAAGAACGCATTGCTGCCGATGACGGCGGCGACGATCGCCACCGCGAAGCCGATCAAGTTCCGGTTCATGGCGTCGAAGCGAGCATCGACCGAGTTGAAGCGGGCGTTCATTTCGGCCCGCAGGACATTCATTTCGCCTCTTAGGCTGTCGCCCTGGTTGTTTAGGTCCCCCCTCGGTCCGCTGATCTCCTTTTCGATGCGCGCGAAGCCTTGGCGCATCTCGGCTTTCGTGTCCGCGAAGCCATCGTCGACCTTTTTGTTGAGGGCGTCGAGCCGCTCGTCGGTCCACTTCTCTTTCGGCATCGTCACCGCCATTATCATAGCGTAACGTTTTGGCTGTGACGGAACATGCGCAAAAGCAAAATTTGCCACGCGACTCCGTGAAAATTCTGCGACTTTCGATAGCGTCGGGTCCATGGCGGAGGGGATGAAGCTCTCGGTCGTGATGCCGGCCCAGAACGAGGAGGGCTCGGTTGGCGCGACGGTGGAAGGCGTGGTCGACGCCCTGGAGCGCGAGGGGATCGACTACGAGGTCGTCGTCGTCAACGACGACAGCACCGACTCGACCGAAGCGGTCGTCGCAGCGATCGGCGAGCGCAACCCGCGGGTGCGGGTTCACCGCTCGCACCTCGAACGGGGCTTCGGCAACGCGATCCGGGCCGGCCTCGACGTCTATGAGGGCGACGCGGTGGCGATCGTGATGGCCGACGCCTCCGACGACCCCAACGACCTCGTCCGCTATCACCGCCTGCTCGAAGAGGGTTGGGACTGCGCCTTCGGCTCGCGCTTCATGCCCGGTGCCCGCATCCACGACTACCCGCGCCTCAAGTACGTCTTCAACCGCCTCGCCAACCAGTTCATCCGCATCCTCTTCCGCCACCGCTACAACGACACCACCAACGCCTTCAAGGCCTACCGCCGCGAGGTCATCGACACCATCCAGCCCCTCCTCTCCAAGCACTTCAACCTCACCGTGGAGATGCCGCTGAAGGCGATCGTCCGCGGCCACAGCTACGCCGTGGTCCCCACCTCCTGGACCAACCGGACCAGCGGCGAGGCGAAGCTGGCGATGAAAGAGATGGGCAGCCGCTACCTCTTCATCGTCCTCTACGTCTGGCTCGAGAGCACCCTCAGCCGCGGCGACTACCAGGTCCGCCGCCCCGAGACCCACCCCGCGGCCGGCGAGGAAGCCGACCGCGAGCGGGCCGCCTCCTAGGGACCAAGCGCTGGCGGTAAGGCCTCCGGTCGTTCTCCGCGTGAATTAAGTCGCACGCCGCCGCACTCGGTCAGGAGCCGGGTGCCCCTCCGCTGGAGACCGTATGTCCCAGCAGGGACCGACGAGCTGCATCAGCTTGACCCAAAGCCTCCATCGGAGGGGCACCCGGCTCCTCCCCAACAGGCATCCAGGGACAGCTGAGTCGCGAAAGCTGTTCCAGCTCAGCGAGACCGTGTCACTGCCCCTATACGGGGCCTTTTCACGGTCTCGCGGTGGAGGCGTCTGCCGGAGCTCTGTCGCTGGGAGGGGGTGGGTGTTCCCTGACGACCGGCGTCCTTGATTTTTGCACCGCCAACTCAGCGAGAGCCAGGGCACTTAAAGGCAAAAATCCCAGGGAGGAAGGGAACACCCACCCCCTCCCTACCGCCGCGCTTCGTCCCTAGCCCTCTTTGCGGCCGATCACCAGGAACTGCTTGCCGAGCAGTTTCCAGGCCGGCGGCATCTTCAGGTAGGTGCGGGTCAGCAGCGGCGAGGGCGGCAGGATGCCGCGGAAGGAGTAAGGGAGGTAGCGGGGCACGACTTTGACCGGCTCGAAGCCGGCGGCATAGAGGTGCTCTTCGATCGCCACGTGGGTCAGGGCGACGTAGTGGTCCGCGCAGTCCCAGTACTCGTCGGAGCAGTAGCGGTAGTTCGGGCCCATGATCGCGATCCGCCCGCCGGGCTCCATCGCCCCGTGCATCTTTTCCAGGAAGGCGGCGATCGCCTCCTGGTCGTAGAGGTGCTCGAGGAAGTTGGAGACGAAGACGCCGTCGAAGTGCCCGGCCGGCAGCTCCGCGTCCATGATCGGCGAGACGATCACGGTCGTGTCCGGCTTGTGGGCGGCCTCCTGATAGCTGACCGCGTCGACCGCCCAGGTCTCCTCGGCTGGCACCGCGCCGATGAACTCGCCGCGCCCGGCGGCCGGGTCGAGCACCTTTTGCGGACTGCCCATCAGGCCGTGGACGTGGGGTGAGATCTCGTTCCAGACCGCCTGGCGGCCCTCCTGGTCGATGTCGCGGAAGCGGAACGAGTAAAGGCGCTCGTAGTTCACCGGACGCCCCCTGCCCTGGATGGAAAGCCAATCATCGAACGCATCCAATCAACTCTGGCGCTCGAAGGAGTTCCGGTTTGCGGAGCCAAGTCCCTACCGCATCGGCGAGCGCTGAGCGAACAGCACACTTTGTGTGTGCCAAGTGTCGCCCGTGCGTCTCTATAGAGCGAACTCTAAAACTGTTTACCCGTAAGGCTTCTGATTAACACAGTGTCCGTAGTACTAAAAGACTGAGATATTCCTTGACAAGACTCCGGGAAAGCCCTTGAATCGCTCGCATGGCCTTGGGAAGGCTTTCCTAACCGGGAGAGCGTGGCGGAGAGGAAGTGGCAGATGTACGCAGAGATGAATGAAAAAGGGCAGACGCTGCAGCGGCATCAGGGGTGCCATGACCGAGAGAGAAGAAGAACCCGATCTAAATGAGCTCAACGACGCTGAGTTAGAGCGGGAGAAAAAGCGGGAATTCCTGCGGGGAAGTCGTGAGGAACGCAAGCGCCGGCATGCTCGAGCTGGCCACGAGATCACGCGGGACAAGATCGAGGACGGAATCAAGGTTGCCTTCGCTGCTGGCCTTCTCATCATGATTTGCGGCGCCGTGGCGGCACTTGTCGTCGGGCTCGCCCGAGGCGACGCGAAGGTCATCACCGGCGCCCTGGTCGTCCTCGGCATCCTCGGCAGGGTGATCTACAAGCTTCTCCAGGGTCAGAAGGAGGACCAGCGGTGACTGGTTACCGGGTCGCTTCCAGCCGCCGCCGCTGGCGGCGGAGCAACGGCTTCGGCCGCCGCTTCGCCCACGCCAGGTAGGACGGGACGCGGGGGAGGCCGTAGCGGAGGTTGGGGTTGCCGTAGGGGTCGGGGGAGGCGTAGGCGAGCCAGCGGTCTTCCAGCTGTTCGACCTCCCAGCGTTCGACTTCCGGGTCGCGGCTGGAGGACTCGAAGTGGTACATGACCAGGTCGGGGTCGTAAATGATGCGGCGGCCGCCGGCGTGGAGCTTGAGGCAGTAGTCGACGTCGTTGAAGTTGACCGGCAGGGTCATGGTGAGGCCGCCGACCTCGTCGAAGGCCGCGCGCGGGGTCATCAGGCAGGCGCCCGTCACCCCCAGGCAGTTGCGGGCGATCATCGTCGCGTTGAAGTAGCCGCGGAAGTCTTCGGCGAAGCCGCGGTAGTCGTGGCCGGGCAGGCCGTCGTCGAAGCCGAGGCCGACGTGCTGGAGGCGCCCGTCGCCCCACAGCAGCTTGCCGCCGACGGCGCCGACCCACTCCTGCCCCGCGTACATCACCATCCGCTCGATCCAGTCCGGGGTGCGGACGTCGATGTCGTCGTTCAGCAGCAACAGCAGCTCGCCGCTGCTGTTGACGGCGCCGAGGTTGATCTTCGCCGAGAAGTTGAACCTGCCCTCGAAGGGGACCAGGCGGAGCCGCTCGCCGGCGATCTGCCGCAGCTCCTCCAGCACCGCGGGCGGCGTCGCTTCGCCGTAGACGACGACCAGCTCGTAGTTCGAATAGGTCGATTTCTCGACGATGCTGCGGACGCAGTTGACGACCAGCACCACCTCCTCGAAGCGCACTTCGCGTTCCTGGCCGGCGGTGGGGATGACGACGCTGACCAGCGGTTCCTCGCCCAGCCGCGGCTGCAGGTGCAGGACGCCGGGGTCGTGCGGGTCGCGTTCGACCTCGGCCGGCAGGCCGATCCGGTCGCAGTGGGCCTGGACGGCGCGGAGGCCGGCTTCGAGGGCGTAGGGCTTGGCGACCGCGTCGCCCGCGGCCGAGTTGGCGACGATGCGCCAGTGGTAGAGCACCCGCGGCACGTGCACCACCGCCCGCGCCCGCTCGGTCACCCTCAGCACCAGGTCCCAGTCCTGGGAGCCCTCGAAGGCGGGGTCGAATCCCCCCACCTCCTCGACCAGGCTGCGCCGCAGCACGCTGAGGTGGCAGGTGTACATCTGCGTCCGCATCCGCTCCGGCGACCAGTCCGGCTTGAAGAACGGGGAGACGTGGTGCCCGGCCGGGTTGATCTTGTCCTCGTCGGTGTAGGCGTAGTCGGCTTCGGGGGTGAGGTCGAGCGCCTCGGCGACGAGCGCCAGCGCGTCGGGGTGCAGGGTGTCGTCGTGGTCGAGCAGGGCGACGAACTCGCCGCGGGCCATCGCCAGCGCCCGGTTCGAGGTGCCGACGATGCCGCTGTTGGTCTCCGCGAGCTCGACCCGGATGCGCGGGTCGCGGGCGGCGGCGCGGCCGAGGATCTCACGCACGTGCGGCTCGCTCGAGGCGTCGTCGACCAGGCAGAGCTCCCAGTCCCCGTAGCTCTGCGTCTCGACCGAGGCGAGCATCTTCCGCAGCACCCCCGCAGGGGTCTCGTAGACCGGGGTCAGGATCGAGAAGCGGGGTGAGGCCAAAGGGGCTATCTCCGGCCGCGGAGCAGGCGCGCCAGGATCCCCCTCAGGAGGCCGAAGCCGGGAAGTCGCGAGCCGAGCCGCTGCCCGGCGCCCGCGAACCGTTTCGCCCGGTCTTCGTACATCGCCAGACGGCCCTTCGCCGCCCCGAGTTCGATGTCCTTGCCGATCAGCAGGTCGCGCAGCCTGAGGATTTCCTTCTGCTGCTGGGCGATCTCAGCCTTCAGCTCGGCGAGGCTCTCGCTCCCCGCCCGGCTCTCGGTTTTCTGCTGCTCGTAATCGACGCTCTGGGCGCCCGTTTGGTCAGCCACTGTCGCCGGAGTCTAGCCGCCGCGGCACAAGCCCTTGACACCGATGCCAAGCTGTTCCGCCGATGTCATCGAGCCTCGAACTCCTCTGGATGCTGGCCGAGCACCTGCTGCTCACCGGCCTGCCAGGCGCGGCCGCGGTTCTGCTGGCGACGCGCCGCGGGTTGCGCAGCGTGCCACTGCTGCTCGCGGTGGCCCTGGTCGCCTCCGGTTCCGTCGCGATGCTCTCCTTCTGGCTCTACTACGCGGACCCGACCCTGGGACAGACCGGGTCCTTCTTCTTCGTCTTCGGCTCGGTCCTTCTGATCGGCTGGTGCTGGCGGGAGGGGGTGGAGCGCGCCGTCCTGCGCCGGCTCGCGGTCCCGGTCGCGCTCTGGGCCTCCGCCTCCGCCTTCGTCCTCTTCCTCGGCTTCGTCCACGGCGGCACCGCCGAACCGCTCGTGACGGCGGCGACGCGGTTCAGCTTCCCGCTCCCCGGCGACAACGAGCTCCCTCGCTACTTCGCCGACTACTTCTACGTGCACGGTCACGTCGGCACCCCGCCGCCGTTTGCCAGCTGGCTCTCAAGCGACCGGCCGCCGCTGCAGATCGGCTACGTGCTCGCGCAGCGGCCGTTCGGTTGGGACACCCCCGGGCTGCACTACGAGGTGCTGGCGCTGGTCGGACAGCAGCTCTGGATCTTCGGGATGTGGGCGGTGCTCTGCGCGGCTCGGCTCACCCCGCGCACCCGCGGTCTCGTCATGCTGGCGGCGATCGTCAGCGACGTGGCGATCGTCAACTCGTTCTTCGTCTGGCCGAAGCTGATCGCCGCCGCCTTTGCGCTCGCCGCCCTGGCGATGGTCCTCTCGCCGGACTGGACGCGGTGCCGGCGCGATCCGCGTGCCGGCGCCCTCTTTGCCGCCCTCTGCGCCCTGGCGCTGCTCGCCCACGGCTCCAGCGTCTTCTTCATCCTGCCGCTGCTGGGCCTGGCGGCGCTGCGGGGGATGCCGAACCTGGCCTGGATCGGGGCGGCGATCGTGGCCGGGATCGTCCTGCTCGCGCCGTGGAGCGCCTACCAGCGCTACGCCGATCCGCCGGGCGACAGGCTGCTGAAGTGGTCGCTGGCCGGGTTCGTGGGAATCGACGAACGCGGCGCGCTGGAAACGATCGTCGACTCCTATCGGGAAGCCGGGGTCAGCGGAACGTTGAAGAACAAGTGGGGCAACTTCACCCAGATCGTCGGTCAGGAAGAAACCGAAAGGGCCGTGCGGGAAGCGGTCGACGAAGTCTCGGCGAGCAACCCCGGCAAAGCGCTCATCCCCTTGCGGAGCGTCAGGTTCTTCGACCTGCTGCCGTTCCTCGGCCTGCTCCTGATCGGGCCGGTCGCGATGCTGGTTGCACGGGTCCGGGGGCGGCCTGGAGGGCCCGACTGGCGCTTCGCCGTGAGCGGGCTCGGCTTCTGCGTGATCGCCACCGTGGTCTGGGCGCTGTTGATGTTCGGCACTCCCGCTGGCAAGACGATCATCCACGTCAGCAGCTTCGCCCTGCCGATGCTCTCCGTCGCCGTCTGCGTCGCCGGCGCCTGCGCGGTCGATCGACGACTGGGACTCGGTCTGGTCCTCGCCAACGTCACGGTCGTCCTGCTCCTCTACGTCCCGGCGCTGGCGCCGCCGGCCGGCAGCTCCTACTCGGCCGTCGCCGCCGTGATCGCGGCGGTCGCCCTCGCCGCGATCGGCCGGCTCAGCTTGTGGCCGCCGCCGGATCGCGCCGCCTGACCCCGCCAATACACTCCCGCCCCGCGATGGGCAGGACCACCCGCCAAGCTCCGACCCTGCTGCTGGCCACCGCCATGGCCGCGGCGGCGGTGCTCTACCTCGCGCTCACCTGGCACTTCACCTTCCTCCTCGACAGCTGGGAGTTCCTGATGAACCGGCGCGGCTTCACCGCCGACGCCCTCCTCCAGCCCCACAACGAGCACATCGTGATGATCCCGGTGGCGATCGAGCAGCTGCTCCTCCGCATCTTCGGGATGAGCAGCGCCAAGCCCGAATACGTCCTGCTGACGATCGGCCTCCTCGTCACCGCCTACCTGATCTTCGTCTACGTCAGCCGACGCGTCGGCCCCTGGTTCGGGCTCTTCGCCGCGGTCCTGATCCTCTTCCTCGGCCCGGCTTGGGAGCTCATGCTCTGGCCCTTCGAGATCGTCCTGCTCGGCTCGGTCCTGTTCGGCCTGGCGATGCTGCTGGCGCTGGATCGGGGCGACCGCCGGGGCGACGTCCTCGCCTGCGTCTGCCTCGCCCTCTCGCTCGGGTTCTCCAGCGTCGGCATTGCCTTCGCGGCAGCGGCGCTGGCGGCGATCCTGGTCTCGCCGCGCGAGCGCTGGCGCAGCCGCGCCTTCGTCTTCGTGATCCCGGTAGCGCTCTTCGCCGTCTGGTACCTGGGCTGGGGGCACAACGCCGAATCGCACGTCTCGCTGCACAACATCCTCGCCTCTCCCCGCTTCGTCGCGGAAATGGTCGCGGCCGGGATCGGCAACATCTTCGGCCTCGGAAGCAACCCGGTCGGCGGCGCCACCGAGACGTTCTGGGGCGCGATCCTGCTGGTGCTGATCGTCGGCCTGGTCTGGGCACGGCAGCTGCGCCGCCCCGGCTTCGACCCGGGCTTCTGGCCAGTCGCGGCCGCAGCTGCGACCGGCTGGTTCCTCACCGCCTTCAACCAGATGCCCGGCCGCGAACCGGTCTCCAGCCGCTACCAGTACACGAGCGCGATCTTCATCCTCCTGATGCTGGCGAACCTGCTGGCGAGGGAGCGGTTCGGGCGGCGCGCGGTGCTGGTCGGGGCGGCGGTGACGCTGCTGGCGATCGGCCCCAACCTGGTCGTGCTCAGGGACGGCCGTGACTTCTTCGAAACGCAGAGCGTGCTGACCCGCGCCGACACCGGCGCTATCGAAATCGCCCGTCGCACCGTCGCGCCGGAATTCCAGCTCAGCCCCGAAGTCGCCGGCACCACCGGGCTGGTGGACGTCGTCGCCGGCAAGTACCTGGAAGCGGTCGACGAATACGGCTCCCCCGCCTACTCGCCGGACGAACTGGAAGCAGCCCCCACTTACGCCCGCAAACAGGCCGACATCGTCCTCGGCCAGGCGCTCCCCCTCTCGACCAACACCCAGGCCGGCGTCTACGCCGCCGGCGGGGGCCAGGAGAACTGCCTCACGATCGAAGGCGGCCAGCCGGAAGAGGTGAAGCTGGGCCCTGGAGCGACCCGGATCGAAGTCGCCCCAGGCCCCAATACCGCCTTCTCCCTGCGCCGCTTCGCCGAACCGGGCGAATACCCCGTCGCCACCGCCGGTGCCCCCGGCGAATCGACCACGACCCTGAAGATCCCCCGCGACGAAGCCCCCCAGCCTTGGTACCTCCACGTCGAAGCAACGCAGCAGGTCCGCGTTTGCCGTTGAGGCGCTAAGACTGACGGGCCGATTTCGGTCCTATATAGATCGTTTTCGTCCCATCGGCCTCAAACACAAATTGTGATCTACAAATCCTCGGCGATCTTGGGGGCTTCGCGGTTGAAGGTCCAGACGCCGAAGACGCAGATCGCCAGGTAGATCGCGAGGGCGGGGAGGAGGTGGAGCCAGCCGCCGGCGGCCTCGGCTGCCGTCGGAGCGTTCGGTTCCAGTACCCAGACGCGAATCTGCTGGAAGATCGGCGCTAGCGGGTTGATCATCAGCAGGTGTTCGTAGGTGTGGTTTTCGAGGGCTTCGATCGGATAGAGGATCGGCGTGAAATAGAAGAGGACTTGGGCACCGACAAGCCAGATGATCGCCACGTCGCGGAAGCGAACGTAGAGGATTGAGAGGGCCATGCTGACCGCAATGGTGAAAACGAGCAGCGCCAGGATGGCCACGGGAAAGAGGAGCCAGGTCCAGGTCGGTTCGACGCCGAAGGCGAGGATGAAGACGACCACCACGACCAGGTTTGCGCCAAAATTGAAGAGGCCGGTGAGCACCGACGCCAGCGGGATCACCAGGCGCGGGAACTGCGTCTTGCGGACTATGTCCTCTTGGGTCACGACTGCGGTGACGGAGTTGCTGGTCGCTTCCTGGAAGAAGGTGTAGACGACGATTCCGAGCAGCAGCAGCACGGGGTAGAACTCCGCTTGTTCGCTGCCGATTTTGAACACGTGGGTGAAGACGAAGAGGAGGACGCCGAAAAGCATCAGCGGCCGCATCAGCGACCAGAGGTAGCCGAGGACGGTGCCGAAGTAGACGCGCTTGAACTCGGTCACCGCCATCAGCCAGAGCAGGTCGAAGAAGCGGCGGGCGCCGCCGCCAAGGGCGGAGGGGCCCTTCACCTCGCGCAGCGCGTGCGGCCGCGGATGGCTGACCGGAAGGTCGCTCATTTCTCCCCCGAGCGGTCGACGGTCGTCTCGATCTCATGCGGGAGATCGACCATGCCGTTCGGCGTATCGAGGCCCGCGTAGACGACGAAGTCGAGCGCGTTGTGAACATAGAGGGCGACGCTCTGGTTCTGCGCCCGGTTGACGCCGCAGTGGACGAAGTAATGGCCCTGGGTGAGGAGGTTCTCCACGTCCGCCCGCACCGTGAACCGGCTGCCCGGCCGCAACGACGCCACCTCGCCGTTCTCGTCCTCCACCCCGGTTCCAAACTGGAAGACCCCCACCCCGTCTGCGTCGGCGAGGATGAAGCCGACCCCGACTCCCGGCCCCTCGCGCAGCGCTTCCAGCTCAACCCGGAGCCGGATCGGCTCGCCGCTTTCGACGTTGGCGACCCGGTTGCCGCTGGCGTCCTCGATCCAGGCGTCGAGCAGCCGCACTTCGTCGGCCGGCCCAGAGGTGGGGGCGACGCCGCCCTCTTCGACGCCGCGCTCGAAGTTCAGCTGCAGGTACTGGCGGCCGACGTCGCCCGGATCGCCGAGATGCTGGATCTTGCCGCCGTCGATCAGCATCGCCCGGTGGCAGTAGCGCTCGACCGCGCTCATCTCGTGGGTGACGAGGATGATCGTCTTTCCCGCCGCTTTCATCTCGCCGAAGGCGTCGGCGCACTTCTGCTGGAAGGCGGCGTCGCCGACCGCCAGCACCTCGTCGATCAGCAAGATGTCGGCGTCGGCCTCCATCATCACCGAGAAGGCGAGCCGGACCATCATCCCCGAGGAGTAGTTCTTCAGCTTCAGGTTGCTGAACTCGGTCAGCTCGGCGAACTCCAGCACCGCGTCGAGCCGTTCGCGCGTTTCCCGCGGCGTCAGCCCGACCATGACTCCGTTGAGGACGACGTTTTCGCGCGCGGTCAGCTCCGGGTTGAAGCCGACGCCGAGCTCGATGAACGGCGCCAGCCGCCCGGCCATGCGAATCCTCCCCGCGTCGGCGCGGTAGATGCTGGCCAGCAGCTTCAGCAGCGTGCTCTTGCCGGAGCCGTTGCGGCCGACGATGCCGAAGAACTCGCCCTGGTTGATCTCAAATGAGACCCCGTCGAGCGCGTGCAGCTCGTGGTACTCCCGTTTCGCGAACGGGCGCACCACCCGCTCTTTCAAAGAGTCGACTCGGTTTTTGGGGATGCGGAAGGACTTGTGGAGGTCCTCGACCTGGATCGCGGGAGGCGTGGTGTCAGCGGCCATGGTGGGTTCGGTCGGCTAACCCGCGGGCGCCGGCCCGGTTGCGCACCTTATTGGCTCTCATGACGGCCTTAGTGTTCCGGCGATGAACCGGGCGCGCGCGGTCGCGGTGATGATCCCGAGCTGGAACTCGCTCGGGCTGCTGTCGCGCTGCCTGGACTCGCTGCGCGACCAGGGCGCCGAGCTGGAGCCGATGGTCGTCGACAACGGCTCCAGCGACGGCACCGTCGCCTACCTGGAGCGGGAGGGGGTGCCGCACCTGGCGCTGCCGGAGAACCGCGGCTTCGCGGTGGCGGTGAACCTGGGTGTGGCGCGGACGGCGGCGCCCACGGTGCTGGTCCTCAACGCCGACACCGTGCTGGAGCCCGGCGCGGTGGGCGCGCTGCTCGACGCGCTGGAAGCGGACGAGACGCTGGGCGGCGTTCAGCCGCGGCTGCTGCAACTCGAGGATGGGGGTGAGAGGGACATCGAGCGGGCGCATATCTACAGTGCTGGGCAGCGATTGAGCCGCGACGGGCGGGCGTTCGAGGCGGGGGCCGGGGAGGCGCAATCTCCCCGCTACCTGCAGCCACGCGAGGTCTTCGGCGTCTGCGGCGCCGCCTGCCTGTTGCGGCGCGAGCTCTTCGATGAGCTCGGCGGTTACGACGAGCGCTACTTCGCCTTCTACGAGGACGTCGACCTCAACGCGCGGGCGCGGATCGCCGGCTGGCGCTTCGGCTACGTCCCGGAGGCGGTCGTCTGGCACCTCGGCAACGCTTCCTGGATGGCCGCGGCGCCGCAGCCGAGCGCCTGGAACGCCCGCCTCGTCGCTCGCAACCGCATCGCCGCCCAAGCCAAGTTCATGCCGGCGACCGCCCTGCCCCGCATCCTCGCCGTCGAGCTCGGCGCCCTCCTCCGCGCCGCCCGCCAGCGCCGCTTCCGCGCCACCCTGCGCGGCAAGCTCGAAGGCCTGCGCTGGCTCCCGGCCATGCTCGGCGAGCGCCGTCGCCTCCGCCGCGAGGGCGATCCCAAGCTGGCGCGGCGCTGGCTGGGGATCGGTTGAGCGATCCCAACTACACTGCGCGACCTGTGACGGGTCCTGAAGAGGTAGAGCGCGCGCCCACCGGTGAGCGCTTCGAGCCCACCTTCATGCACGGGAGCATCATCGAGGCGGAGCACCTCGCCCGCTACGTCTGGGCTGCCCAGTTCGCCCAAGGCCGCCGCGTGCTCGACGCGGCCTGCGGCATGGCCTACGGCTCTCGCATCCTCGCCGAGGCCGGCGCCGCCGAGGTGGTCGGCGTCGACCTCGACGCCGAGGTGATCGCCGAGGTGGGCGCGGCGGCGGGGCCGGGGATGGCCTTCGAGGTCGCCGACCTGCGCCAGCTGCCGTTCGGCGCGGACGAGTTCGACCTGATCGTCTCCTTCGAGACGATCGAGCACGTCTCCGACCCCGAGGTGGTGCTGGACGAGTTCCGCCGCGTCCTGCGCCCCGACGGCCTGCTGGTCCTCTCGACTCCCAACCGCGATGTCTACACCCCCGGCAACCCCTTCCACCTGCGCGAGCTGACCCCCTCCGAGCTGGAAGCCGAACTGGAGAAGCGCTTCAAAGCGTTCCGCCTGCGCCGGCAGCACACCTGGGTCGCCTCCGGTGTCTTCGACGATGCGACCTTCGAGGCGGGTGGCAACAAGCCGCTGGGGCCGGTGGAGGTGCTGAAGGCCTGCGCGGACGAGCCGGGGACGGAGACCTACACGCTCGCCCTGGCCGGCGACGGGGAGCTGCCCGACGACCGCGCCGTGCTCGACCTCAGCGCCGACGTGGAGCTGCGCGAGTGGGCCGAACGCCTGGCCCTGGCCGACCACGCGATCGAGGCGGTCCCACAGGACGCGGACCTGGCACGCGAGGCCGAGCTGCGGAGCCTGCGCGAGGAGCTGGGGGGCCTGCGGCGGCTGCTCGCCGAGAAGGAGACCGAGCTCGCCCGCCTCGCCGAGGTCGAAGCGCGGATGAAAGAGGCGCAGGCCGCGCTGGGCGACTACGCCGCCGCCTCGGAAATGGCCAACTCGCTGAGCTGGAAGCTGACGCGGCCGCTCCGCCTGCTGATCAGGATCCTCCAAAAGCTGCGCTCATGAGCGGCGGCCCCGAGGTCGTCTTTGCCTTCACCGGCGGGCAGAACGCCTTTCACCGCGAGCTGGCGGAAGCGCTCTCCTTCGAGCTGCGGCGACTGGGCGCGCGCAGCCGCGTGGTCGTCGATGAGTTCCCGGCGCCGACCGAGGGCCGGGTCGTGGTGCTGCTGCCGGCGCAGGAGTTCGCCGAGTTCGGCGGCGTCGTCCTGGCGCCGGCGCTGCTCGCCCGCTGCATCGCGCTCTCCCCCGAGCAGCTGCAGCTCGGCTACAGCGAGGCCTGGGACGGCCGCGACGGCGTCGCCGAGCGGGAAATCGACGTGCTCTTCCTCGGCCGTTCGAGCGAGCGGCGGGAGCGCGCCCTGGCCGGCTACGCGGACCTGCTCGAACGCTTCCGCTGCGAGATCGTCCTCGCCGACCCGAGCGTCCCCAACGCGCACGAAGGGCCGAGCTTCGTGACCGGGGAGAACAAGCGGCGGTTGCTGGCGCGGAGCAAGGTCCTGCTTAACCTTCACGCCGAGGAGGGGAGCGGCTTCGAGTGGCTGCGGGCGGCGGAGGCGATCTCCAGCGGCTGCGCAATCGTCAGTGAGCACGCGCCCGACCTCGAGCCGCTGCGGCCGGGAACCGACATCCTCACCGGCAGCCTCGACTCGCTGGGCTACCTGGCCGCCTGGGTGGCCGAAGACGACGAGCGCCGGGCAGAGCTCGCCCGCGAGGCGGAGGCTCGGCTGCGGGCGAGGCCGCTGGCCGACGCCGCCGCCAGACTGCTCGACGCGGCGCGCCAGGTGGACGCGCAGCCCGCCGCGCCGCAGGTCGCCGCGCAGGCGAGGGTGGTGGCGGCGCGGCTGGCGAGCGTCCCGGTGCTGCCACCCGACCTGCCACCGCCTCCTCCCGAGTCGGTGGAGTCGATCGAGCTGAAGCGGGCACTGCAGGTAATCGAGCGGCAGGACCAGGAGCTGCAGTCGCTGCGCTGGCGCCTCGACGCCGCCGAGCCGGCGCCGACCCGGCCCGACGACCCGGCGCCGCGGACCGTGGAGGAGGCGGTGGCGCCGGCCTGGAAGGGGGCGAGCCGGCCGCTCGTCTCGGCGATCGTCCCGCTCGGCGTCGACGCCTCTGTCGTCGAGACGCTGGAGTCGGTCCGCCGCTCGACGATGCGGTCGTGGGAGGTCCTCATCGGCGATTCCGGCGCCGAGCGGGCGCGTGGCGAGCTGCTGCTGGTGCTCGACCCCGGCAGCCTGATCAGGCCGTCCGGGATGGCAAGGCTGGTGGCGGCGTTGATCGAAGACCCGGGCGCCGACCTCGCCTACGGCCTCGTCGATCGCTGCGAGGGCGACGAGCCGGCGGCGGTCCTCGACAAGTTCGGCTGGGACCTCCAACGCCTCCAGCGCGAAAGCTACATCGAGCCCCCGGCGATGATCCGCCGCCGCGCCCTCTTCGAGCTGGGCGGCTACTCCGAGGGCTCGGACCTCTGGCAACGGATGGCCGCGTCAGGCCGCCGGGCGACCTTCGTGCGCCAGTTCGTCGGCAGCCGCGCCGGGTAAGGGCTCCGGTCGTTCTCCGCGTGAATTTGTCGCGGCCCTATCGGGCCAGCTCCCGAACATGCTGCCCGCCTATGGCAGGCTAGAGACAGATTGCATTTCGCGGGCTTCGCCCAACATTCCCGCGGAGAACGACCGGAGCTCCCCAACACGCATCAGCTGGACGGCCCAGGGTGCGAAAGCTGTTCAGCTCAGCGAAACCGCAACAATGCCCCTATATGGCGCTTTCTTGCGGTTTCGCGGCGGGGCGTCTGCCGGAGCTCTGTCGCTAGGAGGAGTGGTGTCCCTCCCGCGACCGGCGTCCTGTTGCTCGCACCAAGACTTCTGCGGCAGCCAACGACGATTTGGCGAGCAACCCAGGGAGCGAGAGGGACACCACTCCTCCCTACCCGAACAAGCTTCGTCCCTCAACCGTCAGCCACGGCGGCGGCGGCGTAGGGCCAGCGCCTCGCGGGCGCTGAGGTCGAGCAGGGGAGCGCCGTCGGCGTCGCGACGCTCCAGGTCCTGGGCGTCGCGCCAGCCGCGCAGGCGGCCTTTGAGGCCGGCGGCGGTGCGGTCCTTCAGCAGCTGGCCGGCGCAGAGGGCGCCCTCGCAGGCGAGAGCGCGAAGGGCGAGGCGCGGATCTCGCATGACGCCGTAGCGGCGGAGCATGTAGCCGCGGCTCCAACCGGTGCGGGCGTACTTGGCGCTGGACGCGGCGCCTAGGCTGGCCGAGTAGGCGTGGACGGCGCGCGCCTCCGACGCCAGGCGGCAGCGCCCGCCAGCCGCCGCCATACGCAGGGCCAGGTCGAGGTCCTCGTAGTAGAGGAAGATCCGCTCGTCGAAGCCGCCGACCGCCTCGAAGGCATCGCGCCGGTAGAGCGCTGCGCCTGCGGTCGGCCCCAGCGGCGCCGCCGCGCTCGCCGCCGCGCTCGCCGGCTCCCCGTGCAGGTAGTCGAAGCCCATCAGCGCCGCGTCGGCGACCACCCCGGCTGAGTCGATCAGCTCCGGCGCCCGCTCCTGCGTCAGCACCCCGGCCACCGAGTCGACCCCCGCGCCGAGCTCATTCAGCAGCGCCTCGACGAAGCGCGGCTCCGGCTCGGCGTCGTTGTTGAGCAGGATCAGCGGATCGCCCGCTACCTCGGCAACCGCCCGGTTGAGCGCCGGCCCGAAGCCCAGGTTCCGCCCCATCTCGACCACCCGCACCTCCGGCAGCTCCCGCCGCGCCAGCTCCACCGAATCGTCGCCGGAGCCGTTGTCGACCAGCACCACCTCGACCGGCCGGGTCTGCTCGCGCAGTCCCCGGAGCGCCCGCCCAAGTTGGGCGGCGCCGTTGAAATTCGGGATGTAGATGGCAGGTCGCACGCTCTTTTTGCCGCGCAGTAGGGTTGCAGCCTCGCATGGAGCCCTTGAAGGGACTGATCCTCTCCGGTGGCGCGGGCACGCGCTTGCGCCCGATCACCCACACCTCGGCGAAGCAGCTCGTGCCTGTCGCCAACAAGCCCGTGCTCTTCTACGGGATCGAGGCGCTGGTCGACGCGGGGGTGAAGGAGATCGGGATCATCATCGCCCCGGAGACCGGCGACGAGATCCGCGAGGCGGCCGGCGACGGCTCGCAGTTCGGCGCCGAGATCACCTACATCGTCCAGGACAAGCCCGCCGGGCTCGCCCACGCGGTGCTGACCGCGGAGGACTTCATCGGCGGCTCGCCGTTCGTCATGTACCTCGGCGACAACCTCCTGCGCGACGGCCTGCGCGGCCTGGTCGCGACCTTCAGCGAGCACGAACCCGACGCGCTTATCCTGCTGACCCCGGTCGAGGACCCGCAGTCCTACGGCGTCGCCGAGCTCGACGGCGAGGAGCACATCGTCCGCCTGATCGAGAAGCCGAAAGACCCGCCCTCGAACCTGGCCCTGGTCGGCGTCTACCTCTTCAGCAACCTGATCTTCGACGCGGCTCGCTCGCTCGAGCCCTCCTGGCGCGGCGAGCTGGAGATCACCGAGGCGATCCAGAAGCTGATCGACGACGGCCGCACGGTCCGCTCCGAGGTCGTGCGCGGCTGGTGGAAGGACACCGGCCAGCTCGCCGACATGCTCGAGGCCAACCGCCTCGTGCTCGAGGAGCTGGTGACGCGGATCGAGGGCGAGGTCGACGAGGCCTCCAAGGTCGAGGGCCGGCTGGTGCTCGGCCCCGGCGCCAAGCTGGAGCGCTCGGTCGTCCGCGGCCCCGCCGTGATCGGCGCCGGCGCCCATGTCGAGGACGCCTACATCGGTCCCTACACGTCGATCGGCGACGGCGTCCGCGTGCGCCGCTCCGAAGTCGAGAACTCGATCGTCCTCGCCGGCTCAGTCGTCGAGGACCTCGGCACCCGGATGGAGGCGAGCCTGCTCGGCAAGGAAGTGAAGCTGACCCGCAGCGAGGGAATGCCGAAGACCCTCCGCCTCCTGGTCGGCGATAAATCCGAGATCAAACTCGTCTAGTGGAGGCGACGTTGTGAAGCTCTTGGTCACCGGTGCCGCCGGGATGCTCGGCCACGACGTGATGCTTGCCGCCGGCAACGCCGGCCACGACGTGATCGGCTACGGGCGGGCTGAGCTCGACATCACCGATCCCGCCGCGCTCGCTCGCAAGCTCGACCTCGAGCGGCCCGACGTGGTGATCAACTGCGCTGCCTGGACCGACGTCGACGGCGCCGAGGCGGCCGAGGAGGCCGCCTTCGCGATCAACGGCAAAGGCGCCGGCAACGTTGCCGGCGCCGCCGGCGAAGTGGAAGCGCGGATCGTCCACGTCTCCACCGACTACGTCTTCGACGGCGCCAAAGGGGCTCCCTACGTGGAGAGCGATCAGCCGGCGCCGCTCTCCGCCTACGCTCGCACCAAGCTGGCCGGGGAGGAGGCGGTCGCCGCTGCAAACAAGCGCCACTTCATCGTCCGCTCCGCCGGCCTCTTCGGGATCGCCGGCCGCAACTTCGCCGACACGATGCTGCGCCTCTCCGAGGCCCAGAACGAGGTCACGGTCGTCCGCGACCAGGTCGGCTCGCCCACCTACACCTGGCACCTCGCCTACGGCATCGTCCGCCTGATCGAGGGGCTCGAGTACGGCATCCACCACATGGCGGCGGCGGGCCAGTGCTCCTGGTACGAATTCGCCCGCGAGATTTTCGAGCAGGCCCGGGTCGAGTGCCGGGTCCTCTCGATCACCAGCGAGGAATTCGGCGCCGCGGCGCCGCGGCCGGCCTTCTCGGCCCTGGTCAGCCAGCGCGAGCACGCGATCCGGCTGCCCGGCTGGCAGGACGGCCTGGCAGGCTATCTCGCTCAACGCAAAGCGCAGGAAGGAACGGAATGAGACTCCTGGTAACCGGCGCCGCCGGCTTCATCGGCTCCACCTATGTGCGGCTCATCGGCGACGAGCACGACGTCGTCGTCCTCGACAAGCTGACCTACGCCGGGCGGCGCGAGAACCTGCCCGAGGGGACGCAGCTGATCGAGGGCGCGATCGAGGATCCATCCGTCGTCCGCGAAGCGATGCAGGGCGCCGACGCGGTCGTCAACTTCGCCGCCGAGTCCCACGTCGACCGCTCGATCGACGACCAGGAAGCCTTCGCCCGCACCCACGTGGTCGGCACCGGGACGCTGCTCGATGCCGCCCGCGAGCTCGGCGTGCCCCGCTACCTACAGGTCTCCACCGACGAGGTCTACGGCTCGATCGAGTCCGGCTCCTTCACCGAGACCTCGCCGCTCGACCCCTCCTCGCCCTACTCGGCGACGAAGGCGGCCGGCGACCTGCTCGTCTCCGCCCACTTCCACACCTACGGGATCGACGCCTCGATCGTCCGCGGCTCCAACAACTACGGCCCGCGGCAGTACCCGGAGAAGCTGATCCCGCTGATGGTGCTGAACGCGCTCCACGGCGACTCGCTGCCGGTGTACGGCGACGGGCGCCAGGTCCGCAACTGGCTCTACGTCGAGGACTTCTGCCGCGGCATCCACACGGTGCTGACCAAGGGCAGGGCCGGCGAGGCCTACAACGTCGGCGGCCCCGACGAGTGCGAGAACATCGAGGTCGTCAAGCGGGTGATCGAGCTGACCGGCGCCGACGATTCGCTGATCGAATACGTCACCGACCGCCCCGGCCACGACCGTCGCTACTCGCTCTCCTCCGCGAAGCTGAAGGAGCAGCTCGGCTGGGAGGCGCAGGTCCACTTCGCCGACGGTCTTGCCCGGACCGTGCGGTGGTACCGCGACAACGAGGACTGGTGGGGCCCGATCCGCTCCGGCGAGTACCGCTCCTACTACGAAAAGCAGTACGGGAAGGCGCTTGGTTAATGGCTGAGCGCCTGCCGACCAAGCTCGACGGGATCGCCCTGATCGAGCCGCAGGTCCACGGCGACGAGCGCGGCTTCTTCGTCGAGACCTACAGCCGCGACGAATGGCGCCGGCTCGGCGTCGACGTCGAATTCGTCCAGCACAACCACTCGCGCTCTGCCAAGGGGGCCCTGCGGGGCGTCCACTTCCAGACCGAGCCGGGGCAGGCGAAGCTGCTGCGCTGCATGCGCGGCGAGATCCTCGACGTCGCCGTCGACCTGCGCCGTGGCTCACCGACCTACGGGCAGTGGGAGGCGCACGTGCTCGACGATACGAAGCACCGCCAGCTCTTCGTCCCGGTCGGCTTCGGCCACGGCTTCGCCGTCCTCAGCGAGGTCGCCGACGTCGCCTACCAGGTCTCCAGCTACTACGACCCCGCCACCGAGGCCGGCATCGCCTGGAACGACCCCGACATCGGTATCGAGTGGGGCGTCGAGAGCCCGCTCCTCTCGGAGCGCGACAAGAACGCCCCGACGCTCGCCGAAATTCGCGACGAGCTCCCCTGGTAGCTACGGCCGAGGCCGGCCGCCGGTGAGACCGACGAAGGCGCGCCAGGCCGGCTTGGCGTGGAAGCGGGGCCCTTCGCGGAAGAGGCCGACGGAGTCGCAGAAGGAGCAGGCCCCCTTCGCGTCCTTCCAGGAGAACCAGTAGACCTGCTTGAGGTCGAGGCGGCTGCGGTTTTCCAGCAGGTAGCCGTAGGCCGCCTTCAGCTCTTCGACCTGGCCGCGGATGCCCTGCTCGAAGGCGACCTGGTTGAAGTCGTTCTGCGACCCCCAGCCCATCTCGGTGATGTAGAGCGGCACCCGGTCGTGGTTTTCGACCGTGACTTCGTGCAGCGCTTCGACCATTTCTTCCAGCGATTCGGCGTCGACCGCGTACGGGTGCAGGGCGATGCCGTCGAAGTAGCGCTTGATGCCGGGGCTGCGGTAGACGGTTTCGAGGAACTTGGTGGCCGGCATCCCTTTCGCGCCCTTGGCGGTCGGTTCGCCGAAGAGGCCGCTGAGGATGACCTTGGCGCTCGGGTCGACCCGTTTGATCGCCGGCGTCGAGAGCTTCAGCAGCTTCACGTAGCGCTGCGGCGAGGCCGGGTAGGCGAAATAGAAGAAGTTGGCCTCGTTCCAGACCTGCCAGCTGCGGATCGGCGTCGGCGTCGGGATCGCCGGTTCGTACTGGACGACGCCCGGCGCGTGCTGGTCCCAGAATTCGCCGCCGGGACCGTAGCGCCGCACCGCCGCTTCGAGGAAGGCGGTCCAGGCCTTCTTGGCGCGGCTGCTGTTGAGGGGCATGGTCGTGTACTTGCCGGCGAGCCAGGAGGGGGTGCCGTAGATGAACGGCAGCACCTGCAGCCCGTGCCGGGCGGCGACCGCGACGACCTGGTCGAATTCTCCCCAGTTGTAGGCGCCCGTGGCGGTCGGCTGGACCCCACCCCAGGGCAGCGGCCAGCGCACCGCTTCGATCCCGCCTGCCTTCATGTAGCGCGCGTCTTCGTCGGTCAGCACCCCCTGCGGGTCGATGCCGAAGAAGCCCCGCGGGGCGGGGATGGTGGGCTTCGCCGTGCCCTGCTGGGCGCCGAGAAAGAGGGCGGCAACCAGGCAGGCGGCGAGGAGAACAGCGGCAAGGGGACGCTTCACGAGCGAACAAAGGTAGCGAGCCGGGCAGAGGGGCTCGTTAACGGCCCGCAACTTTCGTCCCAGCAGTGATCGCCATGCTGACGCCGAGCTTGGCGCCGATCCCGGCGTAGACGGCGGCGTTGACGAGCGGGTTGTGCTCGGGCGCGTCGAAGCGGCGATAGAAGCGGCCCATCCCGCGGTGGAAGGCGATCTCCTGGCGCGGTGCCCGCCGCGCGGCGCTGGAGCCGCCCTTCACGTGCAGCGCCACCCCAGCCGGCTCGTAGAAGACCTTCCAGCCCGCGTCCCAGAAGCGGTGGCACCAGTCGAGGTCCTCCATGTAGAGCCAGTAGCCCTCGTCGAGCAGGCCGACCTCGCGGACCGCCTCGGCGCGGCAGAGCATGAAGGCGCCGTTGACGGCGTCGACCTCGCCCGGCTCGTCCTCGCCGAGGTGGGTGGCGCGGTACTGGCCGAGGGCGCCGTCGGCGCCGCGGCCGATCCCGGTGAAGTGGGCCATGGCGCTGAGCGGGGTTGGGAAGGAGCGCTTGCAGGCGTGGTCGAGCTCGCCGCTCTCGGTCACCAGCTTCACCCCGACCATCCCGATCCGGGAATCCGAGCGCAGCCGCGCCAGCGCCGCGTCGAGCGTTCCCCCATGGACCTCGGTATCGGGGTTGAGCAGCAGCCCCGCCGCCGCCTCGCTCTCGCGCAGGACGAGGTTGTTGGCGGCGGAGAAGCCGATGTTGCCGCGCCGCAGCAGCCGCACCTCCGGAAACTCCCGCGCGACCATGTCCGGGGTGCCGTCGGGGCTGCCGCTGTCGACGACGGTGACCCGCATCTCCCCAGCCGAGATCGGGTGTTCCCGGAGTGAGCGCAGGCAGCGTCGCAGCAGCGCTTCGGCGCCGTGGCTGACGATCACCACCTCCAGCTCGAGCTGCGCCATGACGCGGTCTCTAGTAGGCACCTTCGCCGCGGACCATCGCCCGCGGCGTCCGCAAAAGGATCGCCAGGTCGGTCAGCAGCGAGAGGTTGTCGAGGTAGTCGCGCTCCATCGCCAGCCGCTCCTCGAAGGTGAGGTCGCTGCGGCCGTAGACCTGCATCGGGCCGGTCAGTCCGGGCTTGATCGCCAGGCGCCCGCGCTGGCGCTCGTCGTAGAGGGCGACCACGCTCTCCTCCTCCGGCCGCGGTCCGACCAGCGACATGTCGCCGCGGAGCACGTTCCACAGTTGCGGCAGCTCGTCGAAGCTGGTCCGCCGCAGCCAGCGGCCGCTGCGGGTGATTCGCGGGTCGTCGGGGATCTTGAAGGCGGGCTGGTCGAGGCTGGCGATGTCGACCAGCTCCGGCAGCCGCTGC